>Ga0185299_10005130_pt1 | contig 15104 bp, 9 predicted proteins | sample PaiPotPPA55metaG_FD_128002 | JGI IMG/M metagenome (GOLD analysis project Ga0185299, IMG submission 128002) | Iron sulfur acid spring bacterial and archeal communities from Banff, Canada, to study Microbial Dark Matter (Phase II) - Paint Pots PPA... ...
CCGGACTAAGCTTGTCCGCCGTCCGGCATGCCGCGTTTTTCCTGGGGTTCAATCATGACTCTGACTCGGTTTGTCACCAAGAACGCCCTCCGCAACAAGCGCCGCAGCATCCTGACAGTACTCAGCGTGGGAGTTTCCCTGCTGCTGCTGACCTTCATGATAACGATGTGGGACGGCTTCTATATCGAAAAGGGCAGCGCCGAATCGACCCGCCGGCTGGTGACGCGGCACCGCGTGTCGCTTACGTTCAGCCTGCCTAGCTTCTATCGCGAAAAGATCCGCGCCTTACCCGGAGTGGTTGCGATCGTGCCCAATTCGTGGTTTGGTGGCTTATACAAAGACAACAAGCCGGAAAACTTCTTCGCGCAGTTCGGCACTGATCCCGACGAGTTCCCCAAAGTTTACCCCGAGATGGAGATACCGCCGGATCAGCTCTCCGCATGGCAACGCGACCGCGCTGGCGTGATTGTAAGTGACGAACTGGTTCAACAATTTGGTTGGAAGCTGGGGGATCGCATCGTGCTGCAGGGCACGATTTATCCCGTCAACCTGGAACTGACGATTCGGGGCATCTACCACTGGCCGACCCCCAATAAGACGGTGTACTTCAACGCGAAGTATGTTGAAGAGGCCGTGGCGTTCTTCAAAGGGCAGGCCGGCACCTTCAGCATTATGTCCGCGTCGTCTGACGATGTCGCCAAAATCGCCGGTGCCGTGGACGATATGTTTCGCAATTCGCCGCAGCCCACCAAGACGGAAAGCGAGAAAGCCTTTGGCCTCACCTTCGTCAACATGCTGGGCAACGTGAAGGCATTCATCCTCAGCATTTGCATGGCGGTGGTCTTCACCACGCTTCTGGTCTCAGCCAACACCATGGCGATGTCGATTCGCGAAAGGACGCGCGAAGTTGCTGTGCTCAAGACGCTGGGCTTCGAGCGGCAAACCATCCTGGGCCTGTTTGTAAGCGAGGCCATGTCGCTTTCGATTGCGGGGGGACTGTTTGGCTGCGGGTTTGCCTGGGTGCTGCTGAACCTCATGAAGCATTCGCCCATGGGCTTTTTCCTGGCCCAGATGCAGGTTACGCCGGGAACGCTGGGAGTAGCCCTGATGACGGCGGCGCTGGTTGGATTGTTCAGTTCGCTGGTGCCTTCCTACCATGCATCACGGGTGGAGATTGTGGAAGGGCTTCGGCACATTGGTTGAATACGGCGGGTTGAATACAGCGGTTTAATTTATGACACTGAGCAGCTTTGTGATGCGCAATACGTTTCGCAACAAGCGGCGCAGCCTGCTGACGATGCTGAGCATCAGCTTCTCCCTGCTGTTGCTGACACTGATGGTTTCCATCTGGCGCACGTTTTATGTGGACATGGGAGCGCCGCTTACCGCGAAGCGGCTCATTACCCGCGACCGCGTTTCTTTATCGTTTTTGTTGCCTGCGTATTATCGGGAAAAGATACGAAGCGTCCCGGGAGTAGTAGCCGTGGCGCCGATGACTTATTTTGGAAATCATTACAAGGATGAGCGTTCGAGCAACGCCTTCGCCCAGCTGGCCACCGATCCGGAGGAGTATCTGAAAGTTGCTTCCGACAAGATTGTTCCGCCGGATCAGGCGCTGGCCTGGCAGCGCGATCGCGCCGGGGCGCTGGTAGATGTGACGCTGGCGGACAAGTACGGTTGGAAAATTGGCGATAAGATCACGCTGCTGGGAACGATATTTCCGGTCAATCCCGAGTTGACGATTCGCGGCATCTACCATCGCGATCCGCCGCAGAACGCGCTGTATTTCAACGCCAAGTATCTGGAAGAGTCCCTGGGCTGGTTCAAAGGAAAGGCGGGCTGGTATGCCACGCAGGTGGCGGAGCCCGGAGACGTGGCGCGAGTCTCGCGTGAAATCGATGACATGTTCCGCAACTCGCCGCAGCGGACGAAAACGGAGAGTGAAAAGGCTTTCCAGCTTTCGATTGTGGCAATGCTGGGAAATGTGAAGGCCTTTATTCTTGGCATCTGCGGCGCGGTGGTGTTTGCCATCCTGCTGGTCTCGGCGAACACCATGGCCATGTCGGTGCGCAGCCGGACCCGCGAAGTTGCCGTGCTGAAAACTCTGGGCTTCACTCGGCAGCGGGTGCTGTCCCTGTTTGTGTTCGAGGCCGTGGCTCTGGCGGTGTCGGGCGGTGTGGTGGGGATAGCGGCAGCGGCGGCGTTGATCCGCTGGCTGACGCACTCATCGGTTGCAATCGGCGTTCCGACTGACATGCGGGTCACGTTGCCTGGTGTGGGGTTGTCATTGCTGGTGGCGACAATCGTAGGATTTCTGAGCGGATACATTCCCGCATACGGCGCGTCGCGAATCAATATTGTGGAGGGGTTGCGTCACATTGGCTGAGTCGCGGGCCGGCGCTATACAGATAGAGTGAATTTATGGCGATACCGATCAGTTATAACATTCGCAATTTGAAGCTCCGCAAAGGGCTCACCATCATGACGGCGCTGGGCATCGCGCTGACGGTCACCACTGCGATCTTCCTGATGGCACTGCTGGCGGGCCTGCAGCGCGCTTTCGTTACCAGCGGCGATTCGCAGAATGTTCTGGTACTGCGCAAAGGATCGGAAGCGGAGCTGTCAGGCGGCTTCGATGCCTCGCTGTTTCCCACGCTCAAGGTTCTGCCCGGCATCGCAAAAGACAGTCACGGTGAGCCGATGGCGTCTGGGGAGTGGGTGGTGGTGATCGTGCTTCCTCGCAAAGACGGGACGGGAGAAGTGAACGTCACAGTGCGCGGCATGATGCCGGACGGCCTCGAGCTTCGGCCCAGCGCCAAGTTGATCGACGGTCGCTGGTTCCAGACGGGGCAGCGCGAGGTGGTGGTCAGCAAATCGATTCGTTCGCGCTTTTCCCATGCCAACATTGGCGACACGATGGAGTTCGGCAAGGGCACGTGGAAGGTGGTTGGCGTATTTGACGCTGGGGGCTCGGCCTATGAATCGGAGGTCTGGGGCGATGTGAATCAGATGGCCGCGGATTTCGACCGCCAAGGCGGTTATTCCTCGGCTTACCTACGCGCCACCGATCCCATCGCCGCCGATGCGCTCACCAAGCGGGTAAGCGACGACCAGCGTCTTAAACTCGAAGGGGTGCTGGAGACAGATTATTACGCGAAGCAAACGAGGTCGGGCGCTCCGATCAAGTACATCGGCATCGTGGTTGCGATCATCATGGCCATCGGATCGAGTTTCGCGGCGATGAATACCATGTACGCCGCGGTAGCGTACCGGGGGCGCGAAATCGCAACCTTGCGCGTGCTGGGATTCTCGCGTCCGGCGATTCTGACATCGTTTGTTTTCGAATCTCTGATGCTGGCTTTACTGGGCGCGGTGGTGGGAATTCTGCTGATGCTGCCCTTCAATGGAATGCAGACGGGAACATCGAATGCCGTGACGTTTAGTGAGGTGGTATTCAGCCTGCAGATTACGGCGCAGGTTGCGGCCTATGCGATTGCGTTCGCGCTGATCATGGGATTAGTCGGCGGATTCGCTCCGGCGTGGCACGCGGCGCGGCAGAATATTCTTACGGCATTGCGGGGTTGAATTCTAATGCTTTGATTTGTAATTCTGGAAACTAGAGCAGCTCATAACTCGTATTCATACTTATGCCGATTGACGCAAAACACGAAGAGTTGCAGGGGCTGAGGATCGACCGCATGGGGCGCGGCGCGGGCAATGGAGAGCCGCCGGCCTGGGCGCGCCGCTACATTGTCATAGGAATCGTAATCGTAGCGGTGCTGAGTTTGTCAGCTCTGGCCTATCGCCTTCTTTCACGAGATGTGCCGGAGGTGGAGGTGACCCGCGCCTCGGCGGAGAGCAGCGACGTAGGCGGCACGGTGCTTTCGGCCACGGGCTACATCGTGGCTCATCACACCATCAACGTGAATTCCAAAGTCACGGGACGCCTGGCCTGGATTGGCGTGGAAAAGGGCGACAAAGTGAAAGAGGGTCAGGTTCTGGTGCGGTTGGAGGATCAGGAGTTTCGCGCTTCCTATGGTCAGGCGAAGGGTGCGTTGGACAACGCTCGCGCTTATCTTGAGGAGCTTGAGCACGGGTCCCGGCCGGAAGAGATTCAACAAGCCCAGCACAATCTTGATGAAGCCCGCGCCACGCTGGCGAATGACAAGCTGATTCTCGACCGTACCAAAGAACTTTCAGCCGGCGGCGTGGTTTCCCGCCAGGCGCTGGACGACGCAACGGCCAAGTTCGAGTCGGATCAGCAGCGGGTCAATTCTTTGGACAAGGTTTCTCAGATGATGAAGATCGGCCCGCGGCAGGAAGAAATCGCACGCGCCCGCGGGTCGGTGGCGCAAGCGCAGGGACAGTTCGATTACGCCAAGTCACAGCTCGACGCTACCGTGATCCGCGCCCCCGTCACGGGCACAATTCTCGACCGCACTGCGGAAAAGGGTGAACTGATTACCGCGCAGTTTGCCAGCGCGGCGGCTGGCGGCCCTCAAGGATCGGTGGTGTCGCTCGCGGATTTGAATGATCTTCAGGTTGAACTCGACATTGCGCAGGCGGACTTTGCGCGGCTCGGTCCCAAACAGAAGGGCATTGTCACCACTGACGCCTACCCTGACCGCAAGTACAAAGGAGAGATCGCGCAGATTTCGCCGGAAGCCAACCGGCAGAAGGCCACCGTACAGGTGAAAGTGCAAGTGCTGAATCCGGATGACTACCTGCGGCCGGAAATGAATGCCACAGTGAAGTTCCTGGCGGATGAACAGAAATCTTCCAGCACGAAACCGTCGGGAGCGTTTGTACCCGCCAGCGCATTGCGGGATCACGAGGGCAAGAAGGTCGTGCTTCTCGCCTTCAACGGGAAGGCGCGCATGCGCGAGGTTCACGTGTTGAGCCAGCGCAGCGACGGCTTTCTCGTCGACGGATTGGTGGGGGGTGAAAGCGTGATCAGCAAAGGGCCGCAAGAGCTGAAAGACGGAGACACAATTAAAATCAAGGGGCAGTCATAATCATGAGCACAGTTACGCAAAACAAAATCGCCACCGGAACCAAAGTTGTGCAGGCGCGCAATCTCACCAAGATTTTCAGGCGTGAAGCTTTTGAAGTGACGGCTCTCGACGATGTCTCGATTGACATCGCAGCCGGCGAATTCATGGCGCTGATGGGGCCCTCGGGCTCGGGCAAGACCACGCTACTGAACATGATCGCGGCCATCGACCGGCCGACCTCGGGCGAGTTGCTGGTGCAGAATCAGAATGTTTTCCAGTTCAGCGACTCGCAGGCGGCCCACTGGCGCAACGAACACATCGGATATGTTTTTCAGACATTTAATTTGATCCCGGTACTGACTGCGTTTGAAAACGTGGAACTGCCGCTGCTGCTGACCCATCTCAACCAGCAGCAGAGGCGCGAGCATGTGATGACCGCGCTGAAGCTTGTCGGCCTGGAAGATCGGGTCAACCATCTTCCCAAGCAGCTTTCCGGCGGACAGGAGCAACGGGTTGCCATCGCTCGCGCGATTGTGAGTGACCCCACGCTCTTGCTGGCGGATGAGCCTACCGGCGATCTCGACAGTCACTCGGCAACTGAAGTCCTGGAAATTCTGAAGCGCCTGAACGAAGACTTCCACAAGACGATCGTGATGGTGACGCACGATCCGCACGCGGCTTCGTATGCGCACATCACCCGGCATCTGGAGAAAGGGATGCTGCTGCCGCCGGGATAGCCGCGCCGCTTGTTTCTCGTTGCAAGAGCCTCGCTGAGCGTGCGCGGATAAACAATTTATCCGGCCGATGGCCACCTCCATTTGCGGATTTCGGGCTTGTCGATGCCTTCGGCGTAAGCGTTGTCAATGCTCTGGATGATCTGTCCCTTGAGCCACTCTTTAAGGTGGGCGCCGCGGCCCTGCAGTCCTGGAACGCGATCGATAACGTCAATGGCAAGGTCGAAGCGATCGACCTGATTTAGGATCGCGAGTTCCAACGGCGTATTGATGTTGCCTTTCTCTTTGTACCCGCGCACGTGGATGTTGCCGTGATTCGTTCTGCGATAGGTGAACTTGTGGATGAGCCAGGGGTATCCGTGGAAATTAAAAATGACGGGCTTGTCCGTGGTGAACAGCGAGTCAAAGTCACGATCGGAGAGGCCGTGCGGATGCGCGGTGTCGGGTTGCAGCCGGTACAGGTCAACCACGTTGACGAACCGAATCTTGAGATCAGGAAAGTGTTGTCGAAGAATGGCCACCGCGGCCAACGCCTCCTCCGTCAGGATGTCGCCGGCGCTCGCTACCACGACATCCGGTTCGGCTCCGTTGTCGGTGCTGGCCCATTCCCAGATTCCGATGCCCTTGGTGCAATGGACGACCGCAGCCTCCATATCCAGGTAAGCAAGGTGCGGCTGCTTGTCGGCGACGATCACGTTCACGTAGTCCTGGCTGCGCAGGCAGTGGTCCGCCACACTGAGCAGGCAGTTCGCATCGGGAGGAAGATAGATGCGCGTAATCTCCGCGCTCTTGTTGCTCGCCACATCCAGAAAGCCGGGATCCTCATGGGTAAAGCCGTTGTGATCCTGGCGCCAGACGAGCGAAGTAATCAACAAGTTGAGCGAGGATATCGGAGCCCGCCAGTCGACGTCGTCTTTCGACTTCTCCAGCCACTTGGCATACTGGTTGTACATTGAGTCGATGACGTGGGCGAACGCCTCATACGTGTTTAGGAGCCCGTGGCGGCCGGTGAGAAGATAGCCTTCGAGCCAGCCTTCGAGAGTGTGTTCGCTGAGCATCTCCATTACGCGGCCATCGGCGGCGATGTCGGTTCCGTCGGCGTCTTCGGGCTTGACTGCAGCGAGCCACGTTTTCTGGGTCGCCTGATAGAGATCCTGCAGCCGATTGGAGGCATTCTCGTCCGGGCTGAACACACGGAAGTTGCTCATGTTCCGCCGCATCACGTCGCGCAGAAATTTACCCAGAGTCTCGGTCGGCGAGACCTCTTTCGCTCCCGGGCTGTCCACCGGGAATGCATAGTCGCGGAAGTCCGGAAGACGGAGAGCCTGGCGCAGCTTTCCCCCGTTGGCATGAGGGTTAGCGCTCATCCGGCGGTCTCCGGTTGGCGGCAGGCCGCGCAACTCGGGCAACAGCGTTCCATGCTCGTCAAAGAGTTCTTCCGGCTTATAGCTCCGCATCCATTGCTCGACGATCCGCAAGTGTGCGGGATTCGAATGCACATCGAGTACCGGCACCTGATGAGCCCGCCAGAAATTCTCCACCTTGTGTCCGTCGACCTCCTTCGGTCCGGTCCACCCTTTCGGGGAACGAAGGATGATCATTGGCCAGCGGGGCCGGTCCGGTTTGCCGGTGCTGCGTGCCTTTTCTTGAATCGCCCGGATCTGCTGCACGCAAGTTTCGACCGTGGCGGCCATCTTCTGGTGCATCCGCTGGGGATCGTCGCCTTCGACCACGTATGGAGTCCATCCATATCCCTGGAAGAGGCGCTCGAGTTCATCCGCGCCGATGCGGGCGAGCAGCGTGGGATTCGCGATCTTGTAGCCGTTCAAATGAAGAATCGGCAAAACCGCGCCGTCACGGATCGGGTTCAGAAACTTGTTGGAGTGCCACGAAGTCGCGAGTGGTCCGGTCTCCGCTTCGCCGTCTCCGACGACCACGCTCACGATCACTTCAGGATTGTCAAAAGCCGCTCCAAACGCGTGCGACACGCTGTAGCCCAGCTCGCCGCCTTCATGGATCGACCCCGGCACCTCCGGCGTGCAGTGACTCCCGAGTTGGCCAGGGAAGGAAAACGCGCGAAACAGGTTGAGTATCCCCGCTGCGTCCAAGCTCTTCTCGGGGTATACCTCAGAATAGGTCCCTTCCAGATAGCAGTTGGAGATCACTGCCGGCGCGCCGTGGCCCGGACCCGAAATATAAATCATGTCCAAGCCGTATTTGCGAATGACACGGTTTAGGTGAACCCAGATAAATGTCTGGCCGGGATCGGAACCCCAATGCCCGAGCAGCCGATTCTTGAAGTGCTCCGGGCGGAGCGGTTCCCTGAGCAGAGGATTGTCGCGGAGGTAGATCATTCCGGCGCAAAGATAATTGCAGGCCCGCCAGTACGCGTCGATCTTGCGGAGTTCGTCGGCGCTAAGTATCTGTTCGGCGGCGGCTGACTGGACTTCAGGAGTGTGTGTGAATGGCATAAATCCTCCACCGGTTAGATGGGCAACACCTGCTGTGGTGATTGGTACTATTCTAGGCCAGGAAAATGAACAGGGAGTGAATTGCACCTTGCGTGGACCAAAGTCCAGGCCGCCGAGCTTTTCTGGGATGTGGTAGGTTCGTTGAGTCTGCGCGAGGCCGGCGGCCACAAAATCAAACCCCTGGCTCACGATGAAAGTTCTCGTCTTGAATTCGGGCTCCAGCAGTCAGAAGAGCTGCCTGTACGAGATAGGAGACGCTCTGCCTGATGATCCACCCGCTTGCCTATGGGAGGCGAAGATCGAATGGGCAGGGGAATTCGCGGATGCGGAAATCAAGAGTGGAGCTGGCTTCGCGAAGCCCTCCATAATAAAAGACCGGATCAAGGTTTCGTCTCGGCCCCAGGCACTTGAGCACCTGCTCAACACCCTGTGGAGTGGCGAAAAAAAGGTTCTAACATCGCCAGCGGAGATCGAGGTCGTGGGACACCGGGTCGTGCATGGCGGGCCGCAGTTCGAAGATCCAGTCTTCATTACTGCGGAAGTGAAATCGGCGATAGCCGCTGTGTCCGCCTTCGCACCCCTGCACAATCGCGCCGAGCTTGAAGGGATGGACATCGTTGAGAAATTGCTCCCCGGTGTGCCGCAAGTCGCTGTGTTCGATACAGGCTTCCACAAGAAGATGCCGCTCACCGCCGCGATCTACCCCGGGCCGTTTGAATGGTTCAATGAGGGAATCCGGCGGTATGGATTTCACGGCATCAATCACAAGTATTGTGCCCGGCGCGCGGCGCAACTGCTGCGCCGCGATCCGAAATCTCTCAGACTCGTGAGTTGTCATTTGGGGAACGGTTGTTCGCTCGCCGCCATTCAGGGCGGAAAGAGTGTGGACACCACGATGGGCTTCACGCCACTGGAAGGCCTGATGATGGGGACACGCTCGGGCTCCGTCGATCCGGGGATCCTCACCTACTTAATGCGTCAAAGCGATCTCAGCGGAGAACAACTTGACGACCTCCTGATCCAGCGCTCGGGACTGCTGGGAATTTCGGGCATATCCGGAGACATGCGTGACATCCTGGCCGCAATCAGGAAGGGACACCAGCGCGCGCAGTTGGCCTTTGACATTTATGTTCACCGGCTGCAGTCCGGCATCGGAGCCATGATCGCGGTGTTAGGTGGAATCGACGCGCTGATTTTTACCGCCGGAGTGGGAGAAAATTCTCCCGAAGTGCGCGCCGGAGCTTGTAAGAACCTCAACTATGCAGGTGTAGAACTTGACCAGAAAAAGAATGCCCAATCCCCGGCGGACGAGGACATCTCCGCTCCGAATTCCACGGTTCCGGTTGTGATTGTCTGCGCGCAAGAGGATTGGGAGATTGCCCGCGATTGCTGGATGCTCACACGCAAAGACCCGAACGCGAAACGAGAACCGGCATAGAAGCCGGTGCGCCAGGCGTCACTCTGATTCAATATGGGCTACGGCGCAATGGCGGAGGGAGAGGGATTCGAACCCCCGGTACGGTTTCCCGTACAGCGGTTTTCAAGACCGCCTGTTTCAACCACTCACACATCCCTCCAGCATTAACAAAACATTACACTTAACAGGGGCGAAAGTGCAAGAAGCCAAACAACAACAGGAAGCGGGCCGATGGATAACAGACCGGCCCTCCCTTACAGATCATCAGCTTTAGTCGTGGCGTTCGAATCGGCCTCAACAATCACATCCACCTCAGCACCCTGCCTGAGGTGGGCCTTCTTACCATTCTCATCGGTCACCGCATTTTCAATGCGAATCTCCTTATAAAGGGGGTCAGCTTCGTGAACGTCGATCTGGGCCTTCTCCGCTTGGCCTGCAACGACAGGCTTGATGACCTTCTCGACGGTGCCTCTTAGCTTTTTCCGCTGTTTGCTCACAGACATCCTCGCGTAAGGGAATGATGGGGCTGAAGGTTTCAAGGAAGTCTAACACCGGGGCTGCACGATAGCGAACGGTCGATTCTGGGGTAGCGGGCTGTTTTGAAAATCTTGCAGGATTCCAGATCATCGCTTGGCATCGTGCTCGTTAAGAATTACGTAAATTTTGGAGATGCGTTCTTTTCGCAGATCGAAGGCTTTAATCTCTTGTTCGGTCATGCGAATGAAAACTTCATCCAGACGGGCATCAGACTGCTGCTTCGCGAGGGCTGCTAGTTCATTACTCAAATCGTTGAGCTGCTGTGAATTAAGCCTAGCCATTGACGTGCCCTCCGGGGAACATCAGGATTGCACAAGAAACCGACGCGCCCGAACGGGCATAGCGAAAAGATGTGTAATCGACTACTGAAGTCTAGCACACATACATGAACAAGAGGGGAACGCGCGATCCAGCTATTTTTTGGGAAAGCGGTCTTCTTTCTGAGCAACCAGCATGTTCAGTTCTTCCACTAACTCCGTGAACTTGGCCGTGATCTTTCTCTTCCTGAATACGTAGCACCAATCAGTTCATCCGCTCACGTTCTTCAGGGGTCGTGACAGAGCAAAGTCTAGCAAACTTCTTAACACACGTCCGTGCAGTAGCGCACAGGTACTCCCTGTATAGACAGAGCCGCGAAATGGGGTGTAGGGTCAAGCTATGCCGCTTCTCCCGCAGAACGTTTGCTGGATTTGCAAAAAGCCCGTCTCACCCGAGAAAGACACGCTGGATGAATTTGGCTTCTACGTCCATGAGGAGTGCCTTCGATTAGAAAACCCAAAAAATTTTGATTGGGGGTGGTTTAAGAGGGCATAGTCCCGCAAAATCTTAAAGAACCCGACCCCGGCACGAACCCCAACTCGCGTGGGTCATGCCCTGCGTACGAACCAAACAATCACAAGAATCACGATAATCGTTCCCACCAAACCCATACCTAACATAGTTCCCTCCAGGAGAGACCATTTCCCAAAAGCAAGTATGCTTTAGGAGTAGTGGGCTGCGATGGTCAGTTTTGCTCACTATTCAGCGTGGTGCGGATTGGGAGGATCATTCCGCGAGGACATCAGCCGTTGCACATAACAGCTTTCGTGTACGATCCTGCCGCCTTCATCTGCGTAGCGGTCTTGCTCCAACTCGACAGGTCTGTTGCAGATCGTGCAGATGAACTCCTTTTCCCCAGAACGGCTCATGGTGGCTTCCCCCTTTTTGCGCCGGGATTTTACCACATCTTTGCCGTCACGTACTGTTCGCTGTCGAACAGAGAACACAACCCGTTTTGCTAGGATTTCTCTACACCGGAGAGGCTCTCCGTGGTTTTCAGCCACATCGCGCGTGGCGGGGAAACCCAAGGGGGATTGCCCGCTCCGGCAGAATGTAAAATGAACCCTCCGACCAAAAGCCCGGACTCTCCGCTAATTCCGCTGTACCCGATCTGCGGCAAGCCTTGTTCACCCGAAGATGTCGTAACAGACGCAAAGGGCCGCGCTGTCCACAAAGAGTGTTACCGCACTGGTCTCATCGAAGGCAAGGAACATCTCTAGCCTCCAAGCAGGGATTTCCACAGGATTTTCACAACTTGTTCAAAATAGACCATTTCTCAGTGCGGAATTGTGTAACCATCTCTCTGTGAAAAAAGAGCTTAGACCCAAACAAGTACTTGCTGTTCGTTGTCCGACCTGCGGTGCCAAGCCTGGAGAGAATGTGAACTCGCCACCGGCCAGCCACGCGCCAATCCGCACCGCGACCGAAGAGTGATCGCAAAAGAGTGACGTTTTTCTGATCTGACCAACCTACCCCATCACGCTCGAAGCTGGTGATGGGGTAACACCTCCCAAACAGCCTGACGATATGGCTGGTGCTGAAGCAGCGCGTAGAGCTTCAGGGATCGCGCCTTACCTCTCAAAAGACCCCCCATCATTGATTTTATGCGGGCCGTCGCTAGGCCGCTCGACAGTGATGAGGTGACGGGGCCGTGCGTTGGACTGACCAACTCCATTGGGGATTATTACGACCGTCAACCAGATGATCCGCAAGAGCCGGTCGGTGAAGGCGGATGGCTGTCAGACGGGATGGGCGCCGCAAGAAGGGCTGAGGGGTTAAAACGTGAAGGTTTCCGAACACCAGGAGCAATCACATCGGAAGGCTGCTATCGATAAAAGTAACGTATTTTATGTACGTTTGTCATCTATTCAATTCGCGCCTACCGTTGTTATGACTGGATTTGCTCTCAGGGTTTGTGGTCTAACGGAAAAGGCACCAGAAGTTTCTAAGCGGTTTGTTGCTCCCCTTACCCGCCGTCGAAAGTGTGGCAAGGAAAGCCCCGCGCTTCGGAGATGAGGTTCGACTCCTCCAGGCCCTCGGGAGATTTTAGATTACGCTAGAACCTGCAAAGTGACCAGGCACACTAGGGCACGAACCCTTGGAGGGCCTGAGTCTGTGGGTATCTGAGTGATGGGTTTGGAAGTGTGAAAAAGGATGATGGGTGTTAGCAATGCCGCGTGAGGTGTTGAAGAGGTCTTAAGCGGCTTCGTCTTCCTTTTTTGGTGTGCTATTGACTACCTTTTCACCCCAAAACCAGGTCAAGATTTTCTTCAAGCGGGAAGGTTCTTCGCGCTGCTCGTGCACGGCAGCTAACAAGCGCCGAAGCGTTTCAATCTCGTAAGTTTTGTCATCTGGCACGTGCTTATGATGTCAGAAAAACCCCTGACTCCTTCTGGCTTTTGTTTTCTTTTGTTGTCTGCGGCGCAAGCCTAATCCCCGTCCTGAATAACAACAAGAGGCCTTTTGACTCCAGAGGCTTTAGCAACTCTTTGTGCCAAGTCTTACGCAGTTCTGGCAAACGCAGCGGTGCGGAGGACCAGGAGAATTTCAGGCACGGTAACGTGGCCACATTCCACGCAGACAAACCATAGCCCGCCAGCCCTAGCTTTCATATGCTTGAGGCCGTCTCCCTCCACGCAATACGGGCATCGAATGGCGTCAGCCATACCGATGGTGAATCCCTTTTGATTGAAAACGCCCTGACTCCGGGGTTCCCAAGCAGATTTGAAGTCAGGGGTTCATGAACCGCTCTTGGACGCGATGCTAGTCCCGATTCCGGGCAATTGCAAGTTGGCTCTTGCTCGTTACCCCATGAGCCGTGGTTTTAGTTTTCAAGACCGCCTGTTTCAACCACTCACACATCCCTCCGCGGCCAGCCAGCGGAATACAGGTAATAGTTTACACTCGGCCCTGCGGAAACCAGCTTGTTTGACGGTGGAACCATGAAGCCTCGACCACGCGTTCCATCCCAATTTCACAGTACTTTGGTAACTCGAACCCGAAACTCCTCAGCGCTATCCTAAGCCTTAACCTGCCCCGGGTTTGAACCCCTGCAGTTCTCCACTTGAGGCTGCGCGGTTTTTTCTGGGATGAGGCAAGGAACCATGTCTACAACAATCGGCCACTTCGAAATCCTGAGTGAACTGTCAAAGTCTGCTACGGGTGCGGTTTACAAGGCGAACGACCCGCAAGCCAACCAGACTGTCGCTTTGAAAGCGATCCAACTATCTGCCTTCGGTGAACGCGCCGCCGAACTGGAAAAGTGTCTGCTCACCGAGGTGGAGACCACCAAGGTTCTCAGCCACTCCAACCTGTCGCCCGTTTTCGGCGCGGGAGAAATCGACGCCCAATTCTGCGCCGCCATGGACTACATCCAGGGCAACAGCATCGCCACCATGCTCGCCCGCAAAGAAGGATTTTCCATCTGGGATCTGCTCGATATCGGGCGGCAGGTTTGCAGCGGCCTCGATCACGCTCACTCCCACAAGGTATTTCACTATAGTTTGGAGCCCGCCAAGATCATGTGCGGCTGGGATGGCACCGTCAGAATTCTGAGCTACGGCGTCTCCAGTGTGGGCAGGTTCACGTCGCAAATGCCCGGCGTTCCTTCCATCCTCCACTACATGTCTCCGGAGCAAGTTCGCGGCGAGGATATCGATGCGCGGTCGAACCTCTTCAGTCTGGGCGCCATGTTCTACGAAATGGTCACTGACCGCAAGGCCTTCGATGGGGAAGATGCTGAATCCCTGCGTCAGAGCATCCTCGAGAGTGCACCTTTGCCTCCCGCGCAAGTGAATCCCAAAATCCACGAGGGGCTAAGCGATCTCATCATGAAAGCGCTCGCCAAGGACCCGGCGGAGCGCTACCAGAGCGGAAGGGAGCTGCTCGACGATCTGGAGGCATGCAAGGAATCCAAGCCGCAGGCGGCGAAGCAGGCAGCGGCGCCCGCCAAGAGCCCGGCCATTCCAGAGGCCGTCAAGGCCGCAACTCAGGAAAAATTCGTCGGTCCGTCCGCTTCACCCGCAGCGCCGAAGCCGGCAAACGCGGTCCCGGTTTCGAGCCGCTCCGCCGAGGCGAAGCCTCAGGCCCAGAGTCAGCCAGTCGAGAAGAAAATCGCACCACCGCAAGCCGCTTCGGGTAAGGTAGCGGCCGCCGCGGCAGGAGCGGGCCGTACAACCAGCCAGGCTGTGTCATCCACATCTGCTAGGCCGAATATCGACGCCGCATCGTCCGCTTCCATGTCTTCGGGCATTGTCGACGAGCCCGCTGTGGTTGCTCCCGGAGTCCAGGCGCCGAAAATTGCCGTCGATCCCATGATGGCCGAGGACAACGCTGCATCTCGCGGCGGCAGCGTGAGTTTCTCGGAGATGACCGAGTTGCCTCCGCTCAAGGAGGTCTACATCGCTCCTCCGCCGCCCCAGTCGCCGCCCTTCGAGCTGAAAGCCTCCCAATCCCGCAACTCCACGCTCTACGAATACGAACCGGAGAAGCCGAAGGTTCAGCCCCGGGAAGTCGCCGAGAAAGCGATGAAGGAAATCAAGGGCGTCCCGCCGCGGTTGATGGTTTATTCCATCGCCGGCGCGGCGGTCGTGATTCTTATCATCGCGGTCGCTTTGGTGCTGCATGTCAACAG
>Ga0185299_10005132_pt1 | contig 15103 bp, 14 predicted proteins | sample PaiPotPPA55metaG_FD_128002 | JGI IMG/M metagenome (GOLD analysis project Ga0185299, IMG submission 128002) | Iron sulfur acid spring bacterial and archeal communities from Banff, Canada, to study Microbial Dark Matter (Phase II) - Paint Pots PPA... ...
CCGGATGCCGCCGCACGAAGCGCGGCGTCGACGAGATTCTCGCTGCCGGAGACCTCGAGGCGTAGCACATCGAGGGGTATCTGGCGGAAATGCGAAGATCGTCGGCGGCAGCGGAACGTGGCAGAGCGCGGCGGAACGTGGCAGAGAGCGGCGGAGTCAGGCCGTCGTCGCCGACACCGCGCGTGACGCGCGCAGGACCTCGCCGGCACGTAGGCCGAAGCGCGCGCGGAAGACGTGCGAGAAGTACGTCGTCGAGACGAAGCCGCAGCGTGCGGCGATATCAGCGACCGAATCCGCAGGCGCTGCCGCGCAGAGCAGCGCGTGGGACAGGTCCAGCCGACGGGCCAGGACGTATCTGGGGACGGACGTGCCGTCGGCGGCGAACACGCGGGAGAGATGACGCTCGCTGATCCCGATGGCCGCAGCGACCTGATCGGCGCCCAGACCCGGCGCGGTCAGGTGCTCCTCGATGAAGGCCCGGGCCGCCGCACGATAGGCGGCCGATCGGGCGGCCTGTGGCCCGGCGGCGAGGACTGTGACCAGCTCCACCACGGCGCGTTCGTCGGCCGGCACCGGTTGAACGGCCCGCGTGGCGCGTGCGGCGAGTCGGGCGAGTGCGCTCGCGTATTGATCGCCCTCGTCGCCGGACCCGAACGTCGTGACGACCGGCCGTTTGAGTGAACGTTCGTCGAGCCGCGCGTCGAGGGCGTCGAGGGCCTTGCAGGGCACTTTCACGACGAGTTCATCGAGGCCGTGCGCGAACTCTCGGGCGAAGGGCCGGTCTGTTTCGCAGATCACCGCGTTGCCGGGGCGCAGCGTGTGCGTGATTCCGCCCTGGACGAACGAGGACTCGCCGCGCAACGAGAGGTATACCGCGACCGCGTCGTATGGATCGGCGGTGATCGCGTCGGCCGAGCGCTCGATCCGGTGCGAGGTCGCGCGCACCCGAGCCAAGGTCGCGTCGGCGAGCCGGATCGAGACTTCGGACGCCTGCAGGGGACTGATCGCGTGGACGTCGAGCCGGACGAGCGCCGCGGCATTGTGGCCTTCCCAGAGCTCGACACGCCGCGAGGCGGGCAGGCCGACTGTCGAGAACACCTCGGGCGCCGGCTCGGCGGCCTCGGTGCGCTCGGCGTCCTGCCCGATCGACCGGCTCATGGCCGCTGCGCCTCCGCCGGGGCGAGCACGATGTCGAACCGGACGCTCGACCACGGCTGGTCGCCGAGATCGCGGCCGTCCGGCGTAGGCGTGCCCGGCTCGTGCCGCACGAAGTCCATCACCAGCGAATCGCGGACGCCGAACACGGCGTCCCTGGCCAGCAGTTCGTCGCCGCGCACGAAGATGTGCGTGATCAGCGGTCGCTTGTCCTCGGCGTGCACCATGAAGTGCAGGTGCGAGGCGCGCATGGGGGAGCGGCCGACCGCCGCGAGCAGCCGACCGACCGGTCCGTCGTGCGGAATCGGGTACGGAGTGGGGGTCAGCGCCCAGAACCGGTACGCGCCGGCCGAGTCGGTGAACAGGTGTCCGCGCGCTGCGACCCGATCATCGGGGTATTGCACGTCGTAGAAGCCGTCCTCGTCGGCCTCCCAGATCTCCAGCCGCGCAGCGGGCACCGGGCGTCCCTCGGTGTCGCTCACCGTGCCCTCGACCCAGCACAGCTCGCCGACCGCGCCGCCCGAGACGTCCCCGCCGAGCGGGATGAACGGCGCCCCCTCGACGAAGAACGGCCCGGTCACGGTCGCTTCGGTCGCGTTCGCGTGCGCCTCGTTGTTGATCGCGATGGTCTGCATAGACGCGCCGAGCACGTCCGAGAGCAGGATGAACTCATGCCGACGCTCGTCGCTGATCCAACCGGCGTCCTCCAGGAAGCCGATGGCCGTCTGCCACTCGCCCTCCGTGAGCCGGACCTCGCGCAGGAAGGCGTGCAGATGGCGGGTCAGCGCCTGCATGAGCTGCTTGAGCCGCGGGTCCCCGGCCTGCTCGAACGAGGCCAGGACGGTGTCTGTCAGCTCCTGCTCGCGCGCCGCCTGCTCCTTCTGCTGCTCCTGTCGCTGCGCCTGCTGCCGCAGGTCGGGCACCGTCGCCGTCGTCGCCTCGCCGCCGCGCTCGTCCACGCCCATCACCGGCCTCCACGTCGTCATAGGACCGTTTCCCCGCGGAACGGCGAGGGAACCGGCGCCATCTTCCCAGGTGGATCCCCGCAGCTTCGCGTGCGGCGAGCGTACATGGCGGAAATGAGTAGCTTCTCAAAGCCCGTGTCTGTATGCCCAGGCCAGGTTCGACGCGTTCTCCACATCCCGATCCAGGCCCCCGCCCCCTTGCGGCGGGGGTGGGAATGCGGCGACGCGCCTGCCCGACTCCTGAACGGCCAGGCGGATGGCCATCCGCCACGGCTCCTCGTCGGCGGGATGGACGTGGCCTGGGGCGAGATCTTCCCGGTCAAGCGCCAACTCGGGCGGGCAGCTTGGCAGATAGCGCCAGGTGTCGCCGAACCAGGCGGCGAGTTCCGCCAACTTTTTGCGGGCGCGCCGTTGGTCCCACCGCAGGGTTGGTGAACTCAGCCCGGCGATGTGGACGAGTGCCGCGAACGCTGCCTGCGCCAGGTCTGCCTCGCAGCCGGCCGCGTCGGTCAGTCGTTCGATCAGCTCCCGGCGGCGTGCCGGATCGGCCGGGCGCAAGCCGCCGTAGATCGGCTGGCCGCCGAGGTTGGCGGTCACCTCCCGGCCCGACAGCTCACCTGAGCCGAGCACGGCCGTCACCTGCCGGGCAATCGTGTTGGGCAGATCGTTCCCCAAAACGTCCTCGAGCAGCAGACCGTCATCGCAGGATGCGAGCGCACTGAGCGTCGCGTCGAGTGCCGGATCGCCCGTGCCCAGCGACTCGGTGACCTTCAGGCGCCCGTCCACGCTCGCCTCGATCCGCCGAGCCCGCGCGAGATCGACCAGCTCCGCCGCGGCCAATGCGAAGGCCAGCTGCCGTGACGATCGCAGCGTGCCGTGGCGCTCATCCACGGCCAACATCACCAGGTCCGCCCCGAGTGTCATGCGGCAGATATACCCACGCCAAGCTTGATCAGTATCATGACGGTGGTTCGGTCGGCGAGGCGGCTGGCCGCCAGCGGAGGAAGGACAGGCACATGACGAATCCGGCTGAGCCGACACCGGGGGAGCACAATCGGCTCATGATGGAACGGGTCCGAGCGGGAGACCCCGCTCCCTACCAAGAGGGTCAGTACGTGCTGCGGGTCATGACCGTGCCCGGCCGCAAGTCCGGTGAGCCGCGGTCCCTGCCGATCGCGATCCCGACGGTCGCCGGAGAGCATTACCTGTGCGGCCCGAACCGGCGCCGAGACTGGGTGCGCAACCTGCTTGCGGCCGGCGAGTGCGAGATCGAACGAGACCCGTTGCCCCGCCATCGAGCAGTGCTGATCGAGAACGACACAGCCGCGAGCGCGGTGCATACGTACCTGGCCGCCCTCGGCCGACCGTCGACCGAGTGGCCGTTTCCCAGTGACGCGCCGGTGTCGGAGATCGCCACGCATGTCGGGGAAATCGCCGTGTTTCGGCTGGAGCCAGTGCGGTTGTAACGACGAGCGAGTGTCATTGACGCAGCCGTCGATCAGCTGGCCTGGATCTCGACGACGCGGCCGTCGGGGTCGGTGAGCACGTGGCGGCCAGGAATGAGTGCGGGCGTCGCGGTGGCTCCGTCGATGACCAGGCCCAGCCGCAAGTCGCCGGTCTGTTTATCTGGGCGGGACGGGTAGATCTCGAACACGGTGCCGTCGGTGAGGACGGCGGCGTGGTGCCGGGGTCCTTGACCGTGCTGTTCGGCGGTGAAGTGCATGCCGAGGTTGCTGTAGAAGCGGGTGCATTCCTCGGGCTGCGGGGAGTACAGGACTAACAGGGTCGCGCGAATCGCGCTCGGGGTGGTCATCGGGCTCGGAGCATGTCGACGCCTTGGCGGGAGAGCTCAGCGACGGACAAGTTGTCGGCTTCGATGCAAGTGACGATACACCGTCCTGCCTCTGCCTGGAGAGTCCCGGGCAATTATCAGGACATTGCCATCGCCCGCAAGCGGGGCATCCCGGTCTACACCTCGCTCGACGGGATTCCCCGCGCCCCCGCGGTGTGCTGATCGCAGTCAACCTCACCCGCGTCCCAGCGATCGGGCGGCTGCGCGGGCGACCGTGGTGGCCAGGATCCAGCCTGCGGCGATCAGCGTGTAAGAGAGCCATTGCAGCGCGCCGGCGGGATTGAACGCGTGTTTCTGCCCGAGGTCTACGACCGGGAGAAGCAGATCCAATGTATATATGACCGGATTGAAGTGTGGTGCCTGCCCCGCGATGAGCGGCGGCGGCGGAGCGAGCGCGAACGTGATGCTACCGGCAGCCAGCAGGGCGAGCAGCCACAACACCGCTCGCCAGGGCCGATAGCCGTAGGCGACGGTCGCGTCCTGAAGCACGCCCCACACTCGCCCGAGCACCGATCTGCCCGCGCGCTCCCGGCGCTCCTTCGCGTAGAGCACGGTCCTCGCGTTCGCACTCTGCCCGAGCGTGTTGTATGCCGCCGCCAGTTGTTCATACTGCTGTGATTGATGGTCCTGCGGATCTCGGTCGAGCCAACGCAGCCTGTCACGGGCCGGCAGATGCGGCTCAAGCGAGCCGTAGCTGAATCCGTCCAGCGCCAACTGTTCCGGCCAAATGGACGGATCGTCTACGTACTGATCCACCTTTGCCTGCCTCAGATCCACCAGGCCTTCGATCGGCTCGGCGGGATGCAATTCGAGCGTGGCCGCGCGCAGCGACTTTGCGTCGAACGCGACGCCGCCCAGCTCCGCGAGGCGTACCCCGTTGAACCTGGCGTAGCTGCCGACGCGTGCGCCGGTCAGCTTCACCGTTCCGAAAACGGTGCTGTCGCCGCAGAAGATGTCGGCGCCCACTTCGCTGCGGGACAGACGCAGCGCGGTATCGCCTGGACTACGCAGCTCGGCCTTGATGAGCCAAACTCGGGTGCCGATCTTGCATGTGCGCAGGCTCACCGGGCCTGTCGCGCGGAGGCGGTTCATCAGAAGGTGCCCGCCTATCGACGCGCCGTCGCCGTAGAGTGCGTCCCGGCCGGTCCCCGGATCCAGCCGCGCGCCCATGAGACCGATCTGCCCGGACGTCTGCGCGCCGGCGAAGCTGACTGTTCCGCCGTTGACCGTGAGGCCGGTGGCGTCGACGTCGGTGAGCGTCGAGCGGTCGAGGTTCAAGGCGATCCCACCCGGATTGGCGAGCGTCGCCCCGAGCAGGTTCAAGTTGCCGCCGATCCGCGTGCCGATCAGCCGAACCTCGCCTTCGGCACGTAGGCCCTCCTTGCCCCACAAGCCGCCGTCGACGGACATGCCGCCGGCCGACAGCGCCCGCCCGCCTGGTGCGCGCAACCAGGCGCCGCTCAGGTTCATCCAGCCGGATATCCGGGCATCGATCAGCCGGACTTCACCCTCGGCCTGCAGGCCCGTGGCATCGATCGCCCCGTCCACACGCAGATTGCTCGCGCGCACGGCCATTGACCCGGGATTGTGGAGCGTCGATTCGCTCAGATCCAGCCGGCCGCCGATGACCGCGTTGCGGAGCTGGACCATGCCCCGCGCGGAGAATCCGGCATTGCATTCCAACGGGCCCTCGACGATCAGGCCATCGCCCGCCAGGACGATCTCGTCGGCGCCGGAGCCCAGCGTGGCCCCGCGCAGGCAGATCTCGCCGGCGACCTTCGCACGGTCGAGGCGCAGGATCCGGGAGATCGTCGAGCCGGTGAGGTTGATGATGCCTTCCGTGCGCATCCTGGCCCCGTTGAACTCCGGAAGCAGGCAGTCGACCAGCCTTATCGTCTTCGTCGTGGCCTCGACGAAGCGCAACTCGCGGTCGAAGTAGCAGCATTCGAGAACGAGCGGACAGGTGAGGGTGGCGCCCATCAGATCCAGCCGCCCGACGATGCGCGCCCCGCGGACCCGGATTCCCGCAGCGTACCCGGCCTGAGCGGGCGTGGCCCCGAGGAGTAGGGCGGCGATCACCTCGGCGCGGATTACCCGCGGTTCAGGCCACTGGGCGCCTCGCTCGACGCTGTCTTCGTCCGGATCGCCCGTGCGAAGATCGACCCACGTTCCCCGTTGGAATGCAGTCGTGACAAGGCGTTCCGACTCGCTGAGAGCCTCTGGCAGCATGCTGACCATCGTGCACTGACGACTCGTCGGAAGCGAGCGACTTCAGCGGGCTGTCACTCCGTGGCATCTGACGCCGACCGCTTGAGTGGGCGCTGCGGTGTTGAGGCGTTCCAGCTGGCCAGCAGTTGAAGCGCATCGGCATCCCGGCTGCCGGGCGCGACGTGGCACACGATGAGGGACAGGCCATCATCCGCTGCCAGATCCATGGATTCGTAGTTGACGGTGAGCTCGCCGACAACCGGGTTGTTCAGGCGTTTGGAGCCGGCTCGATGGCGGCGTACTTCGTGTTGGGCCCAGCGGTGGCGGAAGGTGCCGCCGCGAGTGGAGAGTTCGCCGATCAGATCGGATAGGGCCTTGTCGTAGGGGTTGCGGCCGACTTCGGCGCGGAGAGTGGCTACGTTCTGGTCGGCGACGGCGTCCCAGTCGGGGTAGAACTCGGCGGCGGCCGGATCGAGGAAGGTGAAGCGGGCGGCGTTGACCGGCCGGGCCGGGCTGTTGAAGATCGGCGCGAACAGTGCGCGAGCCAGGGCGTTGCCGGCGAGAATGTCCAATCGGCCGTTGCGGATATAGGCCGCGACACCGTCCATCGCCTCGAGCATGTTCCGCAGCTGCGAGCGGATCGGTTGCCGATTCGCCCGGGGCGGGTTGCGGGACGCGGCGGCGATGGCGTTCGCGGAGCGCACCAGGTCGAACAGGTGGGCGCGCTCGGCGTCGTCGAGCTGGAGCGCGCGGGAGACGGCGTCGAGGACGGCGTTGGTCGCGCCGCGGGCATCACCGCGCTCGAGGCGGGTGTAGTACGGCACGCTGACCCCGGCCAGCAGCGCCACCTCTTCGCGGCGCAGGCCCGGCACGCGACGGGCCCCGGCCAGCGGGGAGTTCCTCAGCCCGGCCTGCTCCGGCGTGATCCTGGCGCGGCGGGAGGCGAGGAACTCGCGGATCTCGGTGCGTCGGTCCATAGCTCGACCCTACGGTCGCGCACCACATTTCAGCAGTGCTCAGGGGGTCCCGGTCAGGGTCCCCCTCGTGGTCGCGCCGGGAGTGTCGGCGGTGTTTGGCTTAAGCGGAGATCGGCGTCGAGCCTCAACCGTACGGCTGACCCCGGAAGCCGATTCCGATCAAGAAAAGGACGATGGTCCCAGGTCAGACGCCATCATGGCCGTCGACCTCAGCCAAGCCCATCATGCTGGGAGGCAGAAGAAATGATCTTGACCTTGAACAACGGCATCCAGATGCCCGCCCTCGGCTTCGGAGTGTTCCAGACGCCCCCCGACGTCACCACGGATGCCGTCCACACGGCGCTCGAGACGGGTTACCGACTCATCGACACGGCTGCCGCCTACGGCAACGAGCGAGAGGTCGGTGAGGGCATCCGTCGGTCCGGCCTCGCGCGCGAGGAGGTGTTCATCGAGACGAAGGTATGGATCAGCGACTACGGCTATAGCCAGACGCTGCACGCTTTCGACAAGTCCGCCGGCAAACTCGGCGTCGAATGGATCGACCTGCTGATCCTGCACCAGGCGCTCCCGAGCCAGTTCGTCCTGACCTTGGAGGCATATCGAGCCTTGGAGACCCTCCTCGCCGACGGTCGGGTCCGTGCGATCGGCGTGAGCAACTTCATGCCCGATCACCTCGGCGCCCTGATGAAGCAGGCGACTGTGCTCCCCGCCGTCAACCAGGTCGAGGTGCATCCCTACTTCACCCAGCCTGCTGTGCTGGCCGCCGACGCCGATCGCGGAATCCTCACTCAGGCCTGGTCGCCCATCGGCGGGATCACCAGCTACCGCGGCACCGGCACGAGCACCTTCGACGATCCGACCATCGCAGCCGTCGCCGCCGCCCATCGCAAGACCCCGGCGCAGGTCATGATCCGCTGGCACCTGCAGGAGGGGCGCTCCGCGATCCCGAAGTCGGTCCGGCCCGAGCGGATCGCCGAGAACTTCGACGTATTCGAATTCGAACTCACCGAGGACGAACTCGCGGCCCTGGACGCTCTCGACACCGGCGTACGCGGCGGCCCGGAGCCCGCGGACATCACCCTCGAGAACTTCGGCAGAGCCATCCCAGAAGCCTGATACAAGGTCCGGGGCACGGTGGTCGCCGTACGGTTTGGCGACGTGACGGCGCGGGCACGTCCCGACTCGGCGCCGGGTGATCCGTTGCCGGACGAGGGAGGGGCGCGATGACGGAGCAAAGCGCGGGGGCACGGTCGGCGGCGCGCGGCGGACGCGAAGCCCTGCGTCTGCTGCTCGGCCTGGTCGATGTCGGGCTGGAGCAGGCGGAGCATGCCGTCCACGCGGCGCGTGGGCTGCTCGGCCGCTCGGATCTGGGCGAGCTTGCCATCGATGTCCGGGCCGATCTCGGTGCACGTGGCGACGCGGTGCTCGGCCGGGTCGCGCCGGCAGCCGAGTCGCATATGGAGACGCTCGCCCGCCGCGCGCAGGCTGCGCGGGCGGATGGTGCGGATGCGTGAGACGGCCCTCGGTGCGGCTGCGAGTGGAGCCGATCTCAAGGCCCGTATCGACGCGGTGTTGCGCGAGTTCGTGGAACGCGAAGTGCGCCTGCTCGAGGGCGTGAGCCCGCAGCTCGGTCCGGTCGGGGCGCAACTGCGTGCCGCGGTCGCCGACGGCAAGCGGCTGCGCGGGATGTTCTGTTTCTGGGGTTGGCGGGCCTCCGGCCAGGGCGAGAGCGATGCCGCGATACGTGCGGCGGCCTCGATGGAGCTCGTGCACGCGGCGGCTCTGGTGCACGACGACCTGATCGACGGCAGCATCATCCGCCGTGGTGCGCCGACCGCGCATGTGGCGCTGCGACAGGCAGTCACTGGGACCGGGAACCAGGGAGGTGACGCGGCGGCGCGCGCGTTGGCCATGCTCGTCGGCGACCTGCTCATGGCCTGGGCTGGACAGCTGTTCGCGGGCTGCGGCCTGCCGGGGGCCTACGTCTCACGCGCGAGACCGTTGTGGTCCACGCTGGCTCGGGAATTGATCGCCGGGGAATGCCTGGAGGTGCTGCGCACCGGCACGGAGGCGGCCGAGACGCAGGCGGTCGCCGTCGAGGACGCTGTGGAGGTCGCACGCTACAAGACTGCGAAGTACACGATCGAGCACCCGCTGCATCTCGGCGGCCGGCTCGGCGGGGCCGGCGACGCGCTGCTGCGGACGTTCACGGCGTACGGCGTGCCGCTCGGCGAGGCGTTCCAGCTACGCGACGATGTGCTGTCCGTATTCGGTGACAGTGCCCTGACCGGCAAGTCAAACCTCGACGATGTGGCCGGAGCCAAACCGACCGCACTCATGGCCTGCGCGCTCGAGATGGCCGTCGGCGCCGAGCGCGACGCGTTGCGTGCACTGCTCGGCCGAGGCGACCTCGATGCGTCCGATCTGGAGAAGCTGCGCGCAATCCTCACCGCGTCCGGGGCCAGGGAACGCGTCGAGACGATGATCGACGCGCGTGCCCGGGCAGCACGCCACGCGCTGGCCTGGTCGCCCATGCCCCGGCAGGCCGCTGATGCCCTGCGCGAACTGGTCGACGCCGTCGTCGACCGCGAAAGCTGACTCCCACAGATTCGTTCGGTCCGGATTGGAGAAACACGTGCCGGTGAACATTCCCGAACCGATGGCGGTCTTACGGCTGCGCGGCGACGAACTGGCAGACACCACGATCGACACCCTGTTCGCCGACAACGAGATCCATCACTTCAATACCCTGATGAGGAATTTCGAGACCGCAGGGCAGCCGGTGCCCGAGGACCTGCCGCAGGTGGCTCGCGACTACCTGGAAGCGACCTCGACTCCGCCGGACTGGGTGGATTGGGATCTGATGGAGACCGCGCGGCTGTTCTTCATCGACAACAACGTGCACATCTCCACCGCGCTCTCCTTCGCCTCGATGCCCGCCTGCTATGCGGTGCCGCACGTCGCCAAGCTGCTCTCCGCCACGCACTCGCTCGACTACCCGGCGAACCGGATGGCCGCGACCGGGCAGTTCACCGTCTACCTGATGCGCCCGGACGCGTTCGAGGCCGGCAGCCGCTTCATTCCGGCGGCGCAGAAGGTGCGGTTGCTGCACGCCTCGATCCGTCATCACCTGCGCCGCGCGGGCGCCTGGGACGAGGCGACGTGGGGTGTGCCGATCTGCCAGCAGGACATGATCGGTGGCCAGATGATGTTCTCGATCCAGGTGCTCGACGCGCTCGATCGGCTCGGAGTGCACATGACCACCGACCAAGCCGAGGCGTACTACTACGCATGGCGGGTGGTCGGCGCGATGTTGGGCGTGGACCAGGACACCGCACCGACCACGCTCGCCGAGGCGCGCGATTTCTCAGACCTCTACATGGCTCGCTACCTTGGCCCGTCAACCGAGGGCGTGGAGCTGACCCGGCAGCTCATCGATCTCTACGAACAGGTCGTGCCGGGAACTCTGCTGGATCCGGTGGTACCTGCGCTCATCCGCTACCTGATGGGCGACACCGTCGGCGATTGGCTCGGCGTGCCACACTCGCTGTTCGACCACGTGGTACCCGCGCTCCCGGCCCTCATGGGCATCCTCGAGAGTGTCCAGGAGGCTTCACCAATCGGCGGGATGCTGATCGAGCGCATCAATGCACTGACTACGATGTTCGAGCTCAGCTCACTTACTCGCGGCCGAGTCATGCACTATTCCGTCCCCGACCATCTCAAGAGCGAGTACGGCGTGCGCCCGCACCGCAACCAGCGTTGGACGCCCCCGCCGACCTCCCCGCTGCTGCAGTAATATCGGGCTCTTATGCCCCATCCGTGGGTTGTTGAGCAGGGAACGGGGTTGAGCTCCCATCGGGCTTAGGCGCAATGCCGTTGACTTTGGCTCTGGGTGCAGATATCCCCTGAGGAGATCTGCACCCATCCAAAACAAGCAGTGCTCTACAAGGTCTTGAGCTGCCCGACCCGTGAGAGATCCGTGGGGCTGTCGGTGATACCCCAGTCGGTTATCCGGCCGGTCGCCGCGCTCACGGTGACCGTCATGACGGTCCCGGTCGGCTTGTTTCCCACCGGTCCGGTCTTCGCTGTGAAGTGGCCCGTCATCCGGATCACGTAGACGGCGTTGTCTCCGGTCGTGGCCGTGCCGAGCACTTTGTCGGCCTGGGGGCGCGTTGTCGAGATGTAAGAGATCGAACTGGGTTTCGCGTCACCCGACGCCTGTGCCTCAGCCAGTCCGATCGCCCGCAGCGCGGACGGTGCCGCGGCCGCAGAGAGCGGCTTTGGCTGTGGAGTTGCAATGGCCGCCGCATTGGGGCAGTTCCCTGAGTAGGCGGCCACCCCGGTACCTATGCGGGTCCCCGTAGTGAGGTACCCGTTGAGAGGGCCGGCGTACGGGTTCCAGAGGGCCCCTTGGACCCCGTGCCAGTTCCAGTTCGGGTCCGCGTACTCGAAGTTGTCGGCCGCTGCGTTGAGGGCGATGTTCCCGGTTGTGCTCTCGGCGCCGACCATGCCGCCTTCGGCAAAGGCGCCGTTGTTGATGGATTCGTTTATGTATGATCCGCCACGGTAGACGTCCCAGTTTGCGTTGCCGAGCCACTTGAAGGCGATCTGCGTGTCGGCTGTCGTGCCTCCGCCGATGTAGTGACCGTGGTATCCCCCACCGTTGGGCCGGCTGTCCGCCCAGAACCAGCTCCAGCCGGCCGGTACGCCGGCGCTGGTCCCGGCTTCCAGCCCCTCCTCGACCCAGTAGGTGTCCGCTGTGGTGATGTTTTGGTTCGTGTACATCCACATTTCGAAGTTGAGTTCGCTGTTATTGACATCCGACACCATGATGCAGGGAACGTGCAAGTCCACTGCGATCTCGTTGAGCGGCGTCGCAGGCATTCCGAAGCCCGGGCCGTACACATTTACCAGGTAGCAGTGGTACAGCCCGTCCCCGGATTCGTACACACCCCCTGGGCAGTTCGTAAGGGCTGCCGCAGCCGGACTCGGGGAGTCCACCGCCACCGTCGTCAGCAGCGTGGCGAACGCTGCCAACACCGCCAGCCGTGCCCGCGTACGCCGCACTCGAACGAACGGACCAGTTCGCCCCGACACACTACTCATGCAGTGTCCCTCCGTGTTCTGTTGTCCGTGAGAATCTGTGCCGTGTTGGGATCTCACGGTGCTGGCATCGGGAAATTAGCATCCTGTCTCGTGGTGAAGAAGGTGTTCCGGACGGATCCGGACGGATCCGGACAGCAAATGCACGACTAATGCACGACGCTGAGCACTCAGCGCAGCAGTTCAGGCGCGAAGAGTTCCGCCCGTCACGGGCTGAGGCGAAGACCGGAGCGGGCAATCTCGATCGGTCCGCTGTACTCACTGCGCGCGGCGTCCATCGCCGCGTTCGGGTCGGTTCCCGGCCAAAGGTGGGTGAGTACCAGTTGGCCGACGTCGGCACGAGCGGCCTGCTCAGCGGCCTGACGCGCGCTCGTCAGATAGCGGTCGTCCTCCGTCGGAACGTGCTCCGGGTAGGTCGCCTCGGCGATCAGCAGATCGGCCCTGGACGCCAGTTCGACCACGGCCGGATCCGGCCCGCAGTCACCGGTGTAGGCGATCACCGCGTCGTCAGCCTCCAAGCGCATCCCGGCGTTGGGAACCCAGTGCGGCAGCAGCCTGGTTCGCACGGTGAACGGGCCCACGGTCAGCGATCGACCCGGCTCGAACTCCTGCAGGGCGATCGCGTCGTCGAGCATGCCGGGTCGGTCAAGCGCGAGGACGGCGTTCAAGGCGGAGGTCGGTGCGAAGACGGGCAGCGGTGGCGGTGGATCCGCGATCAGGACGCGGGCCCGCAGTAGGGGGTTGAGATCGGCGCAGTGGTCGGGGTGTCCATGACTGATCAGGACGGCATCGAGCTGGTCGGCTCTCGTCGTCTCCAACAGCCGCGGCAGTGTCGCATAGCCCGCGTCGAGCAGCAGACGGAATCCCTCATGCTCGACCAGGAATCCGCTGCACGCCGTACCGGCCGCAGGCCAGGCTCCGCTGCCGCCGAGAACGGTGATCCGCATTCACCGATCGTCCCAGACCCGTGCCGGCTGGGCGCGGACATAGGACAGCGGCTCCGCCGTCAACTGTAGGCGGACCAGCCGAGTTTCACCGCGAGCGCGATCCCGGATGCGGCGATGAAGATGCGCAGTGGCACCACCGGCAGGTGACGGACCAGCTTGGGGCCGGTGAACCCGCCGATCAGGAACCCGAAGGCGAGCAGCGGGACGTACGCCCAGTGCACCGGCGCGAACACGGCGAACAGAATGGCGGCGACGCCGTTCGCCGCCCCGCTGATCGCGTTCTTCACGGCGTTGATCCGGACTAGGGACTCGGTCAGCATGGTGCTCAGCACGGCCAGCAGCAGCACTCCGGCTGCGGCGCCGAAATACCCCGCGTACACCGCGACCGCGAACACGCCGACAAGTCGGCCCCGAGAGTTCTCGGCGTCCGGAGTCGGGGCTAGGCCACGGATCATGGGCTGGGCCAGCAGCATCACCGACGCGCCGGCGATCAGGATCGGGACCACTACCGCGAATGCGCCGGCGGGTGCGAGCAACAGGATCGCCGCCCCGGTAGCGCCGCCGAGCGCGGTGACGACGCCCAGACGCATCACCTGCTCGCGCTGGCCGGCGAGTTCGGGGCGGGAGCCGAGCACAGACCCGGCGCCGTTGAGGACCAGCGACATCGTGTTGGTGACGTTGGCCGACAGCGGCGGCAGACCGAGCGCGAGGAGAATCGGATAGGACACGACACTCGCGACGCTGGCGATGGTGCTGGCAAGGCCGCCCAGTACGCCGGCCGCGAGCAGGATGAATGCATCGGCGATCGTCATGGTTTGCTGAATCATGACGGACGCCGATGGTCGCGCACCAGGTCACGCGGCTGTGAGCTTGATCGCATACTGACTTCTGGCCCACCCCCGGTATGTCTGCCGCTTCAATGCGTTTGTTAGCATCGTTGCCATCAACGATGATCGCGTGCGCCCCGGAGACGACATTCTCCGTAGCCCGGCGCGTTACCTGTGGTGGTTGGTCACCTGCCAGCGTCGACGTGTCATGCTCGGCGCCTTTCTGGGCACCGTCTGGATGCTCGGCCTGGTGTTGCCGCCCTATGTGCTCTCCCTTGCGATCAACGACGGCTTGCAGCACCGGCGCTTCTCGTCGCTCGTCGGTTGGGTCCTGGTTCTGCTGGCGCTGGGCGTGCTCAACGCCTACGTCGGGATCATGCGCCACCGCACGATGACCAAGGTCCGTATGGATGGCGCCTTCCGGACGCTGAGTGCCGTGGTCGACCAGTCAACGAGGATGAGCGGCGCATTGGCAGGCAAGGTCACGGCCGGAGAGGTCGCGACGATCGGAATCGGTGACGTGTGGGTGATCAGCACCAGCCTCACCGTCGTCGGCCCCGGGGTGGGCGCCGTCGTCGCCTACCTGGTGGTGGCCGGGCTGCTGCTGTCCATATCGCCGCTGCTCGCGCTGATCGTGCTGCTCGGAGCACCCATGGTCGCGGTACTCGTCGGGCCGCCGCTCGGGCGCCTGCGGGAAGCCGGTTCGGTCTACCGGGAGCGGCAGGGGGAGCTGACCAATCGTCTCGTCGACATCGTCCAGGGCCTGCGCGTGCTCAACGGAATCGGCGGCAAGGACCTGTTCGCCACCCGATACCGGGAGAAGTCCCGGCGACTGCGTGACGAGGGCTTCCGGGTCGGGGCGGTCTCCAGTTGGATCCCCACCCTCGGCGTCGGCCTGCCGCTCGTCTTCCTCGCGGTGGTGACGTGGTCGGCTGCGCGGATGGCCGCCGACGGCAGCATCTCCGTCGGCGATCTCGTCGCCGTCTACGGCTACGTCGCGGTCCTCGTAGTGCCGGTCGCGGAGCTCATCGAGAACGGTTCGAATATTGCTCAGGCCCTGGTGTCC
>Ga0185299_10005133_pt1 | contig 15102 bp, 14 predicted proteins | sample PaiPotPPA55metaG_FD_128002 | JGI IMG/M metagenome (GOLD analysis project Ga0185299, IMG submission 128002) | Iron sulfur acid spring bacterial and archeal communities from Banff, Canada, to study Microbial Dark Matter (Phase II) - Paint Pots PPA... ...
CAGTCGTTCTGGCACCGAGGTCACGAGCGCCGCCAACCCGATGCCTGCCTCCACCGCGAGCAGCACTACGGCGGGGTAGATGAACCGGTATTCCTTGTGGGCAATGATCGAATGCACGGCAATGATGACCAGCGCCGCCGCAAACGGCAGGACCGTTCGGCGCGCCCCCAGCAGAACCAAGGGCAGCAACACGAAAAGACCGGCGAGCCAGATCATCAGCTCCATGAGGCCGTAATAGTACCATGGCTCGACGCCGAATGTGGAGCTGACGCCGTAGAACCCATTGTAGAGGACATAGCGCCAGATGGAGGCGAACGGGTATCCGAGCGTGAGCGCATCCAGCAGCGCGACGAACGCGAGGACGCTCAAGCCGCCGCCGGCGATTGCCGCGAAGCGCGCCCACGGAGCGCCGATTGTGCTCCAGAGGCCGATCAACGCGATCGCCGGCGCGATCTGCACGCGGAGCACAAACACCAGCGCGAGGATGGCACCGGCCGAGAACAGGCGCCGCCGCGATGTCACCCGGTAGCCCGGTTCAAGCAGATAGAGCGCGAGCACCAGGAGGTGCGCGGCCACCACCTCATTCAGCGTGCGGGCGCCGAAGTAGACAAGCTCGGGCGCCACGGCGACGCACAGCCCGCCGACGATCGCGCCGGTGAGCCCGAACAGCCGCCGGCACCAGAGAAAGCAGCAGACGACCGGTATCATCGCCAGCAGGTCGCAAGCGCCGGCGATGATCGGCAGGTAGTAGTCAGGTCCGTCGCCGATCACCCGGGAGAGCTCCATCAGCCCCGCGAAGACCCCCGGCAAGATCCACGAGCGCGCACCGAGCTGAAACTCCCACGGCACCAGCCCGACGCCGAAGACCAGCCGATGCGCCGGCTCGGTCGTTTGGAAAATTTCGTCCCACCAGTTCAGGCTGGGCACGAACACGACCGGGATAAGCCGGAGCGCAAACGCGAGGATCAGCAGCCCGCTTAGCGCAATGATGCTTCCCAGTCGTTCCGGGCTGGCGCGCAGCTTCCATGCCGCCGCCGGGTCGATTTGCAATGCCATCGATCGCGCTGGCGTCTCGCCGCTCATTCCAGCAAGGCCGGCACGCGCGCCGGCCACCTGGCGCCCATGTCAAACCGGGCAAGAAAGATCACGAGAACCGCCGCGGCGGCGAGCGGGCCGATCGGCACGTGCCACGCGACGCCGAGCGGCAGCGACAGCAATGGAACGAGATAAACGCCCAAAAGGGTAATCTTCTCCCACGGCTGGTAACGGCTTTCCCGCCCCAGGCGCACCAGCCAGGCGATAGCGATAGTGATCAGGAGAAGGTCGTACAACAGTGCCATCGGCACGCTGAGCAACGTTGCGGCCACCAAGACGCCGGACCGGATCGGCAGGCTGGCGCCGCCTCGCCAGACCCGGAACACGCATGCGGCCCCGATGAGAGCCACGGCGATCTGCATCGCGTAGGCCGGTCCGGCCGGCACTCCCATCAGCCGCGCCGCTCCGAACGGCGTCACGAAGCCGGCAAGCGCGATCCGCCCGGACTCGTAGACGGCGTGGGATCCGGACATGGCGAGCAGGTAGTCCCGCCAGGGCGCCAGGCCGAACAGCCAGATCGAGATCGCCGCGGCGCCCGCCACCGTTGCTTCCGCGGCGACGAATGCGCTCCAGCGCCGCCCGGCGACCAGCGCCACGGGCACCAGGAGCCCGAAATGCGGCTTGTAGCAAATGAGGCCGAATGCCACGCCCGCCAGCACGGGCCGTTCGTCGATCAGCAATGTTCCGAGGCCGAACAGCGCCGCCGTGAGGAACGAGTTCTGCCCGAGACCCACCACCCAGAAGACCGATGGAAACGCCAGCACCGGGATGCACCAGAGCCAGCCCGATGCCCGCAATATGCGCCGCATCACCAGGAGGTAAAACGCCAGCGAGAGCGCCTGCAAGGTCACGAATGCCACCAAATAGGGCAATCGCGCCAGCGCGGCGCAGACGATCAGAAAGACCGGAGGGTAGAAAAAGAAGACGTATTGTATTCCGGCGGCAGTGGCGTGCTGTTCCGCGAGATAATGCGCGACCTGACTATAGGCGAGCTGCGGGGCCCCGGACAGCGCCAGCTTGCCGGCGGCATAGAAGCTGACGAAATCGCTCGGCACCTGCTGACCGTGCCGGACCCACATTGCGATCAGCCCGGCGAGCAGGATCGTCTGTGCCAGGAGCAGCACAGCGCTCCAGGCGACGATGCGCGGTGGGTGCAGCCAATCGGCCTCTCTCAGCGCGCCGACAACTTGGCCCGCCAGCGCCACGGTTCCGCGCGCCCGGTGCGTTGCCCGTGGCGGGCTGGTCCTGTCAGTGCCCGGTTCCCTGTTCCGCCGGCGGTGATTTTATGGCCGCGGTCAACGTCGAGAGCTCGCTGTCGGACACGCGGTCGCCCAGCAATTGCCGCGACTTGTCGACTTCACCGGTGGCGGCATAGAGGAGACCCAGATTCACCTTCAGCCGCTCCGGGGAAGTATCAAGGTCCTGCGTCGAGGCAAGCTCCTCCCGGGCCTCCTCGATCTTGCCCTCGAGCATCAAGGAGAGGGCGAGATCGTTGCGAACCGCCGGGTCGTTCGGTGAAGCCGTAAGAACCTGGCGATAGATGGCTTGCGCCTCGGCGTGGCGGTGCAGCAGGTCGAGGGCGACCGCCTTGTCGACGAGCACCCGCACATCCTGGTGCTTCTTGGTCAGCAGCTTGTCCAGCTCGGCTACCGCCTGCGCCGGCTCGCCGGAAACGAGATAAAGCAGTCCGAGCGCCCGGGTCAGGTCGGTCTCTTCGGGCATTTCCTTCACGCGCTCGGTAAGGAGGTCCCTCGCCTGAGTGATCTTACCGAGCCGCGTCAGGGCGTCCGCGCAGCGGAGTTGCAGCTTGACTTCGCGCGGGGCGCTGCTCGCCGCGGTTATGTACATCGACACCGCGAGGTCCCGCTCGCCCGCGCCTTCCGCCGCTTCGGCCACCTGCAGCCGCGTGTCGGGGGTCAAGGAGGACGTTTTCGGTTGCTTGTCTGCCGCGCAGGCGACCAACATGCAGCCAGCGATCACCGGGAACAATCCCGCCATTCGTCTTCCAGGCACGTCAACCTCCGGGTATGGGGATGCGTTGCAAGCAGGAAGTCCATCACTGGGGACGCATTGAACGCAGGAAGTCCATCAAGTGCAGCATGGGGCTCCCTGCCATCACGATGAAGAACGACGGCATGATAAAGAAGATAAGCGGGAAAACCAGCAGCCCAGGCAAGCGGATCGCCTTCTCCTCGAGCTTGGTGACGCGGTCGCGACGCAACTCGGCCGCGACTGCCCGCATCGCCTGGCCGAGCGATGTTCCATACTGCAGAGTTTGCGCCAAAATCGTCGCCATCCGGCGGATGCCCTCCACCCCCGAGCGCTTGCCGAAATTGTTCAGCGCTTCCCCCCGATCGGGCAATACCTTCAACTCGTCGAGCAGGCGCGACAGCAGGCCGGCAATTGGCCGGTTTGAATTGTACATCTCCCGCGCGACTACCTCGAGCGAGCTCTCGAGACCCATGCCTGCCTCGGTGCAGACCACCATAAGGTCCAATGCATCGGCAACGCCCCGGCGCAGCGCCTTGGTGTACGGCACGCGCAGCGCTCGCAAGATCCAGTCCGGCCCCAGGACACCGAGCGGCAGGGCCAACGCGACGGCCATGAAGCGGAAGGTCATCGAATAGCCCATGATGGCACAATAGACGTAGGTGGCGAACGGAACCATGAACAACAGAACGACCTTGGCGCCGAGTATGATCGGAACCATCCGTTTCGGACGCAATCCTCCCGCCTCGATCATGCCCTCAAGGGTGGCGAGACCCTCTTCCGAATAGAAACGGCTGCCCTTGCGGACTGAGTTTCCGATATCTCCGAGAAAACCGGTGATTGCGCCGAGGAGCCCGGCGGACAGGCTGTCTGAACCGGCCTGCGCTTCGCCCTGCCCCACCGATACCACGGCGCCGACGCGCATTTCCAAATCCTGCCGCGCGGCCTCGCGAAGCAGCAGCGCCACCGCGACTCCGATCAGCAACAGGACGCCGGAAATCAGACCAGACAATACAAGTGCGCGATCCGACATCAATCCTTGCTCACTCCCTGAATCATCTTGCGCATGGTGTACATGCCAAGCCCCAACGTTATCACCCCGACCACCACGAGCCGCTTGCCGCGCGGATCGTGGAGCAGCGGGGTCAGGAATCCAGGCTGAAGGAACGACATCGCCGCGCCGCCGACGAACGGCAGCACGGTTATGACGCGCGCCGATAGCTTTGCTTCGGCAGCGAGGGCCTCGGCGCGGCCCGCGACGGCAACTCGCTGGCGGACCGTTTCGGCCAAATTGGTGATCGATTCCGAAAGTCGCCCGCCGCTGCGCGTCTGAATCGCCAGGGTTACGGCAAAGATCGAGTATTCAGCCAGCCGGGTGCGGCGAAAAACGCCCATGACCGCGTCTTCCGGCGCTGCCCCAACGGACATCTCGTTGACCACCTGAACGAATTCGTCGCGCGTCGGCGAAGGCATCTCGCGCGCCAGCATGCGGAACGCTTCGGCCGCCGGCAGGCCGGCGCGCGTGGCGCTGCCGATCAGCTCGAGCGCATCCGCAATTTGCCCGAGCAGTTTTTTTCGGTAGCGCTCAACTTCCCAACCAAAAATTCCTCGCGTCAGCAAGAAGCCCGTCGCGGCGGCGCTAAGCCAGGCGGTGATAGGCGAAACGAAGATATTAGCTACCCAGCTCTCGCCGAGGCCGGCGACAATGCCGATGACAAACACGAGCCATATCGGAAGGACATTGGCATGTGTCAGGCCGACCGGCACGCGCAACACGGAGTAGGCAAGCCCGCGGGTGCTGCCGCGGCGCGGCTGCGTCATCCGGATGCTGCGCGGCTGGTCCCGCAGCTGGTCGCGCGGAGGGCCAAATTCCGCGACCCCCTGGATGCGCTCTTCGAGCCGTTTTTGCCGCGTGTCCAGACGCAGCATGACCACTGCGGCCACCAGAGCCACGAGCAGAATAATTCCGGCGGCGAGCAGCCCGTTGTTCACCGTCATACCTCGCGAATAGCGGTCATCCAGGCAGTGTCGAGGCCGAAATACTCCAGCCGGGAAAGGAAGCGCGGGCGGGCGTTCAGCGCGACGTAGCGGCCGATTATGTGTCCCTGCGCATCCTCTCGCTGGAACTCGAACGAAACGATGTCGTTCATCGTGATGACATCGCCTTCCAGCCCGCAAATCTCGGTTATCTGCGTCAGTCGGCGCACGCCGTCCCGCATCCGCTCCAGGTGCACGATCACATCGATCGCGCTCGCGATCTGCGAGCGGATCGCCCGCGAGGGCAGACTGAAACTGCCCATCTGCACCATGTTCTCGACGCGCACGACGGCGTCGCGGGTATTGTTGGAATGGATCGTCGATATCGAGCCGTCATGGCCGGTGTTCATGGCCTGCAGCATGTCGAATGCTTCCTGCCCGCGCACCTCGCCCACGATGATCCGGTCGGGGCGCATGCGCAATGCGTTGCGCACCAGGTCACGCTGCGTGACCTGGCCGGCGCCTTCGAGGTTCGGCGGCCGCGTCTCCATGCGGATGACGTGCGGCTGCTGGAGCTGCAGTTCGGCAGCGTCTTCGATGGTGATGATTCGCTCGCTGTGGTCGATCAGCTGGCTCATCGCGTTGAGCATCGTCGTCTTGCCGGAGCCGGTGCCGCCGGAGACCAGGATGTTGAGACGGCAGCGAGCGGCGATCCCGACCACGCGCGCCACGCCGACGCTAAGCGAGCCGACTTCCACCATCGCGGGGAGGTCGAGTCGCCGGCGCGAGAACTTGCGGATCGAGATGCAAGGACTGTCGAGGGTAATCGGCGGGAAGACCACGTTGACGCGGCTGCCGTCCATCAGCCGGGCATCGACCATCGGGCTCGACTCATCGACCCGGCGGCCAACCCGCGCGGCGATCTTTCGGCCGACGGCGATGATGTGTTCGTTGTCGCGAAAGCGGACGTTCGACTTCTCCAGCTTGCCGCGCCGCTCGACATAGACGCTGGAGGGGCCGTTCACCAGAATGTCGCTGACCTCGTCGTCCCGCAGCAGCGGCTCCAACGGGCCGGAGCCTGTCATGTCGTAGGCCAGATCTTCGGCCAGGCGCGCCTGTTCGCGCGCCGACAGCTCGTAGCGCTCTTCATTCGCGATCTGATGGATGAGCTGCTCGAGCTGGCGCTGCAGGGCGCCGGTCGTGAGCTCGGCCGCCGCCGTGGGATCGATCTCCTTCAGCGCCCGATCGCGCAGCGCGGAGAACTGCCCGCCCCGGTCGTCGGATGAAGCCGCGGGTCGCTGCGGCGCCGCATCGTTGGCGGCAACGACAGGGTCGGTGAGGTCGCGTCGGCCGAAAGCCTTCATCGGCGGAGGATCCTTGACAGCAGCGACCCGCGGGGTGCCGGAGTGCGAACTCCGGCGATCTCGCGGACCAGGGAAGCGAGATGTTTGCGCAGCGCGGGCACGCGCTGCAGCGCGGGAATGCCGAGGTTGGCTGCCTGGTACATCCGCTTTCCCAACTCGGGGATGACCACATCCGGGGCCGCGCCTAGCCCCTTCTCGATCAGGGCCAGCGTCAGGCCGCCGCTCATGTCGCTATGGTTGAGCACCGTGATCACCCGATCCGATCCGCTCAGCCGACTGACCAGCTGTCGGATCGACTTGGTGTCGCGCAGCGAGGTCACATCGGGTGCCAGGACGACGATCACGTGGCGGGCGAGCGCGATCACCCCCTGCATGCCCGGCGGCACCGGCATCGGCATGTCGGCGACGATGAAGTTGAATTGATGGCGCAACAGCTCCAGCATCGATGCCACGCCGGCTTCCACGATGAGGGGTACCGCGTCGAAGCCTTCCTCCGCCGCAATCACGCGCAGCCGCGGCGTCACGGTAACCGCCGTCCGCTCGAGGAACAGGGAATCGGCGCGCCCGGGATCCTCGAGCGCGATGCGCAATCCGCTGCCCGGGCGGGCGCCCAGCATCACCGCGGCGTTGCCGCCCTGCAGATGCAGGTCGAGCAAGGCGACGTGACCGCTGGTGTGCCCGGCCAGCGCGAGGGCGGTATTAACCGCGACCGTCGTCGCTCCGACGCCGCCGCGCGCGCCGCAAACGGCAACGAGATGGCCGCCGCGCACGCCAGGATGCGGCGCTGTGCTGCCGGTGAGATGCGGCACCACGAGGCGGTGGACGTTGTCGCGCGTCAGCGGCTTATGGATGTACTCGCTGACTCCGAGATCATGCACGAGCTGACGGTAGAAGCCGATATCGGTGTTGTCGCCGATGACGATCACTTTCACATTGGGTGGGCAGACCCGTGCGAGATCGTCGAGCGCGACATGCGGGTCGGAAACTCCCTCGATGTCCACCACCATGGCCTGCGGCGGTGCTTCCTTCTCAAGAAAGCGGACGGCCTGCCGGAGCGCGCCACGACGCACGTCCACTTCGTTCGGCAGGCCGAGAAGGCCTGCGCGGAGCGCCGTGATGCTGGCCTCATCGGCGACAAAGGCGATTATCCGCCGGTTCTCGATGGGCGGCGGCTCAGCCGCTTCGGCTGCCACCACGGTCAGGCTACTGCTGCTGTTGCTGTCCGGCAGCACCGACGCCTCCCGCGGTTGGGGCTGTGCCCAGGCTGAAGGTCTGGTCGGCGGTGATGTTGGGCAGCGCGGTGCGCAGGCCGCTAAACAGCCGCCGCACCGGGGGAACCGCCTCGATGGCGAGGTCGGTCTTGGCTGCCTGGCCGTTGGAGAGGTCCTGCGGATTGGCCACCATGACGTGCAGATTCCAATCGTTCGGCTCCGGATAGCCGCTCCAGGGTCCGGGCGGCTGCGGAATGTTCGGTACCTGACAGCCGGCTGGCAGAAGCAGCAGGATCAGCCATGATGTACGGGGCATGGGTCCCTCATTTCAGGATGAATCCCGCATCAAGCGTCGGCGTCGGCCCGCGCGAGTACGAGAACGGGGCGAGCTGGCGGTCGAACAGGAAGCGGTCGAGATCGGTTGCCGGGCGAAAACTGCCGGCCGGGGCGCTAATCACGGAGGGGTTCGCCGCCGGTTGCACCAGATACGGCGTGACGATGATCACGAGCTCGGTTTCGCCGCGCTGGAAGTCGTTCGACTGGAACAATCGCCCGAGCACGGGGATCGACCCGAGCAACGGCACCGCGTTGACGTTTTCCAACGCGGTCTTCTCGAGCAGTCCGGCAATCGCGAAGCTCTGGCCGCTGCCAAGTTCGATCGTCGTTTCCGCCCGCCGCACGGTCAACGCCGGGATGCTAAGCGTTCCGGTGCCGAGGGGAAGGCTGACCGCCCCCTGGGTTGAGAGTTGGCTGACCTCCGGGCGGACGCGCAGGTTGAGCCGCGACGGCGACAGCACGGTCGGAACCAGCGCCAGACTCACTCCGAACGTCTTGTACTCCACCGTGATCGTGAGGGCATTGCCGACCCCGCTGCTCCCGGCAACCGGGATCGGGAACTCCCCGCCAACCAGAAAGCTCGCGGTCTCGCCCGATTGGGCGGTCAGGTTTGGCTCGGCGAGAACGGTGATGAGCTGCGAGGCGGCCATGGCATCGATCACGCCATTGACGTCCCAATGGCGCGACGACCAGCCGGCGCCGATCTGGGCAGGCGGCGGCCCGCTGCCGATCCCTGGTATGCCGAGCGGCAGCAGCGGGTTGATATTAGCGGCGACGGCACTGCCGGTGCGCAGGCCGAAGGCAAAGCCATTGGCGCCGAGCACCTGCCAGTTGAAGCCGAGCTGTTGGCTGAGCGACCGGCTGATCTCGGCAATGCGCACCCGGACATTCACCTGGATGCTGCTGAGGACTGTGAGCTGGTCGATCAGGCTGCTCTTTTCGCCCATGAAGGCGCGAGCGATCGCCTCGGCTTGCTGCGCGGCAGCCGCGGTCGGCACCGCGCCGCTCAGCTCCACGTCGTTCCCGACCGCTCTTACGCGCACGCCGCCGGCGCCCGTCACCGACCGCGTGATGTTCCGTTGAATCGTGGCTGCCACGCTGGCGGTCACGGCATAGGTCGGACCGGTCGGAGCCGGAGCAGCCGGCAGGCCGGTGGGCTTGCCGGCGCGCGTGACCGTCACGTCGTATTGGACGATCGCCTCGCCGTTGTCGTTGGTCGCGATAATGTTGGTGTGGCCGCCTTCGACGCCCATCAGGAACAGGCTGGTCGGCGAGGCCGGCTGGACGCGCGCCACCGTCGGATCGGCGGACATCACACTCGCCGCGGGCTGCGGCAGTTTAAGGAGCATCCCGGTGCCGGCCGGGACCGTGATCCGCTCGGTAAGCGGGGGGGGCCTGCCGGCGGGAGCGGGCGGCGTGGGCGCGCCGGTAGCTGGCGCGGTCGGCATCGGGATGACCTGGGCCGGCCCTGGGCCGGGCAGTTGGGCCTGGGCGAAGGCGGCACCGCCACCGGGCGGCGGCGGCCCCGGGTTGACGGTCGTGCCAACCCCGTCGCCATGCGCGACGGCGACGGGCAGCCATAGGAGAGCAACGAGGCCGACGAGGTGTTTCAATGGAAGGTCACTTCCCTCTGCTTGTCGCCTTCGATCACCTGCATCCGGAGCCCGACTGGCGGCTGGGCCAGTGACAGCGCGCGTGAGACGTCGCCGCCGAAGACGGTCTCTCGCCCGGGCACCGAGGCCGGATCGTCGGTGGCTGCCCGGATCGCCAGATTGATCTTGCCGAGTCGCTCGGCGACCGCGAGCTTCTCGGCCTGGTCCGCCGTCACCTGCAGGGTGACGGTGCGGGCCAGCTTGCCCGCGATCCCGGCGGTGCCCGAGGCGCCCTGCACGATTTCCTGATCGACCGCGATGACGCGAATATTGGCGAGCACCGTCTCGCTCAGCACGCGGTGGGAGAGCGACGCATTGGCGGCGTCCATTTCCTGCGTCAGCAGCAGATCGACCCGATCGCCCGGCCAAATGAGGCCGGCGACGCCGCTCACCGGATCCACCCCCACCGAGACGGCGCGCGTGCCCGCATCGAGCACGGCGGCGAGGAAGCCGCGGTCGCGCGGGCGCAGTACGTCGTTCTCGCCCACCGCGGCGCCGGACTCGATGTAGTGCCGGATCAGCGCGCCGCGGAGGCTGCCACGCGTCTCGGGGGTGTCGGCGAGGGCGCCGTCCGGCATCTGGTCGCGCGGCCCCTGCTTGACCACGAAATCGTCGTCACGCGCGAGCGTGCCCGCCGGCAGCGCATGCGCGGCGGTGAGATAGCCGTAGGTCAGCGGCACCACGGCTTGTTGCGCCGGACCCACGACGACGCGCGGCGGCTGCGCCACTTGATAGGCGATCAGCGCCAGCGCGGTCGCGCCGGCGAGCATCAGCGCGACAACGAGAAGTCGGAGTGGCATGACCTTAGCCTCCCATGCCGGAAAGATGTGCCGTGGCGCCGCCACACGCGATGGCGATGCCGTACGGCAGCGAGCCCTTACGCCGAATCCGCCAGCGCTCCGCGGTCCACACCCGGCGCAGGCGCGATGCGCCGGCGGGGCATGGCAGCGGCGCCGGCAGCAGCCGGAGCGCGAGGTATAGCAGCCCGAGCACGCCGCCCGCCAGCACGGTTACCATGACAAAACGATATGCGCCACTGGCCGGCAGCCCAAGCGCCAGGGCCGCCGCCAGCTTCACATCGCCGCCGCCGAGCCCGCCATAGGCATGCGCGAAGACAAGGGCGAGAAACAGGGCGGCTGCAACGCCGGCCGAAATCGCCAACGGACCCGCCCCGGCGGAGGCCCGGATGAGCACCCCGATCAAAACCAGCGCGACGGAAATCCAGTCGGGGATCGTTCGGATTGCGATATCAGACCACGCGGCAAGCCCAAGCAGCAGGATGATGAGCGGACCGACGGCTTCGAGCAAACCCACGTGCATAGGCCCTAGCGATACTCGTCTGGATACCCATCCCTAACGAAATCCCGTTTCCGGGACAACCTCTTTCGCCAAGCGCCGGAAGGCAACCCGTCGGAGCCACGCGCTTTGCGATGTGGCGTGGCTCCGGGGTGCTCTCCAGCTCGTCGGCGATGGCTCGTGCCGTCGATCCGTCAGCCGACGCTACATCTTCCCGCCCTGGCTGCTGATGAAGTTGCCGATATCGGTGTAGGCGGCGCTGATATCGGCGCTCATCAGCGTTACCGCGCCCGCGACGATGACCAGGAAGGCGGCCGCGAACACGGCGTATTCCAGCGTCTCGAGGCCACGCTCGCTCTTGAGGGCGGCGCGAATTTTCTCTGCGATCATGTAGATCAAGGCTTTCACTCCTGTGTTTCAGCGTTGCCGAGAGGCCCGACCGTAATGTGATTCTGCAGCGCCGCAGCGGCGATCCGTTGACGCGGCCTGTAGCGAGGTCTTCACGGTCAGTCAACAAACTAAGCAGGTTTTTGCCGCCTTGCAAGCAGAATCTTAACCCCGCATTAATCTTTTTTTATACGCCGCGGATCGGCGCCCTGGATCCGCTCAGGCTACTGGCGAGGCCCCTGGACTTTTACACAATCATCGGCAGGTGTCGCGAGAAAGACAGGAAGGTTCGGCAGTGGAAGCCGCATACTTTGGCCTAACCAGTTCCGCCCCGCGGCTATAGGCCGGGCAAGAGCCGCCACAAGCGTTTTGACCCTACTTGCGCGGGCTCCAAGGGCGGAAATATTCCGAGTCAATGACGGTTGTTCATGTGCTAAAGATGTGCGGATCGGTCCGCTCGCGACGGGAAGCTGCGGCCAATGCTTCTTCGTGCCGCACTCGCGTGTCGAGCGGCTACCGGGATCGGCTGACAATGGGCCTTAGTTTGGGGCGCGCTGAATGGAAGCTGTGGCGCCGGAGCGCCGCCAAGCAATTTATGCTGGCGGCGCTGCCGGGCGGCTCCGCAGTCCTCGGTTCGTAGCCTAGACCCCCTACATCGAGGCTCCTTCGGAGCTGATGAACTGGCCGATATCGGTGTAGGCGGCGCTGATGTCGCTGCTCAGCAGCGTCACGGCCCCGGCGACGATTACCAGGAAGGCGGCCGCGAACACGGCGTATTCCAGCGTTTCGAGGCCGCGCTCGTTCTCGAGGACGGCTCGAATCTGTCTCACGATCGTTGTGACGGTCATGCCTCTATTCCTCCTGTGGTACCAGTTGCTTCGCCCTCAACCCACGGCTGTATGGATCATCCGCAAAGTCGCTGCAATCTGTTAACCGAATGTTAACCAAAGAGCAAGCTAGATGATACCAACGGGATATAAATTCTAGTTTAATCTTCCCGCCGGCTCGTATCCCGCGCTAGGCGGTGAAATATCAGCCGCGGTCTTGCAAATCGGCTCGGCAGGCGCAGGTTGGGGGCGGACCTTGGAAGCGCCGCGCCCCTCCGTCAAGTCTCCGCGGGCGTTCGGGGCTATGAGTCGCCGGGCGCCGGGCAACGACGCGAAGTTCCAACCACTCGAAGTGAAAGAAACTCATGCATTTCCGGCTGGTGCAATGGCCGGAACGGCCTGGATAACAGCTTCGTAATGTCCGCCCTGCGGATCGCGGCAGCGCGTTAGCGGGCCGGCCGGCCAACCGAGGCTACAAGCTTCCGGCGTGGGCTAAGATGTAAGCGCCGATTGCGTCGTAGGCGCTCTGGATGTCGCCGAGGATCCCGCTGACGGTCGCGGCGATAAGTACCAGGAATGCGGCCGCGAATGTGGCGTATTCCAGCGCCTCCATCCCTCGCCGGTCCGTAATGGCCGCTCGCAACGATTTCATGAACATATTGCTCATCGCCCCGGTGCCTCAATCGGTTGTAGGCCAAACATCCTGCGGCCGCAACAAAAAATGCGAGAATTGTCCCCCGCAGTGCGACAACCATTGCGGGAACCATTTTAGGCACCAGCAATCCTAGGCCGTAATTTTCGATTTGCAAATAGAATTTAATATGGCATGAACGTTTGATCAATCCGGAGGCAACCCGGCTTCCGCCCGCATGGGGCAAGCGGGGTGCGACATAACAGGGCTCAACGCGCCTCTGAGCAATTCCGGACAAAACGTCATGAACACCGACAATAATGATCCTGCCCCAGCCCTCGCTCCGGTCGCCGCCGTGTGGCGACGCCGCTGGGGCTGCTCCCCTTCCCGCTCGATCCTGAGCGCGGTGTCCGGCCGATTAACCCGCGGCAAGCTTGCGCTGCGGGGCCGGCGGGGGACGGTGTCGCTCTATTTCGCTGTCAGCATGATTACCTTCTTTGGCATTGTCGGTCTCGGCACCGAGGTCGGCGGCTGGTACGTCGGCAAGCGGAACGGCCAGAACGCGGCCGATGCGGCGGCCTGGGCGGGCGTGCTGATGCTCAAGAGCAATGGTGTTACCTCGGGCACCCAAGTGACCGCGGCGATCTCGGCCGAGGCAATAGCCGCGGCGACCAACCTGGCGTCCTCCAACGGCTTCACCACCGGCGGGGTGCTGACCGTGACCATCAACAACCCGCCCAAGAGCGGCCCCAATACGGCCAACAAGACCGCGATCGAGGCGATCATCCAACAGACCGCGACCCCCGTGCTCGCGGCTTTGTTCGTTTCCAACGTGACGATCTATGACCGTGCGGTGGCGGATTTGGGCGCCGGCCTGCCCGCGTGCGTGCTGGCCCTCGGGAACGGCACCCATGCGGGGCAGACGATGTTGATCAGCGGCGGCGGCACCATCAACGCACCCAATTGCGTCGTTGCCTCGAATGCCACCGACGTGCAGGCAGTCAACCTGAGCGGCTCGTCCTCCTCGGTTAATGCCGGCTCGATCGTCACCTCAGGCGGTTGCGAAGCCAACAACAATAGCTGCACCGGCAGCAGTCAGGTGACACTGACCGACCCGCCGGAGGTCGAACAGCCGGCGACCACCGATCCGTCCTTGGGAGTCCAGGCGGTCACGCTGCCGACGCCGACCACCGCGGGGGGAACGTTGACGTGCCAGACCTGGCCGAACAACCTGACCTCGGGCACCGTCTATACGGTAGCATCGAGCTATACCTACGCCGGGGGTGGCATCATCTGCAGCCCCAATAATATCAACATAAGCACCACGGTGAACCTCGTCCCCGGCACCTATTTCTTCTACAATACCGCCCTCCAGGTGTCGGGTAACGGGAAGCTGGAATGCACCACCTGCAGCCCCGGCAGCGCCACGACGCCCGCCGGCGCGGGGGTGACGCTCATTTTCACCGGGTCCACGCCCTACAATGTCGGCGCCCCGCTTCAGATCAGCGCCACAACGATACTGAACGGCCCAGCCACCAGCGACTTCAAGCCGGCGTTCGACGGCGTGCTGTTCTTCGTCACCCAGAACGCCCCGCTCAACAGCAAGGTCCAGATCAATGGCGGGGCGAACACTACGCTCATCGGCGCGCTGTTCTTCCCCTCCGTCGAAGTCGATTACACCGGCAGCGCGCTGGCGGGCGTGTCCAGCTGCACCGAACTCGTCGGCGATTATGTTCAAATCACCGGCACCGCGCAGTTCGCCCTGACCGAGTGCTCCCCGAACACGCCGAAAGCCCAGACGGCGGCGGGGCAAGGGGTCCAGCTGGCGGAGTGAGACGGCATGTCGCGTAGCATTCAGGGCCAGATGCACCGCCGCTGCCGCGACCCGCGCGGCGTCGCCTCCCTGCTGTTCGCCTTCTGCCGGAGCAGGCTCTCCGATCGGCGGGGCATGTCGGCGCTGGAACTGGCGATAATCGCTTCGGTGCTGGTGCCCGCGATCCTCGCAGTGGTCGAGCTGGGCAACGCGGCCCAGCAGCAGATCCAGCTCCGTATGGGCGCTGCTGCTGGTAACCGCCTGGGTCGCGGAGCCATACGTCGTCGCCGCGTTGTTCAGTGGCAATTTGCCGCGGCCGGTCGCGCCTCGCGCCGACCTCACCGAGATGGAGCGAACTACCATCGCGGTGTTCAACTCCGCCTCGCCGTCGGTCGTGCATGTCTTTGCGCAGGCAGGCGCGGGCAACGCGCTGGAACTCGATCGCGAGGAAGTCGTCCTGCAGACCGGATCAGGGATCGTCTGGGACGCCGCAGGCCACGTGGTGACCAACTACCATGTCATCC
>Ga0185299_10005135_pt1 | contig 15099 bp, 13 predicted proteins | sample PaiPotPPA55metaG_FD_128002 | JGI IMG/M metagenome (GOLD analysis project Ga0185299, IMG submission 128002) | Iron sulfur acid spring bacterial and archeal communities from Banff, Canada, to study Microbial Dark Matter (Phase II) - Paint Pots PPA... ...
TTCTTAATCAATTACTTGGGGTGACCTATCGCGTATCGGATTTGGTGCGAAGGATGCCTCTACTTTTTGAGGAAGTGCGCGACCGCAAAGATGAGCGCACTCGCAAACTCCAACGTCAACGGCGACTGGACAGTGCGGTAAATTGCGAGGAGGCAGGGGAAATGCAAAAAAAGGACCCCCTCAACTGGCAAAGGCGGTTTGCAGTGCATGTTTTCGTTCTCCTTTGTGTGCCAGTAACGGCTCTAGCTGATCCTGTGGGCCGCTCTCTCAGTCCAACGAATATTTTTGCGCCAGTCTCCACGCCGGCGCATTCGATCATGGGCCTCTCGCTTTTTGTGCTCGCGGTTACCGCAGGCATATTCGCGATCGTGTTCAGCTTGCTGGTGTACTGTGTCGTGAAATTTGGGAAGCGCGCGAACGATGATGGCCGCGAGCCTCCTCAGGTGTACGGCAGTAATCAGGTGGAACTGGCGTGGACCGTGATTCCGGTTCTCATCGTGGTGGTTTTATTTTTGGCCACGGCGCGGGTGATCGCCAGCATCCAGAAAGCTGCCCAGCCGCGCAACGCGATTCAAGTGATCGCCATCGGTCATCAGTTCTGGTGGGAGTACCGCTATCCGGATCTGAAAGTCGTGACTGCGAACGAACTCCACGTGCCCGTAAGTGACCCGGCCCATCCTACCCCTACTTTCATTACGCTTCTCTCCGCAGACACGGACCACAGCTTCTGGGTTCCCCGTCTGGGCGGTAAGACGGACCTGATTCCCAATCACCCCAACAGCATGTGGATGGATCCGCAGGTGACGGGGCTCTACGTGGGCCAGTGTGCGCAATATTGCGGAACACAGCACGCGAAGATGCTGCTCCGCGTGTATGTGCAATCACGTAAGGAGTTTGACCAGTGGGTTGCAGAGCAAACTCAACTGGCGCACACGAGTGCATCCGTTTCTGAGGGGCAGCGCATTTTTGAGACGACTGCCTGTATCAATTGCCATGCCGTAACCGGCACCGTCGCGGACGGGCGCTTCGGCCCGGACCTGACGCACTTAATGAGCCGCGAAACAATCGCCTCCGGAGCAGCTCCGAACACCCCCGAAAATCTCCGCCTATGGATTCAAAATCCCGACGCCATCAAACCTGGTTCGAAAATGCCGGCCATGGAGCTGAGCGATCAGCAACTGGACGCTGTAACGGCCTACTTGGCAACGCTGCACTGAGGGAGTTGAAGGGAACACTTGATGGCGACTGACGCAATCTCAACGCTCAGGGCCGACACGGCCTCTCTTCCTTTTGTCGTTAAGCTTCACGAGTGGGTAACCACCGTCGATCACAAACGACTGGGCATCCTGTACATCGTTTACGCTCTAGTGTTTCTCATCATCGGTGGGATCGAAGCGGCCATCATGCGCATCCAGCTCATCCGTCCACATAACAATTTCGTATCGCCCGAAGTGTTCAATCAAATGTTCACTATGCATGGCACCACCATGATTTTCTTCGTGGTCATGCCCATGTTGTTTGGATTTGCGAATTACCTCGTCCCGCTGATGATCGGTGCGCGGGATATGGCTTTCCCGCGTCTCAATGCGTTCAGCTTCTGGTTGACGGCATTCGGCGGCATCCTTCTCTATTTTAGTTTTCTCGGAGCCAATGGCCTATACGGGGACGGAACCGCCCCCGATGTCGGATGGTTTGCCTACGCGCCACTCACCTCGAAAACATTTTCACTGGGACACAGCACCGACTTCTGGACTTTAAGCTTGCTAGTCTCCGGTTTCGGCAGCATCGGCACCGCGGTCAATATCATCGCAACAGTCTTCTGCATGCGCTGCGCGGGAATGACGCTGGCGAAGATGCCGCTGTTGGCGTGGCTCAATCTGGTCATGGCGTTGCTCGTAATACTTGCTGTCAGTCCGCTTTCTGCGGCGCAGATCATGTTGGCTGTCGACCGTTACCTGGGCGGGCATTTCTTCGACACACAAGCTGGCGGCTCGGCGGTGATCTGGATGCACTTTTTCTGGATTTTCGGCCATCCGGAAGTTTATGTGCTGGTTATTCCCGCGTTCGCCTTTGCTTCCGAGATTATCCCGGTTTTTTCCCGCAAGGCAATTTTTGGCTATCCGGTCATGGTGGCGGCAACGGTCTGCATTGCCTTCATCTCCATGAGCGTGTGGGCTCACCATATGTTCACCGTCGGCATGAATGCAAATGCCAACACTTTTTTTGTGCTCTCTACCATGGCTATCGCTGTTCCGACGGGCATCAAGATCTTCAACTGGCTGGCGACCATGTGGGGTGGAAAGATTCATTTCAAGACGCCCATGCTGTTCTGCATAGGCTTTCTCTTTCAATTTTTGATTGCCGGTCTGACGGGGGTGATGTTAAGCGTAGCGCCATTCACTTGGCACCTCGGGAATTCCTATTTCGTGGTGGCCCATTTTCATTACGTCATCGTAGGCGCCATTCTCTTTGCGACTTTTGGCGCCTTCTATTATTGGTTTCCGAAGATGTCCGGAAAAATGTACAACGAGAAGCTCGGCAAACTGCACTTCTGGCTCTTCGTAATCGGATTCCATCTGACCTTCGATTTCATGCACATTCCCGGGCTTCTGGGAATGCCACGCCGCATTTACACCTACGAACCGGGGCGCGGTTGGGACACCTTGAATCTGATCGTGACCATCGGCGTGTTTTTTCAGGCCGCGGGCATTTTGGTTTTCGTCGCCAACCTGCTGTGGTCGTACTTCCATGGCGAGACTGCCGGCAGCGATCCCTGGGATGCGTGGACCCTGGAGTGGTCCACCAGCTCGCCGCCACCCGCGTACAACTTCGCGATCATTCCGGAGGTTCGCAGCCGCCGCCCGCTTTGGGATCGCAAGCACCCGGAAGATCCGGACTGGAAATACGAATAAGTGGAACGCTCATGAATGTGCAGCCAGCAATAATTTCTGACGCCAATATCACGTGGGATCTTCCTTCGCGCGGCCGCGTCGGTATGTACTGCTTGATTTCAGCGGAGTCCGCGATTTTTACCATTTTTGTGGTGGCTTATCTTTTTTACATCGGGAAGAGTCTGACTGGCCCACTGCCGAGAGACGTGCTGCATGCCCCGATTTTCTTCACGATTTGTTTGCTTTCGAGCAGTCTGACGATTCACCTCGCCGTCAAGTCGCTCAAGCGCGCGAAGGCTGGCGGCTTCGCGCTGTGGTGGTTTCTTACGCTCGCCCTTGGAGCGACTTTTCTCGCCGGCACGGCTCGCGAGTGGCGTCGCTTGATCTACGACGAAGGTCTTACGATTCAGACCAACCTTTTCGGGACCACCTACTATTCGCTCGTGGGACTGCATGGCTTCCACGTAACCGTAGGCCTTCTGGCAATAACAACCGTATTGCTGTTCGCATTACCCGGATACGTCCGACAAGAGCACGCAGAGCGCGTCGATGTCCTGGCGCTTTACTGGCATTTTGTGGACGCCGTGTGGGTCGTGGTCTTCACCGTTGTCTACGTTATGGGGCGTTGAAGGAGATGGACGACTTGGAATCAGTTATAGAGATACAACAAACCCGCCCGGCAACCTTGCAGCTGCCGGCGCCAACTGCGTGGCCGATCGTTCTCGCGTTGGGCATCACCTTGGTATTCGCGGGATTGCTGACCGCCATTTCTGTAAGCATTCTTGGCGCGGTGCTCGCTTTGGCTGGCACAGTTGGCTGGTTTCGTGACGTTCTTCCCCACGAAGTGCACGAGACCGTACCGGTTTCCGACAAAGTCGAGCCGGTAGTCACCGCTCATCCCGAAGTCGCTCGCGTCGGATGGATAACCGACGACTTAAATCGGTCCTGGCTCCCGCTGGAAATTTATCCGGTTTCTGCAGGAATTAAAGGCGGTTTGGCTGGCAGCGTGGTTATGGCGATCCTCGCGATAATTTATGGAGTGGCCAGTAAGCATGGCATCTGGTATCCGATCAACCTTTTGGCTGCCGGCTTCTTTCCGGCAAGAGTGACCACCGCGGGAATCGCCGCATTTCATCTCGACGCTTTACTGATCGCAACGGCCGTTCACTTGGTCACGTCTTTGATCGTCGGTCTTCTCTATGGCGCCATGCTTCCCATGTTTCCACGGAGGCCGATCCTGCTGGGAGGCTTCGTCGGGCCCATCCTTTGGTCGGGTTTGCTTTACAGCATTCTCGGAATTGTCAATCCGGTACTCAATCAGCGTATTGACTGGCTCTGGTTTGTTCTCTCGCAGTTGGGATTCGGCATCGTTGCGGGCATCGTCGTTTCCAATCAGGAGCGGATACACACTTGGCAACACCTCCCGTTTGCTCTTCGTGCGGGGATGGAGGCGTCAGGAGCAATAAATAACAAAAACCTAGAGGATGGGCCGCGATGACACGCTTGATCGTCTTCCTAACTCTATGGGCCTCTGCCGTTTTGGTATGCGCCGCGTGTAACAGTTCACCGGGACGCCCGGGACCGGATTCCGGGGTCGTCCGGCCTGATCAAATTATGGAGTTCAATATTCTCTACGCACAGAACTGCGCAGGATGCCACGGCGCTGGGGGAAACGGCGGAGCGGGCATCGCCCTGCGAGATCCCGTTTTCCTGGCAATCGCCGACGACTCCGCGATTCGCAACGCAACCTCCAACGGAGTGCGTGGGACAGCGATGCCCGCATTCGCGCAAAGCGCTGGCGGAATGCTCACTGACAAACAAATCGATGCTTTGGTTAACGGAATCCGATCTTGGGCACGACCCGGCGATCTTCGCGGCGCCAACCCTCCGCCCTATGTAGCGAAAACTGCCGGCAACGCCCAGCACGGCGCGGAGGTTTATCAAACGTTCTGTTTTTCTTGTCACGGCCCCAATGGGGCGGGCGGCACGAAGGCTGGCTCAATTGTGGATAGGTCCTATCTGGCCCTGGTGAGTGATCAATATCTGCGAACTGAGGTGATAGCTGGGCGGCCGGAACTTGGCGCGCCGGATTGGCGCGAGGATGTGCCAGGCAGACCCATGTCCGATCAGGAAGTCACCGACGTAGTAGCTTGGCTGGCCTCGCGGCGTGCCCGTAGCCCGGGCCAACCCTACCCAGATTCGAAGAACGTGCAGTATCAGGAGCATCACAATGTCGACTGACGAAACGATTTCGCGGCGCGCGCTATTTATGAAAATCGGAATTTCATTCAACGGTTTGGTCGCCGCGGCCCTGGCCGTTCCGATTGTTCGATTCCTCTTGTCCTCAATTACCCGAGGACGTGCGGACGGTTATCTCTCGTGGATATCACTTGGTTCCGTCAGCCAATTCCCGGAAGGAGAGACGCGTCTCGCCACGTTTCGGAATCCGTACGTGACGCCGACGGACGGCAAGACAGCAGACACGGCGTGTTGGGTGAGGCATGTCGAAGGAGAACAGTTCCAGGTTTTTGCCATCAATTGCGCACATCTCGGCTGCCCGGTGCGTTGGTTCCCGCAGTCCGGTCTGTTCATGTGCCCTTGTCATGGCGGCGCGTATTACCAGGATGGCTCACGCGCCTCGGGACCACCGGAGCGTGGATTGTTCGAGTATCCGTACAAAGTCGAAAACGGTCTCATAACCATACAGGCTGGCGAATTGCCCACGCCGGGATCACCCACCGCCTCTCTATTCGGAAAGAAGCCGCCGTGCGCATAATCGCTCAGATCGGCGAGTGGCTCGACCGGCGAATGCAGCTGGCCGCGCCCATCCGTGAAATTGCCGAGCATCCCGTGCCGAAAAGCACCGCTAGTTGGTGGTATGTTTTTGGAAGCGCCGCGCTGGTGGTGTTCCTTCTGCAACTGGTCACCGGAATCATGCTGGCGTTCGTCTATGTCCCGTCCGCCAGCGAGGCTTGGAACAGTTTGCAGTATTTGAACCACGACATAGCTTTGGGCTGGTTCATCAGGGCCTTGCACGGGTGGGGCTCAAACTTCATGGTGGCCATCGTCCTGATTCATATGGTGCAAGTCTTCCTTTTCGCGGCTTATAAGTTTCCGCGTGAACTCACTTGGGTGGTAGGAGTGTTTCTCCTGCTCATGACCCTGGGCATGGCGTTCACCGGACAGGTCCTTCGTTTCGATCAAGACGCATATTGGGGACTCGGAATCGGAGCGTCTATCGCCAGTCGTGTCCCGTTTCTAGGGTCGGCCATCGTGAAATTGATGCTAGGTGGACCAATCATCGCCGGCGCCACCCTGTCACGATTTTTCGCCCTGCACGTGTTCGTGGTACCGGGGATGCTGATTGCGTTCGTGGCGGTGCATCTGTTGTTGGTGCTGAAACTCGGGATCAATGAATGGCCAATGCCGGGGCGCCTGGTCAAAAAAGCAACCTACGAAAACGAGTATCACGAATTAACACGGAAGGATGGCGCTCCTTTCGTGCCCTATGCGGTATGGAAAGATTTATTCTTCGCCGCGTTTATTTTGTTGGCGGTTGCCGCGTGCGCAATATTCTTTGGCCCCTTCGGCCCAACCGGCCAGCCGGACCCGACGATCATCCAAACCGCGCCAAAACCCGATTACTTCTTTTTGTGGCTTTATGCCGTGCTTTCTTTCCTGCCTCCGTCGATGGAGACGCCAGCTCTGCTCATCGGCCCGGTCATTGTGATCGGCGCTTTACTTCTGCTCCCATTTCTGTCCGGCGAGGGAGAGAAAAGTTGGCGCCGGCGACCGATTGCAGTTCTCACCATTCTGCTTGTCGCCGTGACACTCGCAACCTTCACGCATCTCGCGGGATATACCCCATGGAGTCCGCACATGAACGCCTGGAGCAGTGATCCCATCCCGGCCCGGTTCCTGGAGCACAGGACTGCCCTCGAGAGACAAGGCGCGCTCATTTTTCAGGCCAAGCAATGTCATAACTGTCACGCTCTTGGGCGCGACGGAGGTGAGCGGGGCCCGGCGCTGGACAGCGTCGCTGTACAACTTACACAGGATCAACTGATACGCCAGGTGATCCAAGGCGGCGGGAACATGCCAGCCTACGGCAAAAATCTTAGTCCCGCGCAGACCACTGCGCTCGTAGCATTTCTTCACACGCTGCATCCGGCGGGTCAGGCGCCGGCACGGGATGCTTCCCGCGCGATGGCACTCGGAAAAAGCGGGCAGAATTAGTCGCGGTGCGTTCTTCAAGTCGCCCATGACACCTGCAATCCACTCCGAATTCGCATCCTGGTCCATCTCCTACCCCATTACGTTTGCTCTGTTCTTTGTGGCATGCGGCTACTTCCGCGGTTGGTTGCGTCTGCGGAGCACGAGTTTAAACCTGATTTTGCCTTGGCAGCCTGCCGCTTTCATGAGTGGGATGTTTGCGCTGTGGATGGCCTTGGGTTCACCGCTGCGTACGCTTCATCATGAGTTGCTCTCCATCCATATGGTGGACCATGTTCTGCTGATGGCCGTGGCGCCGCCCTTGATTCTGCTGGGAGCGCCGTTCCGATCATTCGCGCAGGCCTTACCGCAGCGGTTGTTTGAAGCTTCAGCCGCGTTTGTGTCTTGGTTCTTCGAGCAGCGGTTGGGCCGCGTCATTGGGAATCCGATTTTCTGCTGGGTTGCCGCGGTAATCGCGCTTATTGCATGGCATGTTCCGGCTGCGTTCGAATTGGCCATGCGCTCCAATTTGTGGCACGCATTCGAATACGCCTGCTTTTTCGGAACTGGACTGCTCTTCTGGTGGCCGGTTATCCGACCGTGGCCAGCCGTGGCTAGCTGGCTGCGGTGGTCCACTGTTTTATACCTTTTTTTTGCCACCTTTCCGTGTGACATGCTTTCAGCGTTTCTAACGTTTTGCGACCGCGTGGTGTATCCGTGCTACCTGTCGGGGAATCAGCATTTCGAAATTTCACCTCTTCAAGACCAGGAGTATGCGGGCGCCCTGATGTGGGTGTGCGTGACGTTTATTTATCTGGTTCCCGCCGTGGTAATCACAACGCAACTGCTCTCCAGCCCTCGCCCCCAAACGGACCTTGTGTCCACGAAAGTCTTAGCTGATAAGGCCTACATGGGAAGGATTCTGTAGTTGTCATTTGCGACTTCCGTCCAACATTCTGACAGGTTGTCAGGGAGTGGTTCTCTTTACTGGCGCGTTTTGGCTCCCACCTTGCATTTCATCGCTAACTCTTTTCGATGGAACCACAACGGCAATTCCGTCAAAGACGAAAAGATGGAAACGCGCGTGCTCTCCTTCCTGTGACGCCGAACGGCAGACAAGGAGAGCGTCATGAACAGAGAAGAAGTGAACTGGTTATTGCAAACAATCAAGGACCCCGGCGACGCGAAGCGCTTCCTGAAGGCCCAATACGAGCGAGGGCGAATTTCCCTTCAGTTGATGAACGAGGCAGCGCCCGAACGGGACGGCATCAATCGCGGAACGACGGACTCGGCCGAACACTCGGCGATGGCGTTAGTACTTGCCTTTGCCTGGTAAGAACAGGCGCATGTTCCTCGGACTGTTCGGAGAACGAGGAACGAACGCGCAACTCGGCCGAGCATCGTAGGCCCGGGATATAGATTGCACGGTTCCGTTAGTGGATGAGGTCGGAAACAATGACGCAGCAATCCCTTACATTCGCGAGTTCGCCATTTTGGCCCATTGCGATCGGTTTTTTCGGTCTCGGCACGGGCTACTTCATCTGGGGTGGGCAGGTTCTTTTCGGTTATCCCAAAGCCAGCCCCGAAGTCGATCGTACGATGGGCATGTGGGGTTTCTGGATGCCGGGTTTTTGCCAATTCCTCACTGGCGTATATCTCATGGTGGGGTTGACATGGTTTAACGTCTTCGGAAACGCCGCACCGCTCTACATGGCGGGCGTGGCATTCACAGTGTACGGGATTCACTGGTTCGCGATGGCGCATCGCCGCTACATCGGGTCAAGCGCCGCGCCGGACGGATGGATGGCCATCGCTTATCTGTTCGTTTCCGTGCTGGGAGCATATGTATTTTGCCGAGCCGGAGATGTCCCGGTCACGATCATTTTCATTGGCTTGACCTTGATTTATCTCGTCGAAATTCCCACGCGATTGGCGGGATGGAGTGCCGGCGGACGGCTTGTAGCACTGTTCCAATGCCTCACCGGAATCTGGCTGATGTATTGCACCTGGGCGGTCACCGTAAATATCGCTCTGGGTTACAAGTTCTGGATCTAACCCGCAGTCAAGGGACGATTTCGATGATAGCAGTCACCATCGATGGTGTAGTTCACGAAGCGAGCAGCGGTGAACGCTTGATCGATGTCCTCAATCGAGCGGGCATCAATATTTCTCAGGTCTGCTATCACCCGCAACTTGGCCCTATCCAGACATGCGATACCTGCATGGTAGAGATGAATGGGCGACTCACGCGAGCGTGCGCTACCACCGTGTCCGCCGCGATGGAAATATCCACAAAATCAGAAAAGGCTGCAGCAGCGCAGCGCGAGGCGTTTGGCCGGATTCTTAGCAATCACGTTCTTTACTGCACCGTATGCGACAACAACAACGGAAACTGCACCATTCATAACACCGAAAAATTGCTGGGCATGGAACATCAACCGATTCCATATCATTCCAAGCCCTACGAAGAGGATCATACCAACCCGTTCTACCGGTACGACCCGCAACAATGCATTCTTTGCGGCCGATGTGTGGAAGCCTGCCAGGACGTGCAAGTGAACGAAACTCTTTCGATTAACTGGGAGGATCCTCACCCCCGCGTGCTGTGGGATGGCGGCTCAACCATTGGAGAATCTAGCTGTGTCTCCTGCGGCCATTGCATTTCTGTTTGCCCCTGCAACGCGCTGATGGAGAAATCCATGCTCGGTCACGCAGGATTTTTCACCGCCCTGCCAAAGACAGCGTTGAGCGGAATGATCGATGTGGTAAAGGGCGTTGAGCCGGAGACTGGCTATGGAGCGATTCTGAAACTTTCGGAAGCCGAATCGCACATGCGAGAGTCACGCATCCGCCGCACGAAGACAGTCTGCACGTATTGCGGTGTGGGATGCAGTTTCAACGTTTGGACGAAAGATCGCCACATTCTGAAAGTTGAGCCTTTGGATGGCCCAACGAATGGCATCTCCACGTGCATCAAGGGGAAATTTGGCTGGGACTTCGTGAATAGTGCCGACCGGCTGACCAAACCACTCATCCGCGAAGGCGGCAAATTTCGCGAAGCCTCGTGGAACGAGGCTCTCGATCTGGTGGTTCGCAAGTTTGCAGAGACCAAGGCCAAGAACGGACCGGATTCGCTGGCTTTTGTCTCTTCTTCTAAATGCACCAATGAAGAAAGCTATCTCATGCAGAAGCTCTCGCGCGCCGTCATCGGCACCAACAATATGGACAACTGTTCACGCTACTGCCAGGCGCCTGCGACGCAAGGTTTGTTTCGCACCGTCGGTTATGGCGGAGACTCTGGCTCTATCCGGGACATCGAGAACGCCGGACTCGTGCTCATCATCGGCAGCAACACCGCAGAAAGTCACCCGGTCCTGGCTACTCGCGTAAAACGTGCGCACAAGCTGCGCCACCAAAAGCTCATCGTTGCGGATTTGCGTGAACACGAAATGGCCAAGCGAGCCGACCTCTTCTTCCGCCCTAAACCTGGAACCGACATCGTTTGGCTTTCCGCAGTTAGCCGCTATTTGCTGGACAACGGTATTGCCGACACGAAGTTTCTGGATCAATGGGTGAATGGACTTGTGGAATACAAAAAGAGTCTCGCGCCGTTCACCATGGAGTTCGCGTCTCGCACTTGCGGGCTTTCCGAAGACCTTCTAAAAAACGCCGCGCGCATGATTGCCGAGGCCAAGGGTGTCTGCGTCCTGTGGGCCATGGGCGTGACGCAGCATTCCATGGGCTCGGACACCTCGACCGCCATATCCAATCTTCTGCTCATTACCGGCAATTACATGAAGACGGGTTCGGGTGCGTATCCGTTGCGTGGGCACAACAACGTTCAGGGTGCCAGCGATCACGGAGCCATGCCGAATTTCCTTCCCGGTTACCAATCCGTGGATGACCCTGAAGTCCGCTCGCGTTTCGAAGCGAATTGGAAGGTGCAATTGCCTTCGACGAAGGGACTCGACAACCACGAGATGATCGAAGCGATTTATGAGGGCAAGCTCAAGGCCATGTATCTGTTTGGCGAAGAGATGAGCCTGGTGGATTCCAACGCAAACTTTGTCGGCGATGGGCTCTCGAAGTTGGACTTTTTCGTCGTGCAGGATATCTTCTTCAGCGCCACCTGCCATTTTGCCGACGTAGTGCTGCCCGCCAGTCCAAGTCTTGAAAAAGAGGGGACCTTCACGAGCACCGAAAGAAGAATCCAGCGGCTCTACCAGGTGTTCGAGCCTTTAGAAGGCAGCCGTCCGGATTGGCAAATCATTCAGGACATCGCCAACCGTCTCGGCGCGAAGTGGCAGTATCAGCACCCGTCCGAAATTTATCGCGAGGTCGCTTCGCTCACGCCCTTGTTCGCGGGCGTGACCTACGAAAGGCTGGAGGGATTTAAGTCTCTCCAGTGGCCGGTTGCGGCCGACGGAACGGATCAGCCGCTGCTTTATACCAAAGGTTTTGCCTTTCCGGATGGCAAAGCCCGGTTGTTCCCGCTCGCGCATACAGATCCGACGGATCAGCCCAACGTCGAATTCGATCTTCACCTGAATAATGGCCGCCTGCTTGAGCACTTCCACGAAGGCAATTTGACCTATCGAGTCGAAGGAATTCGCGAAAAGACGCCCGACACTTTTGTGGAAGTCTCTCCGGAGCTCGCAAAACAGCGCGGGATTCAAAGCGGCACTTGGGTGCAGCTGACCTCACGTTACGGACAGGTTCGCGTGCGCGCCCTGGTTACCGGCCGAGTGCATGGCAAACAACTTTACATGCCCATGAATTCGGTCGAGAGTCCCGTAAACCGGCTGACCAGCAGCCACACCGACGCAGTGACGCACACGCCGGCGTACAAAGAAGCTTCCGTTCATCTCCGCGTCCTCCCGGAAGTCGGCGAGAGTCCACTGCCGCGCATCAACCATCGCTTCGGCCATCCAACGCCGCAACACGGCGTCGAAGTCGAGCGGAAGTGGAAGCGGCCGGATTATCGCGTGCCAGGTAACGGGCTCGTTCAGATCCAAACGAACTAATTTAAGGATGGAGAACTATGGCTGAGCCGATTGCTCTCGAGTTGCCCAAGCGCGATCCGCGGGAAGAACTACATTCCCGGCTGGAACAGGCGCCCATCGAGCATGCCGAGGCAGTGTTTGCCAGTTTTGAGGTACTGCAAGATTTGCATAACTCTGGCGTCCTCGAATTGCTACGGGGTGTACTAGGGGGAGGCGACAAGATTCTTGAAATTGTTGTAGAGGCAAGCCAAACGCCGGAAGCGATTCGCGGCATCCGCAATGTCATAATTATGACCAAGATCCTTGGATCGATGGATCCAGAATTACTGAAGAAATTTACCGAAGCCATTCCTGATGTTCTTGTGGGTGTAGCGAAGACGCAAGAAACCGAGCCGCCAGGGTTTTGGGAAACCTTGCGCATACTTCGCAGTAAGAACCTGCGTCGCGGCCTTGCGGTCGCGAATTATTTGCTGGAGACGCTGGGAAGGAATTTCTCCACTCAAAGGTGATGAGAGCTCGAGGCTGTATTGCTCAAAGAGAAGGGTCATGCTAAAAACCCGAGTGACATTTGGGGAAAATGTAATTCTTGCTTCAATCGCTCGATGAGATCGGCTTTATGGCCAAGAAAAAAGTCGCAGATTTGTTAGTGGATGTTCTTGCGGAAGCGGGAGTCCGCCAAGTTTACGGCGTTTCCGGCGATTCGCTCAATGGCATCACGGACTCGATTCGCACAAACAAGCAAATTCAATGGGTCCATGTGAGACACGAAGAGACGGCCGCGTTTGCCGCCGGCGCGGAAGCGCATCTTACCGGAAAATTGGCTGTTTGCGCGGGCAGTTGCGGCCCGGGCAATCTGCATTTGATCAACGGGCTCTACGATTGTCACCGCAGCCGTGTCCCCGTGCTTGGAATTGCCGCGCAAATTCCCAGCAATGAAATCGGGAGCGGATATTTTCAGGAGACCCACCCGGAACATCTTTTCGCGCAGTGCAGCCACTATTGCGAACTGATTTCTCATCCCGAGCAGATGCCCCGCGTGCTTGAGATTGCCATGCAAACGGCAATTTCGCGACGGGGCGTTGCTGTAGTCTCCATTCCCGGAGACATTGCATTGCGCGAAGCCGTTGAACAGGGTCCGCGCCTGCATTTTCCGCCACCGGCGCCAACCGTTTGCCCCTCTGATGAAGAAATTGCCGCGTTGGCGAAGCTTCTCAATAAATCGAAGAAGATAACCATTCTTGGCGGAGCCGGCTGTGCGGGAGCTCACGCGGAACTCATCGAGCTTGCGGGCAAGCTGAATGCCCCGATTGTGCATGCCATGCGCGGTAAAGAGTACATCGAGTACGACAACCCGTTTGACGTGGGCATGACCGGACTGCTGGGATTTTCTTCCGGCTACCACGCGATGATGAATTGCGATCTTTTACTGATGATCGGGACAGATTTTCCGTATCAACAATTCTTTCCCGAGGATGCCACTGTCGTCCAGATCGACGTCCGCGGGGAGCAACTGGGCCGGCGCACCAAGGTAGATTACGGCTTCGTAGGAGACACCAAGACGACGCTGCGAGCGCTTCGCCCGAAGCTGAATCAAAACGATAACGACAAACACCTGAAGGCCTCGGTCGCGCATTATAAGAACGCGCGCAAAAGCCTGGACGAACTGGCGACCGAGGGATCCGGCAAAAAACCGATTCACCCTCAGTACGTTGTCCGTGTGCTCGACGAACTTGCCGCTGCCGACGCAATTTTTTCCTGCGATGTTGGTACCCCGACAATCTGGGCTGCGCGCTACCTGACCATGAACGGAAAACGGCGCTTACTCGGCTCTTTCAATCACGGATCGATGGCCAATGCCTTGCCACAGGCGATTGGGGCGCAGGTGAGCCATTCCGGTCGTCAAGTTGTATCGCTCTCGGGCGATGGCGGTCTGGCAATGCTGATGGGAGATCTGCTCTCACTCCAGCAACTGCAGGCGCCGGTGAAGATCATCGTTTTCAAGAATAATTCATTGGCCTTTGTGGAGTTGGAAATGAAGGCCGCCGGCATTCTCGATTTCGGTACCGATCTTCGCAATCCGAATTTTGCAAAAATGGCCGAAGCCGCCGGCCTGCTGGGGCTGACCGCCGAAACTCCGGCTCAAGTCCGGCCGATGATTGCCCAAGCTCTGAAGTACGACGGACCCGCGCTCGTCGAAGTCCTCGTGAGCCGCCAGGAATTATCCATGCCGCCAACAATCACCGCGGAGCAGGTGAAGGGCTTCAGCCTGTTCGCACTCAAGGCGGTTCTCAGTGGACGCGGCGAAGAAATCCTGGACCTGGCAAAAATTAATTTGTTCCGGTAAAGCTCGCGAAGTTATTTCCCTTATTGGAGGCACATCGATGGACCTGCTTACCAATTTGCGCAGACGCCACGGTCGCAGAGACATCCTGAAATCGAGCGCGTTGGCCATACTGCCACTCGCACTGCGCTCCGGGGATGCTTCGTTTTTTGATGGACAATCGATGACGGCGAACGGAGGCACCGATCCCTACCCAATTCCTTGGCTAGACAAAAATGGCAGCCACAATCAGCCGGCAGGCCCAAACCTCGAACCTTCCCATATCTACCACTTCAAAGGTCGCGTTGCCCGGTGCAGCACCTTTACAGGCATGGGCACGGACAATCAAGGAAACCGCATCCCGTTTGGCAGTCCTACAACCGACTACGGCGTGATGCAGGGAGAATATTGGGGTGCCGGACCAGCGCAGCACGGTACCTTCACGCACATATGACTGACGTTATTTCGGGGACCGGCGGCCCCCACAAACCAAATACACGATTTTCACCCACCCATTTCGCCATCTGGTCTCTACTGGGTTGTTCCAGTCCCCGAGCGTGGCCTCACGATCAGTCCGGACGGAAACACCTTCACGCTGGAAATGTAGAACGTTCCGGTAATCGACCAGCCACGTTGGCCAGCCTTGGACGCGACTGCCACTCCGGCTCGAATG
>Ga0185299_10005138_pt1 | contig 15088 bp, 11 predicted proteins | sample PaiPotPPA55metaG_FD_128002 | JGI IMG/M metagenome (GOLD analysis project Ga0185299, IMG submission 128002) | Iron sulfur acid spring bacterial and archeal communities from Banff, Canada, to study Microbial Dark Matter (Phase II) - Paint Pots PPA... ...
AAGGCCAGACCCATAAGCGGTCCGGCGCCATCGAGGAAAAAGAGCATCGCTCCGGCCAGTCCGGCGAGATGCAAGGCCAGACCCATAAGCGGTCCGGCGCCATCGAGGAAAAAGAGCGGCGCTCCGGCCAGTCCGGCGAGATGCAAGGCCAGACCCATAAGCGGTCCGGCGCCATCGAGGAGCGTCGCTCTGGCCACCCCGGCGCCATGCAAGGTTCGGCGCAGGAGCGGTCTGGACGATCGGTCGGGTCCGCCACATTGTCTTCGGATCAGAGAACCAGACTTCACGGAATCGTCACCGGTGGCGACCTTCGTCGGATCGACCACGCCGATTTCGCGCTTTCGGTCGGAACTCGGGTGCCCAATACCGTGACCTTTTATAATATTCCCGAAACGATCGTAGACATCGTTCCGGAATATCGCGGCTTCGAGTACATTATCGTCAGGGACGAGCTGGTGATCATCGATCCGGAGACGCTGGAGATCGTGGCGGTTCTTCCGGTTTAATGTGACTCAGTCGCGCTCACTCAACGGCGCGTTTCAGCGCTTTCGGCCTCGGGGACGATAATGTTCCCCCGGGGCCGCGCCGGATCTCACTGCCCGATCGCGGGCCCGTCCGCCGCGATGACGTGAAAAAAACTTCCCGACACCTTGCCGCGCCGGCTTCCTTCCGCTTGCTCGGTCCCTCCATGCGCATCCCGGACGAAGGCGAAAGGCGGATCGCGCTCGCTCTTCGTTTCGATTGTGGCATAGTGAAACTCATGCCCACGCAACAGAGCGTCTTTCGCGCCCAGGGGATGCGGCTCGACGAGGCGCGCTTGCCTGTAGCCGAGATGAAGTTTGCGTTTCGCAAAACTGAACGACACGCCAAGAAGTCCTGCCATGGGATGGGCATGGCCGGCTTGATCGGTCAGGCTTTGCCCCAAAACCATGTAGCCGCCGCATTCGCCATGCGCGGGCCTAGTTTCCACGAACCGCCGCAAACCGGCAACAAACCGTTCTGCCCCCGCGATTAGCCCCGCGTGAAGCTCGGGATAGCCACCCGGCAGCCAGCAAAGATCGCAGTGGTCAGGCGGCGGCTCGTCGGCGAGCGGCGAAAAGAAAGCGATTTCCGCGCCCGCCTTTCGCCAGCCCGCCAGAATATGCGGATAGAGAAACGAGAACGCTTCGTCCCGAGCGATCGCGATGCGCTGCGCGGGAGGAGGCAAGGCAGGCGCTCCGGCGCAAGCCAATGCCGGGGACGCGCGGGCGCAAGACAAAATGGCGCCGGTATCGACATGTTCCTCGATAAATCCCGCGATCCGGTCCAAAGCCGCATCGAGCCCGGAGGTTTCGCACGCCTGCACGAGGCCGAGATGGCGCTCCGGCAGATTGATTTTTTCAATGCGTGGCAAGGCCCCCAGGACCGGGATTCCGAGCGCCTCGATGGCTCCGGTCACGAGGCGGCGATGATGTGGGCTGGCCACCCGGTTCAAGACCACCCCGGCGATTTTTATGCGTGCGTCGAAGCTGGCGCAGCCGTTCACGATCGCCGCCGCGGTTTGCGATTGTCCGGTGGCGTCGAGCACGAGCAGGACCGGCCAGCCGAGCGCCGCCGCGACATCGGCGGACGAACCGGTCCGGCCAGGCTCCCCCGCTACTCCGTCGAATAGCCCCATGACGCCTTCGCAGAGGATAATCTCGCAAGCCTCGCCCGCGCCAAAGGCCAGTTCGGCAAGAAGCGCGGGACGCATCGCCCAACTGTCCAGATTGAAGCTTGGTTTGCCCGTCGCGGCGGCATGAAAGGCCGGGTCGATATAATCCGGCCCGCATTTGGCGCCGGCGACGGTGAGGCCCGCATTCCGGTAAGAGCGCATGAGCCCAAGGGTCAGCATGGTCTTTCCGCTGCCCGAACGCGGCGCGGCGATGACGAGACCGCGTGCTAGAATATTGCCGTCATGGCCGGCGAGTTTCACGAGAAGGCGTTTCCCTTCCAATGAGCGATCCCGAGGAGCACGCTTCCCGGAAGGCGAATTTGCGCAAGGGCTGGACGACCGGCGCCTGCGCCGCCGCCGCCACGCGGGCGGCCTATGAGGCGCTCGTTTGCGGCCAATTTCCGGCTACCGTCGCGATCACCTTGCCGGGCGGCGCGCGGCCGGCTTTTGCGCTGGCCTTGGAAGAAGTCGGCGAGGGGTTCGCGCGCGCGGGAATTATCAAGGACGCGGGCGACGATCCCGACGTGACGCATGGCGCGCTGGTGATCGCGCGCGTGTCGCACGGCCCAGCCGGATCGGGCGTGGTGTTTCGCGCCGGAGAGGGTGTGGGCACCGTTACCCGCGCGGGCCTGCCCCTGGCCCCGGGTGAACCGGCGATCAATCCGGCGCCCCGCCGGATGATCAAAGCCGCGATCGGCGAGGTGGCGCGCATGTATGGACTTGCCGGAGACGCGACCGTCGAAATCTCGATTCCAGGCGGCGAAAAAATCGCCGAGCGAACGCTTAACGGGCGGCTCGGCATCGTCGGCGGTCTCTCGATTCTGGGCACGACGGGGATTGTCGTGCCCTTTTCCTGCGCGGCATGGATCGACACGATTCATCGCGGGATCGATGTCGCCCGCGCCGCCGGACTTTCCCATATCGCCGGATCGACCGGCTCGACTTCGGAAGCCGCCGTCAAGGAGCTGCATGGATTGCCGGACATCGCGCTGATCGAGATGGGCGATTTTGCCGGAGGCATGCTGAAATATCTGCGCAAGCACGCGGTCGCCAAAGTGACGATCGCCGGCGGCTTCGCTAAAATGACAAAGCTCGGCCAAGGCCTTCTCGATCTTCATTCGCGCCGTGGCGAAGTCGATCTTTCCTGGCTCGCGGCGCGCTGCGCGGAAGCTGGCGCCGGCGACGAACTCATCGCGCGTGCGAAAACCGCGAATAGCGCCAGGGAAGTCCTGGATCTCGCCATCGCGGAAGGCTTCGGCATCGCCGGGGCGATCGCGGAGGCGGCGAGGCGCACGGCCGCGAAGGTTCTGCGCGGCAGCGGCATTGCACTTGAGATCGCGGTTTTCGACCGCGACGGCCATCTTCTCGCGCGAACGCCGTTCCTCCGAGGTCATTGAGGTTTGCCCCGGAAACGGCGCTGGTAGTCTTTGTCATAGAGCGCGCTCGCGCGAAAATCGCCGCGCGCCAAAACTTGCCCGACGAGGATCAGCGCGGTGCGCTCCATCGGCACCTCCGCAACCATTCCGGCGATGGTCGCGAGCGTCCCCCGGAGAATCGTTTGATCCGGCCAGGAGGCGCGAAACACAATTGCCGCCGGGCAATCATCGCCATAATGCGGCGTCAATTCCGCCGCGACCCGCTCGATCGCATGGATCGAGAGGTGAATGGCGAGCGTCGTCCGCGTGGCCGCGAAAGTTGCGAGCTTTTCGTGCTCCGGCATCGATGAGGCGCGCCCCTGGATACGGGTCAGAACCAGGGATTGCGCCACTTCCGGCAGGGTTAGCTCGACGCCCAAGGCGGCGGCGGCGGCGGCGAATGCCGGAACGCCCGGCGTGATCGTATACGGAATGGCAAGCCGGTCGAGCGCGCGGATTTGTTCGCCTAACGCGCTCCATATCGAAAGATCGCCCGAATGCAGGCGGGCGACATCCTCGCTAGCGCCATGCGCGCGCAAAAATTCGCCGCTGATCTCGTCGAGGCTCATCGGCGCCGTATCGACGATGCGGGCGCCCGTGGGACAATGTTCGAGGAGCGCCCGGGGCACGAGGGAGCCGGCAAAGAGGCATACGGGCGAGCGGGCGATCAGGTCGCGCCCGCGCAAGGTGATGAGATCGGGAGCGCCAGGCCCCGCGCCGATGAAATGAACGGTCATGGCTTTCTCTTGTCGGCGATCGCGCAGCTTGCGCCCCCATCGCTCACGCGCGCGAGGAGCAGAACGGAGGACGGCCCCGCGCCGGCGAGCGCGGCGGCCTCCGCGATCGATGGAAGTCCGAACATTGCCATCACTCTTGGCGAGTTCGTGACGGCGCGTAAAGAGGCTTGCCGCAAAACTCCAGCTTCGAGAAAGACGAGCGGCAGGCCAAGGGCTTTTGCCGCACTGGCGAGGCCCGCCTCGCTTCTCTTGGCCTCGTGCGTGAAAAGGGTCGCAGGCGCACATGCCGCCGCCGCGATGGCGCGTTCGACGAGGGCGACGATTGCTTCGCTGGAGCAGCCTCTTTTGCAGCCTATACCGATCGCCACGGCGGTTTTGCGTTCGCTGAAATCATCCTGGCGCTTTAGCTCCATTGCCCCAAGGGGTATGAACGAGATACCCGTTTACCTAAATCGGACTCATGCTCGAAAGACCCTTTCGTCCGCCAAAAAATCGCCACTCCTTATTGTTCGAATTGCTTCCCAAATGCGCAAATCCGTACACGGGCGGAGCCAAGAGGAACGCGGGAGAAGCGCGTGGGCGTCCAATGGCAACGGCAAGCGCACGGGAGGAACTGGCGTTGACGGACGTCGCCAAATCTAGCGCCGGATTCACGCGATGATCGGTTGGACGCTAGGCCGCTACCTGTCCGCGCGATTCCTGCTGACCATCGCGGCGGTATTTCTGATGATTTCCGGCATGATCTATGTCGTCGATTTTGTCGAGCTTTTGCGGCGCGCCGGAAACATTCAGGGCGCCTCGGCGGGAAGTATCGCCTACCTCTCCTTTCTGCGGGTCCCCTCGGTAGCCGAGCAGATCATGCCGTTTTGCGTTTTGTTCGGCACGATGGCGACGTTTGTCAACCTCACTCGCAAATTGGAACTGCTGGTGGCCAGAGCCGTCGGCGTCTCGGCCTGGGGGTTTCTGTTTCCCCCGCTCGCCATAGCGGCCGCGGCGGGAATTGGTTCGGTGGTGCTGTTCAATCCGGTCTCTGCGGTCATGAAGCATCGCGCGGATGCGATCGAGACGCGGCTTTTCGGCCGCAACGGCGCGCAAAATAATGACACAAGCCTGTGGATCAGGCAAAAAAGCATCGATGGGGAGGCGTTCATAAGGGCCGGCCAAGTGTCGGCGGACGGCACAAACCTGATCTCCGCCGCCGCCTATGTCTACGATAGCGCCGGGGCATTCGAACAAAGGATCGGGGCACAAACCGGCAAGCTCCTGCCCGGTGTCTGGCAATTCGACCATGCGCGGGTCACGGCGCCTGGAGAAGAGAGCTTTGCCGCCGGAACTTATCTTCTCGCCACTAGCCTTTCGCCGGAGGAGGCCGCCCGAGGCCTGAGCGCGCCAGATTCCGTGCCGTTTTGGGACTTGCCGTCCTTGCGCGCCGCAGCCGAGACGGCGGGCCTCGACGGAACCCGCTACCGGCTCCAGTTTCACCTACTTCTGGCGAGGCCGCTCCTGTTTATCGCCATGGTTTTAATCGCGGCGGCATTTTCCTTAAGGTTTTTTCGTTTTGGTGGCATCGAGAAAATGGTATCCGGTGGCGTGGGAGCCGGGTTCGTGCTTTATGTGGCGGTAAAATTCGTCGGCGATTTGGGGGGCGCCGGTTTGCTCAGCCCGCTCGTCGCCGCATGGTCCCCAGCCGTCGTCGCGAGCCTGCTCGGCGCGTTCGCTCTGCTGCATCTGGAGGACGGTTGATGGGGCGGCGTTTTTGCCCCGCCAAAGCGATCGCCCCGATCCTTCGGGCATGGCGTTTTATTAGGCTTTCGCTTTCGCTGGCGTTTGCTTTGTCCGGCGCCGCGCTGTGGGCCGGAGCCCTGCCGGCGGCGGCGCAGACACCCGCGGGTCACGAGACGAAAAATGCGCGTGGCGAAACCGCAAAAATGTTCGTCGAGGCGGCCGAACTTCGCTACGATACGGAAAAGAACATTGTTTCGGCCGAAGGCAACGCGAGGATCTATTACAAGGACCAGACGCTCGAGGCCGACCGGGTGGTTTACAATCGCAACACCGGCCGCGTGTATGCCGAGGGTCACGCCAAGCTGACCCAACGCGATGGGACGGTGCTGCATGGCGACCGGTTTGATCTGACCGACGATTTCCGCGACGGTTTCATCGAGAGCTTGCGCGGCGATACACCTCCAAAGCCGTATAAAGACGTGCTCAGCGCGCAACTCCCAGGCGCGCCGGCCATTACGGATACGACGGGGACCGTCACGGGCACGTACAAGACCTATTTCAGCGCGCCGCGCGCCGAACGCATCGAAGGCGATACCACCGTTTTCGACAAAGGCACCTACACGGCCTGCGAGGCCTGCAAGGACAATCCCGACAAGCCGCCATTGTGGCGGGTGCGCGCCAAGCGAATCGTTCACAAGAACGACGAAAAAATGATCTATTACGAGGGCGCTTTCCTTGAATTCCTCGGCATCCCGCTCGCCTATGTGCCATTCTTTTCGGCGCCGGACCCAAGCGTCACCCGCAAATCGGGAATTCTTTCGCCCTATCTTGTCTATAACTCACAGCTCGGCGGCGGCCTCGGCCTTCCAATCTTCTGGGCACTCGCGCCAGACTACGACCTGACCCTCACGCCGACCTATTATTCCCAACAAGGATTTTTCGCCAAGGCGGAATGGCGGCAGCGGCTGGAGAGCGGCGAATATTATATCCGGGCGACAGGGATCTCCGAGCAAAACCCGGCTGTCTTCCCCCTCGCTCCCTACGGCCCGGGCAACCAGAGGTTGCGCGGCTCGTTCGAGAGCAAGGGCCAGTTGTCTATCGCGGATCAATGGAAGTTCGGTTGGGAATTCACGCTTCTGTCGGACAAGTGGTACCTGAACGACTATCATGTGCCGAGTCAGACGCTTTCTTGGAATTATTTCAGCGAAACGACCTCCTCGGTCTATCTCGTCGGCCAAGGCGATCGCGGTTATTTCGATCTGCGCGGCTATTATTTCGAGGGCCTGTCGAGCCACGACTTTCAGCCGCAGCAGCCGCTCGCGCATCCCGTGTGGGACTACAACAAGACCTTCGACATCGACCCCGCCAGGTCTTTTGGCCTTGGCGGCCAGGTCGAACTCGACTTCAATCTGACCAGTCTTTCGGCGCGTGCGGCGAGCTTCCAAGCGGTCGGGCTGCCGGTTCTAGACAATGCCTTTGGCCTTTATAACATTTGCACCAATTATGTTCCGGGCCGGGCCACCGGAGATTGCCTTCTGCGCGGCCTCGGCGGCGATTACACACGCGTCACGGCCGAGGCGTCCTGGCAGCGCAAATACATCGATCCGATCGGCGAGGTCTTCACGCCTTTTGCCTTCGCGAGGCTTAACGGCGAATGGCTCGATATCAACACCACAAATTCCTATACGTTCGCGTCGGCTTCGGGCAGCTCGACTTACTTCAACGCTTCGCAATCGAATTTTCTCGGCACCAGAGACGCAAGCTTTTTCGGCGAGTTCACTCCGGGAATAGGGGTTGAATATCGCTATCCCTTCCTTGCCAAAACAAGTTTCGCCTCGATGGTCCTCGAACCGATCGTACAAATCGTCGCGCGTCCAAACCAGGAGATCGGGTCGAATTCGCTCGTCAACCTCGACGCGCAAAGCCTCGTTTTCGACGATTCCACCTTGTTCGACTGGAGCAAATATTCGGGCTACGACCGGTTCGAAACCGGAACGAGGTTGAATTACGGCGCCCAATTCACCACGAATTTTAGCAACGGCGGCTATGTCAACCTCATTGGCGGACAATCCTATCAGCTGGCGGGCACCAACTCCTACGCGACGCCGGATGCCGCCAATGTTGGGTTAAGTTCGGGGCTCGACACAAGGCTCTCCGACTATGTCGGCGCATTTACGATCGCGCCCAATTCGATTTTTTCGTTTATCACCAAGGCGCGGTTCGACGTCAGTTCCTTGGCGGCAAGGCGCGTTGATCTCATCACAAACTATAATTTCGGGGCGCTGACCGGCTCCATTCAATTCGCGGATTATGAGGCGCAACCTGTCATCGGCTACGGCGTGCGCCGCCAAGGGCTCGGGTTTTCCTCGCGCTATAAAATCAGCGATAATTATTTCGCGCAGGGCGATATTACCTTCGACATGAGCCGCCAATATTATCCCCCCAGCTTTATAGGCTTCACAAGCCCTGGCCCCTTTGCGATCGCCGCCTTTGGATTGGGCGCCGGTTATCACGACGAGTGCACGACCTTTTCGGTCAATTACAGTTCGATTTATAACGACTATGGAAGCGGCTCCTTGACTCGTAACCAAACCGTGTTGCTGCAACTGCAACTGCGCACCCTGGGAGATGCCAAGGTGACCCAGACCTTCCTCAACACGACGGCGCTCGACGGTGTGAAATATTGATTTTTCATGTTCTGCTTGTTTGCGGTCCCCCGGCCTCAGGCCTGGCGGAAGAGGGCCTCCTAAAGCTTGGAAGGGAGAGAACTGGATCATGGAAACAGGAAACGATGCGTGGCTCGGTGGCGCGCGCGTCGCTTATGTCTGCTTAAGTCTTTGCGCGGCCGTTGCCGCGATCGCCGCTTTCATGGCGCGCGCCGGCGGTCCGGCCTTCGCCCAGGAAATCGTCGCCAGCATCAACGGCGATCCCATAACGAACATCGATATTGACGAGCGGATGAAGATGCTTCGCGTTTTGCGCAAACCGGCGACGCGCGACGCCGCGATCGAAAGCCTCTTTACGGATCGTCTCGAAATCCAAGAGGCCGGCAAATTTGGCGTCGACCCGAAAGACAGCGACACGTTGCAACAAATGGTCACGGTCGCGAAGGACACGAAACTTGCCCCCGACGCCTTGTCCGAGGCACTTCAGCACGCCGGGGTGACGCCAGACCACTTCAAGGCTCATTTCCGCGCCGACCTGGCTTTTAATGTCCTGGTGCAAGCCTTGAATAAGGGCGTTGAGGCGAGCGAGGGACAGGTACGCGCCGAACTCGCCGAGCAGGGCGGCAAGGCGGCCTCCGGAACCGCCTACACGGTGCGTCAAATTATTTTCGCAATTCCCCACGCCGCGACGGTCGCGGCCTTGACGGAGCGCGCCCGCGAGGCCGAGCAATTGCGCGGGCGTTTCACCGATTGCGACAGCGGCCTTCCGCTTGCCCGCGCCATGAACGACGTCACGGTTCGCGATCCCCTGACCAAGACCTCAGTCGAACTCGGCGAGAGTCTCCGCCAATTGCTCGATAAAACTCCGGCGGGCCATCTCACGGCGCCGCAACGCTCGAGCGAGGGACTGGAAATGATCGCGGTGTGCGCCAAAGGCACGGCCAAGGACGATAGCGCAGCGCGGGCCGCGATCTCGCAAAAGATTCTAGCGGCGCATATCGCGGCCGACCGCGAACGGCGTCTTAAGGAATTGCGCGCAAGAGCCGTGATCGTGCAACACTGACGGCGAGATCTCGATGGCGCGATCGCTGCCGGCAAACATTCTTCCCCTAACTTTGACGCAGGGCGATCCTTCGGGCATCGGTCCCGAACTCACGTTGAAAGCCTGGCTTACGACGCACGATAAGCCAGACGCGCCGCCTTTCCTGGCGGTTGCCAACCCGGATCGCCTCGCGGCAATCGCGCGGGACTTGGACCTCAAGGTTCCCATCAAGATCGTCGCCGGCGCCGAGGCCACGCCGGTGTTTCGTCACGCCTTGCCGGTCTACGCCTTGAACCATTGCGTTGCCGGAAAGCCGGGCACGCCGGATGTGGGGAATACCGCCGGAACCATAGCCTCGATCGAAACGTGCGTGCGCCTCATCCGCGCCGGCGAGGCTTCGGCCATCGTCACCAATCCGATCGCCAAGGAACTCCTTTATCGCGCAAGCTTTCGCTATCCGGGCCATACCGAATTTCTGGCCGAATTGGCGGAGCGCTATTTCGGCGAACGCGCACGGGCGGTGATGCTGATCTGGTCGCCGCAATTCTCCGTCGTCCCGGCAACGATTCATGTTCCGCTCGCCCACGTTCCGGCGCTATTGACGCGGGAACTCCTGGTCGAGACAGGTTTCGTTGCCGCGCGGGATCTCGCTTCGCGCTTTGGTATAAAGAAACCGCGCTTGGCGTTCAGCGGGCTCAACCCTCATGCCGGCGAAGGGGGGACCATGGGACGCGAGGAGCTCGAAGTCATCGCGCCCGCTCTCGCCGATCTCGCAGCTGCGGGAGTGGCGGTGAGCGGACCCCATGCGGCGGATAGTCTGTTCCGCCCCAGCGCGCGCAAGAGCTATGACGCCGTCGTCGCCATGTACCACGATCAGGCGTTGATTGCGGTCAAAACCGTCGCCTTCGCGAACGCCGTCAATGTGACCTTGGGCCTGCCCTTGATACGTACCTCGCCGGATCACGGCACGGCTTTCGACATCGCCGGCAAGGGAATAGCCAATCCGGCGAGCCTCATCGCCGCCTTGCGTCTCGCAGGCAAGCTCGCGCGCCGCGCCAGCCAAGCGCGCCGGCAATAATCGTGAAGCCCTTTCTTGAATTTTCGCTAGAATCCCAAAATGCGAAAGTCCCGGCCGCGACCCATCTCGGCTAGCCGGCGCGACGGCCTGCCGCCGCTGCGCGAGGTCGCCGCCGCGCATGGGCTGTTGGCAAAAAAATCCCTCGGTCAGAATTTTCTTTTCGATCTCAATCTCACCGGCCGCATCGCGCGCGCCGCCGCGCCGCTGACCAACGCGACCATTGTCGAGATTGGCCCGGGCCCCGGCGGGCTCACGCGGGCGTTGCTCGCCGAAGGCGCGCGCAAAGTCGTCGCGGTCGAGCGCGACGGGCGCTGCCTTACGGCGCTCGCCGAGATCGCCAACCATTATCCGGGGCGGCTCGATGTCATCGAAGGCGACGCGCTGGAGACTGATTTCGCCGGGCTTATAGGTAGCGAAAGCCCCACGCGCGTTTGCGCCAACCTGCCCTATCACATCGCGACCCCGCTCCTTGTCCGTTGGCTTCAAACCGAGCCCTGGCCGCCGTGGTTCGACCGGCTCGTTTTGATGTTTCAACGCGAAGTGGCCGAGCGCATCGTCGCGGGCCCGGCCGAACGCGCCGCCTATGGGCGCCTCGCGGTCTTGTCCAATTGGCGCTGCGAGACCCGCATACTTTTCGATATTCCCGCCGCGGCCTTCACGCCGCCGCCCAAGGTCAGATCCTCCCTGGTCGAACTCGTGCCCCGCCCGGCGCCGCTCGCTTGCGACACACAACTGTTGTCGGAGGTGACCCAAGCAGCGTTCGGACAACGGCGCAAGATGCTGCGGCAATCGCTGAAATCGCTCGCGGGAAGCGATGCCGTCGGATTACTCGCTCGGGCGGACATCGATCCAACATTGCGGGCGGAAGAAATCGGCATCGAGAGATTCGTCGCATTGGCGCGGGCGCTCAACGAGGAGCGGGCCGATCATCTGGGCCGGAAACCCAATCTCATGCCAAACGACCGGCGCCGTAAACTCATTCGTTTGCGCTAAAGCGGGAAACTGAAGGACGCGTAGATCAAGTCGCCGCGGAGCCGATTTTGGACAGCGAAGTCATGGAACCACCTGGCGCTGAAGTCGACCTCTTGGGCCCCTGCCTTGAGCGCATAGCTGAGCAACGGCCCGACGGCCGCCACGCGTCCCCTGAAAGCGCCGAATTGGTCGCCCGAGCCGTGATCATTCGTCACCTGCTGATAGAAATAGCCGCCGACGCCCGCGGCAAGGCCAAACGGGAAGTGCTCATTGACCGCCCATTCGAAATGCAGCTCGGCGCCGCTCTGGTAATTTGTCGCCGTGTTGAGCGCGTTGAGCGTCAGGCCAAGCGCGCCCGTGAGCTCGAGGCCGGTCTGCAGGCCAAGGTATGTATAAGCCCCCTTGAGATCCAGGGCAGGGCGGTTCAGGCCCGTCTGCGCCAGCCGGGTGGGATCATAGTTTCCCGTCGGGGCGAAGCCGGTCAGGATCACGTTCCAATGTTGCTCGCCCGCATGCCAGCCAAGGATAGCGCTGTATTCGGTGTCCGCGATGCCGCCGATGGCGCTGGCGCCGCTGAACCGCTGGGTCGGGCCGATGGGATTGGCGACGGTGAAATTCGCTGTAGTTCGCTCCTGGCCGAAAGGAACCGTCACGGCGAAGCCCGGGTCGGCACCGAAAAGCTTAAAATCCGGAAACCAGCTGACGATCGCGATGTCGCCGCCGATATTCTGGGTGATCCTCGTGCTGCTCTTGAAGCCATTGCCGGGGAAGAGATTACCGGCGCCCTGAAAAAGAGCAAACGTGTCCCAGAAATAAAAGCCCGGTGGCGGTGTGTATCCCGCCATCGGAATGGTGAGGCCAAGAAGATATTCGTTCTGGCCATTCTCCGTGGCTTTTGCCGGCTCGCCTGTGGACAGGCTTCCGGCGAGACAAATCGCGCCGCAAGCTGTTCGCAGGGTGGTCCATGTCGTCATCGGGCTGGACCTCTTGGCGCGCCAGTCAAGGCGCGGCCGCGCGCCGATAAGCTCCGTCGAAAGAGGAAATGGCACAACGCGGCCACGGTAATACCGTTTACGCAAACCTTCGAGGCGGCTCACGTAAGATTCCAAGAGCGTCACTATTATGTCACAGCGATCCCTCGCATGAAGCCGATCGGCACTTAGTCAAACTCGAGATCTTCGAGGGCGGCGGCGCAACGGTAGCCCGCTGGCTCGTTTTGGGAGAAAGGATCCGAGAGACGATAAGGCGCTCTACTCCGCACGCCTCACATCCGGCGGCGTTGCCTCCTCCGCGAGCAGCTTTAAGGCCGCGTCCTGGGCCATCTGAGTCTGCTCCTGCGAACCGAGGCGCCGGATCGAGACGGTGCGTCCGGTCGCCTCCTTCTTTCCGACGACCAAGAGGACCGGCACCTTGGCCACCGAATGCTCGCGCACCTTATAGGTGATTTTCTCGTTGCGGAGGTCGCCCTCGACAAGAAGCCCGAGTTTTCGCGCCGCCGCCATCGCTTCATAGGCGTAATCGTCGGCCTCCTGCGTGATTGTCGCGACGACGATTTGCACGGGCGATAGCCACAATGGCAGGTGCCCGGCGAAATGCTCGATGAGGATACCAGTGAAGCGTTCGAGCGAGCCAAACACGGCACGATGAATCATCACCGGAGTCGTCTTCTCGCTGTCCGGCCCGATATAGAAAGCGCCGAAGCGGCCAGGCAGGTTGAAATCGACTTGCGTCGTGCCGCATTGCCATTCGCGCCCGATCGCATCGCGCAGGGTGTATTCGAGCTTTGGGCCATAAAACGCGCCTTCGCCCGGATTGACGGCGGTCTTCGCGCCGCGTCCGGCGAGCGTCTTTAGGACGCGGGACAAGGCCGCCTCGGCCCGGTCCCAGGCCTCGTCCGAGCCGACGCGCTTTTCCGGCCGGGTCGACAACTTGATGTCAATGTTCTCGAATCCGAAATCCCGGTAGATGGAAAGGATGAGGTCGTTGACCTTCAAGCTCTCCGCCATGATCTGATCCTCGGTGCAGAAAATATGCGCGTCGTCCTGGGTGAAGGCGCGCACCCGCATGACGCCATGGATCGCGCCGGAAGGCTCGTAGCGGTGGACGATGCCGAATTCGGCGATTTTCATCGGGAGATCGCGATAGGATTTGAGGCCGTTCTTGAAGATCTGCACATGGCCGGGACAATTCATCGGCTTTAGGGCAAACACGCGCTTGTCCTCGGTCTGGGTGATGAACATGTTCTCGCGAAACGTCTGCCAATGGCCGGAAGTCTCCCAGAGCGCGCGGTCGAGCACCTGCGGGGTATTGACCTCGATGTAGCCGAGCTCGCTTTGCCGCCGCCGCATATAGGAAATCAGCGTCTGGAACAAGGTCCAGCCCTTGGGGTGCCAGAAAACCGTTCCCGGCCCTTCTTCCTGGAAATGGAACAGATCCATTTCCCGCCCCAAGCGGCGATGATCCCGCCGCTCCGCCTCCTCGAGCTGCTGTAAGTAGGCACTAAGTTCCTCGGGCTTGGCGAAGGCCGTCGCGTAGATCCGCTGGAGCATGGGTTTTGTCGAATCGCCGCGCCAATAGGCGCCGGCGACCTTCATCAGTTTGAAGGCATTGCCGACCTTGCCGGTCGAGGTCATGTGGGGGCCGCGACAGAGATCGAGCCAATCGCCCTGCTTATAAATCTTCAAGGTCTCGTTGGATGGGATCGCATCGACGAGTTCGACCTTAAAAGCCTCGCCATGCGTCTCGAACCATGCCCTGGCCTCGTCGCGCTTCCAGATTTCCTTTGTGAATGGTTGGTCGCGGGCGATAATCTCGGCCATTTTTTTCTCGATCGCGGGAAAATCCTCCGGCGTGAAAGGTTCCGCGCGATAGAAATCGTAATAGAAACCGTTCTCGATCACCGGCCCGATCGTGACTTGCGTGCCGGGAAAGAGCGTCTGCACCGCCTCGGCGAGGACATGCGCGGCATCGTGACGCACAAGTCCGAGCGCTCTAGGATCATCGCGGGTGACGAACTCAATCCTGGCGTCGCTGATTAAGGGATCGGCGAGGTCGCGCAAGACGCCGTCGAGCATCATCGCGACGGCGCGCTTGGCGAGCGATGGCGAAATGCTTTTGGCAATATCGAACCCGCTGACGCCGGGCTTGTATGCGCGGGACACTGCATCCGGAAATATTACGGTGATCAAGGCTTTCGCTCCTTCTTGCTCACTCGCCGATACCAATCGGCGTAAGCTCCTGTTGACACTTTCGGCGGCACGCCGGATTGACGTCCTCGCTATTCTTTCATCCCACCGGCCGCGCTAGCGTGCCGCGCCCCTGAGGCGCCTGGAGGCGCGGCGAGCATCATAGTGTCGCGACGCGGAAACACGGTTTTTGCAGGGCAAACAAGCGCTTCGCTGCGACGGGGCATATTTTTCATTGCAATATCGACGATCCTGTGCTTTACTGATAAGGAACCTACAGCAAAGATTACGTAATTGTTGATTACTGTTTCATGAATGATTATATTCGCATTTGAAGCAAGGGGAGTTTTTCATTTTAGCGAACCCGCTACTTTCTTTTTGCCATGCCGGCCATTTCCGATATCGCCGTCGCTTCTTAGCCATTTTGCTCATGATCAGGAAAGGACCCTCTCGCTATAGAAATGACAGGGCTTGTTATTCGTCAAGAGACTGTCCGTCCGAAGCCTCTGTTCGCGCCCGCGGTTCGCCTCGGATGCTCTAGGTATGCCGGTTACAGTCGGAGCCCTCGATCCCAA
>Ga0185299_10005139_pt1 | contig 15087 bp, 7 predicted proteins | sample PaiPotPPA55metaG_FD_128002 | JGI IMG/M metagenome (GOLD analysis project Ga0185299, IMG submission 128002) | Iron sulfur acid spring bacterial and archeal communities from Banff, Canada, to study Microbial Dark Matter (Phase II) - Paint Pots PPA... ...
CTTCTTGTCGACATGCGGCGAACGGTTGACGGTAAACTTCTCGATGCGGGTCGGCAGCGGAATGGGTCCGCGAACCTGAGCGCCGGTCCGTTTCGCCGTGTTCACGATCTCACGCGTCGACGAATCGAGAATTCGATGGTCGAACGCCTTGAGACGTATGCGAATATTCTGGCCGTTCATTGCCGTTGTCTTTCTTTAAGAGCGAGTAGTGAGTAGCGAATAGCGAGTAGCAAATTTCTATTCACTACTCGCCACTTCCTATTCGCGTCCTTATTCGATGATGCTTGCGACGACGCCGGCACCGACGGTGCGGCCGCCTTCACGGATCGCGAAGCGCAGCTTTTCTTCCATCGCGATCGGCACGATCAGGTGCACTTCCATCGCGATGTTGTCGCCCGGCATCACCATTTCGGTGCCTTCGGGCAAATGCACGACGCCGGTCACGTCGGTGGTGCGGAAGTAGAACTGCGGCCGGTAGTTGGTGAAGAACGGGGTGTGACGTCCGCCCTCCTCCTTGGTGAGGATGTAGGCCTCGGCCTTGAACTTGGTATGCGGCTTCACCGAACCCGGCTTGCACAGCACCTGACCGCGCTCGACTTCCTCGCGCTTGGTGCCGCGCAGCAGCGCGCCGATGTTGTCGCCGGCCTGGCCCTGGTCGAGCAGCTTGCGGAACATCTCAACCCCGGTGACGATGGTCTTCTGGGTATCGCGCAGACCGACGATCTCAATTTCCTCGCCGACCTTGACGATGCCGCGCTCAACGCGCCCGGTCACCACGGTGCCGCGGCCCGAGATCGAGAACACGTCTTCCACCGGCATCAGGAACGGCTGGTCGATCGGACGCTCCGGCTGCGGAATGTAGCTGTCCACCGCCGCCATCAGTTCCAGGATCGCATCGTGGCCGAGCTTCCTGTCCTTGTCTTCCAGCGCCGCCAGCGCCGAGCCCTTGATGATCGGAATCTTGTCGCCCGGGAAATCGTACTTCGACAGCAGTTCGCGGACTTCCAGTTCAACGAGTTCGAGCAGTTCCGGATCGTCCACCATGTCGCATTTGTTCAGGAACACGACCATCGCGGGAACGCCGACCTGCTTGGCCAGCAGGATGTGTTCGCGGGTCTGCGGCATCGGGCCGTCGGCCGCCGACACCACCAGTATCGCGCCGTCCATCTGCGCCGCGCCGGTGATCATGTTCTTCACATAGTCGGCATGGCCCGGGCAATCGACGTGCGCGTAGTGCCGGTTCTTGGTCTCGTATTCGACGTGCGCGGTCGAAATCGTGATGCCGCGCGCCTTCTCTTCCGGCGCCTTGTCGATCTGGTCGTACGCGGTGAACGTCGCACCGCCGGTTTCCGCCAGCACCTTGGTAATCGCCGCCGTCAGCGACGTCTTGCCGTGGTCGACGTGACCGATCGTTCCGATGTTGCAATGCGGTTTATTACGTTCAAACTTTGCTTTGGCCATGACTCTCTCCGTTCAGTCGTTAACTGCCGCTAACGACAATCAGGCAAACTTCTTCTGGACTTCCGCCGACACGTTCGCCGGCGCTTCCGCGTAGTGATCGAACTGCATCGTAAAGGTCGCGCGACCCTGGCTCATCGAGCGCAGGTTATTCACGTAACCGAACATGTTCATGAGCGGCACCATCGCATTGATCACGTTGGCGTTGCCGCGCATGTCTTGACCCTGGATCTGGCCGCGCCGCGAATTCAGATCGCCGATGACGGAGCCGGTGTAATCTTCCGGCGTCACCACCTCGACCTTCATGATCGGCTCGAGCAGGACCGACTTGCCCTTTTGCAGGGCTTCGCGGAATGCCGCGCGCGATGCAATTTCGAAGGCCAGCGCCGAGGAGTCGACGTCGTGGTACTTGCCGTCGACCAGCTGAACCTTGACGTCGACCACCGGGAAGCCGGCGACCACGCCGGAACCCAACACGCTGTTGAGGCCCTTTTCGACGCCCGGGATGAATTCCTTCGGCACCGCGCCGCCGACCACCTTGGATTCGAATTCGAAACCCTTGCCGGGCTCGTTCGGCTCGACCACGATCGACACTTCGGCAAACTGACCGGTACCGCCGGTCTGCTTCTTGTGGGTGTATTTGACTTCAGCGCGCTTGGTGATGCGCTCGCGGAACGCCACCTGCGGCGCGCCGATATTGGCGTCGACCTTGTAGGTCCGCCTCAGGATGTCGACCTTGATGTCGAGATGGAGTTCGCCCATGCCCTTGAGAATGGTCTGGCCGGATTCCTGATCGGTCGAGACCCGGAACGACGGATCTTCCGCGGCAAGCTTTGCCAGCGCGACGCCGAGCTTTTCCTGATCCGCCTTCGACTTCGGCTCGATCGCGATCTCGATCACCGGCTCCGGGAATTCCATCTTTTCCAGAATCACCGGCTTGTTCGGGTCGCACAGCGTGTCGCCGGTGCGCGCTTCCTTGAGGCCTGCCAGCGCAACGATGTCACCGGCAAAGGCTTCCTTGATGTCCTCACGGTTGTTGGCATGCATCAGCAACATGCGGCCGATGCGCTCCTTGCGGTCACGGGTCGAATTGACGACGCCGGTGCCCGACAACAGCGTGCCGGAATAGATGCGGCAGAAGGTGATGGTGCCGACAAAGGGGTCGTCCATGATCTTGAACGCGAGCAGCGCCAGCGGCTCCTTGTCGTTCGGAAGCCGAACGACTTCGTTGCCGTCCTCATCGACGCCCTTGATGGCGGGCACGTCGACCGGCGACGGCAGATAGTCCACCACCGCGTCGAGCAACGGCTGCACGCCCTTGTTCTTGAAGGCCGAGCCGCACAGCACCGGGAAGAACGCGCCGGTCAGCACGGCCTTGCGGATCATGCGCTTCAGCGTCGCCTCATCGGGCTCGTTACCGTCGAGGTAAGCGGCGAGAACCTCGTCATCGAGCTCGACCGCGGCCTCCAGCAACTTCTCGCGATATTCCTTGGCCTTGTCGGCAAGGTCGGCGGGAATATCGATGTCCTTGAAATTGGCGCCGAGCGCCTCGTCTTCCCAGACCACGCCCTTCATGCGGACGAGATCGACCAGACCCTTGAAATTGTTTTCCGAGCCGATCGGCAACTGGATCGCGATCGGCTTGGCGCCGAGGCGGTCAACGATATCGTCCAGGCACTTGTAGAAATCGGCGCCGGTCTTGTCCATCTTGTTGGCGAAGACGATGCGCGGAACCCGGTACTTGTCGCCCTGGCGCCAGACAGTTTCGGTCTGCGGCTCAACGCCCTGGTTGGAATCCAGCACGCACACGGCGCCGTCAAGCACGCGCAAGCTGCGCTCGACTTCGATGGTGAAGTCGACGTGGCCGGGGGTGTCGATGATGTTCAGACGCTTGCCGTTCCAGAACGCGGTGGTCGCGGCGGAGGTGATCGTAATGCCACGCTCCTGCTCCTGCTCCATCCAGTCCATCGTCGCGGCACCTTCGTGCACTTCGCCGATCTTGTGGCTCTTGCCGGTATAATAGAGGATGCGCTCGGTGGTCGTGGTCTTGCCGGCATCGATATGCGCCATGATACCGAAGTTGCGGTAGTCCTCTATGGCATGAACGCGGGGCATGGGTTGTTCCTTAAAATCCGTTGTTTCGCCGTTACCAGCGATAGTGCGAGAAGGCTCGGTTGGCTTCCGCCATCCGATGCACGTCTTCCCGCTTCTTGACGGCGTTCCCCCTGCCATTCGACGCGTCGAGCAACTCGGCCGAGAGCCGCTCCGTCATCGTCTTTTCATTGCGTTCGCGCGCTGCCGTGATGATCCAGCGAATGCCGAGCGCCTGCCGGCGCACTGTGCGGACCTCGACCGGCACCTGATAGGTGGCGCCACCGACGCGGCGCGAACGAACTTCGATCGTCGGCATCACGTTTTCCAGAGCCTGCTCGAAAATCGGCAGCGGGCCCTGCTTGATCTTGGCTTCGATCAGTTCGAGCGCGCCATAGACGATGGTCTCGGCGGCAGACTTCTTGCCGTCGTACATGATCGAGTTCATGAACTTCGTAATGACGATGTTCCCGAACTTCGGATCCGGGTTCACTTCACGTTTTTCGGCGGAATGACGGCGCGACATCTAATCTGTTCCCGATTATTTCGGACGCTTCGCGCCGTACTTCGAACGGCGCTGCTTGCGGTTCTTGACGCCCTGGGTATCGAGGACGCCGCGGAGAATGTGGTAGCGCACGCCGGGCAAATCCTTGACGCGGCCGCCACGGATCATGACCACCGAGTGCTCCTGAAGGTTATGACCTTCACCGGGGATGTAGCCGATGACTTCGAAACCGTTGGTCAGGCGCACCTTGGCGACCTTGCGGAGCGCCGAGTTCGGCTTCTTCGGGGTCGTGGTGTAGACGCGCGTGCACACGCCGCGCTTCTGCGGCGACTGCTGCAGCGCCGGCACTTTCTTGCGCGACTTCTGTACGACGCGTGGACTTGCGATCAGCTGGTTGATCGTCGGCATGTCAGCCTTCACCCTTTAGTTCGCGCGAAACCGGGAAACGGCTCCGCAAATTCGTTCTGAGACCACAGGTCCCATCCGGCCGCCTCGCGCGAATAACACCGCGCAAAGCGAAATCGCGCCAACTGCTCATTGCTGAGCAGAAAGCGCTTCGACGCCACAGAGGACCGCAGTCGCGATTGATCAGCGTGGGCTGGTCAGTCAGATACCGAGGTCATGCATCCGATCAATCCCGAGGGGACTTGCCCACGAAAACCAAGATCGTCCTGGCATTGCCTAGCTATAATCGACAGCGTTTGAGCGTCATTCGTCGAGGTTGGTGCCCGCTCCAAACCCCTGAATTGCAAAGGGCTCGAAGGGGTGGTCCGTTCCGACGCAAGCGAAGCTCACCGCCTGTCGTTGAGTGCGCGGGTTCTATCGGCGCAGCATGGCCAAGTCAAGGCGAAACGACAACGGAAGAAGCGCCTCTGCCGCTTGCGGAATCGGTCCGCCGCGAGGGCTCGACCAGCCCGCCCAAACCGAGGCCTGGGCGGCCATATCCCCCAAAAAACGATATTTTACCCGGGTAATATCTGGGGAATTGCTCTCTGAGGTTGATAAATTGCATACAAGCAATTTAAAACTCCGTGGGGCGTCCCTGTTATCCCCGACCGGTTCCACTCATCGGATGCATGGGCATCGTGGGGCGCACTTCCAGCGTGGCTCGATGACGACGCCTTACGGCGGAGGCTACCCCGAATCAGCGCGGCACTTCGCGCTCAGTCCTCGTCATCATCGTCGTCAGCCTGATCGGCCGCTTCATGCGGCGTGTGGCTCTGATCGTCCCAGAGTTTTCGATACATGCCGTTGGCTGCGAGCAGCTTGGCATGCGAGCCGCGTTCGATCGCCCTGCCGCCTGAAATCACGATGATCTCATCCATCTCGACCACCGAGGTCAGGCGGTGAGTCGAGAAGATCATGGTTCGGCCCCTGGCCAGCTTCAGCAGGGTCTTGTTGACCGCCGCTTCCGTCGTCTGGTCGAGCGCCGAGGTCGCCTCGTCCAGCAGCAGGATCGACGGATCCCGGACGATGGCGCGCGCGATCGCGATTCGCTGGCGCTGGCCGCCCGACAGCGTATCGCCGCGCTCACCGACCGAGGTGTCGTATTTCTGGGGAAGGCTCATGATGTAGCGATGGATTTCGGCCTTGCGCGCCGCCTGCTCCACCTCCTTGTCGGTCGCACCTTCCTTGCCGAGACGGATATTTTCCCGAATCGACATGTTGAACAGCATGTTTTCCTGGAACACCACGGCCATGCTCTTGCGCAGGGACTCGAGGGTCACCTTGCGGATGTCGACGCCGTCGATGGTCACGCGTCCTTCATCCGGAACATAGAGGCGAAGAATCAGATTGAGCAGCGTGCTCTTGCCGGAACCGCTGGGGCCGACGATGGCGATGCTCTTTCCGACATTGAGCTTGAGACTGAGATTGTCGAGCACCGGGGCCTGGCTGCCTTCGTACTGGAAGGTCACGCGATCGAAGGTGATGTCGTTGGTGATGCGCGGCAGATCCGGTGCGCCGGGGCGATCGGCGCCGCGGCTCGGCTCGTCCAGCATCTCCTGAATGTGGCGCACGGCGGCGGCCGACTGGATCGAGACCGGGATGAAATGCATGATGTGGGCGATGTTGTAGGAGACCTCCCAGAACGCGCTTTCGAACGTCACGAAGGTTCCGATCGTGATCTGGCCCTTGGTGGCGAGATAGGCGCCGAGCGCGAGCACCACGAGGTGCAGCAACAGCACCGAGATCGTGACCGTGCGTTCGACCATGGTCGACAGGAACGCCGCCGACGCGATCTTCCGGCGCGCCTCGTCGTTGCGCATGGTGAACCAGCCGAGCGTCCGACGCTGCAGCATGAACGCCTTGACCACCGCCTGTGTCGCGATGTTTTCCTGCACCATGCCGAGCAGCGCGGATTCGTTGAGCTTCTGCTCGTAATTCGCCTGCACCGCCTTCGGCGTCAGGATCCGCGGGCCGATCAGCGTGATCGGGAACACCAGGAGCGAGATGACGGCGAGATGCCAGTTCAAAAACAGCATCAGAATGATGCCGGCGATCAATTCGAAGAACGGCAGCGCCGCGCTGTTGGCAAAACCCTTGATCGACCCTTCGAAGGCCGACATGTCGACCGAAAACCGCGACAGAATCTCGCCGCGCTTGGTGCGCGCGAAGAAGGCCGAGGGCAAATTCTGAACGTGTTCGAACAGCAGCGTCCGCACGTCCGAAATCAGGGATGCCGCCAGTTTGGCGTCCCACCGCTCGTACCAGACCGCGATGATCGAGGTGAAAATCCCGGCCGCCGCCAGCACCGACAGAATCTTGATCAGCGCTTCGAAATCTTCTTCGCCGAGCGCGTCGTCGATCAGAAACTTCAGGCTCAGCGGCATGAAGACGTTGAACAGCGTCTCGACCAGGACGCCGAGGCTGACAAATGTCAGTATTTTCTTGTAGTTCTTCAGGAATGGTTTGACGAACGCATAAATCGTCGCCAGCGCACCGGCGGCTTCCTTCGCGGTATAGACAACGAGATCCTCATCCTCCTCGTCGTCTTCGAGCTCAAGCTCATCATCATCCTCCTCCTCATCGCCGTCGGACGGAGACGCCGTCTTGTCGCCGGCCACTCGAACGGCGGCGGCGGTGTCGGGCAACCGCTTTGCATCGGCCTCCGGCGTAACGGAATCCTCCGCGGAAGCGGTTGTCCGATGATCCGGCGGTGGAAACCTGTACGCCATGAAACCAACCGATGCTGCACGGCCGGCACGACCGCAAAATCGAGGAAGGAAGCGCAACGCGCCACCTGATCAATCCTATGCGATTGGCGCGCGTTCAGCAAAATAATTGGAACAAGCGGCAGTGTCGCCTGGAGCATTATCGAGCGAAGCATGCCCTCGGACTTGATCCGGGGGCGGTACCGGTTCGCGTAAAGAACACGCGTCAGAGCAAAAGATCTAGTCCTCGGCTGCGACCTTGTCGAAGAAGGAATAACGGAGACTTTCGGAGTCCGCATACCACTGACCGGGACCCTTGTTGGCGGCAAGCGTCGCCGCCCACAGCGCGTCAGTGGTGTCGCGGCGATGCATCGACAGGTCGAACCCGTTGCCGAAAAACAGCTCCGACCATTCCCACCAGGTACCGAGCTTCCTGACCCCGCGCAGCAGGTCGTAGCGATCGATCAGATCCGGTGCCATGTCCGATGTCACCGATCCGAACACCACGCCGGTCTCGACGACGCGGTTCAGCTCGCGAATGGCGCCGGCGACCCGCTTTTCCGCGACGTGGCACAGGCTGGTCTCGAACACGAAATCGAACTCGCCGTCCCTGAACGGCATATCCACGATCGATCCAAGCTTGTTGAACTTCTTCAGTTCGTTCGGCGTCCTGGCGTGGATGGCACGGTTGTTCTCGATGCCCCAGGCATCAATTCCGCGAACGCGCAGCGCACCCACCAGTTCGCCGCTGGCCGATCCAGCCACCAGGAGCTTGTAACCCCTGGCCCGGTTCCAGACGATCTTGATGAGATCCGTCAAATAGGCCGGATCGGTAAACCGGCTCCAGGCCTCGCTATAGGGCCCGAGCCCGCGATAATTTGCGAAATAGGCGCGATCGATCTTGTCGGACGCGGGTGTCGCACCCTGCCCGCGCGCGCGCCGCAACCGCATCATTTCGGTGACAATGATATCGGTGGCGGCATCGGAAGAATCGAGCAATCCGTTCAGTGTCGAATCGAACAGATAGTCGCCGACCACGACAAGGCCGGGATGCTGTTTCGGATCGGGCCGGTGATTCGTCATCACGTCGCGCGCCGGCATGCCGCCGGGGATCGCATTCACCGACGAGAGCCAGCGATGGGTCTTGCCCTCGAGAAAATGGGCGCGCGCGTCGCCGAACGCGGCCGGCAGAGACTTCAGCGCGGCGTCGATCAGCTCCTGATCGCCGAGATTGGCGAACGCCAGCGCATCGGAGCCGACGATCAGCCAGTTCAGGACCCCGTGCTTGCCGACGTCGTGGCGGGAGCCCTCGTTGTAAACGCAGCAGCCGCCAAAGGCCTCCGACATGAACCATGAACCCGGAATCCTGTCGCCCCAGAACGGCGTATCGAACAGGATCGAAACCCGCAAATAATGCGCAGGCCGGTCGAAATAGGCGATGTGCTTGACCATCGACTGGCGCAGCTGCTCGCCGTCCCAGCGCATGGTGGCGAGCCAGGAATGCGGCAGACACATCAGCACCAGATCGAAATCTCTGGTTTCCGGCCCCTTGCCGTTCATCATATTGAGCTGGTAGCGGCCGGCCGCGGTCTTGCCGACCTTAAGCACCCGGTGATTGAGCTGGATGTCGGCATCGACCGCGGACTGCAGGCATTCGACCAGCTGCTCGTTGCCGTTCTGGATCGAATAAAGGCCGATATAGCCGTCGACATCCATCACGAAGTTCTTCAGCGCATTCAAACCGTTGGTGTTGTGGCTTTCGGTAGCGATATCGGAGCGCGCCATCACCTTGAAGAAGCGCTTGGCGGTCGCGTCGTCGACCTCCCTGTCGAGCAATTCCTCGGCGGTGATGTAGGCCCAGGGATGTTCGTTGTCGTGCGCGCCGACGCCTTCGTAATATTCGACCGGCGACACCATCTCGGCGCAGCGATTGCGGAACGCTTCGATGGCGTCGGCGGTCTTGGCGCCGTATTTACGGCGCATGCCCGGCACATCGTTCAAGAGCTCGCCGTCGAGATGGACCTGCTCGGCATCCATCGGGATCGTCTGCAGGCCGAAATGCTGGATCAGCTCGCGCAACGGGTCGGGGCCGGTCATCGAGTAATCGTAGATCTCGGCGACGCCGGCCTCGTAAATCGCGGGTGCGGAGTCGAATTTGCGCGTGAGGATCTTGCCGCCGACGCGGTCGGACGCCTCAAAAATGGTGACGCGGCAAAGCTCGCCCAGTTTCTTTTTGAGGTACCAGGCGCTCATCAGGCCGCCCGGCCCCCCGCCAACGATTGCAAGATCCAGCATATGTTTCCGTATATTTCCAGCCCCAGCCAAACTCCGCCGCCCGCTGCCGGGGGCTCAGCCTAAGTCGTTTTAGACGAAGCGCTTTTTTCCCTGAAGGGAAGATGAACAAATGATGATAGCAGAACCCGAATAGTCAAAAAATAACAAAAAAGGCCGGCTTTCGCCGGCCTTTCCCGTAAAATTGCGGGTTTTTGCGACCTTATTCCGCCGGCGGCAGCGCCAGCGGTTCGACTTCCGGCGCAGCAGGCACGATCGCCGCCTGCTTTTCGCGCTCGTCGAGAATCAGCTTGTCGCGCTTCACGGCGACTTCGCGAATCTTGGCCATCGAAGCGCCGGTACCGGCCGGAATCAGACGGCCGACGATGACGTTCTCCTTGAGGCCCTCCAGCGGGTCCACCTTGCCGTTGACGGCGGCTTCGGTGAGCACACGGGTGGTCTCCTGGAACGAGGCCGCCGAGAAGAACGAGCGCGTTTGCAGGCTCGCCTTGGTAATGCCGAGCAGCACCGGCGTTCCAACGGCGGGCTTCTTGCCCTCTTCCTTGGCCTTGGCGTTGAGCTGATCGAACTCGATCTTGTCGATCTGCTCGCCCGAGATCATGTCGGTCTCGCCCTGGTCGGTGATCTCCACCTTCTGCAGCATCTGACGGACAATCACCTCGATGTGCTTGTCGTTAATCAGCACGCCCTGCAGCCGGTAGACCTCCTGGATTTCGTTGACCAGATAGGCAGCGAGTTCCTCGATGCCCTTGATCGCCAGAATGTCGTGCGGCGCCGGATTGCCCTCGACGATGAAATCGCCCTTTTCGACGATATCGCCGTCCTGCAGATGGATGTGCTTGCCCTTCGGGATCAGGTACTCGCGCGCCTCCTCGTTCTTGTCCATCGGCTCGATCGAGATGCGGCGCTTGTTCTTGTAGTCGCGGCCGAAGCGGATGGTGCCCGCGATTTCCGCGATGATCGCCGCGTCCTTTGGCTTGCGAGCCTCGAACAGTTCGGCCACCCGCGGCAGACCGCCCGTGATGTCACGGGTCTTCGCGCTCTCGGTGGAGATACGCGCAAGAATGTCGCCGGTCTTGACCTTGGCGCCGACATCGACCGACAGAATTCCGTCGACCGAAAGCATGTAGCGGGCCTCACCGCCACGCGCGAGCTTGAGGATCTTGCCGTCCTTGCCCTTGATGACGATCGCCGGGCGCAGATCGGCCCCGCCCCGCGTCGTGCGCCAGTCGATGACGACACGCTTGGCGATACCGGTGGATTCGTCGAGCGTTTCCGAGATCGACTGTCCCTCGACCAGGTCCTCGAACCCGATCGTGCCTTCGACTTCGGTCAGAACCGGGCGGCTGTACGGATCCCACTCCGCAATGCGCTGACCGCGCTTGAGCATGTCGCCTTCGTCGACATGCATGCGCGCGCCGTACTGGATGCGGTGGGTCGCACGCTCGGTGCCGTCGGCGTCGGTGATCGCAACGACCATGTTGCGGACCATCGCGACCAGATGACCTTCGCTGTTCTTCGCGATCGCCTTGTTCTTGATCGTCACCTTGCCGTCGAAATTCGACTCGACGAACGATTGCTCGTTGATCTGGGCCGCGCCGCCGATGTGGAACGTCCGCATCGTCAGCTGGGTGCCGGGTTCGCCGATCGACTGAGCGGCGATAACGCCGACCGCCTCGCCGTGGTTGACCGGCGTGCCTCGGGCGAGATCGCGGCCGTAGCACTTGCCGCAAATGCCGTTGACGAGTTCGCAGGTCAGCGCCGAGCGGATCTTCACTTCCTGGATGCCGGCCTGCTGGATGGCGTCGACATGCGTCTCTTCCATCAGCGTGCCGCGCTTGACCACGATCTTGTTGGTCGCGGGATCGCGCAGATCCTCACCCGCGGTGCGGCCGAGAATGCGCGACGCCAGCGAGGCGACGACGGTGCCGGCATCGATGATGGCGCGCATCTTGATGCCGAGTTTGGTGCCGCAATCGTCCTGCGTGATGATGCAGTCCTGCGCCACGTCGACCAGACGACGCGTCAGGTAGCCCGAGTTGGCGGTCTTCAGCGCGGTATCCGCGAGACCCTTGCGGGCACCGTGGGTCGAGTTGAAGTATTCGAGCACCGACAGACCTTCCTTGAAGTTGGAGATGATCGGTGTCTCGATGATCTCGCCCGACGGCTTGGCCATCAGGCCACGCATGCCTGCGAGCTGACGCATCTGCGCCGGCGAACCGCGCGCGCCCGAATGGGCCATCATGTAGATCGAGTTGATATCGGCCTCGACGCCCTTGGCGTTCTTCTTGGTCGAGGAGATTTCCTTCATCATCTCCTTGGCGATTTCTTCGGTGGCCTTCGACCAGGCGTCGACCACCTTGTTGTATTTTTCGCCATGGGTGATCAGACCGTCATTGTACTGCTGCTCGAAATCCTTCGCCAGCGTACGCGTGGTATCGACGATCTTCCACTTGCCGTGCGGCACCACCATGTCGTCCTTGCCGAACGAGATGCCGGCCTTGAATGCGTTGTAGAAGCCGAGCGCCATGATGCGATCGCAGAAGATCACCGTCTCCTTCTGACCGCAGTGACGATAGACCTGATCGATCACGCCGGATATTTCGCGCTTGGTCATCAGCTTGTTGATGACGTCGAACGGAATCTTGGGCGACTTCGGAAGCACATTGCCGAGCATAACGCGGCCGGCGGTGGTCTCGATCCAGCGCTTGACCGGCTTGCCGTTCTCGTCATCTCCCTCCCAGCGATACTTGATCTTGGTGTGGAGGTGGATGACCTTCGCGTGCAGGGCGTGTTCGATCTCGGCCATCTCGCCGTAGAGCTTGCCTTCGCCGGGCAACCCTTCGCGCATGATCGAGAGATAATACAGGCCGAGCACAATGTCCTGCGACGGCACGATGATCGGCTGACCATTGGCCGGATGCAGGATGTTGTTGGTCGACATCATCAGCACGCGCGCCTCCAGCTGCGCTTCCAGCGACAGCGGAACGTGCACGGCCATCTGGTCGCCGTCGAAGTCTGCATTGAACGCCGCGCAGACCAGGGGATGCAGCTGGATCGCCTTGCCTTCGATTAAGACCGGCTCGAACGCCTGAATGCCGAGGCGATGCAGCGTCGGGGCGCGATTCAGCAGCACGGGATGCTCGCGGATCACCTCGTCGAGAATATCCCAGACCTCGGGACGCTCCTTTTCGACCAGCTTCTTCGCCTGCTTCACGGTGGTGGAGAGGCCCTTGGCGTCAAGCCGCGAATAGATGAACGGCTTGAACAGCTCGAGCGCCATCTTCTTCGGCAGCCCGCATTGGTGCAGCCGCAGTTCGGGACCGACCACGATCACCGAACGGCCCGAATAGTCGACGCGCTTGCCGAGCAGGTTCTGACGGAAGCGGCCCTGCTTGCCCTTCAGCATGTCAGCCAGCGACTTCAGCGGGCGCTTGTTGGCGCCGGTGATGACGCGGCCGCGGCGGCCGTTGTCGAACAGGGCGTCGACCGCCTCCTGCAGCATGCGCTTTTCGTTGCGGATGATGATGTCGGGCGCGCGCAGCTCCATCAGCCGCTTCAGGCGGTTGTTGCGGTTGATGACGCGGCGGTAGAGATCGTTGAGATCGGAGGTCGCAAAGCGACCGCCGTCGAGCGGCACCAGCGGCCGCAGATCCGGCGGAATCACCGGCACCACGGTGAGGATCATCCACTCCGGCTTGTTGCCGGAATAGCGGAATGCCTCGACGATCTTCAGACGCTTGGCGAGCTTCTTGTGCTTGATGTCGGATTCGGTTTCCTGCATCTCGACGCGCAGGGAGGCCTCGAGCTTTTCGAGCTCAAGCCCCTTCAACAGCTCGCGGATCGCTTCGGCGCCGATCATGGCGGTGAAGCTGTCCTGGCCGTATTCGTCCTGCGCCTTCAGATACTCGTCTTCCGACAGCAGCTGACGATCCTTGAGCGCGGTGAGACCGGGCTCGAGAACGACGTAATATTCGAAATACAGGATCCGCTCGAGATCCTTCAGCGTCATGTCGAGCAGCAGGCCGATGCGGGACGGCAGCGACTTCAGGAACCAGATATGCGCAACGGGAGCCGCCAGTTCGATGTGGCCCATGCGCTCACGCCGGACGCGCGACAGCGTCACCTCGACCGAGCATTTCTCGCAGATGATGCCCTTGTACTTCATGCGCTTGTACTTGCCGCACAGGCACTCGTAGTCCTTGATCGGCCCGAAGATACGCGCGCAGAACAGACCGTCACGCTCCGGCTTGAAGGTGCGGTAATTGATGGTCTCCGGCTTCTTGATCTCGCCGTAGGACCACGACAGAATCTTTTCCGGAGACGCGATCGAAATCCGGATCTGGTCGAAGACCTGGGCCGGCGTCGTCGGATTGAACAGATTCATAATTTCTTGGTTCATGGTCTTCTCCTCGCGTGCCGGCCGTCACCGGCAGCAAATTCGAAATTCTTTTTCAGCCACGCGCCCCGCCCGGCGTCCGGGCGCAGCGCGGATGCCCGGCGCAAAAGCGCGCCGGGCATGACGCTTATCGTTATTCGGCGGCCTCGGATGTCGGCGTGCCGCTCAGCTTCGAGTTGTGCAAGTCGACGTTAAGGCCCAGCGAACGCATTTCCTTGACCAGCACGTTGAACGATTCCGGGATACCGGCTTCGAACGTGTCGTCGCCGCGCACGATCGCCTCGTACACCTTGGTACGGCCGGCGACGTCGTCCGACTTCACGGTCAGCATTTCCTGGAGCGTGTACGCCGCCCCGTAAGCCTCGAGCGCCCACACTTCCATTTCGCCGAAACGCTGGCCACCGAACTGCGCCTTGCCGCCCAGCGGCTGCTGGGTCACGAGCGAGTACGGCCCGATCGAACGTGCGTGGATCTTGTCGTCCACAAGATGATGCAGCTTGAGCATATAGATGTACCCAACCGTCACCTTGCGGTCGAAGGCGTCACCGGTTCGGCCGTCATAGACGGTCGATTGTCCGGAGGCATCGAGACCGGCTAGCTTCAGCATCTCCTCGATGTCGGCTTCCTTGGCGCCGTCGAACACCGGTGTTGCGATCGGCACACCGTGGCTCAGATTGCGCCCGAGCTCCATCAGCTCGCTGTCATTGAGCGATTTGATGGTTTCATCGTCGCCGTAGATCTTCTTCAAGGTCTCCTTCAGCGGCCGGAGGTCCTGCTTGGCGCTGGCAAGGTAGGCATCAACCGTCTGGCCGATGCGCCTGCCGAGGCCGGCGCAGGCCCAGCCGAGATGGGTTTCGAGAATCTGACCGACGTTCATGCGCGAAGGCACGCCGAGCGGATTGAGCACGATGTCCGCATGCGTCCCGTCCTCAAGGAACGGCATGTCCTCGATCGGAACGATCTTGGATACGACGCCCTTGTTGCCGTGACGGCCGGCCATCTTGTCGCCGGGCTGGATCTTGCGCTTCACCGCGACGAAGACCTTGACCATCTTCATCACGCCGGGCGGCAATTCGTCGCCACGCTGCAGTTTCTCGACCTTGTCGAGGAAGCGCTGTTCGAGGCCCTTCTTCGATTCGTCGTACTGCTTTCGCATGGCCTCGATTTCGGCCATCAGCTTGTCGTTGGGG
>Ga0185299_10005140_pt1 | contig 15087 bp, 16 predicted proteins | sample PaiPotPPA55metaG_FD_128002 | JGI IMG/M metagenome (GOLD analysis project Ga0185299, IMG submission 128002) | Iron sulfur acid spring bacterial and archeal communities from Banff, Canada, to study Microbial Dark Matter (Phase II) - Paint Pots PPA... ...
CTGATGCGAATCTCTCGAGCGTTATCGACCGTATCACACTAAATCGGGCGATCCGGGAGCTTCCTGCCGGTTGCAGGAAGATCCTCGGTCTTCATGCAATTCACGGCTACCAGCATCGCGAGATCGCAGAACTGCTGCAATGCTCAATCGGCAACTCTAAATCGCAGCTTCACAAGGCGAAGCTGAAGGTGCGACGTTTGTTGTCGCCCGGACGGAGCGCAGCCCGCCTTCGTAAGGTGGTAAGAGTGACGGAGGCGACGACAAACAGAGGCGCTTAAGAGTTATCCCGCTGGAACCGAGGAGGGCTGAGATGGGCGCCAATGCCACAGAAAAGATGATGCTTCTGTTGCAGGAGTTGGTCCTGTTGAAGAAGTTGGATGCGACGGATCGTGGGTCAACAGTTCAATCCGTTGAATCTCAAGAACGGCAAAAACGGCGCAACGAAATAGGGGATCAAATCAAGGCTCTCGGCGAGCCTGCGCAATGCCAAAGTAGTTCACCCCCGTGAACAGAGCGCCCACACTCAGGGATACAACTGCCCCGCCGGGGATGAAACCCTCACGTGCCCCAACCGCAACCGTCGCAATCAGGATTCAGCTTGTTTTGCCGACTTGGGGCATGAAAAAACCAGAATTGACCGATATGGGCTGGCTGGGGCCAAAGGACGAAATGGATCGCGCCAGTCATCGCTTCGGCAAGTGCTCTAACTGCGATGAGATCATCCGCAACTGCACTTACGGCGGCCGGCACTCTTTTCCAATCTCGCCCGACCCTACGCGGCGGCCCCCACGGTCGTTCGTTCCTTTCTGCGAAAAGACTTGATCCGTTCCGATAGCTGTTTCGATTCTTGGATTAACTTCTCAGTCTCCGAGATCAACCGCACAATGTTTTTATTCAGTTCCTCCATCTTGCCTCGCAACAAGGCAGAGTCTTCTTCTTCACCTTTCGACCTGGGGATGACCTGCGTGCTGGTGAGCAGCAATAGAGCGCCCTCCGATGCGATTATCAGATTGCACAAGAGACCGACGCCCGGAAAAGGGGCACGGCGGAGGGATGTGTAAAACGACTCCTAGAGTCTAGCACTCGGCTCCGATAGACGCTAGGCGCATAGGGCTCCGCAATGAATCGCCCCTTGCAGGCATTGATTGCCAGACGGGGCTTTAAGGTAGGCGTGTGGATTCTTGGCGGAGTTGCCCTGAAAAACCCCACTGAATGCGAACACCAGTTAGGAGACAAAGAGATTCGCACTTCTCTTAGGATGTTCACGCAGGATTCTTTCGATGTACGCTTGTAATTCAGTCGCCATGGTCTTCTTGGCATCTTCGAAACTCCCGCCACCGGCCGTGACCGACAGACTCTTGCAGAGCCCCTTCCAGCCGTCGTCTTCCGACCAGAAATCGCAGTCAATCGGTATGCTGGCGGTCACCTGTAGGTTCACTACTTCAGAAGTCATGAGATACTCCGCGCGGCTCAAGTACCGGTAGATGTAAGCGAGGACCTCGCCTTGCCCAATCCTCATGTTTGTACGGAAGCGGCTTCGGCACACAGAAACATCTGGGGCTATGAGAAGAGAAAGCGATTGCTCAACTGGTCTGCCGTGAGCGAATCTGGACGCGCATTTCGCACGCCCAGAGCTTTGGGTTCATAGAGCGCGGATGACAACAACAATCAGCGCTATTACGATGAGTGTTCCCACCAAGCCATAACCTAACATAGTGCCTCCTAATCCTCGATGCGGGAGATCCGGAGTAATTGTGCTGGAAGATGAGGAGTCTTCGCTGCTCAGTTTTGCTCACCATGTCGTAGAACCACGGCATCCGGTGCATTTCTTTTTTCGCTTCGCACCTTCAGCCGATTTTATGCCCGCTGAAGGTTTGCCTCTCGTAGTCTCGCGGTCAGTCTCCTCGCGACCCTCTGGTAGTAGCGATGGGCGGGGACGGCTCTCCTCTTCTATGTGAACTCGAAGAAAACGCCGTTGGACGAAGTAGGCAACACAGTCCCGGGGCGAGCTAGAACTGACCCGCCCACGTCGGGTAGCCTACGTTGAAGCGGAAAGCGGCGTGCGGTGGACAGATGTGGCGAATGTAATTGATATAGTCGAGCTTGACTTAACGGTAGTCCTGTCAACGATTACGCCGGATATGAAGTCGCCCCGAGGTGGTCGCCAGGAACTCGGAAACGGGCGCTAGCTGTTGATGAAAACGGGCGCATTCGCCTCTTGCAGTATGGAGGTTTGCCGGACGTGCTGTCGTATTTGGAGGCAGACCTCAGCGCTTTGAGGCTCGTCCAGCAACTCATTGATATCGATATCAGGGTTGGCAGAAAGACCTTCTGCATTTCAGGGGTGCGCTTTCGGTTCGGATGTATCGCGGAATGGAAATCGCTCCTCGTGCCCTTTCATTAAGCCACCGCTGGATAGCTCCTGTTCATAGACCAGTGTCGCACCATCTTGAGAACGTGGGACGCGCTCCATCTCTGATTCTTGCCCTTCGAAAATCCTCAGCGTTTGGTGAATCTGCGCATTTTTCCTCAGGCTTCCACAATGAAATCTGATCGTCCACAGTTTCTGCACAAGCGCGAAATGTTTTTCTGTTGCGACTCGCAAAGTTGTGCCGCAGAGTGGAGTCACCGAATACGTGAGACCTTCCAAGGCTTGCCGAACGATGTTTGCGGCCAAGCCAGCGGCAGACCGGCGATTCTCGAGGGTGAATTGCTGGGGGAAATTGGAAACGCGCGTGAGCGTGGTGCTGGTTGCCCGGGCATTGCGGCCTCCTCCATGTCCCCGCTCTATGAGTTGGGGTGGGCCGTCGGCCACCGCAGAGGTTGTTGAATTGTGGTTCTCGAATCACGGTTCCGCAACCGTAACGGTAAATGTGGCGCTCATTCATGTGAGCGCTGTCGGACCGCTACAGTCGTCCCGCTGCGCCTATGCGGCGGGCAGGCAGCCTAGAGGGGTCTACGAACGATGCGGCTCGGATGGCTGGTCCGGGCCGCATTTGTTTTGCGCCGCTTGACTTCTTGTTCTCCTTTTGTTCTCCTACGAATTATCGCGCGCCATTCATGCAGTCGCGAAAGGGCGGATCGTCCGCGAAATTTTTATGAATTGACCTTGGTTTTCCTAAGGATGCGCCTCGCTTTCACAACCCGTGTCCGGTTAGTGTTCCGTTTGCATTTTGAGAGCTGGAGAAAACATCAAGACCGTGGCCACTACTGACTACAACATCAGCACGCTTCCAGCGAACGTAGAAGCCGAGCGCTCGATTCTGGGCGCGATCCTGCTCGACAACTTTGCTTATAACCAGGCTGCCGAACATCTGCGAATCGAAGATTTTTCCCTCGACTCGCACCGCCGGATCTACGGACGCATGGTCGATCTGGCGGAATCCTCGCGTCCCATCGACATGATCACGCTGATCGAGGAGCTTGATCGCCACAAAGATCTTCAGGCGATTGGCGACGTGGGTTACGTGTCGAGCTTGCTGGATGGCGTCCCCGACCGGCCGAGCATTGAGCACTACGTCAAAATCGTTCGCGACAAAGCTTTATTGCGGGGCTTGATTCACGCGGCCAATACCGCGATTGCTCGCGCCGCCGATCAGTCCGATGCTGCTGAAGAAGTGTTGAGCGACGCTGAGGCCGCCATCTTCCAACTCTCAGAGAAGCGCATTGGGCGCGGCTTCATGGGCATACAGGAGATCGTCCGCGAATCGTTCGGTTCAGTCGATGCTCTGTTGCAACGCGGCCAGCGTATCACCGGATTGGCGACGCACTACACCGATCTCGATGAGATGACCAGCGGACTTCAACGTTCGGATCTGGTCATCATCGCGGCGCGGCCCTCGATGGGCAAAACCGCATTCGCGATGAACATTGCTGAGAACGCCGCGGTCGAAGACAAACAAGTGGTCGGAGTCTTCTCGCTGGAAATGTCTCGCGAAGCTTTACTGTTGCGCTTGCTTTGTTCGCAGGCGAAAGTGGACGCGCACAAAATGCGCACCGGTTCTTTGTGGCAGGATGACACGCGCAAAGTCGTACGCGCTATGGAGCAGCTAGCGCACGCGCCAATTTTCATCGATGATACTCCGGGAATTTCATTGAGTGAGATGCGCGCCAAGGCACGCCGCTTAAAGCAGTCCCAGGGCAAGCTTGACTTGATTATTGTGGACTACCTTCAGCTCATGTCAGGCGGCAGCAAGCGCTACGAAAATCGTACGCAGGAAGTGTCGGCAATTTCGCGCGGACTGAAAGGCCTCGCCAAAGAACTCAGCGTGCCTGTGATCGCGCTCTCGCAGTTGAGCCGGGCCCCAGAGAGCCGTGGAGGCGATCATCGTCCGCAACTCGCCGACCTGCGCGAGTCCGGCTCCATCGAACAGGACGCCGACCTGGTGATGTTCATCTTTCGCGAGGAAGTTTACAAGCAGGACGATCCCGACCTGCAAGGCAAGGCTGAGATTATTATTTCCAAACAACGCAATGGTCCCATCGGCCGAATCACTTTGGCGTTCCTGAAAAACTGCACCAGATTCGAGACCATGGTCGAGGGTGGCCCCCCTTCCGAAGAGTGATCCGCTACTACAGCAGTTCCTGTAGTCTTGCGCGGTAAGTACCTTATGCGCTTCGAGTTGCGAGATAGCACAGTTGGCTGTGGAAAAGCTTGTGGAAGGGCCGGAGGCCCAAAAAACTCCGGTCTGCTAAACCCATTGCGGGAAATGTTGAGGCGGGATTTTTATCCCCTTAAAGCCCTGAATAGTAACCAGTTATACAATTAACGTCGTATTAACACGGGCAAATCTCGGCGCGAACATTCAAATTCCCAAAAAGGAGATTTGCACATTTGGAGCTTTTGCATGTTCCTTTTGGCCCTCTCTCCTGCGCTGGACTGGCGCCCGAAGAATGTCCTTCAATCTCATGTGAAATCCCCAATTTTAAGCTCACTTTTTGCCTCACCGAAGTGAACAGTTTTCCGGAAGCGGTCATTCAATCACTGTCCTCACCGACCTTCAAAACCGCTAGGAAGGCCTCCTGGGGTATATCGACGCGGCCGATGCGCTTCATTCGTTTTTTGCCTTCCTTCTGTTTTTCGAGGAGCTTGCGTTTGCGCGAAATATCGCCGCCGTAGCACTTCGCGATCACATTCTTGCGAATGGCGGAGACGGTTTCGCGAGCGATAATTTTCGCGCCGATCGAGGCTTGAATCGCCACTTCGAACATTTGCCGGGGAATGAGTTGCCTCATTTTCGCGACCAGCGCTTTACCGCGGTCGTAGGCAAAATCGCGGTGCACAATAATCGAAAGCGCATCTACCGGCTCACCGGCTACCAGGATGTCGAGCTTGACCATCGGCGACTCCCAATAATCCGCCAGGTGATAATCGAGCGAAGCGTAGCCGCGTGAAACTGATTTCAGTCGATCATAAAAATCAAGGACGATCTCGTTCAGCGGTAACTCATAATGCAACATGACGCGTGACGAGCTTACGTATTCGAACGTCTTCTGCTTGCCGCGCTTGTCTTCCACCAGCTTCAGAATTCCGCCGACATATTCTTCGTTGGTCAAAATCGTGGCCAGAATTACGGGTTCTTGAATCTTGGCGATCTCGCTCGGATCGGGCCAGCGCGACGGATTATCCACTTCAATCAACATCCCATCAGTCTTGGTAATTTTGTAGCGTACGCCGGGTGCAGTAGTAATGAGTTCGAGCGCGAATTCGCGCTCCAGCCGCTCCTGAATGATCTCCATGTGCAGCAGTCCGAGAAATCCGCATCGGAATCCGAAACCCAGCGCCACTGAACTTTCCGGCTCGAAGAAAAATGACGAATCATTCAGACGTAGTTTTTCGAGCGCCTCGCGCAATCGCGTATGCTCGTGCGCGTCCACCGTGTAGAGACCGGCGAACACCATGGGTTTAATTTCTTCGAAGCCGGGCAGAGCTTCGAACGCGGGATTGGCGTCATCGGTAATGGTGTCGCCGATCTTGGTATCGGCCACGTTCTTTATGTTCGCGATGAGAAACCCGACCTCGCCGGCTTTCAGTTCGTTGATTTCCACCGGCTTGGGCGTGAGTACTCCGAGAGTCTCGGCGTCGAACGTTGTCCCATTCGACCAGAGGCGGATTCTCTGGCCCTTGCGCAACGTGCCCTGGAAGACGCGAGTGAGTATCACCACACCGCGGTAGGCGTCGAACCAGGAGTCGAAAACCAGGGCCTGCAACCGGCCGTCTGGATTGCCCTTGGGCGCAGGTACGCGCTTCACGATCGCTTCCAGCACGTCGGGCACCCCCTGGCCAGTCTTCGCGCTGATGAGCACGGCATCGGAAGCGTCGAGTCCGACGGCGCTTTCGATCATTTCTTTGGTTCGCGGAATGTCTGCGCTTTGCAGATCGATCTTATTGATGACAGGAATTATTTCGAGTCCGTTATTGATCGCCAGGTAGGCGTTGGCGAGCGTTTGTGCTTCCACTCCTTGGGAAGCGTCGACGATGAGCAGGGCGCCTTCGCACGAAGCCAGCGATCGCGAGACCTCATAAGAAAAGTCGACGTGCCCGGGAGTATCGATCAGGTTGAGCTGGTAAGTCTGGCCATCCTGCGCGGTGTACATCATACGGACGGCATGGGCCTTAATGGTAATTCCGCGTTCGCGCTCCAGGTCCATGGAATCGAGCACCTGCGCCTGCATCTCGCGCGCAGTGAGCGACCCAGTCAGCTCCAGCAGGCGGTCCGCCAGCGTGGATTTGCCGTGGTCGATATGCGCGATGATGGCAAAATTGCGGAGGAAAGCGGCGTCCATAGATTCAGAGACTGAGGGCTAATCTTTGATTTTAGCAGGCGGCGACGAGTTCCCTCGTTCGGCCGCCTGCTGCGTCGTCGATCGTCACGTGATCCGTTACAATCCTCCAACCAGAATTCTCTTTTTTGAGGGGGCCCTAATGCGGAAGTCCGCTTTTATTTTTATTTGCGCTGCGCTCACGGCGGTCACTGGTTCGGCGCAAACTCTCTCGCCGCAGGTAAAAACCTTTGTCAAAGTCGACTCGCCACTCGTGGCTCTGACGCACGTGCGCGTAATCGATGGGACCGGCGCGCCGGCCCGCGAAGATCAAACCATCATCCTCAGCAAGGGAAAGATCGAATCGGTAGCTGACGCAGCAACGGCGAACGTCCCGAAAGATGCGCAGGCGCTCGACCTTCATGGCTACAGCGTGATCCCGGGCTTCGTGGGAATGCATGACCACATGTTCTATCCCATGGGCAACGGCATCTTCGGCGAAATGGCATTCAGCTTTCCGCGCTTGTATCTTGCCGGCGGCGTTACCACCATTCGAACTACGGGTTCGCTCGAGCCCTATACCGATCTCGAAATCAAAAAGCAAATCGATAAAGGCGAAACGCCTGGTCCGAAGATCCACGTAACTGGACCTTACCTGGAAGGCGCGGGTTCGTGGGCTCTGCAGATGCATCAACTCACCGGGCCCGACGATGCGACGCGAACGGTCAATTTCTGGTTGGACCAGGGGGTCGACAATTTCAAGGCCTACATGTTTATTACTCCGGCCGAACTTTCAGCCGCGGTGGTCGCGGCTCACAAGCGAGGCGCAAAAGTTACCGGACATCTTTGCTCGATTGGTTTTCGAGAAGCCGCAGCCATCGGCATCGATGACCTGGAGCATGGTTTGCTGGTCGATACAGAATTTCTTCCGGAGAAAAAGTCAGGAGAATGTCCGGACAAGCCGGAGAATCCGGAACTCATCGCCAAGCTCGACGTCAACTCAGGTCCGCTCCACGATATGATCGTTGACCTCGTACACCACCACGTCGCTGTTACGTCGACTCTTCCCGTATTTGAGATGGGGAGTTTTACCGGTCGACCAACCCTCGAGCAACGCCTTCTCGATGCGCTCTCTCCTGATGCTCGCAGCATGTTGCTCTGGAACCGAGTTCGCTCCACTGACTCCGCTCGATTGCACAAGCAGTATGGAAGCGATGTCTCTCCGTGGCCGGCCGCCTTCAAAAAAGAAATGGAATTCGAACATGCCTTCGCGCAAGCCGGAGGCTTGCTGCTTGCGGGACTCGACCCCACCGGCATGGGAGGCGTGATCGCTGGCTTCGGCGATCAGCGTGAAGTCGAGTTATTGGTGGAAGCGGGATTCACGCCGGTCGAAGCCATCCACATCGCGACTGCAAATGGCGCCCAATTTCTCGGAGAGTTGGACCGCATCGGCACGATCGCTCCCGGCAAGCAGGCGGATTTAGCGGTGATCAAAGGCGATCCGTCGAAACAGATCGAGGACATCGAGAACGTCGAGACCGTCTTTAAAGATGGTGTCGGCTACGATTCGGCCAAGCTGATCGAGTCGGTGCGCGGCGTGGTCGGAAGCCGCTAAGCTTTCTTCGGCTAAAATCGGAGGGCATGATTGTCCTCGCTTCCGCCTCGCCCCGGCGCCAGGAGTTACTCCGGAATGCCGGTATCCCGTTCACGGTGCAACCTGCTGACATTGATGAAACGACGCTGCCAGGAGAGTCGGCGCGAATTTATGCCGGACGTTTGGCGCGCGAGAAGGCGCTTGCAGTTTGTCGAAACCGACCTCAAGACTACGTTCTAGGCGCGGACACTGTCGTTGTGGTCGAAGAGAGAATCCTTGGCAAGCCGCGCGACGCCGACGATGCTGCCCGCATGCTGCGATTATTATCGGGACGCACCCACGAAGTGATCACTGCTGTGTGCTTAGTGGGTCGGGGTCGCCCGACTGGCAAATCCGAATCAATTTCGGGAGTCGAGGATCGTGAGCTCAGAACTACTTCCGACTCCACGCTGGTGACCATGTGCGAAATCTCCGGAGATGAGATTCGCGACTACATTGCAACTGGCGACCCTATGGACAAAGCAGGAGCGTATGGCATCCAAGGCATCGCCTCGCGCTGGATCCGGCGCATCGAAGGCGACTACAGCAACGTGGTAGGACTTCCCGTGGCGCCTGTCTTTGCCATGTTGAGAGAGATGAGAGCTATCTGATTGGCAGGCTTGCATGTGGGTAATTCGACCAGGCAAGTATGGGCGCGAATGAAGGAAGCCCCGCTAACCGGCTAGGATTTTTTTTCTTCTTCCTTTTTCTCTTTCTTTTCTTCTGCCTTTTCCTCTGCCGGTTCTTTCATCGCAGCCTTGAAGTTACGGATGCCTTCGCCGATACCCTTGCCGACAGCAGTAAACTTGCTGGTCCCGAAGAGAAGAAGGGCGATCGCGATCACTAACAGCCAATGCAAAGGCGAAAATTCGCCCATAATCCTCCCTCCTGGCTAAACTCCCTGAAAAAAGTCTAGGCTAACGGTAAGTGCGGAGTCAAAAGAGTTGGCGCAGAAAGTAACTGCCTGAGCATCGAAGTGTGGCTATGCTCACATAGCCATCCTCTTGAAGTCTATTCTTGAAGGACATGGTCCCCCCCGGAGGTCAATGGTGATTTTCCAACGCCGCATTCTCATGCTCGCCGTACTCGTTTCGTGGCCGGTGCTTTCCTTTGTTTCCGCTGTTTCCGCGCAGAGTCCCGCAGCCCCAGCTGGCGCGCAGGGCGAGCATCGCAAGACCAGCGAACCCTATACGGGAGACCTTTCTATTTTCGATTCTCCGGGCCGGGACGATCGCCTGCAAGTTAATCGTGTTATGGACATTTTGGGCATCACGGCCGGAAAAACCGTAGCCGACATCGGTGCCGGTTCGGGCTGGTTCACGGTGCGAGCGGCGCGCCGAGTAGGCGAACAGGGCGTTGTTTACGCGGTCGACATAAATCCAGAGGCAATCCGCTACATAAACGATCGTGCGCAGAAGGAGAAGTTGCACAATGTGAAGACCCTACTCGGCAAAGCCGATGACCCTCTTCTTCCCGCGGGTGCGATCGATGCCGTGTTGCTGCTAAAGACGTATCACGAAGTTGCCGAACCGGTAGCGCTGCTGCGGAACCTGCAGGCGGCGCTTCGTCGCGGCGCCAGGATCGGAATCATCGACCGCAACGGAAATGGGGAGAACCATGGCGTGAGTCGCGACATCGTTCTTCGTGAGGCTAAGGAAGCGGGCTACCGGTTGCTCGAACAGTATGACTTTGTGAAGGGCGACAAAATGGATTATTTCCTTGTCCTGGTTCCGCAAGAGTAGTTGTCAAACACCCTCAATCATTCCCGCCAAGAGCAGCGCCCTTCTTGGCAGTTCGGAGATGACGATGAATTCATGCACAGCATGCGCGCCTTCGCCCACGCCGCCCATGCCGTCAAGCGTTGGAATTCCCATACCAGCAGTAAAGTTCCCATCGGAGCCACCACCCACGGCAGCTTCCTCCAGCTTCCAACTCATCTCATCTGCGATGCCGCGCGCTTTCTTGTAGAGCGCTGCCACCCCGGCAGTTCGCTCCATCGGGAGGCGATTAATGCCGCCTGTCATTTCGAGTGTGCAACGCTTGTCGAAGGGTTTGAGAGAGCGCAGTTTTCGATCGATTCCGGCGGCCTGCTTCGCTCGCTTGATGCGAACATCAATCCTCACTGAGGCCTGGGCGGCAACTACATTCGTACGCGTTCCACCTTCAATCACGCCCGGGTTTACCGACAAGCCCCGCCTCAGATTATTCATCTTGGCAATTACAGCGATCTGGCGCGCCAGTTCGAGAATGGCGCTGTGCCCCTTCCCGGGGTCGAGTCCCGCATGCGCGGCGACGCCGTTAACGCGCAGCCTGTACTCGCCCACGCCCTTGCGCGCAGTCTTGACGGCACCTCGAAGTCCGGCGGCGGGCTCTAGCACCAGCACTCCAGCCGACTCCTTGGCCAGCGCTTCTGTAATCTTTCGCGAAGAATGGCTGCCGACTTCCTCATCGGAAACCAGAAATACCGTGACCGGTCGAGGCAGTTCTCCATGCCAGTCCTTAAGCGCTTCAATGGCATGAATCATCAGCGCAATTCCTGACTTCATATCGAGAGTGCCCGGCCCGCGCAGGTGGCCGTGTTCGATCGTGCAAGGCATGTTGGCCAGCGTGCCCAGCGAATACACGGTGTCGTAGTGTCCAAGCAACAGAATTGGTTTGCGTGTCGCGGGACTTGCGAAGTTGATTTGCAAGCTGTCGCCAAACTCGATGCAGTGATGTAGTTGAGCCCGCCCGCCAAGCGCCTCAAACTTTGACGCAAGGAACCTGGCTATACGATCGACCGCTTCTTTGTTGTCGCTGGGGGATTCGATTTCGACCAGCTCGCGCACGGTCTCGACTATTCGGTCCTGCCGTTGCTCGAAGTAGCGCAGCCGGTCGATTGCCTGATTCCGCTCGACTGTTGATCGTCGTAGTTTCTTTGCCGACACGTTTACCTTTCGGTGGCAGGGTTGCCGCTGCGTTGTGAATACAACGCGGTACAGTATAATCTTCAGGCTGTTGGGATGAATCCATGATTGAGACCACTCCACCCGAGGACGACGACCAACCGCGCGTGCCGAAGATCGCACTCGACATCCACGACATCCTGAAAATTCTGCCGCACCGCTATCCGCTCTTGCTGATAGACCGCGTGCTCGAGCTGCAACGCAAAGAGCGCATTGTAGCCATCAAGAATGTCACCATCAACGAGCAGTTTTTCAACGGACATTTTCCGGGATTACCCATCATGCCCGGGGTTCTGATCGTGGAAGCGATTGCGCAAGCCGGCGGCGCGCTGCTGCTTACCGAGGTGGAAGATCGCAACAACAAAGTGATGGTCTTCACCGGCATCGAACGTGCGAAGTTTCGCCGTCCCGTGAGCCCCGGCGACCAGCTGCGGATCGAGGTGGAAGTGAAAGGCTGGCGCGTGATTCCGCGGATGATTGCAGCGAAAATGCATGGCGTTGCCTTTGTCGCGGGCAAGCGAGTCGCGGAAGCGACCGTGTCGTGCCAACTGGTGGACAGTTTACGCGGGCGCGACGGCGGCTCTGACGGCACGGCGGAATGAAACGAGCCCGGCAGCAACCATGAGTGTCCATTCCACGGCGATTCATCCTACCGCGGTCATTGATCCGCGAGCCAAAGTGCCAGGGTCGTGCAAAGTCGGCCCCTATTGCGTGATTGGCCCAGATGTGGAACTCGGCGAAGACTGTCGTCTGGTGTCGCATGTCGCGATCGAAGGGCCAACCAAAATCGGCGCCGACAATGCCTTCTTTCCCTTTTGTGCGATCGGAATGGCGCCCCAGGATATTTCCTATCGATGCGAACCGACGCGGTTGGAGATTGGCGACCACAATGAAATTCGCGAGTGCGTGACGATTACTCGCGGCACCGTAAAGGGTGGCGGACTGACGAGAGTTGGCAGCCACGTTCTGGTAATGGCCTATGCGCATATTGGACACGACAGCGTTATCGGCGACCACTGCATGCTGGTGAACGGCGCGACGCTGGGCGGGCACGTGACCGTAGAAGAATGGGCTGTGGTGGGCGCGCTGTGTCCGGTGCATCAGTTCGTGCGCATTGGCGCCCACTCCTACATCGGCGGCGGTACCACCATTACACAGGATGTCTTGCCGTTTTCCATGACCTCCGCCGCGCGCAATACGCACGCGTACGGAATGAACAAAGTTGGTTTGGAGCGGCGTGGCTTTTCGCCAGAACGCATCCGCAGGATTCGCCATGCGTATAAAACTTTGCTGGCGTCGAAGATGAACACCTCGCAAGCACTGGAGAAGCTGAAGTCCGAACCCGAGCGCGGTGAAGATGTGGACCTCCTGATTCGCTTTATCGAGTCCTCGGAACGAGGAGTGATCAAATAATCGGCCGAAGGGTCCGTGATCACCTCTGAGTGGGCACCGCTGAACAGTAGCCGCTGAAGAATGCTATGCAACGTCTGGGCCTTATCGCCGGGAACGGTAAGTTCCCATTTCTCGTACTCGACGCGGCGCGGGCCGCGGGATTCGAGGTGGTCGTGGTCGCGATCAAAGAAGAAGCCTTCCCGGAAATCGGGGAGCGCGGCGCCGCTTCTGTTCACTGGCTATCGCTGGGCGAGCTTTCCAAGCTGATCGAAACTTTCCAACGGCAAGGCGTGAGCCGCGCCATCATGGCTGGGCAAGTAAAGCACAAACAGATTTTCTCCGCCGTCCGACCGGACTGGCGACTGGCCAAACTTCTGCTCTCACTTACCACGCGCAACACCGACAGTCTGCTCGGCGCCGTGGCGAAGGTTCTCGCGGACGAAGGCATTACACTTGAAAATTCCACCTGGCTGCTTGAACCTTTGCTGGTGAAGTCCGGAGTGCAGACGCGCCGAGCCCCCAGCGAGCAGGAGCGCAAGAACATCGACTACGGCCGCAGTGTTGCACGTCAGCTCGCGCAGCACGACATAGGCCAGACCGTTGTAGTCGCCGAATCTGCGTGCGTGGCGGTCGAAGCCATGGAGGGCACGGACGCGACTATCGAACGCGCGGGATTGATCCTGCGCTCCCTCCGGGGCGACGCCTCTACGCTCAGCCGCGACCTCACCGTGGTGAAGGTCGCCAAGCCCAATCAGGACATGCGATTCGATGTTCCCGTGATTGGATTGAATACCATCGAAGTCATGCAGTCCGCAGGCGCGACCTGCCTGGCGCTCGATGCCGGAAAGAGTCTGCTGTTGGACGGCGAGAAGATCATTGTTGCGGCGAATGGGGCGGCTATCGTGATTGTTGCGGACTGACCGTCACCTTTAGAAAGCTCCGTCAAAGTGAATTTCTATTTTTACTAATCTCTCACAAACGAGGTAAGCAGTATGCGTTCCCGTAGCACAGAACCTGCCCTCATTGCCGAGCAGCTTCGCCGTGCATTTGAAGGCGACGCGTGGCACGGTCCGGCGCTGCTTGAGTTGTTGCAAGATATGGATGCCGCGACGGTTGCAGCTAAACCTTTGCCGAATATTCACAGCATTTGGGAACTTGTTTTGCACGTCGCTGTCTGGGACGCTGCGGCGTGCCGCCGGCTCAACGGCGAGATATTTCAGCCCGAAGGACTAGCGAACTTTCCTTTAGTCCCAAAGCCCACCGAACTTGCATGGCGAAAAACCGTCGCTCATGGGAAGCGTACGCACCATGCGCTGGTGAAGATGGTTGCGGCCTTGCCTGAATCCCGTCTCCTCGAGCGGGTTCCGGGCAAAAAGTACGATTTCTATTTCATGCTGCACGGCATAGTCCAACACGAGCTGTACCACGCCGGGCAAATTGCTATCCTAAAGAAGGCGCAAACCGGAGAGTAAGAGGAATTTGCCACAATTGTCCATCGAACCGCCGCTTTCGATTTACAATTCCTTGTCCTGCCGGCAACCAGCCATCCGAGAGTCTGTTCCTGCAAGCTGACAATCCGATTTCCGTCGTGGTGGTAGGGGTAGGCGTCTTTGGACGCAACCATGCGAGGGTTTACCACGAACTGGAACAACAGGGAGAAGCGGTTCGGTTAGTCGGCGTGGTCGATCCCAACCTGGATCGAGCGGACGCGGTTGCACGCGAGTACGGCTGCCGCGCCTTCGGTTCGGTCGAGCAGATGCTGACCACGCACAGCGAGGTTCGCGCCGCGTCTGTGGCAGCGCCCACGGTCCATCATCTTGAGGTCGCCCGTGCCCTGATGGAAGCGGGGATTGACGTTCTCATCGAAAAACCTCTAGCCGCATCCCTCGCAGAGGCCGACGAATTGGTCCAACTGGCCGCCACTCGCAAACGAGTTGCGCAGGCCGGGCACCTGGAGCGCTTCAATCCCGCAGTCCGCGCCACCATCCCCCTGCTCACGCAGCCCATGTTTTTCGAAGTGCACCGCCTCAGTGTGTTCACGCCGCGATCGCTCGACGTTGATGTTGTGCTCGACCTCATGATCCACGATCTCGATATCGTAGTTTCCTTCGCGAATTCCCCGGTGAAGGAAGTTCGCGCCGTGGGCTTGCCTGTTCTCTCCGGCAAGGTTGACATCGCGAATGTACGGCTGGAATTCGAATCCGGATGCGTGGCCAACTTTACGGCCAGCCGCGTCTCCACGGAACGGGTGCGCAAGTTGAGATTTTTCCAGCCCCGGCAATATGTCTCGGTAGATTACGGACGGCAGGAAGTGCTGGTCTTTACCGTGGGACAGGACGGATCCACTTCGAGCAC
>Ga0185299_10005141_pt1 | contig 15086 bp, 15 predicted proteins | sample PaiPotPPA55metaG_FD_128002 | JGI IMG/M metagenome (GOLD analysis project Ga0185299, IMG submission 128002) | Iron sulfur acid spring bacterial and archeal communities from Banff, Canada, to study Microbial Dark Matter (Phase II) - Paint Pots PPA... ...
AACAAATAGTTTTTGATGTTCTGGGCCGGTCTGGGAGACTATTTCGTAGTTTGGGCTTTTTGGCGAAATCGCTTGGAGAATCTCCTGAAGTTGCCCTTTCGGATTCACCTCGAGGGGTTGGTGAGTGAGCCGTTGGATATCCTGAAGGGCCTCATCCAACACAAAACGCCGGACGACCTCGATATTGCTATCGAGATACATCGCGCCGACAAGAGCTTCGAAAGCGTCTGCGAGAATGGAGGCACGTTGGCGTCCGCCGCTTGCTTCTTCACCCCGTCCCATCATCAGGTAGGTGCCTAATCCGATGTTGATGGCGTGGACTTTCAAACCCTCGCGGGAAACGAGCCGAGAACGCAATTTTGTCAGTTGTCCTTCGCTAAAATGCGGAAACAAGCGGAAAAGATGTTCCGTAAAGATGACTTGGAGAACCGCGTCACCGAGAAACTCGAGACGTTGATTATCGAAATGATGTCGTTGCGTCTCGTGGCCGAGGCTCGGATGTGTCAAAGCCTCGGCCAGGAGAAGCGAATTTCGGAATTTGTATCCGATTCGTTGCTCTAGGGGGTTCATCAATGAGTTGTCCTGGAATCCTGTCACAGTACAAGAATGAACAATCACTCAATGCTTCGTGCATGAGTTAGACCGCCTAGAAACCCTAACTCCGGCCGTCTGTCAACCGATCATGCCACGGTTTCGAGTTTCCCCGCTTCCGGCCGCTTGAAATCGAAGAGGTACCGCTCCTTGATGATCGCCGCAGCCTTCTCAGGCACCATTCGTTCCCAACCTGTCTCTCCGGTCTGGATCTTGGTCAAGACATCTCGGGAAAAGATGTCCATAGTAGAAGCGTCATAGCCCACGATCGCCGCAATGTAGTGATTTTCCAATAGATGTGCGTACAGGTTCCGCAAGTGCAGCTCGACTTGCAGGTTGATTGCATTGACCCAGACGTCGGTTGCAAGCGGGTGTAGAGAGGTGTCGGGAAGTGGAGTCGGGCACTCAGTCGGGTTGGTCATACAGTACCGGTCGTAGGCGGTCTTCCGCATCGGATAGATATATAGCTTGATCAAGTTCTTAAATAACCGCCCGAATGATTCGAGAATCCCGCCGTCGAGATTTTCGTAATATTTCTCATTAAATACTTCGAGCAAGTTGTTGATGCCCATCGCGACTCCAACCATCTGCTTAGTGTAGCGGCGGAAATAAGAAGTCAGCCTGTAGAACTCCAGGTAATTCGAAATCAGCACATTGTTTCCGATCGCAGCGAGGGTGTCGACCCGGTCCAGAAAGTCTTTGTGGTCGATGTTCCCGGAGGAGAGCAGATTGTGCATTGTGATCTCCATCAAGACCACAACGTCGACTCCTTTGAGAGCAGGTTCCTGGAGAAACTGGGCTAATGCGCACCTCATCATGTCTTCGTTGACCAATGTCACGGGTCGGAAACTCCCGCGTTCGACGAGGATTGCTTTCTTATGAAGCACCTCGGACGGTTGCAGAACTTCGCCGTTCGGACCGAACATGACAGCGTTCGTCAGTCCGTATTCGACCAGCTTTAAGCTCATAAGGCGGTTGTCGACATTGGCGAAGAGGGGCCCGGCGAAGTTGATCATGTCGACTTCGATCCGGTCGACGCCCAGATTATCGGCCAGCGACATGATGAACCGATCCTGGTCGTTGATGTAATAAAAAGCGCCGTAAACCAGGTTGACGCCGATAATCCCCAGCGCCTGTTGCTGCAAGATGTTCTCCTTATCAAGCATCCTGACGTGCAGAATGATATCACTTGGCGGTGTATTGCGTTCAGCTTGGAACCTGACTCCCATCCAACCGTGGGCCTCATTAGTTCCCTTGAAGCTTTTGGCCGCCACGGTGTCGGAAAAGACAAAGAACTCCGTCCGTTCGCCTCTTACCTCATTTAGCCGTTCCAGAAGCAAATTGTACTCGTGGTCGAGCATGAGTCCCAAGCGTTCCCTGGAGACGTAGCGGGCGGTTTTGCCGTAGATCTCGTCGCTGAACTTCATGTCGTAGGCAGAGATGGACTTTGCAACCGTGCCTGCTGCTCCACCTGCTTGGAAGAAGTGTCGAGCGACTTCTTGGCCGGCACCGATCTCAGCGAACGTGCCGTACTTTGCCTGGTCGAGGTTAGTCGTCAGAGCTTTGCGATTAGTCGTTAGGAGTTCGGATGATTCCATGGCTGGTTCGGAGTACTCTAACCTACGAAAGTCACTAAGGACAAGAAGAGTGTCGGGGGCGTCGTCGGCCACGCGCTTTTGTCTCCCGGCTCCTGCAACCCCCGAATTCTCGGCTTCTTGACTGCGCTTCCGTTTGAATTTTCCTCCGCGAATCAGTATATACCCGTTCAGTGCCTGCTTTTCCGGTTTCAGAGAGAAAGGCGAGAGCTTTGCGCGAGCGGCTAAACGCCCTTCAATGTTCAGAAAAAGACCTTGAGGAGAGTTTCTTCCAGCGCTCCGGCGTCGAGTTACGGCATCGACCGACCGGGGTTCGGATCCGCTGCTCTGAGCAACGTTGCCAAATCTTGAACAGGTTCCTCGCTCGCCGAATGTTGGCCGACGAACTCGAAGCGCGCCTCCAGAATAAGACTCGTCATGAGGTTAAAGCTGAGAGAATCAGGAAAGCAAAAGGTAAGATAAAGTGCCCAAGAATGACCGAGCGCCTCGACCAGTTCGCGTTACGCCCGTTGGCTCCAACCGGTCAGCAATCCGCGCCCAAGAAACTCGGAAAATTGTTGGCCCAGCTCGAGTATCTTGGGACGGATAAAGCTCCTTAGCCTGCATCGGTCACAAATCCTGAGAGATTTGTGACCGATGCAGGCTGTGGCAGCAGAATTCTTCGGCTGCGCCGAAAAATTCTACTGCTTTTGGGAGAGAAGAGTTTAAAACGCTTGCCTTTGCCTCAAACGACGCTCCCCAATCAAAGGCGGGAGACTTCGCTTACGGCTGAGGTGCGGCCTCGCTAGATCACAGCGCTTTTCAGCGTCTGTGCCTGTTTAAGGGCCGGTGAGAGCTTTGAGACTTTCTGTCGCATCACCTTGCCGGACTTAAACTTCACGGTAGCTCGAGGCGGGATCTTAAAGTTGCTCCCGGGTTGATTGGGATTCCGGCCAACCCGCTCCTTAGTCAGTCGAACCTCAAATATCCCAAAATTCCGTAACTCAACGTCATCTCCACGCGCCAAGCTATCAGTAATCAAATCGAGTGTTCTCTGGACTACTTCGAACACTTGATGTTGGACGAGGCCGGTCTCGTTACTGATCTTTACAACAATATCCCGTTTTGTCAGGTTGGCCATCAAGACTCCTTTCAAAAAATCCGGATTTTTATGGCACTCACGGTGGCCTACTTCCGTCAGCAACGGTGCAGCAAAAGTCCGACGCTGAGAGTTTTCCGAACTATCGACGAGAATGCAAATGAGGCAAGGACTTAGTGGACGATATTGCTCCATTACGTCGTTGTCTCATTTGCATTCTCACCGAGCACTTCAGCCGAGGTCCTGAAGTGCATCTTGGCAATAGTGCGCAACGCGTCGCGGCCAACTTTTTCGATGACGGCCCGGGCGGCGGATTTGACCGCCCCTGAAACCCCTTTCGGAAGGATAATTCCCAGTTGTTCGCCCCGCGTATCCAACCACCGGACAAATTTGTCTCGGGCTAGAATTGACGCAGCCGCGACGGCGATATCCGATTCTGCTTTGGTGCGTTGATCGATCTGGATTTGCCTTCCTTGTTTCAAAAGCGCGTTTTGGATCACTCTTTCGTTAGCGAACTTATCGGAAAGCGACCTATTGCAGTCTGGTCTTTGCATCAGGAGATTCTCTATTACCCGGGCGTGTCCCCAGGCTAACAGATCATTGAGGTTCGCGAGTTTTTCGTAGAGCGAATTGTATTTCTCGGGTCCGATAAGGACGATATTGGCGGCCAAACCGGAGGTTCTGAGAATTCCATCTGCGAGCTGTCGAATCCTTTTATCCGAGCCGATTCTCTTGCTGTCCATTACTCCGAGAGAAAGCAGGTGGCGCGCGATCTCGCGTTCCACATAAACGCCGGCGATGACAAGCGGGCCGAAGAAATCCCCTTTCCCGCTCTCGTCGATGCCGAAATGCGGTTTGAACATCTCCGGTTGTAACACTTCCTCATACCCGACTCGAGCCTCCTTCAGGATTTCCGGCTCGAGATAGAACCGGACAAATTCTTCTGTGTCTTTCCCTTGAATGACTACTTTTGGGCCCTTTTCGTAGACGGCGATCGATAGTTTTGCTTTTTGCGCAAAGAAGATCGTGTAAGGTCGAACGACAAATTCGAAGCCTTGGTCTTGCAAGAGAATTCTGAGGGCTTCTGCTTGCAAAGGCGTGATGGCTATCGTGTAGGAGTTCACGGGTGCAAAAGGATGGAACAGAATCTCGTTGAAAGCACGGAGTTTCGCACAGCGCTGGTCGACTGGTTTAAGCATCAAGGCCGCAAATTGCCGTGGCGCGAAACTGCGGATCCGTATGCGATCCTCGTCTCGGAGCTCATGCTCCAACAGACGCAGGTGACAACGGTTCTGTCCTATTACCCGCGCTGGTTTGAGCGATTCCCGACGATCCGCGACTTGGCGAACGCCCGCGAAGCCGAAGTTCTTCACGCCTGGCAAGGGCTCGGATATTACAATCGGGCCCGGAATCTTCACAGGTGCGCGAAGATTATTGTGACCGAGCTGAACGGACACTTTCCATCTTCGGTTGACGACTTGGTGAAGCTTCCAGGGATCGGAAGATACACCGCCGGTGCGATCGTATGCTTTGCTTTCGACCAACCCGCCCCGATTGTGGATGGAAATATCGCGCGAGCCGTGAGCCGGCTTTTAAACTTGCAGGAACCGGTGGATCAACCCCGCGGAAGTCGGATCATTTGGGATTCGGCGTTTCGATACGTCCAGGGAAACAACCCGCGACTTTTGAATTCCGCGTTGATGGAGCTCGGAGCGATGATTTGTCTGCCCCGAAAACCGCTGTGTTTTCTTTGCCCGGTGCGGTCCTTTTGCCAAGCCCGGGATCCTGGCTCTCTCCCGAAGAAAAGAGCGCGGCCAAGAATCGAGAGAAAAAATGAATTCCATTTTTTCTCGCTAAAGGATGGGTGCGTTTTATTGGAACAGAATCCGGGAAAGCGCTGGCAAGGCTTGTGGACTTTGCCGGCCCTCCCTCCAGATTCCAGATCGGCTCGATCCGCTAATGCGCAGATCGCTTTTCTGAGCTTGAGTTACCCGATCACGCGGTTCGTGGTTCGTCTGAATGTTTTTCTGAGCGACCCGCCGGCTAGGGTTCTTGAGGGGCAGGCGTGGCATCGATTGGAGTTGCTCGACTGTCTTCCGATGCCGTCGCCACACCGCCGCGCAGTTCAAATGGCGCTGCAAAAGGGTGGGCTGATTTCCTCTTGATTCCCCCGGCATGGAGCGGCGATGGTCCTTTCATCCTTCTATGAACGTTACAGTTGAGCTCAGTCAGATGCCGGATGTTCACGGCCACTTTGGACCGTACGGCGGCGTGTTCGTTCCGGAAACTTTAATGCCTGCGATTCAGGAGCTTACGGAAGAGTACGAACGGGCTCGCCGAGATCCAAAATTCAGGCTAGAGCTGGATGGCCTGCTGAGCTCGTTCTGTGGACGGCCGACGCCTCTCTACTATGCCGAGCGACTCAGCGAACGGCTCCAGGGGCCGCGAATTTATCTCAAGAGGGAGGACCTTTTGCACACGGGTGCTCACAAAATCAATAACGCAATGGGCCAGATTCTGCTCGCCAGGAGGATGGGCAAGACCCGGGTCATTGCAGAAACTGGAGCGGGCCAACATGGTGTCGCGACCGCGACGGTTGCAGCGCGATTTGGTTTTGAATGCGTCGTTTACATGGGGAAGGTCGATATGGAACGTCAGGCACTCAACGTCACGCGAATGGAATTCCTCGGGGCGAAAGTTGTTCCAGTTACGGCAGGCCAGGCGACTTTGAAAGAAGCGATCAACGAAGCCATGCGAGATTGGGTCACGAACGTTCGTTCGACACACTACCTGCTTGGAACTACTTATGGTCCTCATCCATACCCCATGATGGTTCGTGATTTGCATCGGGTCATTGGGGATGAAGCGAGGCGACAGATCCTTGAGCAGGAAGAACGGTTGCCTGATCTGTTAGTGGCATGCGTCGGAGGTGGAAGCAACGCGATCGGGTTGTTCTACCCGTTTCTGCGCGATGGCGGGGTCCGAATGGTCGGCGTGGAAGCCGGCGGACGAGGGATTCGTCCGGGCGAGCATGCGGCGCGTTTTCAGGCTGGTAAACTTGGGATTTTCCAAGGGACCAAAACCTGGCTCCTCGCCGACGACGATGGACAGATTCAATTAACTCATTCTGTTTCCGCAGGCTTGGATTACGCCGCAGTCGGTCCTGAGCATAGTTATCTTCGCGATTTAGGTAGAGTAGAATATGACTACGCTACCGACGATGCGGTTCTCGAGGCATTTCTCGAGTTATCGAAGACCGAAGGAATCATACCGGCGCTCGAGTCGACTCATGCCGTGGCCTATGTGATAAACCACGCAAGGAAAATGCCTCGTGACCAGGTCGTGATCATCAACATGTCTGGCCGCGGAGATAAGGACGTGCAACAAGTAGCCCAGTTTTTGGCTGCCCGAGGTGGGGAGGGAACTGTTGAGGTGCCGCAAGCAGTAGACTCAACGCTCTGAACGCGACTCCGACCGGCTTTCCGTGATTGAGATTCCAACAGAAGTTCCAGTGATGGCGTTGTCGAATGCGGTGCTCTTTCCACATTCATTGTTGCCGCTGCACATCTTTGAGCCGCGTTATCGCGATCTGCTGGCGCATAGCCTGGACGGGGATCGGATGTTTTCGGTTGCACTGATGAAAAGGGGAATCGATGAGGCCACCGGAATCGATGATCTTTGCCCGGTTGCCGGGGTGGGACTGATTCGTGCCTGCGTCGGAAACGAGAACGGCACTTCCAACCTTGTGCTTCAGGGTTTAGCACGTGTCCGCCTAGTCGATTGGGCGCAGGAAAAGTCGTTTCGGGTAGCGAGCATCGAGCTCGTTAAATCGATTCCCGGGAACGTCGTGGAGGCTGACGCTTTGAGTGCGAAGGTGAAAGAGTTTTGTGCACGGATCGAACAAATCGGCGTCCCGCTTCCTCTAAATCTCATGGATCATTTGAGGCAGATTGATTCTCCCGAAATACTCTCTGATGTTGTGGCGGCAGCCTTTGTGGGCGAGCCATTCCAGCGGCAAAAGCTCCTCGAGGCATACGAAGTTTGCGAGCGTCTGCGACTGTTGATCCAGTTTTTGCGAAGTCAAGTGCGGGGAAACTGACGGCAAGGAGGCGCTCCCATGCGTCCCCACCCTTATTTCGATTGTCAATCGAACATGAATGAATTAATGCTCATGCATCAATTTTCTATGATTCGTCAGCTCATTCTCCTGGCTCCGGCCGCTCTTTGTGTGGCGTTAGTATCCTGTCAAACAACTGGTGGACCGAAAACAGCCGGTGCGGGGAATCGCTATGGCTATGGTGCAGTTCCAAGCCCAAGTCCGTCCCCGGTGAGCGCAATGCCCAAAAGTGCTCCAGAGGCAGCTCCGGAGGAATCTCCCCCGCCGGAAGCATTCCCTACGCCGTCTCCGACTCCGGCTGCACAGCCTGAAAATTATCCCGTCGCAACGAAGGTCCCTGGTAAACCCGGCCGCGTAATCAGCCCCTACGCACCAAATGCTGGTGAAGTCGACGTAGAAGGATATCCTCCGGGTGCGGAGGTGAAGGATCCATACACGGGAAAAATCTTTCTCGTGCCTTAATTTTTTGGGGTCGAAAGAACTCAGTTTTAGCGGGACGCGCGATTGAGCGCGTCCCGTTTTTGCTTTTGGAACTATGGAAGCGCGCAGTGTGGGAATTGTGGGTGTCGGTCTGATCGGTGGTTCGATTGGGCTCGCCGCATTGCGTGCCGGCTATCGCGTTTATCTATACGATTGTTTGGCCTCCGAAAAGTTGACTGGGTCGAAGTTTCGGCCAGCCGTAATTGTGTCCGATCTTGAAGAGCTCGCTTTGCGCAGTCGGCTAATTATTCTAGCAACTCCGATTGCTGCGCTCGCGAAAATTGGTGCGGTCTTGGGAGGGCTGGTGGTCGCGGGCCAGGTGGTTTCGGATGTGGCGAGCGTCAAAGAACCGGTGGCGAAAGCTCTCGCGAAGGCCTTACGAAACCGTTGTGACTACGTGCCTGCGCACCCGATGGCTGGATCGGAAAAATCTGGTGCAGAGGCTGCGCGCGCCGATTTATTCGTCGGCGCGGTGACTCTGGTCTGCCCAGAGTTAGCCGGTGACACGGCTAGCGTACAACTGGTAAAAGGCTTTTGGGAAGAATTAGGTACGCGAGTCGTTCTGGCGAGTGTTGCGGCGCATGACCAGATGGTTGCTGCAATGAGTCATCTCCCCCATCTGATTGCTGCTCTGCTGGTCAGACACGTCGCGGCAACAAATAGCGCTGCACTCGAGCTGTGCGGACCCGGGTTCCGTGATTCGACACGAATAGCGTCAGGCGCGCCCGAACTCTGGGCCGATATCCTGTTATCGAATTCCGATGCAGTCAAACAGCAACTGCTGGCGTTCAAAGACCTGTTGGAAGAAGCCTTCACTCTGTTGAGTGAGAAAGACGCTAAAAAATTGCAAGCTTTGCTCGACGAGGCGAAGCAGAATCGCGATAGGTTATCGCCAGAATAGTTTATGTCCGAATTACTGGTTTTTAGGGCGCCTCGGATCGAGGCGGAAATTCGAGTTCCGGGTGATAAGAGTATGTCACATCGCGCGGTGCTGCTCTCGGCCATTTCCAATGGTACTTGCGTCATTCGTGGTTTCCTGCCGAGTCAGGATTGTCAGTGCACGGTCAACGCGATGAGAGAGTTTGGGATCGCAATAGATCAGCCGGCAGAAACGACGTTGGTGGTCCACGGACAGCGGGGAAGCTTACATCCCCCTAAACACCCCATAGATTGCGGTAATTCAGGAACATTGATGCGGTTACTCTCCGGTCTAGCTGCTACGCAACCTTTTGAAACGGAGTTGATCGGTGATGCCTCGCTCTCTTCGAGGCCGATGCGGCGAGTCATCGAACCGCTCAGCCAGATGGGCGCTACGATCAGAGCGACGGAGCCGAAAGGCACAGCCCCTTTGGTGATTCGCGGCGGTCAATTACGCCCAATTCAGTATGAGATTCCGGTAGCCAGTGCTCAAGTGAAAAGCGCTATATTGTTCGCATCGCTCAAAGCGTCGGGAAAGACCGTCGTCGTTGAGCCCTTTGCGACGCGCGATCATACCGAGAGAATGATGTCATATTTTCTCGTCCAATCGCAACGTCAGAAGGTGGGCCAGGGTTTCGCTATCTCGTTGTACGGTGGCCAGATTCCTGAGTCGAGAGATTTCGCGGTCCCCGGCGACATCTCGAGTGCTGCATTTTGGCTGGTGGCCGCCGCCGCACAGGAAGATTCCAATCTTTTGGTCCGCGACGTAGGTCTAAACCAAACCAGGACCGGAATACTGTCGGTGCTTCTGCGCATGGGAGCTAAAGTTCGAGAAGTGATTGAGGATTGCGATCAAGTGGAGCCGAGAGGCGAGGTGCAGATTCAGGGTGGGCGGCTTCGCGGAACCACTATCGGAGGGGACGAAGTGCCGAATGTCATCGATGAGATCCCAATTCTCGCGGTAGCCGGCGCGCTGGCTCAAGGAAAGACTGTGATCCGCGACGCCAAAGAGTTGCGAGTGAAGGAAACCGATCGTCTTGCGGCTATTTCGACAAATCTGACTGCCATGGGAGTCGAGGTCATGGAATTGGAAGATGGACTGGAAATATATGGCGGGAGCCCGCTCTTGGGAGCTCGGGTGAAAAGCTACGGCGACCATCGTATTGCAATGGCTTTCGCAATTGCCGGAATGTTCGCGGATAAGGAAACGGTAATAGAGGACACCGAATGTATCGCTACCTCTTATCCGGCGTTTGAGGAGCAGTTGCAGAGATTTTTGACGCCAGACGAGAATCCGCCTACGCCTGTGATAAACCCCGCTGAAGCTTTAGAGAAGAATTGAGCCCGGACGTCGACTCCGAATTTTCGGTCGTTGCAATCGATGGACCTGCTGCTTCAGGGAAAAGCACAGTTGCTCGCAAGCTCGCCAGGCGTCTTGGCTTCTCCTACGTAAATAGCGGAGCGCTCTATCGAGCGGTAGCTTGGTTGGCCAACGAGCACAAAATACCGCCCGACGATTGGTCCGCGGTTTGCGCTCAGGTGCGAAAATCGGTTTTCAATTTTAATCTGCGCAACAAGGAGTTGTTTTTTTTGATCGATGGAAATAGCCCTCAGACGCATTTGCGTGAAGAACGGGTGAATCGGACCGTCTCTGCTATTTCGGCGATAGCGGAGGTGCGCGAATTTCTTGTGGCTCATCTTCGGGAATTTCTAACCTTGGATAACCTGGTGATGGAGGGGCGCGACATCGGGTCCATCGTGTTTCCGGATACTCCCTATAAGTTTTATATCGATGCCTCGCTCGAAGTTCGCGCACAACGGAGAGCGGCTCAGGGGCAACCCGATGATCTGTTTTTCCGGGACCGAGCCGATTCTTCGCGGCGCGCCTCTCCGCTCACCATAGCCGAGGACGCTCACGTGATCGATAGTTCGTCTTTGACGATTGACGGTGTTGTGGGGGAAATCATCGGACGATTGAAAATTGAACGGCTCCCGGAAGCTCTACGCCTCGACCCATGAAGCCTCTCTACTGGTGCGGGTACACACTTTGCAAAACTGTCGCTAATATCGGCTTCCAGTACCGGGCATTTGGGCAGGAGAACATTATCGAAGATGGTCCTGCGATCATGGCCGCAAACCATCAGAGCTACCTCGATCCGCCACTCGTTGGGATCACTTGCCGCGCGGAACTATATTATCTGGCACGAAAAACACTTTTCGAAAACAAGCTATTCGGTTCAATCCTTTCCCGGGTTAACGCGCTGCCGGTGGATCTCTCGAAAGGAGATCTTACGGCCGTCCGGACGGTCATCAACTTGCTCAAACAGGGGCATCGAACAGTTATTTTCCCGGAAGGAACTCGGTCCTTGACCGGCGAAATCCAGCGGGCTCGACCCGGAATCGGCATGATAATTGCCAAGACGCTGGCCCCAGTTGTCCCGATGCGGATTTTTGGTTCCTTTCAAGCGTGGCCAAAAGGAGGAAAAATCACGCCATATCCGGTCACAGTGGTGGTTGGCCGGCCGATCCGATTCAATAAAGAAGATCTCGGTACCAAAAACCGTGAAGCCTATCAAAAGATCAGCGAGCAGGTGCTTGCGACGATCGCGGCGATTGAAAAACCCGGCTAACCCGCAAGAATCACACGAAAGCCGAAGCGACGAGACTTCGGCGAGCTCAGTCGAGTCGCTCATTGCGGGTTAGAAAGCTCTTAAACAGACGCTGCGCGTCTGTTTAAGAGCCCGTTTAGAATAAAGGAATCGAAAACAAACTGTTTCTAAACTCTCGTCTCCAAAAAGCAGCGGAATTTTCCGGCGTAGCCGGTGAGTTCCGCTGCTACAGCCTGCATCGGTCACAAATCTCTAAAGATTTGTGACCGATGCAGGCTAATTGCGCCTTCTCTGAATCGTAATGCGTTTAATACGCGCATCGTCGCTTGGACTGAAGCTCATCACTTCTGGATCATCTTTCAACGTGTTGTGAACAATCCGCCGATCGTAAGAGTTCATCGGATCGAGCTTAACCGGACGGCCGGAGATCCGGACGGTCTCGGCAATCTGCCGCACACGTTGTCGCAGCTTGTCGTCCCGCATCGCTCGCCAATGACCGATGTCGACCTGAACTCGGCGCGCGCTCCGATCCTCCGCTTGAAGAATCCTGTTGAGAAGAAACTGCAAATCTTCGAGCGTCTCACCTTCGTGACCGATCAGTGCGTCGCTTTCCGCCGTAAACACCTGGAGTTGACGCCCATTCTCAGTCTCGACTTCCTGAATGTCTGCCACGAAGCCGAGGTGGCCGAGCATCGTATCCAATATCTCCTTGGCTTCCATTTTTTCCGGGGGGGTAAATAATTACGATTTAGCGATAACTCTTTCGCTTGGCAACTTGAGGACTCTTCGGAACCCTGACGAGCGGGGCATCCGCCTGGTTTTTTGTCAGATACATCTGGGTGACGAAAAAGAGATTTTGGACCGTCCAGTATAACGCCAATCCTGATGCATAGTTATAGCAGATGAAGAGGAAGATCAGAGGCATGAAAAGAAACATCCGCTGCTGGGCCGGGTCACCGGTCTTTGGAGTAATACTCATCTGCCACAACTGTGTCGCCGCCATCACCAGCGGAAGTACATTGATCGGGATGCCGCCGATGTGGAAAACCGTATCAGGCTGCGATAGATCATGAACCCACAGGAATGAGCTGTTTCGAAGCTCGATGGCTTTGTCGAGCATGCCGTAGAAGCCGAAAAAGATTGGGATCTGGACGAGCATTGGCAGGCAACCGCCGAATGGGTTAACGCCATACTCCTTGTATAGCTTCATTGTCTCCTGGTTCATGCGCTGGGGGTCGTCTTTGTACTTCTCGCGAAGCTCGTTCATGATCGGCGAAAGCTTCGCCATCTTGCGCATCGATTTTGTCGCCGCGTTCTGGAGTGGCCATAGCAGTGACCGGATGATGATTGTCATGATGATGATGGCAAGTGCATAGCTCTTCACCCATACATGCAGCGCGTTCATCACGGTCAGCAAGAGTTCGCTTATCCATTTCGCCCAGCCGAAATTCATGATGTCGGCCTGATCGTTCGGGAGTTTGGCCAAACGATTGAACTCTTTTGGCCCTGCATAAATGTTGAAAGCGACAGTCTTGGCTTCTCCGGAAGGCAAGGTGAAGGCTGGAATCTCCATTGCGCCCTGGATAGCCCTGATCGGCGCCTCACCGTCGTTGGTCGGGAAATTCACAGGAGTGGCCCAGACCTGCGTACCGTCGGTGTCCTGCGGAGCGAGAATTGTCGCGAAATACTGGTTGCTTACCGCCGCCCAGAGGATCTTATCCGCGGTAGCAGAGTACACATCCCTTGGTCCACTCGTTTGGAACAACCCGAGAATCTTGGCCGGATCAAAATAATTTACGGCGATTGAATTAAATTTACCGTCCCGGTACCAATCAAACTGAGTCGCGAAAATCCGATCGGTGCGGTGAATTGGTTCGGCAGTCCCCGTACTCACGAAAAAGCCAGGTGTTTCGAAAGTGCTGGAACCATTATTCTTGAAAGTAATCGCCAGCTTGATCTGGTAATCGTCTTTTAGACCGGCCGGCTTTGAGAGCATGTAGACTTTCGTTATCTCCAGACCGTCTGCAATCGTGCGCCTAAGCGTCGCCGTTCCTGCGGCGGAATCGGTCGAGAGATCGTAACCGCCATCCTGCCAGTTATTCGGATTCTGAGTGATTGCGCCGATCGCCGGTGTGCGGTCTGTGTTGAGCTGCACGAGTTGGCCTCCTTCAGCTCTGTGGTTGAGGAGATCGACCGTCGCAAGACCTCCCCTGTTATTCGAAAAATGGAGTTCGGAGACCGCGCTCTTCAGCGTCTCGTCTTTCTCGGGCACGTCCTGGTGCGATTGGTCCACAACCGGCGATTGAGTCGTTGGGTAAGATGGAGTTGTTGAGGCTGGCGTCTGAGCAGGTTGAGGTGGCGGAGTGGCTTGCGCGGCCAAGGCTGCCTGTTGCTGCAGGTATCTTGCCCTCGCTTCAACCATTTGGCGTTGCTGCCAATACATCGATGCGACCAAGCCGATCGTGGCAATTGCGATTGCTATCCAAGCTGTGCGATCCATTCTTCGATCCGATCAATAGACTTTTTTACACTTCGGTTGCCTGGCCGGAACTGGGTCGTACCCAGAAGTGCTCCAGGGGTGGCAACGGAAAATTCGTTTGATGCCCATCCAGCTTCCGGCTATCCAGCCATGCACTTCGACGGCCTCTAAAAAGTACTCTGAACAAGTTGGTCTGAATCGACAACCAGTTCCGGGACCGCCTGTCAGCGCCGCCAGGAAAGGTGATAACGTAGCCTTGTACACTTTAAGTAAAATCCGCAGGATTCGAGCCATGTGAGCCAAGCGCTAAAATAGAGGCGCGCTCAGCCAGCCGCAACCAGTCTCGTTCGAGCTCGTCGTAAGGGGCAAGCGCTGAGGAAAACCGGGCGATCGTGACGAGCCAGAAGCCGCTTTGGATACGATGGTGGTTCAGCCTGAATATTTCGCGGATTCTTCTTCGAACCTGGTTCCGTGTGACCGCATTGCCCAGACGTCGTGTGGTCACGATACCGATTCTGGACGGCGCGTCTGAGTCCCGCGCCAAAGTTGCTAGCACCAGATGCTTTCCAGTCCAGGATTTGCCTGACGCTTTGACCAAGTTGAACTCACAAGCACGACTTAACCGGGACGACCGGGGAAACTTAAACCGTATCCGCCCAGGGCGGACCATAATCTCTAAGCCTGAGTATGACGTGCGTATTGCAATTCCACGCCCACGGGAATTAGACGTTTCCGGCCTCGCTGACGCCGCCGGGTCAAAATCGCTCTTCCACTCTTTGTTTTCATCCGGGCCCGAAAACCAAACTGGCGCTTTCGGGTGCGTTTCGAAGGTTGATAGGTTCTTTTCATGTGAGTAAATCCTGGAGCATCGGGAGTCGGGAAGGTTAATCAGAGGCCGGCAATTGTCAACCGCCGAGGGGAAAGAGCGGGTTCAGCGGGGTCAGCGGGGTCAGCGGGGTCAGCGGGTTGAGCGGATTCAGCGGGTTTAGCGGGTTTAGCGGGTTCAGCAGGTTTAGCGGGTTTAGCGGGTTGAGCGGGTTGAGCGGGTTGAGCGGGTTGAGCGGGTTCGCATTACAGCACTGATCCCGCTGATCCCGCTGACCCCGCTGACCCCGCTGAATCCGCTTGCTCCCCGTCTGATCTATTTGCGCTCCGCTTAAATCTGGGCCAGCGTTCCGCCCGCTAAATAGTCGCAAAATGGAATCACCGGACGATACAG
>Ga0185299_10005142_pt1 | contig 15085 bp, 11 predicted proteins | sample PaiPotPPA55metaG_FD_128002 | JGI IMG/M metagenome (GOLD analysis project Ga0185299, IMG submission 128002) | Iron sulfur acid spring bacterial and archeal communities from Banff, Canada, to study Microbial Dark Matter (Phase II) - Paint Pots PPA... ...
ATTCTAAGAATCACGATTCGGTTCTTGCGTCGACTCGAAGCCGCGAGAGTAGCGCGAAACGCGCAGGAAGGCTGTTCACTCTGGTGCGAATTCGAGAAAGGTCATGTGCCCATCGATGGAGGGTTAGTTAGAGCTCCGGAGAGCGGTGGCCCACGTCTTCGGTTGCTCCTCGCGCTTGTCACTCCAGCCGGGGCTGATCCTCTCGTCAGCAAGGCAGCGGATGTGAAGCAAAGCCAACGGGTCATGCGCCGCGATCTTATGTCGAAGGAGCAGATAGCACATTAGAGCCATGTTGAACCGGTTTGAGAGCCAGTCTTCATCGACCCGCTCAATTGGCCAACCGTCGCCAAAAGAGTCGCCGATAGTTATTCAGCGAAGCATCACCCGCGCGTTGCTGCCCATGAGAGCGTCGCAGAAGAGCGCGAAGGTAGCGGATCCCAGAATGGATCTTCCTCCTCACACGATTCAACGAAAGCAGACACACGAGAAAGCGCGCTTTCCCTGCTTGACCAAGCCTTGCCCGACACCGCAGGAGCACAACAGTGGGATAGAACGTGTAAATCAGTCGCTCCTGGCCGTCGCCAGTCCCAGGATAATTCCAACCATCGTTGGCGGCCTGTCTTGCAAGCTGCCAATCAACTGACGGCCGGATTACGTCCCATCGTGCGCCAAGACTCAACAAGGCGACCTTGCTCCCCCACATTTCTCCGGCTGCGACTTTTCCTCAGCCTTACCGCTTACCATGAGCATAGACTCTCTCATGGCTGATCGAAAAAATCTCCCCCCTGAAATACTCACTCGCATCGCCAAGGAACTGAACCTTCCGATGCGCGGGTTGGTGACCGTCATTGAGCTGCTCGGCGAGGGCGGAACCGTCCCTTTCATCGCGCGCTATCGTAAGGAGGCGACCGGGAACCTCGACGAAGTTGAAATCCGCGCCATCGAGGAAAAGCTGACCTATTCTTGCGAACTAGTCGCGCGGCGCGAGACCATTCTGGCTTCCATCGCGGAGCAGGGCAAGCTTACTGACGAACTCAAGCAGCGCATCGAAGCCACGGCGGACAAAAGCGACCTCGAAGACTTGTATCTGCCCTACCGACCCAAACGCCGCACCAAAGCCACCATAGCCCGCGAGAAGGGGTTGGAGCCGCTCGCGATGTATTTATGGGAGCAGGAGAAGCAGGCCGACACGCTCGAAACATTCGCGGCCGGGTTTGTGGATGCGGGAAAGGGCGTCGCCAACGTGGGGGAGGCGCTCGAAAGCGCGCGCCACATCGTTGCCGAAATGATCAGCGAGAACGCCGCCGTGCGCAAGGCTCTGCGTCAGTTGATGTTCGATGAAGGCGTGGTCGTCAGCCGCAAGACCGTCGACGCGCCAGACGAGCAAGAGAGGTTCAAGATGTATTTCGACTATCGCGAGCCGGTAAAGACGATTCCGTCGCACCGCATGCTGGCGATCCGGCGCGGCGAGACGGAAAACGTCCTTCATTTCCTGATCGACCTCGATTTGCCGCGCGCGCTTTCCGTATTGCGTTCCCTTGTTTTGCGAGTCCCCGGTGACTGGACGTCGCATTTGGAACTCGCCATCGAGGATTGCTGGCAGCGGCTGCTGAACTCGTCCATTCAAGGCGAGGTCAGGCTTGAATTGAAACAGCGTTCCGAGACCGAGGCGATCCGGGTTTTCCGCGAGAATCTGCACCATTTGCTGCTCGCGCCGCTTGCCGGACAACTCTCCGTTTTGGGCATTGACCCCGGCCTTCGCACCGGTTGCAAGGTCGCGGTGGTAGATGAGACCGGAAAGTATCTCGCGCACGATGTCCTCTACCTGCATCGTTCGCAATCTGAAAGGGCGAATGCGGCAACAACGCTGGAGGGTTTGTTGCGTAAGTACAGCGTCGGCGGTATCGCCATAGGCAACGGCACAGCGTCGCGTGAAACCGATGCCTTCGTCCGGGATGTTCTGCACGACAAAGGGCTGGATGGCGTTTTCTCCGTCACCGTAAGCGAGTCCGGCGCCAGCGTGTATTCGGCCTCTGAGGTCGCGCGTCAGGAATTCCCCGATCTCGATCTGACAGTGCGTGGCGCGATCTCGATTGCGCGGCGCTTGCAAGACCCCCTCTCCGAACTGGTTAAAGTCGATCCCAAGTCGATGGGCGTCGGCCAGTATCAGCATGATGTTGACCAGCGCCAACTTCAGCAGTCTCTGGAAAGCACCATTGAGAGCTGCGTGAACAGCGTTGGCGTCGATCTCAACACGTCCTCGTGGACCTTGCTGCGCTACGTCGCCGGGATCACAGAACGGACGGCCCTCAACATCGTCACCTTCCGTAATGAAAACGGGCGTTTCCGATGCCGCGCTCAACTCAAAGAAGTGTCGGGCATTGGGCCGAAGACGTTTGAGCAGGCAGCCGGATTTCTGCGCATTCGCAGCGGCGACAATCCGCTCGACATGACTGCCGTCCACCCCGAGTCATATCAGATTGTGGAACAGATCGCGCAGTCGTTGAGTGTTCCCATCGAGGAGTTGATCAAGAACCCGCGATTGCTTGAGAAGGTAGATCGCAACCGGCTCTCGGCGGGGACCTACACGCTGAACGACATTCTGGAAGAACTGCGCAAGCCGGGGCGCGATCCGCGCGATCGATTTGTCGCGCCCAGCTTCAACGAGCAAGTCCGGGAAATCTCCGACGTGCAGCCCGGAATGGTGCTGGAAGGCGTGGTCACCAACGTGACCAAGTTCGGGGCCTTTGTCGATGTCGGCGTTCATCAGGACGGACTGGTCCACATCAGCGAGCTGTCCAGCCGCTACGTTAATGATCCTTCCGAGGCCGTGAAGGCCGGTCAAATCGTGAAGGTCAAGGTGCTGAATGCCGACGCGAAGACGAAACGCATCGCGCTGTCCATCAAGGCCCTGCAAGGCGGACCGCCGCAGCGTGACCAGAAGCCGACGCCGAGGCAGCCAGCTACGCTCGACAGCAAACTCGCTTTGCTGTCTTCGAAGTGGAAGGTCCGCTGACAGTCTGCGATCTCTTTGCCGCATTCCCGTCCCGAAAACTGGTTCCACTAGACGTTCCCGTTTCGCTGTGGAATGGCCAAATAAGGACCGTGGAGTTCAGCATTAATCTGGACACGGGCTATTACATCGAGATTGAGCTGGCCAAGACCCCTTCGCTGCCTCGCAGGCTTGTCGACTGCTCCAGTTGGCATTGATGTTGGCTCCGCGCTCCAACAGGAAAGACGCAATCTCAAAATGCCGGTTCCTGTCTAAGAAACGAACAGCCGGAGCGTTTGGGTCGGCTGTTCGTTTGCGGTTAGTCGCCCTTTCAGTTAAGAGCAATCAAGACGTCCTCGCTTTTCGATTCGCCAGTGGCGAGCCGCAGCTCCCTCTCCAGGCTCTTCTCCTGCTTGGATGGAGCGATCACCATCCCGTTGGTGCCCGCACCTTTCCAGATTTCCGCCAGGAAATACTGATCAGCCACATGATGGAAGACCAGCTTGGCGCTCGAGCTGTTTTGATACGCGCGCCTGACCACCGACAACGCGCTCGCGCTTGTCTGGCCATTCCGGATCGCGATTGCGCTCGCGCCAACTGTGTGGATTAGGTAGGTGCCAGCGGGAAGTTGCGCCGAGCCTACTTCGAAGGCAAATGGCACATTCGCTTTGACGGCAGACTGAGCTTGGGCCGCGGCGTTAAGCATTAACGACATAACCACGAGCGACAGGATCCCGATAACGTTGCGTTTCATAACATCCTCCTTGGGGCTCCTCGCAGCGGAACCCAAACTGAATTTGTCACTCAAGGTCGTCTGCGCTATCGCTTGACGCTTGCTGTGACGCATTGGGATATTGCATGCGTCGTACCAAATCGAATCGAGACTCCGCCCCGTTTCATTCTGCTGGCTTTGCAACAACATGAGCCCGACCTTCCTCCCCGCAATTCTCAGCGGGTGGGCCAAGCGGTAGTTGAACGGCTACCGCCGAGTAGCCTTTTGGTTCCGCAGCAGCAGGGTCGATTCGACGATGCTTCTCCCGCGGTTTCGACTACACTGGACAACCGGAGACTGAGTTGATCAACCCGAGACTGATGTCGATTTCCGGGTTCCCCAAGGAAATTGTTCGGGTCGTGAAGGATGGCCCGCTGATTCTGGGTAGGGATCCCTCCAACCAATTGGAGGTGGGTGACCCTGCGGTCTCACGAAAACATTGCTCAGTGAGCGAGGTCTCTACCGATGTTTTTGAGATCGCCGATCTCGACAGTCACAACGGGACTTTCGTCAACGGGGCACGCGTGAGCCGCCAGACCGTCCAGCACGGAGACCGGATTCGTATCGGGAGCTGCGAGTTTGTATTCCTCACTGGCCCTGATGAGGAGACCGGCTCGCTGTCATCGCACTCCGGCACCACTGCCACGGGATCGGAATTGAAAACCATGTCGCTCGATCGCTCGGGACTGCCGACGGGTGATTCTTGGATAGGTCGAATGGCGCGTGATCTGACTGCTTTTTTCAAGATTGCGAATATGATCAATTCCACTCGCAACGTGCAATCCTTGCGCCGCGAATTGCTGGAGCTTATTTGCGAAGTGATCCCGGCCTCGCAAGCTGCAATCGTGCTTCAGCCGAACGCGAGTGAAGAACCCAGTCCGCGTTGTATGTGGAATAGAGAGGGCCGCGCTCAGCCCGACATGCTCATCCGGGACGAGTTGGTGCAGCAGGCAATCTGGGAACACTGCGCCGTCGCTACAGCAACTGCCGCCGAAACTACTTCCGCGGAGCATGTGTTGTGTGTGCCCTTGGTGGCCGTTGAAAGAATCCTCGGAGTAATCTATTTGAGCTCACCCGCCTCTTCACCCGCATTTGGAGAGGACCACGCTTACTTTGTCAGCGCCGTTTCCCGCATCGCCGCAGTCACGCTCGAGAACTTGTCGAAGCTGGAGTCCCTGAAGGCAGAGAACCAGCGCCTCCAGACAGAGGCGAAAGGCGATCGCTCCCTCATCGGGGAGAGCAGGCCCATGCGACGCGTCAGTGAGTTCATTGGGCGAGTGGCCAGGGGCGATTCGACGGTGCTCATTCGCGGCGAAAGTGGAACCGGCAAGGAACTCGTGGCCCGCGCCATTCACGCCAGCAGCGAGCGGCTCGACAAGCCGTTCGTCGCTGTCAATTGCGCCGCGATCCCGGAAGCTTTGCTGGAGAGCGAACTGTTCGGCCACGAAAGGGGAGCTTTCACTGGCGCAGTCGGGACCAAGAAGGGCAAGTTCGAAATAGCCGGGGAGGGGACCCTGTTCCTCGACGAAATCGGGGAGCTCGCTCCTCTATTACAGGCCAAGCTCTTGCGGGTCTTGCAGCAGCGTGAATTCGAACGGCTCGGGGGAAACCGCTTGCTGCCGTTTAACGCGCGCGTCCTGGCTGCGACAAACAAGAACGTGGAAGAGGCGATCAAGACGGGTGAGTTCAGACAGGATTTGTATTACCGCTTGAATGTGGTTTCCGTAACACTGCCTCCACTGCGCGAGCACCGTGAGGACATTTCGTTACTCGCTCTTTATTTTGCAAACAAATATGCGGCGAAGTGCCATCGCAGCTTCAAAGGCATCGATGCGGAAGCACGCGCTTTGTTGATGCAATACAGCTGGCCCGGCAATGTTCGCGAATTAGAGAACGCCATCGAACATGCAATCGTGCTGGGACTGACTGATGAGATTCTCGCTGAAGACCTTCCCAACACGCTGCTGGAGGAGCAGTCAGCGGGATTGACCGCGGCGCGATACCACAACACTCTGAGCCAGACGAAAAAACAGCTCGTTCTCGCGGCGCTGGACGAAACCAATGGCAGTCACATCGAGGCCGCTCGCGTCCTGGGAATTCACCCCAAGTACTTGCACCGGCTGATCCGGAATCTGAATTTGAAATCCGACATAAAGAGACAGGGATAATCTGTGGGAGCGTTCGCTGCGAGATCTGGCCGTCCGTTTCCGTGCCAGCGCAAGCGCCGTCACTTCCTTCAATGTAACGATTGCCTCCCGTAACGCACTACTCAGCATGCAGTGACGCCTAGTCTGCATCGCAGGGCGACAGGCGGGCGGTTGAGTGCGGCGAGGGTAATCCGTTGGGGATAATCTGCTTACGTGTGGGCGCGGCTACTTGCAAATCCAGCGCGTGGACGCGGCCATTACTCATGGGCGAACTTCCTGAACCCACCTTGTCCTGTGCCTCTCCGGCCGCGTTGACTTGCTCCTAACCGCGGCCTACCATGCTCCCCATCTAGGCCAGAATGAGCTCAAATGATCGGTCCAACCATCTCGCATTATCGCATCGTTGAGAAGCTCGGCGGCGGTGGGATGGGTGTGGTCTACAAAGCAGAGGATGTGAGGCTCGGACGGTTTGTTGCCCTGAAGTTCCTGCCCGACGAGGTAGCCAAAGACCCGCACGCTCTCAGCCGCTTCCAGCGGGAAGCGAAGGCGGCCTCGGCACTGAATCATTCGAACATCTGTACGATTTACGAAATTGGCGAAGAGAACGGCCAGTCTTTCATCGCTATGGAGTTTCTGGACGGCCTCACGCTGAAGCACCGTATAGCAGGACGGCCGCTAGAGATTGCAATATTGATGTCGCTGGGCATTGAGATTGCCGAGGCGCTCGATGCTGCCCACTCCGCTGGCATTGTCCACCGTGACGTCAAGCCAGGAAACATTTTCGTCACCAAGCGCGGACATGCCAAGATGCTCGACTTTGGCTTAGCTAAAGTGATGCCCGCAGTCAGCAACGCTGATTCGGTTGGAGCAACGGCGCAATCCACTCTGACGTTGGAAGAGGACTTGACCAGTCCAGGAACAGCGTTGGGAACGATTGCCTACATGTCGCCGGAGCAAGTGCGAGCTAAGGAACTGGACGCACGCACGGATTTGTTCTCTTTTGGCGGAGTGTTGTACGAGATGGCTACGGGCACGCTGCCCTTCCGCGGGGAAAGCACAGGGCTGGTCCTCGAGTCCATCTTGAACCGGGCGCCCGTTTCTCCGGTGCGATTGAATCCCGATCTACCTGTCGATTTAGAACGGATCATCAATAAATGTCTGGAGAAAGATCGCAACCTTCGTTATCAGCACGCCTCCGACATTGAGACCGATCTTCAACGTCTGAAACGGGACTCCGATAGCGGACGCCTTTCCGCCACAACCTCAGGCACGGTGGCCGTGGCCGAAGCTCCTGCGGTTCGGCTGGCGAAGTCGAAGATTGCGCTTCCCATTCTGCTGGTCGCCTTGCTGATTGCGGGCGGGTTTTACTATCGTTCGCCTCGAAGCAAGCTGCTGAACAAGAGAGACACCATCGTCCTCGCCGACTTTGCCAACAGCACAGGCGATCCAGTTTTCGATGACACTCTAAAAACAGCGCTCAGCGTCTCTCTGCGGCAGTCCCCTTTCTTGAATGTGCTCTCCGACAGCAATGCCGCCAAAACTCTGCGACAGATGACCCGTCCGGCCGGTACCAAACTCACGCCCGAGATTACCCGCGAACTCTGCCAGCGATCGGGCAGCAAGGCGTATATTGCCGGCACGATCGGCAGTCTGGGCAGCGAATATGTGCTGGGATTGAAAGCGATGAATTGCCAGAGTGGAGACATGCTGGCGGAGGAGCAGGTAACGGCAGCCTCCAAGGAGAAGGTGCTGGATAGTCTAGGGGAGGCGGCATCCAAGCTGCGCCGCGAGCTGGGCGAGTCGCTGGCCACCGTGCGGAAGTTTGATGTTCCGCTCGAACAGGCCACCACGTCTTCGCTGGATGCTCTCAACGCTTATGGCCTGGCTCTATCCACCTGGGATAAGAAGGGCGACCGCGACTCGCTGCCAATTTTCAGGAAAGCCATCGAACTGGATCCGAACTTCGCCATGGCCTATGGCGCACTGGCCACAATCAACCACAATCTCGGAGAATCTGAACTTGCGCGTGAGAATGCCACCAAAGCCTACGAACTCAGGGATCGCGTAACTGAAGCCGAAAGGGAGGCGATTGAGGCGCGCTACTACTCTTATGTAACCGGCGATTTGGAAAAGGCAGCAGAAGTCTACGCTGTTGCAGTTCAGAATTACCCCGAGTCTGCGGGCGCCTACAACCACTTGGCCAACGAAGAGGGCGAACTCGGCCGGTACGAGCAGTCCGTCCAAAGCTTTCGCAAAGCCCTGCTGCTTGACCCTTCGAGAGCCTCGACCTACACAAATTTGGCGGTAGGCCTGCTCGCTCTCGACCGGGTGGAAGAAGCCTCCGCGGTGTTAGCGGAGGCCGACAAACGAGGCTTGCGGACCGATTCGATATTGCAAGCGCACTACTGGATAGCCTTTCTTCATAACGACGAAAGTGAAATGCAGCACCTGGCGCAACGGTCAGTCGACCTGCCGGAAGCTCAGGCGCTTCTGCTATCCGAGCAATCCAATACTGCGGCTTATCATGGACACTTCGAAAAGGCCCGTGAGTTTTCGCGCGCGGCCGAAAACCTGATGGAACGCGACGGAAATAAAGAATGGGCTGCCATGTACATGGTCCAGGCAGCGCTTCGCGAGAGCGAAATCGGGTCCGCGCAGGCTCAAGAATATATTTCCCAGGCGCAGAAGCTGTCGCACGGGCGGGATGTCACAACGCTTGCCGCACTCGTCCTAGTTCAGATCGGAAGCGTCAATCAGGCCGAAGCCCTCTGCCACGAACTAGATAAAAACTGGCCCGAGGGCACCTATGTCCAGAAATACTGGCTGCCCGCTATTCGCGCAAAGATCGACCTGCGAGAAGCGCGACCTTCGAAAGCCATTGATGAGCTGGGGGTCGCGACTGCTCTTGAGCTTGCGAATCCTGGATCAACCGCGGTCCCAACCCTTTATCCGGCCTATGTGCGAGCCCAGGCCTATTTGGCGATGGGTGACGGCCCGAGGGCGGCTACGGAATTTAGGAAGTTTACAGACCATCCCGGCCTTGTATTAAATTATCCGCTCGGAGCGCTAGCTCATCTAGGTCTCGCTCGCGCCTACAAGTCTTCAGGCGACTTACAAAACTCTCGCCAAGCTTACCTGGATTTCCTTACCATCTGGAAAGAAGCTGATGTCGACATCCCAATCCTGAAGGAAGCTAAAGCTGAGTACGCGAAACTGCAGTAGCTACGGACGAAATATCTGCGGAGCACTCACCCCACGATTGACGAACTGTGCCCGGTCGAATGGTTCGCAACGTCTCGGCGCAGGCGGAGAAGTGCGGCTCTAAATCCACCACACGATTCGTGCGCGCACGCACGATCAGCAGCGCGATCCCGCGCCCGGTGAGATTCTGCTGATAACGCAGATTCCGGTCAATCGTCACCACCACATCGAAACTGGCGTCGGCCAAGGCAAGCAGTTCCCCGTTTTCTTTCCCCGACCATCCTGCTTCCTGCACGGTCGTGCGGTCGAAACCGCTGGCCGCCAGCGCTACTTTCAAAGCCTTGGGCGCGCACTCGTCGATCAGTACTTTCATCCCAGATGCGCCATCAGGCTGTCCCGCGCCTCTTCCAGCGCCGCAATCGCTGCCTCGCGCGTCACGCTCGGATACTGCTCCAGAAACTCGCCCAGACTCTCGCCGCCTTCCAGATAATACGTCAACGTCTTGAACGGAACCCGCGTCCCACGGAACACCGGCTCGCCGCTGAGCACAGCGGGATTTTTCACAATCACGCTTGCCATGGGAACTCCTCCCACCTGCCTGCTATGGTAGCGCACCCGCGCCCAAACCCGCCCGATCTTCGCACCTCCGATCTCCAAAACTATATAGCCGAGCGGAGAAAGTCGTTTGTGGGGATCCTAAGTGCGATTTTATTTTTGTCAATTCCGCGGGAAGGGTTTTTCAACAGCCACAGGCGATAACGCTCACCGAGAATTGCCCGAACACCCGTCCGGATCAAAAAGTGTTAACGCGATATTTCGCCAATCCAAATAGATCGCTGTGTAAGTTGCGTCGTCACGGATAAAACCACGACCAGTACACGCCCCGAGCTAAAACGTACACCAGGTAGAGAACGCAGCACCACATGGCCAGCAACAAGGGACGATGACGGTCGTACGGAACTTCCCAGTTGCGGACGACAGAGGCATCCGGCACCGCCAAAATCCTTCGTGCCGGATACGATTGTTCAAATCGTTTGCGCCAGTGTGGATGAGCCTCGAGACATGTGACCGCTTCAAGTTCTGCGTTCGACATCTCTCTCTCAAACACCTCTATACGGCTGTGCAGATAGTTGAAGCACCACACGGCAAGAATAGACACGAGCAGTCCCATAGCACCCAGAATCAATGCCTGGGCGATCTGCGACGCCAACATCGCAAGGGCTGCAGCAGCGGGTCCGGTCGTTCCACGAAAAGCTCCCTGAATGCCGTCGACCGTGCCAAGAAAACCGATGAACGGTGCGGAACGCAATGGTGACGACGGTGTTAAGCCCAACCTTCAAGTGTGCAGCGAGGAATTTGCTGCTGCGTTGAAAGGCGCGTTGGGCGGTTGCGATAGCTTCTGTGTTGGTGAACTCTGACGACACCGAAGCGTAGGCTGCTAAACCCTCGGCAACAATGCTTGCAACGTGACTCTCGCTGTTTCGCGCGGCAATCGTGATTACTTCGTCGAACTTGCCGTCCCGTAATGCCGAGGCGGCGTCGCGGATGAAAGTACGGGATTGACGTCGAGCCGTGTTGTTACGGTACAGGCGGAAGCTGAGGATTGCACCCGTATTCACCAGCATAAGCACGAGCAGCATGAAATCTGCTCGTTCCAGCCAGTCCATCGAGCGCCAAACTTCGTCAGGATCCCAAACGTGGGGCTGCGAATAATCGATGCCTGAGGCCCGGGCCTTACGCTGGTCGACCAGAAAGACGACCCTTGCTGCTCCAACCGAGCGCAAAGCAGCCAATACCTTGGCGACATTCCCGTAAGTGGCGTGCGCATCAACGGCCAGGTATATCTTGGCTTCCGGGGTGCGTTCCACACGATCGCTAAGTTTATGCGGCAAGTCACCCATCGAGATTGGATCTTGCCCCCAGAAAACCCTGCCGTTGCACATGACGGTAAGAACGATCGCGGCTTCTTCATTCGCGCCCGGCTCCCAGATCGGATTATTGACCTTGGGCAAATCCGAGCGGCCGAACCCGGGCCGTCCAGTTGTCAGGATGAGAGCGAACAGGAAAACTGCAAATAAAGTAGCACTCACGGCCACAAATGGAGTGTGATCTAGACTGCAAAAAAGCTTCGCCGCTCTCACGGGCTTGTGGCGCATCTACTTGTTTAGACCCCTGCCGTAATCCGCTTGTTCCGCTTGCTCAGCAGTACGACTTTTTTGAGCATAGCGAATACAGGCGCAAGACGATCCCATCCTATTTCAGGGCTTTCGGTCAAGGTTGATTGAAGCTAACAGGCCGTTACGCTCATCGTGGGGTTTTTGAGCGCAATCGAGGTTTTCGACAATTTGAAGACAGCCCCCGCGTCGTACTATATGGACGAAGATCATGCCTCCCCAGGTCAAGTTTTCTCAATCGATACCCGGTGCTGATCGACTCCACTACGTCACCGCCGAAGACGTTCGCATCGTGCTGAGCCGTCTCCCTCTCGAACTTTGGAGGGGGTTGCGCACAGTTCACTTCAACGATCGCAGCCATGGCGCACGCGTTTTCGGCTACGTTAATCGTGGGCGTCGTGAGATCGCTCTGTGTGCCCTGACGCCGCGCCTGAGTCTGAGACGAGTACTGGTGAAGGGTCAGACGCCCGCACAGTTTGGAGCCAAGCCGGGTCATAAGTGGCCCGTGCTGGCGGTCCGCCGATTCATGCTCTATGACGTTTTCCTTCACGAACTCGGGCACTTGCAGCCAATCAAGGAGAACGCACACTCAGCCCGTCTCAGTATCGGAATTTGTGTAACCAAAAATTGGATGGGTCCTGACCCGACCTGAGCGCAACAGCCTTACAGATGTGCAGAAAGTGCCCTTCTAGGAAGGAGATTTTTGCAGGGTCGGATTCCGAGAAGTCAAACTACAAACAGGGCGGAACATTCGAGCTTGGGCAAACTATTCTTTAGGCTGCACGAAAATAGTGGCAATTCGAATAGGTCGGTGTGCGCGTTGGTATTTCACAATTCCCCAACAAATTTGGGGGGTTGTGTTAACGCTTCCATGCCTTACGCCTCTCAAGTTATGTATTAGCAATGTGATACGCACTACGGTCACCTATTGCCAAACCGGCGAGAATGATGCATAATCCCCCAATAAAGTTAGGGGAACATGCATGCCGGGACCCTATAAAGAGGCCGCGCGAAGGCTCCACGAAATAGCCCAATCCCAACAGGGCTTCTTTACCACCAAGCAAGCCATTCGCGCGGGGTTCTCGGAAAAGACGCATTCCTACCATGTGAACGCAGGAAATTGGATTCGCGAGCACCGCGGAATCTACCGGCTTGCCGATTTTCCCACTCCGGAGCGCCCCGACCTTATGCTCTGGTATCTCTGGTCCCAAGATCGGCAGGAGCACCCGGAAGGGACCTATAGCCATGATACGGCCCTCAGTCTTCACGAACTAGCGGATGTCATGCCTTCGAAGCTGCATATGACCGTGCCGAGAGAGTTTCGCCGGAACAGTAGGATTCCGGAGATCCTAGTGCTTCACCGGGCAAATCTCGACCCGAGCGAAGTTCAGGAAGTGCACGGGGTTCGGGTCACGCGTGCGCTGCGAACCATCATGGATCTGCTGCGTAGCGGACACGTGGACCGAAGCCAACTGAAGCTGGCTGTAGACGAAGCCATGCGCCATGGCCTCATCGGCAGGAGAGAAATCGATCGCATGCCGCACGATAAGTTGCAGCGTTCGCTTCGCGAGCTAGCCGAGCAGCCCGCGTGACGGATCAACCGAAATCCTACAAGACAGCCGGCGCATTTCGTGCCGCGCTCGAAGCCCGCTTGCAGACTCGCGCGCGGGAGCAAGGCACGGACCTGCAGCGCCTGCGCCGGCAAGTGGCGTTTGACCGCTTTCTGGCACGAATGTTTTCGCAGGGACCAAAGGCGGCGTATCCGTGGGTGCTGAAAGGCGGCTACGCCATGGAATTAAGGATGCATTCCGCACGGACGACCAAAGACATCGACTTGACGCTACACGACGGCACGCGGCTCTCCAAGAACCCAAAAGAACGGGCGGAACAGGTACGTGCCATGCTCCAAGAAGCTGCGGCGTCGCCTTTCGACGACTATTTCGAATTCTTGGTTGGAGAACCGAGACAGGATCTGGACGGCGCTCCGGAAGGCGGCAATCGGTATCCCATCCAAGCACAAATGGACGGACGAGATTTTGCGCGCTTTCACGTCGACATCGGCGTCGGCGACGAAGTGCTCGAACCTCCGGAGGTCGTAACCGGCGAAGACTGGCTTGGATTCGGTGGGGTCGCGCCGCCGTCTATCCCAATCATCTCGGCGGAGCAGCAATTTGCGGAAAAGCTTCATGCGTATACGCTGCCCCGAGGCGAGCGCGTGAATACCAGAACCAAAGACCTTATCGACATGGTGCTTTTGATCCGCGGAGAAAAGTTCGACAAGAACAAAACCGCCGCGGCGGTCCGTGCCACGTTCCTAAAGCGCGCGACCCACGACGTGCCCAGAGAACTTGATCCACCACCGGCGGAATGGGAGCCGGTGTTCGATGCGTTGGCGAAGGAGTGCGCTCTGACGATGAACCTTCGGGAAGGATTTGAATTGGTTCGCGAATTCAAGAAAACTCTCGAGACCTAAGACCACTCTACCGAGCAATCGCCGAATACCTTCCGGAGTCCGTGAAGGCGCTTTCCGGTTCTCAGCCCGTTGGTATCGCCAATGACGGCTCTTGAAGCGATCTACCGCGCACGAATCAAGCGTAAATTGAGCTCATTCGTCTTCGCCGGTACGATGTGAATTAGGGTCGAATCCTTTTCGTAGATTTTCAAGTCTTCCCATCTCGGCTTTTCCAGGGCTCCACAGCTCCACGGCTCGATGTAATGGGTAACCGGCGGGGCCTCCATCGCAAAAATCCTGTAGTCGCCGGGCGGGACGTTGTAGAAGTAAACAGCTCCGGTGGGATAGATACACGCCGACTGGTAGAGGTGCCACTGCATTTTCATTTCTTCTACTGGAGCCACAAGCACAACCACCCGCGAGCGCGGTTTCCCAGTCTCATCTCGTACCTTCGCTTTGATTCCTTCCGAGCCAGTGGCGATCACAATGGATGCATCTGCGACTTCCTGTCCAGCTTTCACTTCGAAACCGTCTCGCAGCAAATCGTGGCTGACTATGTTTCCGCCAGCGAGATAGATCGCCGCCTCACCCATCAGAGGTCTCTTAATCCGCATTTGTCCCAACCAGCCGATCCGGTATTTCCCTGGTGGCAATTCGTTGAGGACAAATCGTCCATCAGGCTCAACTTCCAGGGTGTCTAGCGGCAACTTCCGGCCATCCTCGATGGAGCGCGTCACATTGCGGCCGTCATCATTCACCAGCGTCAGAACCAGATTGCCAGCTTTGAATATCTCGCCGTGAGTATCCCGGAACTGCCCGCTCGCTTTTCCGTTGGGCGTCAGAGTTATATCTTCTGTCACAACATCGCTGTCCCTGACTTCAATCTGCGCCGTAGCGCGCCATTCCTTCTTGATTTCGGCTTCGCCCGGTATCTTCCTGGGTTCACGTTCTCCCGTGTCGGAAACCACCGCGATTCTGTATTTGCCTCGCGGAATTCCAGCGAGATCAAAGTTTCCCGAGCTGTTGACCTGCGCGTGATAGCCGATGTACGTGGAGTTCCCGGCGTTTGCATGACTTGCTACCACAAACGGCTGAAGCAGGGTCTTCCCTGGCGGGAAGACAACGTGCCCCCGCACGTGGTGGGTGTCCTTTGGACCGCGCGAAGTGCAGCGCTGGGAAGAAAAAAACGGAAAGAGTACTACTTTTTTACACTCTTGGGTAGAGGCCAGGGGCTGGTGACGCGGACGGAAGAAGGCGCGAATGTAGGCGACCATGGAGAAGGCAAGCGTGAGCATCGCTTGATCCTACTTGAGACGCATCGCTTTGCCAGAATGAACGAATGAGCCC
>Ga0185299_10005143_pt1 | contig 15082 bp, 13 predicted proteins | sample PaiPotPPA55metaG_FD_128002 | JGI IMG/M metagenome (GOLD analysis project Ga0185299, IMG submission 128002) | Iron sulfur acid spring bacterial and archeal communities from Banff, Canada, to study Microbial Dark Matter (Phase II) - Paint Pots PPA... ...
GCCGTCGAAGCCCGCGCCAAGGCCGAGAGCCTCGCCGCCGAAGCCCGCGCCAAGGCCGAGAGCCTTACCGTCGAAGCCCGCGCCAAGGCCGAGAGCCTCGCCTTCGAAGCCCGCGCCACAGCCCGTAGCCTCGCCACGTTAAGCACTGGTCAGCATATTCGCCTCGGCGTCACCGGACTCTCGCGGGCAGGCAAGACGATCTTCATCACCGCGCTCATCGAATATCTGACCAAGGTAGAGGGACAGCCCTTGCCCGTCCGGAGAAAAATGTTGCCGGTGTTCCGGGCCTACGCCGAGGGACAGCTGATCGCCGCCACGCCCGAGCCGCAACCCGACTACGCCGTGCCCCGCTTCGCCTACGAGGATCACATTGCCGCGCTGGCCGCCCGCCATTGGCCGGATTTTACGAGGGATATTTCCGAGTTCCGGTTGCGCCTTTCTTTCGACCCACCCCCCGGCCTGCCGCCCGGGCGCCAATCGCTTACCATCGACATCGTCGACTATCCCGGCGAGTGGCTGCTCGATTTGCCGCTTCTGACGAGATCCTTCGCGCAATGGTCGCGCGAAACCTTCCTTGCCTCGGCAAATGCCGCCCGGAAGCCGCTCGCGGAGAAATGGCGCGGGTCTACCACCATCACCGATCCGCGCGCAAAGTTAAATGAAGACGAGGCGCGCCGCGAGGCCGAACGTTTCACCGAATATCTGGGCGCCTGCCGCGACGACAAATATCATTTTTCCAGCCTGCCACCAGGCCATTTCCTAGAGCCCGGCGACCTCAAAGGCTCTCCTCTCCTCACCTTCGCGCCACTCGCCGTCGAGGAAAGCGAAAAATACCCGCCGGACTCGTTCGCTGCCGTGATGGAGCGGCGCTACGAGGCCTATAAGGCGCAGGTCGTCAAACCGTTTTTCCGCAATCATTTCGCAAGGCTCGACCGGCAGATCGTCCTCGTCGACGCGCTCGCCGCGTTGAACGCCGGACCCGCCGCGATGCTCAATCTCGAAACCGCACTCACCGACGTTCTGGCCGCGTTTCGCGTGGGGCGCGGCAATTCCGTGTGGGGGTCCTTGTTCTGGCCGAAGATCGACAAGATTCTTTTCGCCGCGACCAAGGCCGATCATCTGCCCCGGACGAGCCACGACCGGCTGGAAGCGATCTTGCGGCATCTTACCAAAAGAGCCATCGAGCGCGTCAAAACGATCGGCGCCGAAGTCGATGTCGTCGCGCTGGCGGCGGTAAAGGCAACCCGCGAGGTCAAGGGCGGCGGTCCCGGTGAGTCCGCGCTCGAAGTCCTCATCGGCACGCCGGTCGCCAACCAACAGATCAAAAACAGGGTTTTCGATGGAACGGAGGAAGTGGGCATTCATCCAGGTGACCTCCCGAGCGATCCAGAAGCGGTCTTTCGCGACGAACCGCGCGACTACCGCTTCGTCCGTTTTCGTCCTCCCTTCCCGGTCCGGGGCGAGAAGGGCACCCTGCTCCCGCCGCCCCATATCAGGCTCGATCGCGCGCTCCAATTCCTCCTTGGCGACCGGTTCTGCTAATGCCCTAGACACTGGCTCGCTTTGATGATTAACCAGGCCATCTGCTTCGCTGGTTCTATGTGATCCGGAAACGCTGTGGCGAAGGATTAACGAGGTCTCGCGTGCCAGAAGAACCAAAATCCGGCCCGCGTGTGTTCGAGCTGGGCTCGATGGTGATCGAAACCACGGCCGACCCTTACGAGGCCGAGGCCAAGTCTTTGGCGGCTACCCACGACGCCGACGAAGAGGCGGTCGAGGTCGCCCAGAAACAAGGCGTCGTCGCCCGTTCGGCGTTGTCCTGGGGCGGTCTCTTCTGGTCGGCGACGGGCGGTCTCGTTTCGCTCGGTTTCGGGCTTTGGCTGGCCCGGCTCATCGACGATCTTTTCGCTTGGTCGCCCCTCTTCGGCGTCATCGGTCTTGCGCTTGCGGCTGCCGCCGCAGCCGCGCTTTTCGTTCTCGCCACGCGTGAACTCGCTGGGATTCTACGCCAGCGCCATATCGCCGAACTTCATAACGGCCTCGCCCGTGCGCGCGAAAAGGACGACTTTAAGGAGGCCCAGCGCCTCGTCGGGCAACTTTCCGCGCTCTATTCCGCAAGGCCCGAGACCGCGCGCGCGCGCGCGGAACTGCGCGCCCTCGCGCATGACATCGTCGATGGGCGCGATCGCATCGACATCGCCGAGCGCACGCTTGTCGAGCCGCTCGACCTGGAAGTGCGACGCGAAATCGCGAACGCGGCAAAGCGCGTGTCCATGGTGACGGCGCTTGCGCCGCGTGCGATCATCGACGTCGTCTTCGTCGGGGCGCAGGCGATAAGGCTTACCCGGCGCATCGCGGTGATCTATGGCGGCCGGCCGGGCCTGCTCGGCTTTCTCAAGCTCTTGCGTTCGATTGCCGCCCATATCGCGATCACCGGCGGGATGGCGATCGGCGACAGCCTCATCCAACAACTCGTCGGCCACGGGATCGCCGCGAAATTGTCGGCCCGCGCCGGTGAAGGCGTGCTAAACGGCCTTTTGACGGCACGCGTGGGGCTTTCCGCCATGACCCTCTGCCGGCCTATGCCTTTCGGGAACAGAAAGGCGCCAAAGCTCGCCGACTTTGCACCGCTATTGTTCAGCAAGGCGGAGAACAAGGGTTGACGGGAACGAGAGTGGTGTCCGGTGTGCGTGGAGTATCTGCGGCTTCAGCCGCAAACATGACTCGATGCAGCATGTCTTTTTGATTCAGTCAGCGGATTTCGGCGCCCCCGATCTCCAAGAGCGCGCCGCTTCCGTCGCCCTTGAAAGGAACCAGATACACATTCAATTTGACGGCTGCGCCACTGGCCAGCTCCTTGGGGAGCGGAAGGCCGAAGCGCTGCGCTTTGGATGGGTCGGCTGCTTTGAATTCGGCATTCGGAAAGATACCGAAGCGGCCGATCTCCCGCTCGTCCCCATCCTTTTGGGCCTTCACGACAGCTTGGACAGCACCATCGCGTGGCGGCCGAAAGGCCGTCACCCTGATGATCACGCGAGGGGACTCGCTCGCCACGCCCCGGTCAGCCCCGGGCGCCGCCGTGGCAGTGACCGCAGCGGGGCCGGCGACCGTCGCAACTCGTGGACTATCCTGCGCCGCAACGGAGCTCGGAGACATTAGCGCAACCATGCACGCACACGCCGCGCCAACTAAGCATGACCGGCGATTACCCATACCATTCGTCCATACACATACGGTGCCTGACGCCTGATATGGGCTCAGGCGGAGACGAACGCAACTTCGATCCGCCCCGGCGCGGCCGTGCCGGTTGGACCGGCGGCTGGCTTATTCGGCACCGGCAGGATTTGAATGCGGATGCGGCCGGTCTGGTCCGTCGCGCTGCCGAAAACGCGTTTTATCGCCCGTGTCAGATCCACGACGATCGACGGCTTTGCAGCCGGTTTGCCGCCATGGCCTTCATGAACCCCGAAAATTCCGAACGTGCCTACGTAGTGGGGATCGGAAATCGGCGTGCCCTGCGAGAGATAGTCGCAGTCGATGAACACCCGGTACAGCGTGTTCTTGTGCTGCGTGACCGCGACGTCGCGAATGAAGGCAAGCGCGCGTGGGCCCGAGGCGGCCCGTTCCCGAGCGGTGTTGAAATCGAGCAGCTCGCGGTCGGCTCCGGCAGGCGCAAGCCGGGCGACCGCGACCAAAAGACTGCGATCGACCTCGACCGCAATGTCGAGAGGCGCCGTTGCCGTCGCCTGCTGGGCGTTTGGCGCGGTGAAGGTCTTTATCCCGGCGGCGCTGCTCACGTTGGGCGTCGCGTATAGGGTCTTGATCTTGTCTCCTAGCGCCATGACGGCCGGCGCCACCGCTGCGGCGGCGGGGCGCGCGAGCCCGTAGGTGTAGCCAAGAGTTTCAGGGATATACATGTCCGAGACCTTCGGAGAATAGAATGATCCATCCGGATTGTAGAAATTGTTTTGGAACGTCATATCGGTCCAGAGCGGATCGTTAGAATTCTGGTTATTGACATTCCACACCCCCCAGATCCGGTCGATGTTGCAATGATGCATCATGAAGATCGGATCCAACGCCGACTGGGTGCCGCCCATGAGCCCGCCCACGATGTTGTGAACGTTATTATGAGGCGTTGCTTCAAGAGTGCCAGAAACGCCGCAGCCTTCGCAGTTAATCCAGGACTGGTCGAGCGAGTTCTGTCCGCTCGGCCGGCTCGTTCCGAAAGTCTCGAAGGGCGTCTCGCCGAGGATCGTGGCGATGACACCTTGACCGACGATCTCGTCGGGGAGCGAATCGGTTGGCGACATCGACCTCTGCGATTCGTACAGCGGATTGGGTTTGCCATTCCACGTCGGCTGAGTAAACGCCGCGGGCAGCTGACGATCGGCGGTCCAGTCCCAATAAGGCAGCGCGAAGTCGTTGTGCCCGGTCAGCTGCCTCACCGTCCGCTCGTACATGAGCAGAAATGCCCGGTGCCAGGGAAGAAAGTACCAGTTGCCGTGCGGACACAGGTTGAAGGCGTTGGCGTTCCCGTGAATGGCGGCGAAGTTCGCCCAGCTGATCGCCTCGCTCGCCGCGGCCTGCTTCAATTGCCCGATGCCGTCTCGCCAAGACTGAACGATTGGATCATTCAATTGGAGATCGCCGAGCGAACGCCGCTGCGGCGGCTGCCCTTGCGCGAGCGCTACGACGCCTGGTATCTGGGTCGCAATGACGCCTGCTCCGATGGCGCAACCCTGAAGTAAGACATTTCGACGTGAAACCGTCATCGCATCCTCCCAACGTATTATTTGCAAATACTTGGACTTCAAATAGCGGCCGATCAGATTTTGCCTTTCGGACGGCGGGCATTTTTGACGAGCGGGCCGCTCCTGTCAAGGACGCGAGCGGACCCTCGCGCCGCCCGTATGATTTTGCATATAGCGGACGGCTCCTCCCAGGTGTGGCGTTCACCGACGACGCGTTATGGCACATCGATGCGGGGAGCAGGCGCCGTCCATCCCAAGACGGTTCGATGTCGCCAAAAAGTCCGGCGGGAGCTTCAATCTTTCCCATAAATGCTATCGGCTTAAGCGCTTCTCGCACCGCGCGGGAAACGCGGGGCAAAAAGATGGTCGAGGGAGAAAATTCCTGGTCCGCGCGCAATGACGACGAGAAAGCAGGTTGCCCAAACGCCGTGGGTCGGCCAGGCATCGGGATAGACGAAAATTTCGATGGCCGCGGTCATGCCGAGAAGGGCCAGCGCGGACAGGCGGCTGGCGAGGCCTATGACGAGCAGTACCGGAAAGAAATGCTCGCTGAAGGCAGCGATGTTCGCGGCGAGCGCGGGATCGATCAGCGGCAGCTTATATTCGTCGCGAAACAACGCAATCGCATTGTCCGTCACGTGAAAGCCTTCGACTTTGGTCTGCCCCGACATCCAGAACACGGCGGCCGGAAAAATCCGCGCCGCGAGCGAGATCAGGGATTGCGGAATTTTGTCCAAAACGGCGGCGGCGGCGCGCATCGCGCCAATCAACGCCGAGGGGTTTTCCGGGTGAGTCCCGAGGGATCGGATCATGGCGAGGGAGCCTCGTTGGTTTGATTGGTCATTTCGATCGCGAGCCCCGCGAATAACGCCGCGAGATTGGCGGCAAGATCGAAGCTGGCGTTTGCGGCGAGCGCCGCCGCGGCCGCCTCTCCAAGCGGATTTCTAGCAAAGAGGTTTTGCAAAAAAGTCTTGGCGCCGGGCGGCAGGCGGCGAACCTCCACGTCGAAGCCGGGACGCGAAACAAGCGCATCCTCGCCACGCCAATCGGTGATGGGCGCAAGGTCGATTTCGCCGGAGTTCATCGCCCAGATCGTAACGATCGGATAGTCCGACGCGACGATTTCGACCGACGGATTCAAAATGAACCGCTTGCCCGCCAGGGCGTCTGGGAGACTGCCGGAGAGCGCGGCAGGCGCCAGAGATTTTGCGTCGACGGCGTGGTACGCGCGCGTTCGCGCGGCTTCAAGCCGTGCTACATCGGCGAGATAGGGCACTTCCCGCGCCGGTTCGAAGTCCGCTAAGAAAGCGGGAAACGCGTCGCCATAAAACAGCATCAGGGGCGAGCGCGGCGGCTGCGTGGCGGCGAACAATTTCGCGGCGCCCTTGAAGAAGTCCTCGCCCACGATCTTGCGCGTCGCCGGAAAGCGCGCTTCCAATGCGCCGGCGAGGCCGACCACGACATTGTTCCGATACACCGCGAAGCGCTCTTGCGGCGCATCGGAATTGTGAGAGGCTACGCCGTAAGGGACGGCCAAATCCGGGTCGCGCAGCGCGCGGGCGAAATCGCCTTGCCAAGTTTGCATGGCGTCGCGGGGCTCCTTCAGGCTGCGTCGGACGCGGCGCGGAGAGAACCCGCGCGATCCAGGCGCTCTTGCGCGGCAAGGACCTCGGCGCGCAGCACCGGCCACTCCGGCACGTCATTGTCCCACTCGATCAATGTCGGCAGCGGCCCTGCCCGGGCGATCACGTTGGCGAACAAGGCGAAGACTTCCTCGACGACGGGGGATCCATGCGCATCGATGCACAGCGGCGATCCTTGGCCGTCCATGGTTTCGAAATGACCGGCAAGATGAATCTCGCCGACGAGGTCGAGAGGAAAAGCTTCGAGGTAGGCGGTCGCGCTGGTTGCGTGATTGCGCGCCGAAACGAAAACGTTATTGAGGTCTAGCAGTAGTCCGCAGCCGGTCGCGCGCGCGATCGCCGCGAGAAACTCCGTCTCCGGAATCGTGCTCTGTTTGAAGCACACATAGGTGGCGGGGTTTTCGAGGAGCAGGCGGCGCCCGAGCGCGGCCTGCGCTTCGTCGATATGGTCGATCACCGAACGCAAATTTGGCTCGGTGTACGGCAGCGGCAGGAGATCGTTGAAAAAACTTCCGGCGTGCGAGGACCACGCCAAATGTTCCGAGAAACATTCCGGCTGATAGCGGTCGCAAAGCTGCTTCAGCCGGGCAAGGTGCACGCGATCGAGCGGCTCCCTTGAACCGATGTTGAGCCCGACGCCATGCACGGAAAGCGCGTAATGTTCCCGCAGAAACCTCAACTGCGCATGGGGAGTGCCTCCCCCGCCCATATAATTTTCGGCATGGACCTCGAAAAAGCCGAGCGGTTGCGGCGCGGCGGAAATGGCGGCGAAATGCTCGGGCTTAAAGCTCGCGCCGGCGCCCAACGGAAGCTGCGAAACGCGCATGGATTTTTCTCCTTAACCCGCCTTCGAGCGCGTGTCTCGGTGCGGCAAAAAAGGGGCGCGCGGATGCCGCGCGCCCCTATCGCAATTCAAGACTTTTTGGGTTTTAGCGAACCCATGCCGTTCGGGGTCTTCATCGTTTCGCAGGTTCCCTTCGGGACGTATTTCCAGATTGTGCCGTCGTAATCGACCTTCGATGTCCCGGCGCAGCTGGTTCCCGCTCCCGCCGCGCAATCATTTTGTCCCTTCAGCGCGACCCCATAGCACTTTTCCTTCCCCGGCTTGTCACCGCCCATTTGCTGGGCTGAGGCAGGCCCCGCGAGAAGAGCGAACGCGGCGGCGAGCGTGGCGGCGGTGAGCTCGTTTTTGATCATGATTGGTTCCTTTATCCAAACAACTCTATTTCGTGGCGCGGGAGTAACGATCCTGTTTCGTCCCGCCCCACCGATCCTACGCCTTCTTCTTCGCGATATCGAGAGCCACTTCACCAAGCCTATGTTGGATGATGAAAACATGACACGGACACAGCCGTTTGAAGTAAGGCACGTGCCTCGCGAGCGCTTTTGCATATAGTTCCTAGGCCTCAGGGAGATCCGCTGGGCGAGAAAGGACGCGTCCGAACCCCTGCTCTCAGCCAGTTCGCGCAATCGTTCTCTGTTAGCAAGAGATCATGTATGATCGCCCGCAGACATCAGGGCCGCACTGTCGGCAACTACGACGTCGGCACCAAGCCGTGGAGCCTACGCGTATTCTTGGTCATTTCTGCGCGCGTCTACATAGGCGCTGACGCGGGCGCGTTCGAGTGGCGAAAGGCGCAGGCCCTGTTTGGTCCTCCGCCACAAAACGTCCTCGGCGGTCAGCGCGAATTCCTGACCGATGAGATAATCGATCTCGGTTTGAAAGAACCCCGGCCCAAACTCCGCACCGAGACCGTCAGCACTGCGCGCCTTGCCGAGAATCATCTCTACCCGCGTGCCATACGCGCGAGCTAAGCGGGACACAGTAGCGGCGTCGAGCCAAGGATATTTGCCGCTCAGCGTGCGCAACAACCGGTCGAAGTCGCCGCCTTCCATGTCGCCGCCGGGCAGCGGCGCCGTCGCGGTCCAATGCTCCGCGCGCGGGGGATTGAGATACGGCGCAAGCCGGTCGATCGCATCCTCCGCCAAGCGCCGGTAGGTGGTGATCTTGCCGCCGAAAACCGAAAGCAGCGGCGCGCCGCCCTCCGGCGCGTCGAGATCGAGGACATACGCGCGGGTCGCGGCCGACGCATTCTTCGGTCCGTCATCGAAGAGCGGCCGCACGCCGGAAAAGCTTTCCGTGACATCGCGCGGGTCTAACGGCTCGCGGAAATAACGCGACACCGCGGCGCAGAGATAGACGATTTCGTCCGCGCTTATCCTCGGTTTCGAGGGATCTCCCTCAAAAGGGATCTCGGTCGTGCCGATGAGCGAATACTCTATTTCATAGGGCATCACGAAGATGACACGGCGATCCTCGTTTTGCAGGACATAGCTGTGGTCTCCGTCGTAAATACGGGGCACGACGATGTGGCTACCCTTGACGAGACGGAGTCTTTTGTCCGGATCGTGGCCCATTAGGTTGTTGAACACCTCGGCGGCCCAGGGTCCCGCCGCATTGACGATCGCGCGTGCCGTCACAATTGTTGTCGTGGCCGCACGTGTATCGAGGAGCATCGCCTGCCACATGCCCTGCTTGCGCTTCGCCGAAACGCAACGTGTTCTCGGGTTGATAGAAGCTCCCCGTTCCCGTGCGTCGACGGCGTTCAGCACAACAAGTCTAGCATCGTCCACGCGGCAGTCCGAATAAGCAAAGCCTGTCGTCAGATGATCCTTGAGCGGGGCGCCCTCCTTGGCGGTGCGGAGATCGAGGCGGCGCGAGCGGCCCAAGCGGTCGCGCCGCGCGAGCCAATCGTAAAGAAAGAGACCTGCCTCGATCACCAAGACAGGGCGCAACCCCTTGTCGTGCGGCAGGATGAAACGCGCCGGCCAAACGATGTGCGGCGCGATGCCAAGCAGCACCTCCCGCTCCAACAGCGCCTCGCGCACGAAGCCGAACCGATAATATTCGAGATAACGCAGCCCGCCGTGAATGAGCTTGCTCGATGCCGACGACGTCGCGCCGGCAAGATCGCCCTGCTCGCAGAGCATCACGGAAATGCCCCGCCCGGCGGCATCGCGGGCGATCCCGGCTCCGTTGACGCCGCCGCCAATAATGAGGAGTTCGACGTTGATTTGCTTTTCCATCAGAGCGCCAGCGGCATCGCGGCGGCCGCTTCGTCAACCGCCGCGCGGATTGAGCGGGAAAGGCTCCGCGCCAATCCTCGCGCAAAACGATGTCAAAAACCAAGCCGGATGATCCGGCATAAATCGCCCGCCGCCGCGGGCTCGGCGTGAGGTTCGCGGATCACCAGGCATTGCGCTTGCGCGAGAAGGCGCAGAAGCGAGGAGTCCTGTATCTCGAAAGGAGTCGCCACCGGCAGTCCTCTTTCACTCGGGCGCAATGTCGCGCGCAAATAATCTTGGCGGCCGTCGTTGCCGCGCAGCGCCTTGCCGAGGATCGCCGGTTCGCTTTGGTCGCGGCCCGCATCCGGATCGCCGCAAAGCGCGCGCACCAGGGGCACCAGAAAAACTAGTCCGGCGACGAACGCGGCAACCGGATTTCCCGGCAAGCCAAGGATAATCATTGGCCCGAGGTGACCATGGATCACCGGTTTTCCGGGCCGCATCGCGATCTTCCAAAAATTCAATTCCATGCCCTGCCCGGCGAGCGCCGGTTTGACCAGATCGTAATCGCCGACCGAAGCCCCTCCGAGCGTCACCAAAACATCGGCGGAGGCGGCGCGCGCGGCGGCGATGCCTTCGTCAAGTGCGCCCAACTCGTCCCTAGCGATGCCGAGGTCGAGCGCCTCACCGCCCGCAGCCTCGACGAGCGCGACAATCGCGAAGGAATTCGAGGCAACGATTTGGTCGGCGCCGATGGCTGCGCCAGGACGCACCAATTCGTCGCCGGTCGCGAGAATTCCCACGCGCGGGCGCCGGGCGACCGGGACCTCGGCGAAATTCATCGCGGCGGCGAGCGCGATGTTCGACGCGCCAAGCCGCGTTCCGGCGGCAAGCAAGACCTCGCCCTCGGCGAAGTCGATGCCCTTGGCGCGAATGTGGCGGCTGCTCGCAACGCTTTGCAAAGGTTCGACGAAACCTGCTTCCACCCGGGCATTTTCCTGAATCAAAATCGTGTCGCAGCCCTCCGGCACCGGCGCGCCGGTGAAAATCCGCACGGTTTCCTTGGGGCCAAGGGAACCCGAAAAACCATGCCCGGCAGTGCTTTCGCCGATTTGTTTCAACCTCACGGGCAGTTGCGCGAGGTCGCAGGCGCGCACCGCGTAACCATCCATAGCGGAGACCGCTTTGGGGGGCTGAGTCCACTTGGCGGCGAGATCCCTGGCAAGTGTTCGCCCTAGCGCGCGCTCCAGGGCAACGGCCTCAAATGGGCGGTCTTTCGAAACACTCGCCAGGATGCGCGCGCGGGCCTGTGGCACGGTCAGCGGCGGTTCGCCATTCATGCCGACAAAGCCTCGTCGCGCGAAAAATCTCCGGACTTGCCGCCGCTCTTGCGCACAAGCGCGATCGCTTCGATCCACATCGAGCGGTCGACTGCTTTTAACATGTCGTAGATCGTGAGGCAGGCGATGGAGACGGCGGTCAATGCTTCCATTTCGACGCCGGTCTGGCCCAACACCTTGGCGAGTGCGCGGACCCTTATTCCAGGCAAGGTCTGATCCGGTTCGAGATCGACCGAAACCTGGGTCAAGGCGAGCGGATGGCAGAGCGGGATCAGATCGTGTGTCTTCTTGGCCGCCATGATCGCGGCGATCCGGGCCGCGGCAAAGACATCGCCTTTCTTGGCATTGCCAGACACGGCAAGGTCGAGGGTCGCCTTTCGCATCACGATCCTGCCTTCCGCGATCGCGACACGTTCCGTCGCGGCCTTGCCTGACACATCGACCATTTGGACTTGCCCGGCGGCGGAAAGATGGCTGAGGTCCGGCATGGCGGTGATTCGATCCTAAAGGGCGGGGGAGCGGGCAGTCAAAAATCATCCGCGCTGGGGTTTATAGCCGCGCGGGTGCGGTTCGCCGACGAGAAGCGCCCGCGCCGCCGCCGCGACGTTTTTTTGGCGCATGAGACTTTCGCCGACGAGAATGGCCGAAATGCCACGCGCTTGCAGGCGCAGACAATCCTGATGCGTGAGGATGCCGCTTTCGCCGACGACGATCCGGTCCGGCGGGATTTTCGCGGCGAGCCGTTCGCAGACGTCGAGCGATATTTTGAAGGTTCGTAAATCGCGGTTGTTGACCCCGACAAGCCGGGTTTCCAGCGGCAACGCGCGGGCAAGCTCGGCTTCCTCGTGGACTTCGACAAGAATGTCCATGCCAAGGTCATGCGCCGCGCGGGTCAAGCCGTAGGCCTCCGTGTCGGTGACGCAGGCCATGACGATCAAAATGCAGTCCGCGCCATTCGCCCTTGCTTCATATACTTGATAAGCATCGAAGAGGAAGTCCTTGCGAAGGCAAGGCAAATGCGTTGCGTGCCGTGCGTCGGAAAGATCGCTGAAACTGCCCTGAAAGGACGGCCCGTCGGTGAGCACCGAGAGGCATGTGGCGCCCCCCGACTCATAGGCGCGGGCAAGGGCAGGCGGGTCGAAATCGGCGCGAATCAGCCCTTTCGAGGGGCTTGCCTTTTTGATCTCCGCGATCAAAGCCATATGGCCGGTCTCGCGCTTGGCCTCGATCGCCTTGACGAAGCCGCGCGGCGGATCGCGGTCATGCGCCTTGCGCGCCAAGGTCTCGAACGGCATGCGCACCTTGGCCGCCGCGATTTCGCGCCGCTTATAGGCCTCGATCGTCTTTAAGAAGTCGGCCATCAAGTTCCTCTGGCGGCTGCAACGGCAACGCCATTCGGCGGGGGCGAGGCGAGGTTCGAGGCTTGCACGAGTTTCGCGAGTGTATCAGCGGCAAGGCCCTCGTCGAGTGCCGCCGCCGCCAAAGCCGCGCCATGTTTTAAATCGTCCGCCTTTCGGGCGACGACGAGAGCAACCGCCGCGTTCAAAACGGCGATGTCGCGATAGGCGTTCTTCGCGCCGCCGAGCACGCCGCGAAGCGCCGCCGCGTTCGCGGCTGGATCGCCTCCCGCGAGATCGGCGAGCGACGCGCGGGAAATTCCAGCATCCTCGGGCGCGATTTGAAACGAGCGAATATGGCCGTCCTCAAGCGCGGTGACGAAGCTGGGGCCGGTGGTCGTTGCCTCGTCGAGACCGTCGGAGCCATGCACGAGCCACACCCTCTTGGAGCCAAGATTGCGCAGCACCCGCGCGAGAGGTTCGAGCCAGCCTCGTGCAAAGACGCCCAGCACCTGGAATTTGACGCCGGCCGGATTGGCGAGCGGGCCGATGAGATTGAAAATGGTGGGCGTGCCGAGTTCGGCCCGGACCGGGGCGGCATGACGCATCGCCGGATGATGCATCCGCGCCGCCATGAAGCCGATGCCCGCCTCCTTGATGCAGGCTTCGATTTCCCAAGCCGCCAGTTCCAAGCCAACGCCAAGCGCGCTTACAACGTCGCTTGCGCCGGATTTCGACGAGGCCGCGCGATTGCCGTGTTTGGCGACCGGTACGCCGCAGGCGGCGGCGATCAGCGCCGCGAGCGTCGAGATATTGCGCGTCCCATGCCCGTCGCCGCCGGTGCCAACAATGTCGATCGCCTCGGGCGGCGCCGCGACCCGCAGCATGCGTGCCCGCAAAGCGGCGGCCGCGCCGGTGATTTCGGCGATCGTTTCGCCGCGCGCTCTCAGCGCCATCAGAAACCCGCCGAGCTGGGCCGGCGTGACCCTTCCCGCGAAAATAAGTTCGAACGCGGCCTTCGCTTCGACCTCGGTCAGGCTCGACCCGGTCGCGACCTTGGCGATCAGCGGCTTGAACGCATCCATTTCCGGCCTTAAAACCTCAAACCCGCGAAATGGCGGAGCCTGAAATCCGGGTCCGCCGCTCATTGTGGTTCCATTGTGCCGCAAGGTCGAGAAAATTCTCAAAAATGCGCAAGCCGTGTTCGGAGGCGATGCTTTCGGGATGAAATTGCACGCCATGGGCGGGAAGGCGCTTGTGCGAAAGTCCCATGACAAGGCCATCGGCCTTCGCCGTCACCGTCAAGACGTCCGGCAGGGTGTCGCCGCGCACGACAAGCGAATGGTAGCGGGCCGCCAAAAACGGGCCATCGAGGCCGCGAAAAACCGTTGCGCCCTGGTGTTCAATCGATGCGAGCTTGCCATGCACGGGTTTTGGCGCGCGGACGATCTCGCCGCCAAAGGCCTCGCCGATCGCCTGATGGCCGAGGCAAACCCCAAAAATGGGAATGGTGGCCCCCGCGGTCACGATGAGTTCGAGGCAGATCCCGGCGTCGCGCGGCCGGCAAGGGCCGGGCGACAGCACGATCCCGTCGGGCGCCGCCGCCATGATCTCGCCAACGCCCATTTTGTCATTGCGAAGCACCCTGACGTCCGCGCCGAGCGCGCCCAGGCAATGCACCAGGTTCCAGGTGAAACTGTCGTAATTGTCGATCAGCGTAATGGTGGTCATGCGCGCCTTTATCATCGGGCGGGATGTTCTGGGCCGCCTGCGCATCGAGGTCAAGGCTGATCGCGGGCAACGGTGCTTAATCGCGCAATGACTCGCTCGAAGTCCTCCTACGGCCCTGCTTCGCTCCGGCCGCGAAGCGGACGGCTTCCTCGGCGGCGCGGAACAGGGCTTGCGCCTTGTTGACGCATTCGCGTTGTTCGGCGGCCGGATCGGAATCATAGACTATTCCCGCCCCGGCTTGCACATACATCGTCCCTTCCTTGATCATGGCGGTGCGCAGGACAATGCACGTATCCATCTCGCCCGCCGCGCCGAAATAGCCGATGCAGCCGCCATAGATGCCGCGCTTGTCGGCTTCGAGTTCGTCGATAATTTCCATCGCCCGCACTTTTGGCGCGCCTGAAACGGTGCCGGCGGGAAATCCGGCACAAAGCGCGTCGATGACATCGTGCTTGGCGGCGAGCCTGCCCTCGACATTTGAGACGATATGCATGACATGGCTGTAGCGTTCGATCGCGAATTTCTCGGTCACCTCGACCGAGCCAGTTTCGGCGACGCGCCCGACATCGTTGCGGCCGAGATCGAGCAGCATCAAATGCTCGGCGCATTCCTTTTCGTCGGCCAACAGTTCCGCCGCCAGACGTTCGTCCTCCGCCCTCGTCTGGCCGCGCCAGCGGGTGCCCGCGATCGGCCGAATGGTGACTTTTCCGCCCCGCAAGCGGACCAGAATTTCCGGGCTCGAACAGACGATCTGGAACGATCCAAAATCGAGATAGCAGAGAAACGGCGCGGGGTTGATTCGCCGCAGTGCCCGGTAGAGCGCGAAGGCGGGCAGAGCGAAAGGTGCCGAAAACCGCTGCGAAAGAACAACCTGAAAAATGTCGCCCGCCCGGATATAATTCTTGGCGCGCTCGACCATCTCGAGAAAGCGCTCTTTTGGCGTGTTCGAGCGCGCCGGACCGGCGGCCTGGCCCGCACAGGCGGCATGGACCCCTTGCGCGAGCGGGCCTTCGAGGGTGGCGACCACGGATTCGAGGCGTTCCAGCGCGCTATCATGGGCGGCGCGAAACGCGCTATTCCGGTCCGGGCGCAACGGCGTGACGACGAAAATTTCGTCCTTGACCGCATCGAAAACCACCATCACGGTCGGGCGCAGCATGATCGCGTCGGGCACGCCGATTGGATCCGGCTTTGCTTCGGCAAGGCGCTCC
>Ga0185299_10005145_pt1 | contig 15076 bp, 14 predicted proteins | sample PaiPotPPA55metaG_FD_128002 | JGI IMG/M metagenome (GOLD analysis project Ga0185299, IMG submission 128002) | Iron sulfur acid spring bacterial and archeal communities from Banff, Canada, to study Microbial Dark Matter (Phase II) - Paint Pots PPA... ...
ACACAGACGAAAGAGGATGGCTCGTGAATCCGCAAGGCGATCCCCGCACTCTTTAAAAAGCCGTCTCACGACGGACCGTGGAAGGTACGTCCTTCGTTGTTTTGGCCATTCCCATATGGCAGTCTTTCTTCTCCCTTTCTTCTCCTCTACCGCCCGAAGTACTCGCCGGAGGCCAGGATGCCGGTTTGGACTTGCTCGTCGGTCGCGCCATGTTGCAGGAAATTCGTCCAGGTCGTTAGGCCTTCTGGGTCGGCCGCCCGGCGCAGGAAATGCAGGTAGATAGCCTGCACCACGTCTTGGTCGGCTTCGAGGCTGCTCAACATGATCTGGGCCGCCTGCATGCGCGTCCCGCCGGCCGCCAGGAACTGGCTGAAGAAGGCCATGCCGGGCGGGTCGGGCTGCCGGCTCAAGACGTCGCGGTAAACGGCGGTGATGAAGCCGGAGGTCGCGCGTTCGTTGGGGGGGCCGCCCAGGTCCGGCGCCAGCGCAAAGTACTCCGGCGAGCCGAGGACGAACGCTTGCGCTTGCATGAGCGTGCCGCCCGAGGCAAAGAACTGCAGGAAGCTGTTGAACCCCACCGGATCAGGCGCCCGGTGGAGTAGCGTCCGGTACAGGTTCTGGATGACCAGCGTCCGGTATTCGACGCTGGTCTCGAAGTCGAGCACCACGGTGGTGCGCGGCGTGCCGGCATTTAAGAGACCCGTAAAGAAAGCCAGGCCCCCGCCGTCGGGCTGGCGCTGCAGCAGGTCCTGGTACAGCCCGACTACGTACGAGGCGGTGCCCGTGGTGGCGGCGCTCGGCCGCGTCAGGACCACGTCGCGTCCCGAGCCCCCGTGGTACGTGATCTGAAAGCTGACTCGGCCGGCGGGACCATTCACGGAGAAGACTGCCCCCTCCGGGAGCCCGCTGAACGTGCCGGCGACCGGACTGGCGCCGTCATTCTTGATGATCGTGAGGGTCGAGCCGGCGGCCGGCACGACGCTGGTGGAGACGGATAGTTGGCTGCTGCCCAGGTTCACCGTGCCCTGGACGTTGAGCTGGCTATACCCGGAGCCGGCGGTCGTGCCCTGGATGGTTACGTCGAAGCTCGCGCCCGCATTAAGCGTGAGGTTGCCGATGGTCAAGATTCCCGGCGGCGGGCTCCCCGGGGCCAGGTGGCTGTCCCCGACCACCGTCACGGCACCAACCGTGCCGATCCCTCCCAGGGTTCCGCCTACCTCTATGGCGCCGCCGGGCTGTGACCCGTTGACCAGGAGGGTGCCAAAGACAATCGTGCCGCTGTAGGTGTTGTTGCCGGTGAGCCTGAGCGTGCCATCGACGCCGAGCGTGCCGGTGCCGCTGATTTGGCCGCCGACAGTAAGCGTGGTGCCCGTGTCTGCGTCGAAAAAGCCCATGCCGTCGCTAAGTGTCACCGCTCGGCTCGTAGTGAAGCTAGCGGTCGTCTCCAGAAATCCCTGATTGGCGAGCGGGCCGCCGGCCGGAGCGCTCAGATCGCCGTCAAAGGTCAAGGCCCCAGCCGCAGCGCCTAACTCGCTATCTGTTGCCACCACCACGAAGCCGCCGTTGCCGATCGTCGTGCCGCCGCTGTAGCTGTTGGTTGCGTTGGCCAACACCAGCGTGTGTACACCCGTGGCCGGGGTGCTCGTGGTCAGGGTGCCCGTGCCGATGACCTGGCCGGCAACCGTCAGGGTACCAAAGACTTCGATCATGTCGCTGCCGCGGCCCAGAATCACGGTCCGGCTCGCACCGAGCGTGAACGGAGCGGTCACCAACAGCGTGGCGCCGTTATTGATCGTCACACTGCCGGTGGCAACGCCCAGGTCGCCGTCTGCGGCCACGCTCAGCGTGCCAGAATTGATGGTTGTACCGCCACGGTAGGTGTTGGCGGCGTTCGCCAGAACGAGCGTGCCATTCCCGGAATTGAGAACCAAGGCTTGATTGCCGCTAATTGTACCGGCGATGGTCACCTGTCCGGCGGTTACCGTGGCACGGAAGGACCCACCTGACAAAGCGATCGCCAAGCTGCTATCGAGGGTATTGGTGCCGGCATCGTTTTGGAGGTTCGTGCTGAGGGTGGCGCCGCTGATTCCCAGAGCCGTCGTGCCGCTGATGGTATTGCCGTCGCCCGTGAAGTGGATCTGATCCACGACCAGGCCGGAGATGTTATCAACCGAAGTGGCGCCGCCGGTGCCGGGGAATTGTACGATCGTTCCGCCCGCCTCGCCGGTGGTCGGAACGCCACCGTTCCAATTGCCAGCGACACTCCAGTTTGCTCCGGCCGCGCCTTGCCAGATGTGGGTGGCCGGCGCAAGGCGGTCCTCGAACCATTCCAGCCACGGCCGGTAGCTGCGTGGCGCCCGAGCGGGGCGACGACGCGACGGGGAAGCCTTCGACATATCCTTGACCAACTTGCGCCACCAGCTGAACACCATATTGAACTCTTCAGGTCTGGAAAAGCGCCAGATTCACCAGCGCATACGCAGCCAACCTCGCCGTGGGTTGACTTGTGAATAGAACCGGGTCGTTTCTTTGCAATCCTTCTCCGTTCCGGCGGACGAGAGCGACTCCTCCGCTCTCGTTTGTCTCTATTGGTACCCTCGATTCGGGCGCGATTGCAAACAAATTCCCGAAATAATCGGCGGGAAAAACGGGAAAAGGAAGGAAAAAGTGACAGTGTATGCACCTGCTACCCGCAAACTATCTTATGGAAAAATAGGGCCAATCGCCTCGGCGCACGCACCGCAGGCGGCGGCCGGGAACGAAAGACTGGCACCGGGAGTCAGGGCTCTGCCAGCGCGCATGCACGGCCGCGTCGCGAAACTTACACAGCCGAAAGGAGCGGTCGCTCCCTGGCGACAGGCAGGTTGTTCTGACGGAATCTGCGTCCTGGCCAAGAATGCTCTCCTGGATGTTGTTCAGAACAGGGGTCTCGAAGCTTTCCCGGATTGCCCGTGGCGGGAAATTTTGCTGAACGCGGCAAATGCCAAGCCATTCATGGCTCTGGGCAGCTATCTCCGGAGTCCAGGACCGGGTGGCCACAACATCAGAAGATGGCTAACGCCCGCAAGTGGGAGCAAGTAACGACTGAGCCTTGCTGACCAGTTCAAATCCAGTCGCCCCGACTCAGAAAACTCAATCCCACCAAAGAGATAGCGGTCTTGCATCCTGCACGTTCAGCTCGGTGGCGACCATGATCGAGTCCGTGCCCGTATGATCCCGCAAAGACTCCCTCACGAATAGTCACCGGACCTGCATCAACTTTTCATTTCTCGACTAAGACGCGGACATCTTCCAATCGAAATGTTCCCTTGCCCGCAACCAAGATCTCGAATTGACCAATTTCACAATCGGTTAGGATCTTTCGCGAGAACCCATCGCCGTTTAGAAATGTAACGAGGACCGATCGTTGAATCGGTTCTTGCCGATCGCTCCCAGGCTCGGTCCAGGAGATTCGCGAACCAACACCGTTTCCGTACACAAGAATAGTTTCTTTTTTCTCCAACAGTTCCTCGATGACCTTTTCCGTCAAGGGCTCGCCGCGTACGGAAGCGACGAGTCGAATGCCGCGCATTTTTTTGGGTGATATAAACGATAAAGTCCCGCGTAGGACATCGCCCGATTCGAGAAAGTGCGTGCCTTCGTGAGCCGGGCTTGCGACGAGGAATTTCCAGTCTACGCCCGTTTCCATGAGAATCGGTTTGAGAAGAAGTTGTTTCACCCCGAGATAGGCGCTGGTCAAGGTCATCAGTCCCGTGAAAATGATGGAGGGCCAATCCGTCATCGAGGCATCCAAAAAGGGATTCAAAGAAGCAACCCAGGTCAACAACAATCCAATCCCGAAAGAAAAGAGCGTGACGACAAACACGGCGAACAGTCGCCCGGGGAGATTGTAATCGTTGGAAGTTTCAAGCTTGGGGTCGTCCATTGGGGCAATCTCAATCATGCTTCCATACCATCCTAATCGTTGAACTCACTGTAATCCTTGCGTTCCCTATATGGAAGAGGAAGATAAAGGGGTCGGGAAGTCGCGTCCTCTTTGTTTTTCCCGCTGCATGCGAGGTTCGGTTGCACCTAACGGAGCGCGGCCTTGCAGCCATCCAATCACCACGTAAACCCGAGGGCCTTTCTCATTGCATCTTCGAATGCCTGATCGTCGAGGCTTCTTCGCAAGCCCAAAATCATCTCAGCGTCTTGGCCGACCGGTACACGCAGCGGTGTCGCGGGGTCTTCGATTGCACCGGCGATGGCTAATGCGACGACTTCGGGTCCGGGTGGACCAGATGGCCCGGTCGTTTTGGTATCGGCTCCGGCGCACTGCTCCCAAAGTCCGGCGTAGTCGGCTGGTCCCTTATGAGTCTGGCTCGCTTTGATGCCAGAAGCGATGGCTCCGGGCTCGATTAACACGCTGCGTATTCCAAAGTGACGGACTTCCAGGTGCAGTGATTCCGTCAAGGCTTCGAGCGCGAACTTGGAGGCGCTGTAGGCTGCTCGGAGCGGCGAGGAGACTCGGCCGTTCACACTCGATACATTCACGATGACGCCGGAACCCCGCTTTCGCCAGGCGGGCAAGACCGCCTGGATTACGCGCAACGCGCCGAGCGTGTTTGTCTCGAACATCTGTCGGAAACGATCCAGTGGATAGCCTTCCACCGGCCCTCCGCCAAATATAGCTGCGTTGTTGACGATTGCATCGAGCGGACCAACCTCTTCAAGGCACCGCGCCACGGAGTCATCGCTGGTGACATCGAGCACATGTGCCTGGATGCCTTCCAATCCACTCAACGCGGATATGTCGGTGGCGACGACCCAATGCCCTCGGTTGGCAAGTACCTGCGCCGTTGCCATTCCTATGCCGCGTGCCGCGCCTGTAATCAAAACCCTTAGCGCCTTTGACATTCGGAAGTCCTCTTGCGTGTCGTAGCTAGTCTTCTGGGCGTTTGCTTGTCCTTTCGGTGCTGCGACCTCGGCCGACTCAGCGGCCACGAGAGGTCCTGTCCCCTTTTTTTCGAACGCCGGTTAGCGAAAAATGCGTTGGGCGAACAGGTAAAGGTTGTTCCGCCACTCGGTCGGGTCGTGGGCATTGCCGTCCACGTGCCAGACGTGCGGGACGCCCTTTTCCTTCAGGTAGCCATGTACGCCCTGGCTGATGCGGATCAGGCCATCCCTCTTGCCGCAGGCGAGCCAGAGCAGTTTCAGTTGCTCCTTGGCCTTTGCCGGATCAGGCACCAGTTCCGCCGGCGGCTTCGTGTTGGGCGCGGAAGAGAACCCCCCAACCCAGGCGAAGGTGTCGAGGTGGGCCAGGCCAAAGTTGAGTGCCTGGCCGCCCCCCATCGACAGACCGGCCAGTGCCCGGTGCTCGCGGTCCGCCTGGACCGAGTAGCGTTCCTCGATCGTGGGGATCACGTTCTTCAGCAAATCCTGTTCAAACGCCGCGAACGCCGGGGCAGCGCCGAAACCGGCGCTGGCCCGGTCATCCTTCTGGGCGCGGCCGTTGGGCATGACCACGATCATGGGGATCGCCTTGCCGTCGGCGATCAGGTTGTCGAGGAGCAAGTTTGGATGGGCGAAGCGTTGCCATTCCGTCTCGTCGCCGCCGATGCCGTGCATCAGATACAGAACCGGATATTTCTTGTCCCTGGAGTAATCTGGCGGCGTGTACACGTTCATCTTGCGGGTCGTGCCGACCGTCTTCGATTCGTAGGAAATCATTGCCAGCTTCCCGTGCGGCACGTCTTTTTCCCTGTCAATCCGGGCGGGGGGATCGGGGAAGGCCGGCACGTCGTCGGGGTTCAGCACGATCGGTCCCCCACCGCGGCGGCCCCCCGTCCCAGGCCCTCTCCCCCTGGGAGCAGGATTCGGGGCAAAGGCAACCTGTGTGTTCACAAAGAGCAGCGGGGCGAACTCGTGCAGGCAGCGGCGCCACGTCAGCCATTCGTGCCCCGTGCCCGGCGATTCGTAGTACACATTCTTGATCCCTCCCTTCGTCAGCGCCTCGTGATAGTTCTTGACGCTGTTGTACATCCGCTCCCCCTCGGCCGTGCCGATGCCCAGCCAGAGGAGATGCACCTTCCGGTTGAACTCGTTGGCGTCGGCCATGACACCATTATGAGCGGTCTTCGGATCGAAGGGGACACCGCCGAAGCCCCCACCCCCGCCGCTGAAACCGCCGAGGTAGGAGAAGAGATCCAGATGCTTGAGCCCAATCGTGAATGTCTGCATGCCCCCCATGGAGAGCCCGGCCATCGCCCGGTTGTCGCGGTTCGGGATGGTGCGGTAGGTCGCGTCGATCATCGGAATCAGGTCGTTGACCATCACGTCCTCGAACGCAGCAAACATTCTACTGAAGTCGCGAGGTGGGGCGGGCTGCCCGGGCGCGGCCGGCCGCGGCGGAGCGGGGGCCGCAGCCCCCTCGCCGGGCCGACTGGCATAGCCCTGCTCCATGACCACGATCATGGGCTTCGCCTTCCGTTCCGCAATCAGATTGTCCAGGATGAAAGCGACGTGTCCCTGGTTCGGCCAGCCGCGTTCATCCTCGCCGCCGCCGTGCTGCAGGTACAGGACCGGATAGCGGGTCTCGCGATCAGCGTCGTAACCGGGCGGCGTGTAGACGAAGATCCGTCGCCACTGCCGGGTCGTCTTCGAGTGGTACCAGCGTTCCCGGACCTCGCCGTGTGGCACGTCCTTGGGGAGATAGTAATCGACGCCCTTCTCCGGGACCTCGATGCCGCTAGTCTCCTTGCCGGTCCCGTAGAACGTCTCGCTGGAGGGGTCGTTGACCGCCACGTCGTCGATGAACACCCGGTAGTAATGGAACCCTGGCACCAGCGGTTGGGTGGTTGCGGTCCAGAAGCCGTTCTGGTCTTTCTTCGCGGGATAGCGCGGGGCGGGAGTCCCAAAGAAGGCAAACTCGACCTTCTGGGCGCTCGGCGCCTTCATTCCGAACGTCACACGCAAGTCGCCATGGACGCGGGGATACGCCGCGCCGCGAATGTTGGTGGGGGCGGGGGCGGAGTCGGCAGAATCCGAACCCATTGCCAGATTGGGAGCTGCCGCCAAGATAAGAGGCAGCAGCCCAGCGAAATAAACGCGCTTCATCAGTGGATCTCCCGTGTTGGTTGAGTCGGGACCTCGGCAAAAAACGACTCGGCGACGCTCGCCAGGACGAGCACCGCCACGAGCGCGACGGCGACGGAGCCGGCAATGCCTCGCGCCCGCTCATCTCCGTGCGGCCTGTGACCTGGCTGTGCGGCGGCCGTTGCTCGTGGCCATCACTTCGGCAACACGATGTAAGAGCTCCACCAGAGCGGTCACTTCGTTCGGCCGGAAGGCGGCCAGCAGCCGTGCCCGCAGCGGCTCGCTCTTTTTCCACAATTTCTCGAAAATCTGTCGCCCCTTCCCCGTCAATGTCACACAGCGTGCCCGGCCGTCGGCGGGGTGGGGCTCACGGGCGACAAGGCCGCGGCCCTCCAGCAGCAGGAGCATCGCTCGCATCGTACTGGGGTCTGAGCCGACTCGCCGCACCAGTTCCTGCTGAGTCACCGCGTCTGCCTCTGCCAGGACAGCAAGCAGCACGAACTGGTCGGCCGTCACGCCGTCCTTCGCAAAGCAGGCATTGGTCTGGCGGTGCAACGCCAGGTAGGCCGACCGCAGTGCCCTGGCGACCTCACGCCCCGATGTCATAGGGATTTCTTGCGTATACATAACAAATCCGCAATTGATTCTAACGAGTGGCTCGCCCCGCGCCAAATGAAAAGCTAAGCCAAGCCATTCATGGAGCTGGGCAGCTACCTCCGGAGTCCAGGACCGCGTGGCCACAACATCAGAAAATGGATAACGCCCGCAAGTGGGAGCAAGGAACGACCGAGGCTTGCTGACCAGTTCAAATCCAGTCGCCCCGACTTCGTGTAACATCAAATCCCGTCGTTGGTTGCGAATGCAACCGGCGACGGGATTTGAACTTTTGTTTGAAAGGGTGGTTGTTCTAACGGCGGATTTCAACTTCTGAATAGAATCAGGTAATATCTCGCCGTTGGAATCGATGTCGATACGGACTGCGGGATCGGTCAAGCGGGCATGAAACGATCGACATGAAACTCGATGCCTCTGTGAAACGTGAAGGCAAAAGATTTTTGGCGAAATCTTGGGACCGTTGTCGATTTGTGGGATTCTCGTTCGACTACTGGTGAAAGTCGGAAAAAGACCGACTTCCATCGCATTCCCATCCACCACGTTCAGGAGTTCCGTCATGAAAGTCATGGTGATTGCCAAAGCGTCCAAGGCGTCAGAAGCGGGCGAGATGGACCCCGAAATGTTCGCGGCCATGGACAAGTTCAACGAAGAATTGATCAATGCGGGAATCATGCTCGATGGTACGGGACTGAAGCCCAGTTCTTGCGGCGCCCGTGTTCGGTTCTCCGGCTCGAATCGCACCGTCACCGACGGGCCATTCCCTGAGACGAAGGAAGTCATCGCCGGGTTCATGATCTGGAAGGTCTCTTCACTCCAAGAAGCGATTGACTGGGTGAAGAAATTCCCGAACTCGATGAATGAAGACGGCGAAGTCGAAATTCGTCCGCTCATGGAGCCGGAGGACTTTGCCGGGGTGGTCAGCCCCGAGCGGCTGGAGGAAGTGAAAGAACTGGAAGCCCAGTCGGCGGATCGCGACGGTTACGGCCTGGCCCGTTTTAAGTAATGAATGAGTGCTTGGCAGCGAGAACGCCGAGCCAATCCAGCAGGGAAATCCTTGAACGGAGAATCGCATGAAATACGTGTGTTTGGGCCTCTACGATGAGGCCGCATTTGCTCAGATGTCGCAGGTTGACGCGCAGAAAATGTTCGAGGAATGTTTTGCCTACGACGATGTCCTTCGGCGAGGCGGGCATTTCCTGGGAGGAGAAGCGCTCGATTCGGCCCGGAACGCAGTCACGCTCCGGATGAAGGATGGCAAGGTCCAGGTCACCGATGGTCCGTATGTGGAGACCAAGGAAACGCTCGGCGGCATTCTGCTGCTGGAAGCCCGCGACCTGAACCACGCGATCGCGTTGATGTCGAAACACCCCGCGCTGAAGATGGGGAACTTGTTCGAGATCCGGCCGGCGAATGAAGCGATGAACCGCCTCGTCGCCGAGCGGAGCGCGGCGGTTGCTAGAGAGGCATGAGCAAACGGAGCCGCTGGTCGCCAACCTTTGTCCCCTCGCCCTCGGTAGTCCGGGGGAGAATAGGAAAGTCGCAAACATGAAAACCGCAGCTTTGATCTTCACCGTCCTGTTGTCGACCGCCGTGTCTGCACAGGCGCAAAAGCCCGCAACCGGTTACGCGCCGGTCAACGGCCTCAAAATGTATTATGAAATCCACGGCAGCGGCAACGGCGAACCGGTGGTGCTGCTCCACGGCGCGTTCATGACCATCACCAACAATTGGACCGGGTGGATCGGCGAACTCGCGAAAACGCGGAAAGTGATCGCCGTCGAAATGCAGGGCCATGGCCGTACGGCCGACATCGAACGCGACATCAGCAGCGAGAATCTTGCCGACGATGTGGCCGCGCTGCTTGATCACCTCAAGATCCCGAAGGCGGACCTCATCGGCTACAGCATGGGCGGCGGCGTGGCGATGCAGTGTGCGATCCGCCATCCGGACAAGGTGCGGAAGGTCGTCGTCATTTCGTCCACGTTCCGCCGCGACGGCATGGTCAAGGAAGCGCTGGACCTGTTCCCGAAACTCACGGCGGAGGCCTTCAAAGGCTCGCCCATCGAAGCCGAGTACAAGAAGCTGAGCCCGACGCCGGACGAGTTTCCGAACTTCGTCAAGCGAGTTCTCGCCACGGCTTCCAAAGGGCACGACCTCGGCGCCGACAAGCTCAAGGCCACCACGGCGCCGATGTTCTTCATCCACGGCGACGCCGATGGCATACGGCTCGAACATGTCGCGGAGATGTTCCGCCTGAAGGGCGGCGAGGTCCACGGCGACATGAAGCCACGCTCCACATCGCGATTGGCCATCTTGCCCAACACTACCCACGTCACGCTGATGCAGCGCATGCCCGTCATCGTCCCGATGGTGAATGACTTCCTCGACGCCAGGCCGTAAAGCAGAAATGACCCGCTGCCAGAACTTCCGCATCCAAGGAGTCATCATGAGCGTGAAGAAAAAAGCCTCCGGACGTCGTTCGGCCCAGGTAGAAGTGGAGGTCCCCGGCAGCACCCAGTCTGCGGTGGCGCGACGATCGGCAGAAGCTCAGCTGCGTACGCTCATCGCCAAGTTCGCGCCCGCGCATCTACGGCTCATAGTCGCCATGCGACGTCTGTTGCAAAAGCGCCTGCCCACCGCCCATGAGGTGGTGTATGAATATCACAACTTAGGTGCCGTGGTAATCAGCTTTTCGCCAAGCGAGCAGGGGTACGAGGGTGTTCTTGCCATCCGCGCGGACGCGGACGGCATAAAACTCTACTTCAATCAGGGTAAGGCATTGCCTGATCCTGAGAAATTGTTGCAGGGGTCCGCCAACGCCCGCTGGATTCACATGGAAGGCGCGTTCACACTCGCTCGTCCGGCGGTCGCGCGCCTGATTGACGAGGCCATCGCTCACAATCGTGTGCCGTTCGCGCGCGCCGGCCGCGGGGCGGTGGTCATTCGTTCGACATCGGCCAAGAAGCGTTGACAGCGTCGCCCCGCCTAACGAACCCTCTGCCGCAGAATCCCAATCACAAGGAGCCATCATGAGCGTGAAGAAAGAAGCCATCAGGCGCCGTTCCATCCAGGTTGAAGTCTTGGCCGCATCCCATGGTGCTGATATTTCTCGCCGCGGTCACACTCGGCGATGACTTGCCTCGCAGCGATGCCAAGTCGCAGGGCTTTTCGCCCGAGAAGCTCGAACGCATTCCCGCCCTCCTGAAAGAAGCCGTCGAGAAAAAGCAGATCGGCGGTGGCGTCGCACTGGTCGCTCGACGTGGCAAAGTCATTCACGTCTCCACGGCTGGAATGCAGGACATCGAGAATAAGACATCAATGACCGACGGGACCATCTTCCGCATCGCCTCGATGAGCAAAGCCGATCACTTCAGTCGCGGTCATGCAACTGGTTGAAGACGGCAAATTGAAACTGACGGACACATCGGCCGCCTGTTTCACTTGCCAGGAGCGGTCATTGACGAGCCTGTGGCGACCACCTATTATTAGTGCGATTTGGTTAGAGAATCACAAGTTCGGCGACACCAACGTTGACAGGTGCAGGTGAAGGAGAACATGTATGCGAATCGCACTTGTGACACTGTTCTACACCCTCGGACTCATCGCCTCCGGCGGAACCGGCGCGGGGGCGGACGACAAGGCGGATGTCGAGAAAGAACTCAAGAAGTTCCAGGGCACCTGGACGTTCGAGTCCGTCGAAGCGGGCGGCAAGAAGCTACCGGCCGACCAGTTCATGGGGATAACGGTTACCTTCGAAGGCGACAAATATGCCGTCAAGAAAGGTGACGAGGTGGTCGAAGCCGCCACCCAGAAGCTCGACCCTTCCAAGTCACCGAAAACCCTGGATGCGAAGGTGACCGACGGCCCGAACAAAGGGGCGGTCATCTTGGGCATCTACGAGATCAGCGCAGACACGCTGAAGGTCTGCTTCGACCCAGAAGGGAAGAAGCGGCCAACGGAGTTCAAGGGCGTATCCGGTGCGCAGACGCTCGTCGTCCACAAGCGCGTGAAGAAGTGAATCAATCGGGAAAGCAAAAGTAGGCGGGCGTCGAAGCGTGTCCAAAATGGGCCGAATAACAAGTTCGGCGGCGGAGGGCTTTCGGCGGTGCATGACCTGGCGGCGATCCTGGGTGCCATCCTCGATGGCTACATCTTGCCCGTGGATGGATTCCACGGTGTCGTTCACTGGGCGCGCGTGCTGGAGAACGGGCTTCGGATCGCTGAGGCCAACGGGGCGGATCGGGACGTCGTCACGCTGTTCGCCCTGTTCCACGACTCGCGGCGGGTGAACGAGGACCAGGATGACGGCCACGGCTTGCGGGGCGGCGAACTCGCCCGCTCGTTGCGCGGCAAACTGGTCCACCTCGACGACGACCGCTTCGACCTGCTGTTCGAGGCGTGCCGGCTGCACACCGAGGGGCACACGGTCGGCGACCGGACGCTGTTGGCGTGTTGGGACGCAGACCGGCTGGACTTGGGGCGGGTAGGGATCACCCCTGACCCGCGCCGGCTCGGCACCAAGGCCGGCCGCAATCTCCTGGCCTGGGCGCACGTCCGGGCCGTCGAATGGTATGAGCCGACGGCCGTGCTGGCGTCGTGGCGGTGGAAGTTCAGCGCCGAACCGGGCGCTGCACTTGACCGCGGCGGCATGTAGCGTTTTCAAGGTTCAAGCTCCCTCGACCGCCGCGGCGCGTGAGCTCGGGCCGTTCGGCAGCAGGACGGTCAGCTACAACCCGCCGCGCCACAGCGGCGTCGGCTTCCGCCGCGACTTCTGAACGGGGGCCTCAGCTCGAGTTGGTCCCAAGTGGGCCGAACCAGGCCGGAAACCGGCACTTAGCCACACCATCCTGGCCGGTGGTCGCGGCATCCCTAGAATCGCAGTCAGCGGCTGGAGGCGGTCCGCGTCGGACGGCTCCCCACCCGTCACTCCTTGGAGGCAAACATGAAGACGATCCTCTCGGCGGCGTTGGTACTCGGGCTCTGCGGCCTTGCGGGCGCGCGGGATGAGAAGGCAGGCCCGGTCGGGACGTGGAAGTGCGAGTACGAGATCGGCGACATGAAGCGGACGTCCACACTGACGATCAAGAAGGACGGGGACAAGCTCGCCGGGACGATGAGCTGGCCGGACCAGAAAGATGAGCCACTCATGGACGTGAAGCTGAAGGACGGGACGCTGAGCTTTTCCGCCGTGCGGAAACTGATGGGTAACGAGATTACCGTCGAGTACAAGTTGAAGATCGACGGGGACAAGCTCAAGGGCAAGGGCGGCGCGGACTTCGGGGGCCAGAAGCAGGAGTTCGACATCGAGGGGAAGCGGGAGAAGGACAAGTAGCGGTTGGGCGGTCTTAAACTCGGTCGTTCGGCGAAAGAGGCGACATCGCCGAACGAACGGATGCAGTTGACCGGGCCGGCACGACAGCGTTCCGAGGTTTAATGTCAACACAGCCGGCCCGGTCAACTGATCCTTGGCGTTCGGTCATTTCCCATCCGCCAACCTGCCGACCAATTGCTGCAAGCGCGCTTCCCACACGCAGACGCCGGCGACAAAAAGTTCAATAGCCCCACCTCGGTACAGGTCACCTTGCGCCATGCGAGCGGAGCAACTCGATAATCTCCTGATGCCCGCGCTTCGTGGCCCATGCCAGAGGCGTCGCCCACGGCTCGGCGTCAGCCTCCAATCCGTCAGCGCCGCGTTCCAGATACAGTTTGACGAGCTCGATGCGTCCCCACCGGCAGGCCCAGCCGAGCGGCGTCGATTGGAGCAGCGGATCGCGTTTCGTCAACGACGCGCCGGCATCCAGCAGCATCGTCGCCCGGATGACGCGGGCCTCTTCGTTTGACGCTCGGCAGTAATCCGACGCGAGGTGGTGCAGGACCGAATGATCCGTGCCGTCGGCCATGTTGGGATCGACACCATGTTCCAGAATCAGCTTCAAACCCTCGGGCAACTTGGCTTTGAGGAGCACGTCATTCCACCACGGATCGTCGCGCTTTCGCGTGATATGCGGTAGACAGAGACGGTCAATTTCCAGATCGTAACCGCCCAGCATAATCTCGGCCAGATCCTGGAGCGTCGGCTCAGCGACATTCAGACTGTACGCCGTCACGGTCCCGTCGAGAATCGCCCGCGCGGTTTCCCGGTCCGATACTGTTTCGACCGTGAGGCGCGCTCCGTGCTTGCGCAACAGTGCCTTCATCTTCTCGTCTCCGGCCATGCACATCGAGTCGCCACAAGCGTACACGATCGCATTGACATCGGCGCCGCGGGCCAGCAGCAACTCGGCGATTTCGTGCCGGCCGCACATGGATGCGAACCAGAGAGGCATGCCCCAGCTTCGCTCGCCGTCGTCGGTGATGACTGACTCATCGGGATCGAGACCGAGGTCGAGCAACGTGGCGACCATATCGAGCCGGTTCACCCGCACCGCGATGGCGAGCAGACCGCCGCGGAACATTTGGATCTCGTTCGGGAGCCGGCCGTCCCGATGCAGTCGCAACACGGCCTCGCGGTCGCCGAGGGCCACGGCTGCGCGGGGCGTGAGCTCGGCCCTCATCTGGAGCAGCAGGCGGGCCGTCTCGTGAAACCGTGCAGGATCGACGCGCGCGTTCTCCATGAAATAGAAAATGGAGTCGCGTCCTGCGGGCGCCCAGCCGGCGACGATGGCCGCAAAGTCGAGCGGTGTTTTGCCGGATTCCAGCGGCCCATCGCACCGTACGGCCGCGCGTAACGCGGGGGCGCCGGGCGATGCACCGTGGTCGAGAAGCCAGCCCACAAGCGAACCCACGTTAAGACGAGCCGTATGCGTTAACGGCGCACGTACGGATCTGCGGGAGCCCTGGGTGGGTGACCACCCAGGGCCACCTAGCCGTTTCTTGAGGCGGGGGGTCTGTCCGCAGAATGCGCTAAGGTTGTCTGCCAAACACATGGCAACCTTAGGTATTCTGGGAAAAAGTTGCCGAATTCCGGCGGAATTCATGCAAATGCTCTTGACGGTAAACGTTCCTTTTTGCGTAACGGGTCATCTTACCGGCCCACGGTCCGCCCGCCCGCCAAGCAGTGCAGGTTGGCGGAGCCAGGTTGTTGGGCGTTTACGGACGCCGGCCACCTTGGCCGCGTTGGAAAGTTGTCTCGGCATTTTGCGTTTTACCGGTGGCCATGTTGGTGGCCGTCTTGGCGTCCCGTTGACCATCTTGGCAAAGAACTCTGACTCATAACGAATGACCAAGCCGCGTCGTCCTGTTGCTCGCGCGGCAAGCTAGCCCAACTTCCGCAGTTATCGGGGTGATATATAAGAAATCCCCGTGTTTTCCGCATGTCGGGCTGAAAAGTTGGCACTACATTTTGCTACATTTGATGCATTCCCGCCGGCAGTCTCAGACGCTGCGG
>Ga0185299_10005146_pt1 | contig 15074 bp, 8 predicted proteins | sample PaiPotPPA55metaG_FD_128002 | JGI IMG/M metagenome (GOLD analysis project Ga0185299, IMG submission 128002) | Iron sulfur acid spring bacterial and archeal communities from Banff, Canada, to study Microbial Dark Matter (Phase II) - Paint Pots PPA... ...
AGTGACCGCCCAACGCAGGGATGTCCGTAGCGAAGCTCACGACCGTGGTAGGAAGGCCATCGAAGCTGCTTAAGCGCAGCGCGGGGGTATGCGAGACTTCGCGGGCCTGCGCGCGGCCTGCAACGGCGGCGGGAAGCGCTCTGCGAATCGGAGACACATTCCCTACGGTACGAAACATGATCTCGGCGCGGGCATCATCGGCGACAACATTCGGCGCGTGGCCGCCGCAAATCGTGCCGATATTGAGCGTGCCGGCGCCAAGCAGAGGATCGTATGGCAATGGGATACTGCGTATGTCTTGCAGCACATCGAGAAGCGCATGAATCGCGGAGTGACCCAACTCCGGGTAGGCGGAATGCGCCAGCTTTCCGCGTGCAACGATCTCAAAGCGCAGGGCCCCTTTCGAGGCGAGTGCCAGACGGTTTTCGGTGGGCTCGCCGTTGATCAGATATCGCGAGCCACGAGGAGTTTTCGCCGCGGCGATCGCTCCGGCACTGCCGCGTTCTTCGCCCACCACAAACAACAGACCAAAGTTTCGGTTCCCTGCTTCCAGCAAGCGCACCGCGGCTGCGATCATCGCCGCCACAATTCCCTTCGCATCGCAGGCGCCGCGACCCCAGATGTACTGGTCATCCTCCCGGGAAGAAACAAATGGAGGGACGGTATCCATGTGCGTAGAAAGAGTTACGACGGGTTGGCCCCAGCGGGCGAAGACGTTGAAGCGCTGGGGTGCCACCTCCAACTTCTCCACCTGTCCGCCGTGCCGATTCGCGAGATCGCTCAAATATCCGAGGAGATATTCGCCGACCTCATGCTCGTTCGGCGTCACGGAATCGATATCGATAAGCGTACGAGTAAGTTTGAAAAGGTCCATTTTCTCTACTGTTTTAGGGATGGAAAGAAACCAAGGAAGGGAAAAACCGCGAGGGATAGAGGCTCGAGTTTCTTCGCTCCTCGATAGCTCTCCATCCGTTGTACCGGATGACAGTGGGCAGGTATTGACCTGGCCCCCCAAACTTCGCGGGATTAGCTTCCCGTGAAGATTTCGGCGGAGATTTGAAACTTGCCCCTTTTGCGCGAGCCCCCGAAGCTACTCGGGAAAACCGGCTCGGCTACTCATGGCCTCCGCGCCTCTATCAAGTCTTAACTAACTTACAAGACCCTATCTGGCCAAGTCAACGGCGAATCTGCACTCCCGATTCGATACGAAAAAGGCTTGTCACGAATCTAATTTTTTGATCTTTGCAACACGGGCAAATCCGGCGTGGACAATGGCGGTTTTCTTGGATGCGAGGCCTGTTCGAAACCGAACGCCAGTTTTATCAATTCGGGTTCGGCCCACGCCCGGCCGAGAATTTCCAGTCCGACTGGGACACCCACCGGAGCGTCTTTGGTCGGCGCGGAAAACCCGGCAGGAACCGTGATGGCCGGAAAGCCCGCGAGAGCAGCGATAACACCGTTGCGGTCTTTCTGAAACGTTGCGCCAATGGGGAGAACCAAACATTTTTGGTGGGGATACACCAACGCATCCAGCTGATTTTTCGCCATCAGGTTGGCCACTTCAATTTTGATTTCCTCCATTTTTATTCTGCGATCTTTATAATCCGCGGAATTGGGGCCATCCTCGTAACTCTCCGTGGTGGCGAAGAATTTTTCCAAGGTCGGTTTGTAGTAGTTCCCTGAAGCAATAATTTCTGCCAGCGAATGCACAGGCACGTGCGAACCTTGCTGCTCTAAATAGCGATTCAGTGCGGCCTTAAACTCCGGTTCGTTCATGCGAAAATTCGCGGTCAACGTTTCAATGTCGAGGACCGGGTCTTCGAGAGGAATAATTACGGCGCCTTGTGCTTTCAAAATATCAATCGCTCTGGCCATAACCTCGTTTACTTCCTGGTGCTCCGGTCCGCGGCCAAATGCGTTTGTAAGCACGCCAAGACGTGCACCCTTCAATCCATTCTGCAGGAACGCTGTGTAGCTCTTTGGAATGTTTCCGATGCTGAAAGCGGTCACTGGATCATTCGAATCGTATCCGGCCATGGCGTCCAGTAAGGTGGCCGCATCGGCGACATTGCGGGTCATCGGGCCAATCGTATCCTGCGTAAAAGACACCGGCACAATACCGTCGCGACTGATCAGGCCACGCGTTGGCCGGAGTCCAACTAAACTGTTTGCGGAAGCAGGGGAACGGATGGAGCCGCCGGTATCCGATCCAGTGCCGGCCGTTGCGAAGTTCGCCGCGACGGCAGCGCCAGTTCCGCCCGAAGAGCCGCCCGGTGTTCTCGTAAGGTCATAAGGATTTTTTACTTGTCCGCCTAAAGAGCTCGCGGAAATGCCGCCGGTGGCAAATTCCGACATATTAGCCTTGCCAAGTATAAGCGCGCCGGCTTCGCGAAGTTGTTTGACTGCGAAAGCGTCTCGTTCAGGCTGCGCACCTTTGAGTGTGACGGCGCCAGCCGTTGTTGGCATGTCCGCGGTATCGAAATTATCTTTCAGCACGATGGGAATGCAGCCGAGTGGCTTCAATTTGTGAGTGTGCTGGAACTCCCCGTCCATGGCATCAGCTTGCGCGAGACTCGCCGGGTTGATGTACAACATGGAATGGAGCGCGGGACCTTGCTGGTCGTCCGCTTGGATACGATCCAGATATTGCTGGACCAGATCGTGGCACGTCAGAGCACCGGCTTGCATTGCTTTGTGAATGTCCGCGATGGAAGTTTCCATCAAGTGGAAGGAACGATCCGGAGCGCAGTCAGCGACCGGAACAAACAACAGCGCAAGCACCAGGAAAACAATTTTTTCGCGGATATATTCTGGTCTGAACCCAAATCCCATCCGGTTCGTCCTCCACGTTACCGAGAGTCATAGTGTTTCAGAATTGTACTGCGATGAAATTTTCGGCTCGCGCGGACTAGAAGCTCGCCTTGATGGCAAACTGAATCTGCCGCTCCGGAATCGTTGTTCGCACCAGCACACCCGCCGTACCTCCCGGATTGGTAGCCGAAGGCGCCAGCGAAGTTCCCGTCGCGTCAAAAATATCGGTGTTGCCGTCACCAGGCCCTGGAGGCGCAAAGTTTGGATGATTCAGAATATTGAACATCTCCACCCGGAACTGGATGTTGAAGTTTTCGGAGATGCGCTTGATGCGATTGTTTTTGAAGACCGAGAAATCCAGAGCCATGATGCCCGGGCCAATTAACGTATTGCGGCCCAGCTGGCCTCGAAGATTAAAACAGGACAGCGGAGCTACCGGCGCTCCAACGCTTGGCGGCGCAGGATCGCAGTTAGCATTCCAAAATGCCTGATCGGGTGCAGTAGGAATAGAGAAGCATTGAGTCTTGATGTAATTGTCCGGATGACCGGGATTAATTAGAGTTTTGCAGCCGGGTCCATTGGACGCATTAAGGAACGCATAATCATCCTGACTTTGCGTGAAGGCCGGATCGCTGCCGGTTCCCCAAGTGGGAGTGAATGGAACGCCATCGCTTACCGTCAAGATCGTGCCAAGTTCCCAACCGTCGGCCAGCCAGTGTGCAGGACCGGTCCACGAGTTGCGTGAAGGAATGTTCCAGGTGCCGTTTATAACCAGCGTGCGGCCAACATTAAAGTCAGAGAGTCCGCGGGTCAATCGTGTGTCGAAATAATTCAAGCTGGAAATTGAATTGCCAAAAGCGTCGCCGGCGAGTGTCGCGGAGCTGGTGTCAATGCTTCGCCCCCAGGTAAAAGCGCCCTGCACTTGAAACCCGTGACTCATGCGCTTGGATAGTTGCAGTTCGAGCGAATTGTAGTAAGAGCGGCCCTTATAAAACAAACCGCGTATGGAACTGAACGCCGGATTCACGACCGCCGGTGGAGCGCATGAGGCCGGATCCGCCGGGCCGCTGGCGTCGAGCGAGTTGCATTGCGCGGAAAACGCGTTGCCGAACGCGTCGACCTTTGGCCAGAGGTATCCAGAAAGCGTTATCGTGGGCAGCGTCAAATTGGCTTCATCCACGCGAAACGGTTGATGCACACCTCGCGAACCCACGTAGGCGATCATCGCTGTCAAATTTGGTGTGATGCTGTACTGCACGTCCAGATTCCACTGTGTTACGTAATTGCGCTTGGGTGCGGACTCGACGTAGGTGGAGCGCTGGCGTGTGGTACTGAAATCCGCAGCAGGCAAAGGACCGAGCTGCAAGGGTTGTGCAGGCGCACTGTTACTGCTAAACGCCAGGTATTGAAAGAAAGGAACCGCCTGCGTTTCCAGAAAAAAGAATTGATACGGTAAGGGTAGAACATCAAACAGGCCGGCTCCGCCGCGCACCGCCATCCTTCCGTTCTTAAATGGATCCCACGCAAATCCGAGGCGCGGCTCAAAATTGTGCAGCGTCGGGTTGGAGGTGAACAGCGGCCCGGTGCCGGCACATTTCGGGTTAGGTGTTCCGCACACAGGAAGAGGATCGCTAATGTTTCTCAGATTGACCAACAGGCCGTTCGTTTCCGTGGGCACAGTGGCCATTTCGTAGCGCAGGCCCAGGTTCAGCGTCAAGTTCGACTTCCAATGCCAATCGTCCTGAATATAACCACCGAGAATGGTCTGGCGGAGATTTCGCGGCTTAACAGAACTGGCGACACCACCATTGAATTTCGAAGGCTGATTCTGGAGCAGGTGAGCAAGGTCCTGGAAAAACCAGACTCCGTTCAGATCTGTCAGGTCCGTCACCTTCAATTGCATGGCTTCGACGGTAGCTCCAAATTTGATGGAGTGCTTGCCCAGCGTAAGAAACGCATCGTCATAGCCCTGGAAAGAGTTCCAATCGTACAAGTCATTCACAAGCGCGCCTATACCGCCAGACAAGGCAGTCATGCCTCCAACATTCAGCACCGACGCATTTCGGTTTGGAAGTACGCCTAGCGCGAGATTTGCAGCCGCCGGGTTGAGTGGCGTTGAGCTCGCATTGTTATTCACATTTTCGTGGTTAAACCCAAACCGCAGGGCGTTCACCAATCCCGTGCTAAAGCTGTGCGTTTCCTCGACCGATGCGATTTGCCGGGAAGTAAGTGTGGCGAGCCCGACGTTGCCGAATGCATCGGGAGAACTGTACGGCGTGCGGTCGAACAGATACGTCCCGATCACACTGTCTTTGTCAGAGATCCGGTGTTCGATGTGCGTGGTGACGAAGTTTTCGTTCACCACCTGTTGGCCACTGAAATTGTAGGGACACACATCCCCGCCGCATGCTGCGGGAACTGGATAGAGCGCTAGATACTGTTGAATGAGCGGATCGACGATTACTGGGCCAGACTGAAGGTTTCCAGTGCGAGCAGCAGGGGAAGGCACAAAATCTATGTTGGCGATTCCTTTGGATTGGCGGTTGCTCTCGAAGTCAGCAAAGAAGAAAGTACGATCTTTGATAATTGGCCCGCCAATCGTTCCGCCAAACTGATTGCGTTTGAAAGGCGCCTTCCGGGTGGAATTGCTTTCGAAAAAGTTCTTGGCATCCAAAGCGCTGTTTCTGAGGAATTCATAAACGCTGCCGTGAAATGAGTTCGTACCGGAACGAGTGATGGCATTTATGACTCCACCGGATGACTTTCCATATTCCGCCGAATAATTGCTGGTGAGGACGGAAAATTCTTGAATCGCGTCCACCCCAAGATTGCCGCCGAGAACGCTACCTGGCGCGCCATTGGCGTAGTCATTCAAGCTGACGCCGTCCAGACGGTAATTGTTCTGCTGCGGACGCGCCCCTGAAATAGTCAACTCCTGGCCAAACCCGCGATTTCCGCGATCCGAGCCGCTGGCGAAAGAAGGCTGAGTCTGAATGGTGCTGACTCCCGGTTGAAGGGCGGCGAGGTCGGTCCAGCTGCGGCCGTTCAGAGGCAATTCGCGAACGGTGGTGGCATCCACGACGGCGCTAATATCCGAGCTCGCCAGCTGCACAGTTGGAACTTGTGTCGTTACCTCCACGCGGCTTGCCACTGTTCCGACGTGCATGACGACATCGAAAGTTTGCTGGCCGCCAACGGTCACAGTGATACCTGATTTTATTTCGGTACTGAAGTCCTTTGCGGAAATGATTACTTCATAGCTGCCGGCCGGCAGGTTCACGGCGGTGTAAAAGCCATCGTCGTTGGTCGTAACGCTGCGTTCCACGGCGGTGGCCACGTTCTTGATCACCAGTTGCGCCTGCGGGATGCCGCTGCCGGAAGAATCGAAAACGGTGCCGGAAAGAGTGCCTCCGGACACTTGTGCGCGCACAGCTGTGCAGACCGCGAGTGAAGCCATCCACAACAAACACATCCACAGACCGCGACCAATAACCATCCATTGCCTCCAAGGACAGTGGGCCCTATTTCCCACGCTGGACGATGGGTTAGGTCACGACCTTTTTCGGCGCTGACGTTATAGTCGCTGGCTCCGTGTGTCCAATTGAATGTTAGAATCGCTTCGAAACAAATAGTTTGTAGCGCATAGAGGAACAGCTTCGTGGTGCAACTGCTGCGTCTACAACGCGATCGAGCCTCCGTAGTTATGGCGCGGCCCTTCCTAAGTTAAAATAATTAAATGTTCCTTTAACCTTCCCGGCGCCGGCGTGCCGTGACTCTTCTGTCGCCAGGCAAATCAACGAGAAATATTAGGTAGTTGGAGATTCGGCGCGTCCAGGAAGAATGACAGCGCTATCGAGAGCACGCGGACAAATTTGGAAGGGCACTATTCACAGCGATCGGCTTGGCGCGCACCTTGGTTGCGCGACGCGACCGTTATTTGAAAGATTATTGGAACGACGCGACGGCCGCGGACAAATCTTCATACGTCGCGAACAGATTCAGCAATCCCACCATCTTGAGCGTCTGAACTGTGAATTTCGAAGGCTTAAGCAGGCGAATGGCGCCGCCGTTTTGTTTTGCTGTAGTCAGGTAGCGGACCAGCATGCCGATACCGCTGGAGTCAATGGTAGGCACTTCCTCGACATCGAGGACTATCTTGTTATGCGATTGGCGCATTAACTCCCCCATAGTGGAATTGAAACGGTCGAGCGGCTGGCCCATACATAGCCTTCCCGTCAACTTCACGATTTCTACACCGTCCTGTGTCCTGGTCTCGATATCCAAAGTACCCTCTCCCTGCCCACGCGCGGCCTGCGGACACTCATCCGCGCTCGTTGACACCCCTGAATCCCTTTGTTAGAGTCCGCGCACACGTTAGAGAATCCTCGGTAAAAAAGCAAGGAACACGGCCTGCCGGTAGTCCCCGCGGGGCTTCACGGATGGAGAGCCGAATTGTCGAGCCAGGAGCAGAAATCCATTCTGGATCTGTCTGCGCTCTCTTCCACTCTGCTCGCAGAGCAGGAGGTATCGCAACGAGCGCGGGCGCTTGCGCGGTTCGTTGCTGAATTTCTTCCCGACGCGGCTGTCAGCGTGTACACCCTCGCCAGCGATGCCGGCGGCACGCACTGGATGCCAAGAGCCACCGTCGGTGAAGCCACTCTTCACGGTTCAGCTATCGAATCGAATTCAGGTTTGCTCGGCCGGTTGATGGACGATCCAGTCCCTCAACTGCGCACTGGAGCAGCCCTGAAGCGGGAAGATTATCCGCACGTCGATATACGCAGAAGTCTGCAATCGCTTTGTTACATTCCCCTTTTGAACGGCGACACCTTGATCGGTGCGCTTGAAATTCTTTCTTTCAACGAAAAACTTTCCAATGACGTGGTCGTTGCCCTGCAGCCCGCGTGCGCCTTGGGCGCCATCGCCATTATCGCTGCGCAGGATTACGAAAATGAGCGCCATGGCGCGCTGAAATCCATCACCCGCCTTACACAACTCTACGATCTGGAAAAAGTATTCTCGTCGACGCTGGAGATGGCGGAGTTGCTGCCGCTCATCGCTTCGAAGTTCGGAGAAATTCTGGAAGCCCAGGCGGTCAACATCTGGCTGCTGCACCCGGACGAAACCGTTGAACTGATGCATCAAGCTGGCGTCGACCCCACGGTTTTCAAAGGCCAGATCCTGAAGCCCAACGAAGACGTGGTCGGCACGGTTTCCGACAACGGCGAAAGTGTTTGCATTTCCGATGCTAATGATCCGCGGCTGATGCAGCGCAACACCTCCAGACCTGAATTGCGGGTGCGGTCGTTGCTCGTAGCCCCAATCATCGATCGCGGTGCGCTGGTGGGCGTTGTGGAGGTGGTGAACAAACTGGACGGCGGAGCCTTTGATGACGACGACCTGTTTACGCTGAATAGTTTGAACGATACGGCGTCGAACGCGCTGCATAACGCGAGCTTGCTCATCGCGGAACGCAAGGTGGAGATCCTCGAAACACTGAACGCGGTAAGCCACGAAATTACCTCGACGCTGAATCTTGAGCGCATGCTGCAAACCATCGTGAACGCTCCTCAGGCTGTGATTCCCTACGACCGCGCCGCCCTCGCGCTGGAACAAAAAGGTCGCTTCAAGCTGAGCGCGGTGACCGGATTGACGCAGGTAAACACCGATGCGCCGGAGATCGCGCCATTAAATGCCGTCATACAGTGGGCTGCTCTTTCTTCGGAAATTATTCATGTGCGGCAGCATGGCGATGAGATCGATGCGGACCGTGAAGAGACCCGCGCAAAGTTCCGAAAATATTTTGCGGATTCGGGAATGCGCGGATTTTATGCTTTGCCGCTGAATGACGACACCGGACGCGTCGGGATGCTCTGTCTGGAAAGCGGTGATCCTGATTTCCTTTCTCCGGCGCACATTGAAATTTTGGAAGTGCTAGCCAGCCAGGCAACCGTCGCGTTGCGCAATGCGCAGATGTACAAGGAAGTACCGTTTATCACGCTGCTGGAACCGGTGCTCAGCCGCAAACGAAAATTCATGGCCATGGAAAAACGGCGCCGCGTACTGATCACCGCCGGCGCTGTTGCGTTGGTACTTTTTCTAGCGGTTTTCCCGTTGCCCCTTCGCGTGGATGGCGGTGCGGTGGCGGCGCCGGTGCGGCGTGCACAAGTTCAGCCGGAGGTCGAAGGGGTGATCAGGAAAGTGCTGGTGGCGGAGGGACAGCAAGTGCAAGAGGGCCAGGTCCTCGCCGAGATGGAAACGTGGAACGCTCAATCGGCGGTGGCGGAAGCACAAGCCAAATACGGATCGGCGACGCTGCAAATGAACCGCGCCCTGGCGGGAAATGACGGCACGGCGGCGGGGGCGCAGCGGGCACAAGTGGAATATTGGAGAGGTGAGCTGGAACGCGCACGTACGCTGCTGGATAAATTGCAACTGCGTTCGCCTATCGCCGGGGTGATTGCAACGCCGCACGTAGAAAATTTTGTGGGGCGTAAGCTGGGGCGCGGCGACACGTTTGCGGAAGTGGTGGACAGCTCGCGCGAGATTGTGGACGTAGCCATCGATGACGATGACGCCGGCCTTTTAAAGGTGGGGCAGAAAGCTTCCGTGAAGCTCAATAGTTTTCCGACGCGCACGTTTCATGGACAGGTTGCGGTGATTAGCCCAAAAGCCGAAAGCGTGCATGAGGCGCCCGTGTTTTATTCGCGAGTGGCGTTGAACAACGCGGATGGCGCGATCCGCGCCGGGATGGAAGGGCGCGGAAAAATACGGGTGGGCTGGAGGCCGGCGGGGTATGTGCTCTTTCGCGGGCCACTGCTGTGGGCGTATTCGAAATTATGGTACTGGCTGGGGTGGTAGGAATGTCGCTAAACCGAAAGATGCGAAGGCTACTGTGTTGCGCAATTGGTTCCGGTCTTGCCGGATTCGCGGTACAGACGACGGGCTGCGGCAGTGATAAGCCGGCACCGTCGGTGTCGAACGCCGCAAGTCTGCCGGAAAAACCGACCGCAACTACCAGTGCCCCAGCGCCTCGCGAACCGGTTGATTCGAGTCTGATGGTGTCCGGCCCGATTATTGTGGAGCACCAGGTGGATTTGACGGCGCAGCGCGACGGCGTTGTCGCGAAAATATTCGCTGACGTACCCGCGCGTGTGAAGGCCGGCGCTTTGCTTGCGCGGTTGGACGACCGGCAAATTACCGCGAACCTGGAAGCCGCGCGCGCCAAATCACGCGGCATTCAGGCCGAATTGAAAAACTGGCAGTCTGAGGCCCAAGTCCTGAAAGCTGACTACGCTCGCGCGCAAAATCTATGGAACCTGGGACTGACCTCCGAAGAGCAACTGCAGCACGCCAAGTATAAAGCGGAGTCCGACCAGTGGGACATTAAGCGCGTAGAGGAATCGCTGAACAGCGCGCGACAGGAAGAGAGATCGCTGGAATTGGAGCTGGAGAAAACAAAAATCACCTCGCCATTCGCCGCGCTGGTCGCACGCCGTTATGTGCGCGAAGGACAAACCGTCGCTAAGGGCGATCGCTTGTTCTGGGTTACCAGCGAAGCTCCTTTGCTGTTGCGATTTACATTGCCGGAAAAATTCTTTGGGAAATTACAACGCGGCCAGAAACTGGATGTAACTTCATCGGATGCTTCTGGAGAAATACATTTGGCGCGAGTGCGGGAGATCAGTCCGGTAGTTGATCCGGCCAGCGGCACGTTCGAAGTTTTGCTGGAACTATCAGGCGACCACGGCTCCCTCCGGCCTGGGATGACCGCCACGGCGCGCCTCGATCATTTGCAATGAATCTCACCCGCGTTCTCGACGTCGCGCTGCCGGAAATTCCAGCGCGGAATATCTCCGAGCGCGCGCCACGAATGCCTCCTGACGTGGTGTTCAAGGAGCACATCGAAGAAGGTAAACCTGTCGTGCGCGTGCTGGTGTCAAGCCAGGAAGCGATATACCGCTTTCCCCCAGGCAATTGGGCGTTGGTTCAACTTTTTGATGGTACCCGCACGTACCAGGAAATCGGAGAGATTTATTCAAAGCGCGCCGGCCGGGAATACAGCACCAATGACGTGCGTGAATTCGCCGCATCGCTGGAGTCGCTGGATTTCTGGTACAAGACGCCGCAGGAAAAAAACATCCTGTTGATGCAAAAGGATGCACAGAAGCGAAAGAAGGTGCTGAAAGCCAAGAAAAGTAAATATGGAGATCTGGCAGAAATTGCATTTCCTGCCGTAAATCCTGATAACTTCCTGACCTGGCTGCATTCCTATACGTCATTCATTTACACCTGGTGGTTCACCTTGGTGACGTTAGGAGTTTTCGCAGTTATGGCCGCGATCACCATCATGTTTTGGAGCGAGATCGGGCGGGACACTTTGCAATTCTTTAATTTCACGACGAAAACATGGAGCGACGTGGGGATATTTTACGTGGTCGCGGTCGTGTCGATGTGCTGGCACGAAATCGGCCATGGACACGCATGCAAACACTATGGCGGCCGGGTGCCAGCCATGGGCTTCTTGTTGATTTATCTCACGCCCGCGTTCTACACCGATACGGCTCAAGGACACGTTTTGGCTGGCCGCTATCAACGACTGGTCATCGCACTGGCCGGAGTCTGGTCCGAGTTGTACATCTGTGCCGGAGCCACCGTTATCTGGTGGCTTTCGCCGCCGGACACCGCCGTGCATTCGGTGGCGTACATGATGATGCTCATCACCGGAATTGCCTCGGTGCTGATCAACTTCAATCCGTTGATGAAGCTCGATGGTTACTACATGATGTGCGAACTGCTGGGGCTTGGGGAACTTAAAGAGGATTCGACCGCGTACCTGTCGGCATGGCTGAAGCGCAACGTCTGGAAACTGCCGGTCGAAGTTCCCTACGTACCGCGGCGGTGGCGCCTGGGGTATGTGGTCTATGCGCTGCTGTCCGGGCTGTACAGCTACACGGTGTTGTATGTCCTGGCTCGCTTCGTTGGAAACGTGTTTCGCAATTTTGACCCGGATTGGTCATTTATTCCCGAGCTGGCCACAGCAGCGCTGATATTTCGATCCAGGATACGCACCCTAGGGAGCTTTATGAAATTTGTATATCTAGATAAAAAAGATAGAGTTCGCCGGTGGTTTAGCTTGCGTCAGCTGTGGACAATAGGCGCTGCCGTGGCCGCATTGCTGTTGTTGCCGATCTGGCACGACTCCGTCCAGGGACGTTTTGTCCTCGAGCCTCTGCACAGCGCCCGAGTACGGACTCACGTGTCCGGCATCGTTACACGTGTGGACGTGGACGAAGGCATGTACGTCAAGGCCGGCGACCCGATTGCCAAGCTGCGCAACCTTGCGATGCAGTCGGAACTGGCCCGCGCCCAAGCGGACTACCAGAACGCGTCGATCCGGGCGGCCTCGGCAACGCTGCATTATGCGGATTTTGGCGTAGCGTCCCAGGAACGCGAACGGTCGGCCAAACACCAACAGTTGTTGAATTCCAAGGCAGAAAATCTTGAGGTAGTCAGTCCTATTTCAGGAGTTGTGCTCACGCCGCGTCCCGCGGACCTTCTGGGGTCATACGCACAGGAAGGAACGGCTCTGCTGGACATTGGCGATTTGCGCGTCATGCGAGCGCGAATTTTTGTTTCCGAACACGATCTTTATAAGCTGGCCCCTGACTCTAGGGTTCGGCTGCAATTCGATGGACTTTGGAAACGGCGCGATTCGCTCATGAGCTCTTTGGCGACGCAATCGTCACAAATTGATCCGTCGCTGACCGAGGAGAACAAATTCAAGGGTTTACGCCCGCCCAATTTTTATGTTGCGGAAGCTGAAATTAACAATTACGACGGAAGATTAAAACCGGGAATGGTTGGTCTGGCGCGAATTTACGGAGTACGACGAAGCGTTGCCGGACTACTATGGCAAGAAGGTCGCCGCTTTCTTGTGAGGAAGTTGTGGTAAGCAAAAGGCCCCAACTCTAGAGTCGAGGCCTTTGTATCACAGATCCCGAACCTCAATGCTTCAGCCCTTACTAGCCGCCATACCTTTAATAGCCTTACCCTTAGTTGCCGTAACCTTAAGAGCCTTACCCTTAGTAGCCGCATAACGTAGGGCCGGGGACTTTGTGGCCTGGCTGGCCGAAACTGGGTTCTCCCCAAGTTCGTCCTTGGCTACGTTCGCTTTCTTGGTGGTTTTCAGAGTGCTGATTAGGCTTTTCTTTTCGATGGACATGTTTCACTGGCTCCTCGCTTAAATTTTTGTTCCCGCACGCGCAGGTGTTCAGTGCAGGGAAGGGACCAAACTTACATCCGCTGTCGTGCAACTGGTCAACACTCAAAAGAAGCTACTTAGTACTAAAGTACTGGCAAATGCGATGGCTTCCCGGTTAAATTCTATCCCCCCGGTTGAAAATTAACCTCTCAAGGTTAATTTTTCAACTCTCTCGCGGCTGCTCGATGTGGTGCTTCCGGCACAGGTACTTTATCCGCTGACCATCCATCTGCAATAGCGCCGCCGCCGCGCTTTTCTTACCGCCGCATCGCCGCAGTGCGGCGTTGAGGTAGGCGACTTCGATGCGCTCCATCTCCACGTCAAAATCCACACCGCCTTCGGGGATCAGGATGGCTTCTTGGCTTGTCGCGCTGTGCTGAAGAAGGTGCTGCGGCAGGTGTTCGAGGGTTACCACCGCGCTGTTAACCATCACCACCACGCGTTGGATGACGTTTTCAAGCTCCCGGACATTCCCGGGCCACTCATACGCCTCGAGAACCTCCAACACGTCAGGCTTCAGCGTTTTGAGTGGCTTCTTTGCGGATGCGCAGTAAATCCTCAGGAAATGGTCGGACAGAAGAGCGATGTCGCCCTGGCGTTCGCGCAGGGGCGGAATAACAATGGGCACGACGTTGATGCGGAAATATAAGTCCTCACGAAAGCGGCCCTTGTGAAGGCAGTCTTCAAGGTCTTCGTTGGTGGCGGTGATAAGGCGGAAATCGATTTTTCTTCCGGCACGGCCACCCAGTCGCTGGACGGAGCGTTCCTGAAGCACGCGCAACAATTTGCTCTGCAGACTGTGATTCAGGGTGGTGATTTCGTCGAGGAATAACGTGCCGTGGTGCGCGAGCTCAATGAGGCCTGGCTTGGCCGTGTCTGCTCCGGTGAACGCACCTTTCTCGTAGCCGAACAGCTCTGACTCCATGAGCGTCTCTGGCAAGGCGGAGCAGTTCAGGCACACGAACGGCTGATCGGCTCGATCACTGCAATCCACAATGGCTTTGGCGACGAGTTCCTTCCCGGTCCCGCTTTCGCCGCGTAACACCACCGACGCGCCGGTGCTGGCTACGGCCTGCACCGCTTGATACACCTTTTGCATGGCCAGGCTCGCGCCAACCATTCCGCAAAAAACGGCCTTGTTCTCCACTTGCCGGATCAGGCGCCGGCCTTCCAGCTCCAGTGCGCGCTTTTCGATGGCGCGAGACAAAACAATTTTGAGTTCGTCGTAGTTGATGGGGAAACGAAAAAACTCGTCGGCGCCGGCCTGGCTGGCTTTCAAAGGAATTGTGCGTTGATTGCTGCGGGTGAAGGCGGCAACCACGACGTCATCCCGGATTTTGCGGATTTCCTCAAGAACATCAAGGCTATCGGTGGGTCCGTCGCCAATCGAATCCAGGTTGAACAGGATCGCGTGCAGCTCCGGCTGTTCGAGAAGCGCTTTGATATCGTCTTCATTGGCGGCCAGCGAAGTTCGGAATTCACCGCCAAGATGTTTGCGAACCTCCGGAAAGAGCTCTGCGTCATCAGTGATGACGGCCAACGAATAGCGTTCCGGACTAGAACTAAGGTCGGGCAAAAGTCACGGCACCGTTGTTGCGCGGGATTATAAGTCGAATGGAAGGTAAAGGCTAAATCTGAATTAAAGACATAGAGCTCAAACGGAAATTTTCAAAGATTGCGTTTATGGATGTTGATTCTGGTTCACGCTGGTGTCCGCGTTCAGCGGTGTGACGTAGCCTTCTCCGAGTGACCAGCCGCTTTGTTTTGCTCGTCGGACACCTTCGGAATCGGCAAAATAGCGACGACCCGAGTGCCATTACCGTTCGAGCGTACCTCTAAATTCCCGCCAAACTGGCGAACCCGTTCGCGCATGCCGCGCAGTCCGACCCCGCTAAGCTCTCCCGATGAAATTTTCGATTGTATTTCGGCGGGCATGCCTTTGCCCTCATCTTCGACGACCAGCGTGATCTCTCTTGGCGAACGATCGATCTGCACCAGC
>Ga0185299_10005147_pt1 | contig 15073 bp, 17 predicted proteins | sample PaiPotPPA55metaG_FD_128002 | JGI IMG/M metagenome (GOLD analysis project Ga0185299, IMG submission 128002) | Iron sulfur acid spring bacterial and archeal communities from Banff, Canada, to study Microbial Dark Matter (Phase II) - Paint Pots PPA... ...
CCCGGCGCCGCAAAAAACGCTGCGCCGGGCTTCACTCCAGCACCCCTCCCGGAACCATTTTCCGATCTCAACCAAGGGGACATTTTAATCGAGGTAAACCAGGGGACATTTTAAAAGAGGTTTGACACCGGAATTTGTTGCGTTGACGGTGTGGGCTTAAGGCTCGTATAATTGAGGTTTGCTTTTAGAGCTTGGAGGGTCGATGTACGCCGTTATCAAGACCGGGGGGAAGCAGTATCGAGTCGCGCCCGGCGACACTATTCGGATCGAACGAGTTAAGGGAGACGTGGGGGAGAAGGTGACGTTTGGGTCGGTTTTGGCCGTGCATAACGACGAGAAGAAGATTCTTTCGGGCGATGATGCTTCCAAAGCTACCGTCACGGGGAAGATTGTCAGCCACGGGCGAAATAAGAAGGTTACCGTTTTGAAGTTCAAGAAGACGAACCAGTACAAGATTTCGCGGGGGCATCGGCAGAATTATACGGCGGTGCGGGTTAGCGATATTAAGCTTTAAGGCGTTAGCGCCCTGTAAAAATTACCAATTCTGGCTGGCCAGGCTTAAGCCCGGTATCTACATTTTAAGAACTCAGAAAAGGAAAGCGTCATGGCACATAAGAAGGGCGGCGGCTCCTCTACAAACGGCCGCGATTCACACGGACAACGGCTGGGTGTAAAGCGGTTTGGCGGGCAACTCGTCAACGCTGGAACCATTTTGGTGCGGCAGCGCGGGACGAAGCATCAGGCGGGCGTTAATGTCGGGCAGGGGAAGGACGACACCTTGTTTGCGCTGGTCACCGGGATTGTGAAGTTCGAAGATAAGGGCCGGCACGGGCGGTTTATTAGCGTGCATCCTGCTGAGCGGGCTGCCCCGGCTGCTGCTGTAAACTAAGCGAGTATTCTACTGAGGCGGTCCGGCTTGTGTCGGACCGCCTTCGTGTTTTAATGGGGTGGTTCGGTCCACGGGTAAGACATCCCGCGGGCAGCACCGTAGGGACGCGTCCTTCCTTCGTCAGGGTAACCTAAAGCGCGCCTATACATTGCGCCGCTCGCGCCTGCACAAATTTGGCGCAATCTTTCGATCCTATTGCATCTAAGGTTTGGAGTGTCTTTCGATGTTTGTTGATGAAGCTAAAATTTTGGTGAAGGCTGGCGGTGGCGGGGACGGGTGCGTTGCGTTTCGGCGGGAGAAGTTTGTGCCGCGTGGGGGACCTTCAGGCGGTGACGGAGGGAACGGCGGCAGTATTTATCTGGAAGCGAATCCCAACGACAACACGCTTTTACGCTATCGCTATAACCGCGAGTTCAAGGCGGATCGCGGGCGGCATGGCGAAGGGTCCAACTGCACCGGGCATTCCGGCGCGGACATGATTTTGCAGGTGCCGGTGGGCACGCTCGCGTTCGACGAGCAGACTGGGGAGACCATTGCGGATTTGGCGACGCCCGGGCAGCGCGTGTTGATCGCGCATGGTGGGCGCGGCGGCCGCGGCAATCAACATTTCGCCAAGCCGTGGCACCAGGCGCCGCGAGAGCATGAAGAAGGTCATGCGGGCGAGGAACGTCACTTGCGGCTAGAGCTGAAATTGCTCGCCGACGTCGGGCTCGTGGGATTTCCCAATGCGGGCAAGTCCACTTTGATTTCGGTGATCTCGGCGGCGCGGCCGAAGATTGCGAACTATCCTTTTACGACGCTGGAGCCGAACCTTGGCGTAGTGAACGCGGACGGCGGCACCGGCAAAGAAGGCCGGGAGCTGGGACGCACGTTTGTCGTGGCGGATTTGCCAGGGTTGATCGAGGGAGCGCACGAGGGCGCGGGCCTTGGCATTCGTTTCTTGCGGCACGTCGAGCGGACGCGATTGCTCGTGCACCTGATCGACACGAGCGACATGTCCGATGCGGATCCCATACACTCCTTTGAGATTATTTCCGGCGAGTTGCGGGCGTTCAGCGAAACGCTGACGGAAAAGCCAGTGATCGTGGTCGCAACCAAACTGGACGCAACGACCGATCGCACGCGGCTCGACGCAGTGCGCGAATTCTGCGGCGAGCAAAAACTGGAATTCCACGCGATTTCGGCCGCGACCGGCGAAGGCGTCCGCGAACTCGTGCGATCCATTGCCGACGCGCTCGACAAGATTCCCAAGCCGGCACCGGATACCCTATTGGAGCTTGCCCATGGCTCTCATGAACATGCCGTCGCTGGGCCCAGCGATAAAGGTGGCGCCGAGGCCGATTCGATCGCAGAGGACACATCCCCTGCTCCAATCAAGGATTTATGAGAAAATGTAGCAAAGGTCCTTGGGAGGGGTATTGACGACCGCGCAAGCGCAGCGCACTGCCGCAAAACATCATCCTCGCCGCATCGCGCTGTTTGGCGGATCGTTCGACCCGATTCATAACGGCCATCTGGGAGTCGCGCGTGCCGCCGACCGGCGCTTCAATTTCGATCAGATTCATTTCATCCCGGCCAGTCGTCCTCCACACAAGCTGAAGGCGCATCTGGCTCCGTTCCCGCATCGATTCGCAATGGTAGCGCTGGCTTGCGCGGAACATCCACACTTCGTGCCGTCGGTGGCGGAGGCCGGCGAGGATTTCAGTGGCGCGCAACTGCACTACTCGGTCGATACCGTGCGTTACTTTCGGCATGCCTATCATGGGCACGGCGATCGCATCTATTTCATCATCGGCGCGGACGCGTTCCTGGATATACCGATGTGGAAAGAATACGAGATTTTGCTGGGACTGTGCGATTTCATCGTCGCCAACCGGCCGGGCATCCGCATCGAGGCGCTGCGGCTGGTCATCCCACCGGACTTGATGGCGCGCGGCGGAGTTCGGAAAGACGTGGAAGCGGTACACGAGTCGAGCATCGTCGCGCACCTGCACCGCACGTCGGTGTATCTGCTCGACAACGTTTCGAGCGAAGTTTCGGCGACGGATGTACGCCGCCGTTGCCAGCGCAGCCAGGACATTCATGGACTTGTCTCGGCGCGCGTCGAGGAATACATTCTCAAACAGGACCTATACCGTTGAACATAAGCTTGAACATCAACTCGTTGCCAGAAACCGTACGCCTCGCGATCGAGGCTGCGCAGAACAAAAAAGCATCGGGAATTACCGTGATCGACCTTCGAGAGGTCGGCGCGTTTACATCGTATTTCGTGATCTGCACGGGCTTCAGCACGCCGCAGGTGCAGGCGATCTGCTCGGAGATCGAAGAGCAGCTTCACAAACAGGCGAAGCGCTCGCCAGAGCACCGCGAAGGGCGCGGCTCGGCGGAATGGGCGCTGCTGGACTTTGGTGGATTCGTGGTGCACGTATTTGGCGAACAGGCGCGGCGATATTACGACCTGGAACGGTTGTGGCGTTCAGCGCCAAAGCTGGAAATTCCGGACGCGCCCGACGGCCCGTCAGGCAAACCCATTCCCATCAACGCAGGTTCGGGCGGAGCGCCTCCTCACGGAGAAGCAGTCTCAAAATGACGGCGGAGCGGCTGCCGTGGATCTCTGCCGATCCGGCGTCGATGCATCTGTACGAACTGGCGCAAAAAGTCGCTGCCGCGCCAACGACCCTTCTGATCACAGGGGAAAGCGGAACAGGCAAGGATTATCTCGCGCGGGCGATACACGAGATGGGTCCCCGGCGTGATGCTCCATACCTGAAGATCGATTGCGCCAGCCTTCCGCCGCAGCTTGTCGAGAGCGAATTATTTGGCCATGAGAAGGGCGCGTTTACGGGCGCGGTTGAGCGGAAGCTGGGGCGCTTCGAGCTCGGGGGCGCCGGCACCATCGTGCTGGATGAAGTTGCGGCGCTTTCTCCGACGGCACAGAGCAAAATGCTGCGCGTTCTCCAGGAGCGCGTGTTCGAGCGGCTGGGTGGCACGGAAACGCTGCGGATCGAGGCGCGACTGATCGCGCTGACGAATGTGGATCTGCCAGCGGCGGTCGCGGCGGGCACATTTCGCGAAGATCTGTTTTTTCGGCTGAACGTGTTGACATTGCGTGTACCGCCGCTGCGCGAGCGCCGCGCGGATGTGCTTGCGCTTGCCGATCACCTTCTGGACATTGTGCGAAGTTTGTTGGGACGGCCAGCGGCGCAATTAAGCGATGCGTCCCGCCAGTTGCTGGCGGCCTACAATTGGCCCGGTAATATTCGCGAACTGCGCAACGCGCTGGAGCGAGCGGTGATTCTGTCTCGAACAGATGCCCTCGAACCGAAAGATTTTCCTGAGAGCATTCGCGCGGCGGTTCCCGGGCTGGCGGGCGCTGGCGCAAACCTTCGCTCGTTGGAAGAGATTGAGAAAGAAGCGATTGCGGCGACGCTAGAAGCGACGCACTACAAGATCGGCCGGGCATCCGAAATCCTGGGGATCAGCCGCAAGACGCTGCTCGAAAAAAGGAAGAAGTACGAGCTGAAGTGAATATTCGATTGCTCATGCTCGGCAAAACGCGCCGTCCCGAGATGCGCGCCGCTCTTGACGACTACGTGAAACGGATCAGCCACAAGGTGCCGATCGAAGTTACGGAAGTCCGCGACGCGGCGGCTGGTCTTAAGAAAATAAATGCGGACCGCGCCGCCACCGTCGTCCTTCTTGACGCTGCGGGCAAAAACTTCAGCTCCGAAGCATTTGCCAAGTGGTTGGCCGAACAGCGTGACCGCGGAACACGTGAGCTGATTTTTCTTTGCGGCGACGCCGACGGCTTTCCGGACATATTGCGCGAGCGGGGCCATCAGAAAATGTCGCTCAGCGCGATGACCTTTTCTCACGAACTTGCTCGCGTCATGCTTGCGGAACAGATTTATCGCGGGTTCGCGATACTCTCGGGAAGCCCCTATCCGAAGTGAGAAGTACTGGGGACAGAGGGACACGCTAAAGCGCGCCCCTACATTTTGGCTGCGCCGCCCCCGACGGCTTGGCTGGGGCGCTAGCCTTTGCCCTATTAGGCTTCGCGGTGAAAATGTTGTACAACCTTAGGCACCATGCCGGCACGTATTGTCCCCGATGAAGGCAAGCCCTCCGCGGCAATCGAAATACCATTGGAGAAGCCGCTTCCCGAATACGATCTGGAACAACTCGACCAGCCGACGCCTCGCGATGTTGACGGCATCCTGGTGTCGCAAGGTTTTCGCGATCTGGTCGATGATTCGCGTGGGATTTTGATGGATTTGCTAGCCAACGAGCCACACTCCGCCGATTTTTCGCATGGCCGAGCGCTCAATCTGTCCCACGCGAATGAGCATTCGTTGCAGGTGGAGCAACTGACCGGCGCGATTTGCCCTGGAGACGATGAAGTCTATCGCCCTGGATTGTGGATTGTCGTACGCGACGTACACGCCAATCAGCGTGAGAGCCTTCCGCTAGCAACGCGGGAACGCATCGCCGCCATCGCGCGGGAATTCGTCAAACGCCTGGGATTGTAATCGCGCCGCATCACAATCACACAGGATCAATGCGACGAAACCATACAGAAAGATCGACGAGGCATGCCGGAAGATAAAGGGTTGCTGATCGTTTACACCGGGCCGGGCAAGGGCAAAACCACTTGCGCGCTTGGCACCGGCTTCCGCGCCGTCGGCCAAGGATTGCGTGTGCTGATGGTGCAGTTCATCAAGGGCTCCTGGCATTACGGCGAGCTCGATTCCGCCAAGATGCTGGGCGACGACAAGTTCGAGATTCGGCCGATGGGACGCGGCTTCGTGAAAGTCGGCGGAGCGGAGACCGACCCCGAGGACATCAAGATGGCGCACGATTGCTGGGTCGCCGGGCGAGACGCCATCCACAGCGGAACATACGACCTGGTGATCCTGGATGAAATCAACTACGTCATCAGCTACAAAATGCTTGATCCGGACGAGATCGTCGAAGCGCTCAAGGCGCGCCCCGAGCGCGCTCACGTCATCTGCACCGGACGCAATGCGCATCCCAAGCTGGTGGAGATTGCCGACCTGGTCACGGAAATGCGCGAAGTGAAACACCCTTACACCAAAGGCATTCTGGCCCAGCGTGGTATAGACTATTAAGGTTGGGTTACGGCCGCCTTGTTCATAGTGCGGCCATTTTTTGCGGATCCACTCAGGCTTAAAAGGCGGCGACTAGTAGCCGCAGTCCATTTCCGAGCATCCGGCACTCCGAACTGACGACTCTTATGGCTTGGTTTAAGCGCGACAAAAAATCGATCGAGCAGCCCACCCCGCCTGAAGAGCGCAAAGTGCGAACTGAAGGCTTGTGGGTGAAATGCGAGTCCTGCCGGACTATTGTGTTCCGCAAGGATCTCGAAGCTAATCTGCTGGTCTGCCCCAAGTGCGGTTTTCATTTCAAAATGAATGCCAAGCAGCGCCTGGAGATGTTGCTCGATGGCCGCTGGACCGAGCACGATGCGCGCATGACCTCAACCGATCCCCTGAAGTTCGTGGACACCAAGCCTTACGCCACCCGGTTGAAGGAAGCACGCAAGAAGCTCGGCATGAATGACGCGATCATTACCGCGGAAGGACAGCTAGCCGGGCGACCGGTGGTCTGCTGCGCGATGGAGTTTAACTTTATCGGCGGGTCCATGGGCGCGGTGGTGGGCGAGAAGGTGACTCGCGGGATCGAGCTGTCGCTGGAGACGCACCAGCCGCTGATTGTCGTGTCGTGTTCCGGTGGCGCGCGGATGATGGAAGGCACGATCAGCCTGATGCAGCTGGCGAAGGTTTCCGCGGCGCTGGCTAGGTTGGATGACGCCAAGGTGCCGTACATCTCCGTGCTGACCGATCCGACGACGGGCGGTGTCACAGCCAGCTTCGCGATGCTGGGCGACCTGAATATCGGCGAACCCGGCGCGCTGATCGGCTTCGCCGGTCCGCGTGTGATCGAACAGACGATTCGCCAGACGCTGCCTGACGGCTTTCAGCGCTCTGAATTTCTTCTCGAGCACGGATTTCTCGACGCCGTCGTCCCCCGCAAAGGGCTGAAGAGTTTCATCGCCTCGTCGCTTGACCTCCTATTGGGATGACATGAACTACGACGCTGCTGTCCGGTACCTGCTGTCGCTCGGCAGAGAATTGGCTGCGCCGACGCAGGCAGCTGCGGCAAAATTTGATCTCGAAAATATTTCCGTGCTGGCGGAGCGGCTTGGGCGGCCGGACCGCGCATATCCTTCGGCGCATATTGCGGGTACGAATGGCAAGGGGTCGACCGCGGCGTTCCTGGAATCGATTCTGCGTCATGCAGGTTTTCGGACGGGGCTGAACACGTCGCCGCATCTGGAGAACATCAACGAGCGGATTCGCGTGGCAGGGGAAGAGATCAGCGATGAAGCCTTCGCCGATGTTCTTACGCGCATCCTGTCCGTCACCGAGGAGTTGCTGGCTGCCGGAAAGCTGCGCGCGCACCCGACCTACTTCGAGTGCGTGACCGCCATGGCGTTTGAATATTTCGCGAGGCAGCGGGTCGATTTCGCCGTTTTTGAGGTGGGCCTCGGAGGCCGCCTGGACGCCACGAACATCCTCACGCCCGTGGCATCAATCATTACGCGCGTCGATTTCGATCACGAGAATTTTCTTGGCCATTCGCTGCGTGAAATCGCCGGCGAGAAGGCGGGGATTCTGAAGCCGAGCGTGCCCGTCGTCCTGGCGCCCCAGCGGCCGGAAGCGCGAGAGTTGATCGTAGCGCGGGCCGCCGAACTCCGCTGCCCCGTGATTGACACATCGACCGCATATGCGATCGATCGCGAATCCGCGCGCGACGGCCGTGTTCGCGCCCGCGTGACCGAAATTGCCTCCGGCTGGACGATTGACCTGGCCCCCAGCCTCCCCGGACGCTTCCAACTACAAAACGCGCTAAACGCCGTCGCTGCGGCGCGAATCCTGCGCGAACGCGGCTTTCGGATTACAGACGAGGACATCTCCGAAGGGATCGCCGACACGGTTTGGCCGGGGCGCATCGAAAAGCTGCAATCGGACCCGAACGTTTATCTCGATGGCGCACACAATCCCTCAGCGGCCCGCGAACTCGCCGCGTTTTGGGAAGAAAATTTCGCCGGCCGCAGGATCTATCTTCTCTACGGAGCGCTTCGCGATAAAGCTGTGGATGAAGTTGCCGGCTTGCTCTTCCCTTTCGCCGCCGAGGTCATCTTTACCGAACCGCGCACCTCGCGCGCCGTGTCCGCCGCTCAGCTTGCCGAAATCGGCGCGCACCACGCGGCGCAGAGTTGCGTGATCGCCGACGCTGAGCAAGCGCTGGACTACGCGCTGGCCAAGGCTGCGCATAGCGATGCTATCTTCATCACTGGCTCGCTTTATCTGGTCGGGCAGCTTCGCCATTATTGGAAGCAGCGCACGGGGGTCGCGGCGCGCTAACAAACGCCGTAGAATGTGCGGTCGGCAAGTCTCGCCAGAACGGAGCTGTCTTCAACCTATCGCATGGCAAAAAAGCGCCAGAGCCTGACGACCAACACCCATTCGACAGCTTCTATTCCGAGTGGGCCCGCTAGCACGCAGTCCAATCCTCAACCTGCCGCGAATGGAGAATCGCCGCTGGTCGGCGTCATCATGGGCTCCTCGTCGGACTGGGAAACCATGGAGCACGTCGCTAAGACGCTGGCCGAACTCGGTGTTCCACATGAAACGCGGGTGGTTTCCGCGCACCGCACGCCCGACCTGCTCTTCGAATACGCGTCGTCCGCCGAAAAGCGCGGAATTGAGGTCATCATCGCGGGCGCGGGTGGCGCAGCGCATCTGCCGGGCATGGCCGCTTCCAAGACTGTCCTGCCTGTACTCGGCGTTCCCGTCGAATCGAAAACACTCAAAGGGCTCGACTCTCTACTCTCCATTGCGCAAATGCCCGGAGGCATTCCGGTTGGCACGCTGGCGATCGGCAAGGCTGGGGCGATCAACGCGGCGCTATTGGCCGCGGCGATTCTCGGCGCGAAGCATCCCGAGATTCGCGAGGCGCTGCGTAAATTCCGGGTGGAGCAGACGGAGCGCGTGCTCGCCAATCCCGATCCTGCCGCGGCGCAAGATGGATCGTTTCGCCTGAGCGCGATCGAGTCTTCCCCGAAAAGGAAGCCTGCGTGACCATCGGCATTCTCGGCGGCGGACAACTCGGCTACATGCTCGCGCTCGCGGGCTACCCGCTGGGACTGCATTTTCGGTTCTTCGACCCTTCGCCGGAAGCGCCCGTAGGGCGTATCGCTTCGCGCGTCACCGCGGAATTTTCCGATGAGGCGGCTCTTGAGAAATTCGCCAGTGGGCTTGAGCTGGTTACGTATGAATTCGAAAACGTGCCTGCCGCCGCTGTTCGTTTTCTCGCCGAACGCGTGCCGGTGTTCCCGCCTCCCGCTGCGCTGGAGGCCGCGCAAGACCGGCTGCGTGAGAAGCAGCTCTTTCTTGACCTGGGCATCCCTACGACCGACTTTGCGCCGGTCACTGATCGCGACGCGTTGGACGCCGCGGTAAAGACGGTTGGCCTGCCGGCAGTGCTCAAAACGTGCCGGATGGGGTACGACGGGAAGGGCCAGTGGCTGCTTCGAACAGCGGAAGATGTAACGCGCGCCAAGGATGAGCTGCCCGGACCGGGATCGGTTGAGGTCCTTCAGGCATCCTCGTCGGATGCCCCCAGGATGACAAATAGGGCCAGGCTCGCTCGCGGTCCCCGAACTGCAGAACGCTCTCGTGTAGGTGGGGACTCCTCGATTGAAGCGCCCTTTATTCTCGAACGCTTCGTTCCGTTCAACCGCGAACTGAGCGTCATGGCCGTCCGCGGCCGCACGGGCGAAACCGCGATCTATCCGTTGGTCGAGAACCACCATCGCGGCGGTATCCTGCGCCTCTCGCTGGCTCCCGCGCCACGCCTCGATCCCGCCATCCAGCGCGCCGCCGAAGAAGCGGTCCGCGCCCTTCTCGACGAGCTGCAGTACGTCGGCGTCCTCGCCATCGAATTCTTCGAGCAGGACGGCCGCTTGCTGGCGAACGAAATGGCCCCGCGCGTTCACAATTCCGGCCACTGGACCATCGATGGGGCGCTCACCAGTCAATTTGAGAATCACCTCCGCGCCGTCGTGGGGTTGCCACTGGGCTCGACACACGCGATCGGGTCATCCGCTATGCTGAACCTGATCGGCGAGCTTCCCGATTCCGCCGAAGTCCTAGCCGTTCGCGACGCCCATCTGCACCTGTACGGCAAATCCCCGCGCGCCGGGCGCAAGCTTGGCCATGTCACGCTGCGCGCGTCGTCGGCCGAGCAACTCGCGTCGCGCCTGGCTGAGCTCCCGAGCTTTTTTCACCGCCCCGAATTCTGCCTGGACGCGATCTTCGCTCGGCCGTTGTCCTCTCGCGCCTGAACCTGCCCTGCCGTGATCTACTCTCGGCCCGATTTGCCGCCCAGTCCGCCCGAGTGCTAGGATGCAGGGTTCCCATGACTCCCTCCCTGCCATCCGGAAGCGGCTCCCTACTCATGCTCATTGGCATCGGCATCCCCTGGCGCACAACCCAGGAGCAGCGCCAAGGCAAGCGCGAGAAGCTCGACTATTACCTTGCGGCGGTAAGAAAAGCGGGGGCGGACCCCTTTGAGATCGAGCTGGACCAGCCTCCGGCCCAGCTTCAAGCGCAACTGCTGGAACTCGATGGCTTTGTGTTGCCGGGGAGTCCCGCCGACGTTGACCCGAGTCGTTATGGCGCCACTAAGCACCCTAAAATAAATGAGTTGGACGCCCACCGTGATCGAACCGACTTCGCCATCCTCAAACACGCCTTCGAAACCGGGAAGCCCGTCCTGGCGATCTGCTTCGGATGCCAGAGTCTAAACGTCTATCTAGAAGGGACCCTGATCCAGGACCTTCGAGCCGAGAGGCCCGGGTCGATTGCTCACGGAGATACGGACCGGCCTCCGGGAGCGCCGAAAGGCGACCTTGAGCACGCGGTGGACTTTGCGGGCGGGTCCCTGCTAGCCCGACTGAATGGGGCCAATCAGGGCAACATTAACACCAGCCATCACCAGGCCATTGATAAGCCAGGGGACAACTTGCGCATAACTGCTCGCGCCTCAGACGGGACCATCGAGGGCGTGGAGTGGACCGGCGGCTCGAATTGGATCGTCGGCGTCCAGTGGCATCCCGAGCGCATGCCTGACGACGGTCTTTCACAACGGCTGTTCGCCGAGTTTGTAGCCGCCGTTCGCAGCACTCGCGGTTCGGCGGTGCAAAAGGCTTAGCATTCCGCTTTCGATCCGCACGTTTATCGCGGTTCAATTTCTTTGGGCTCTTTGGGGGCACGATGATTTCATTGGCAGGCAAGGCGGCAGTCATTACCGGAGGCTCGCGTGGCATCGGGGCGGCAGCCGTCAAATTGTTTGCGCAGGCCGGTGCGGACGTCATCTTCACCTACAACAAGGCGAAAGACGCGGCTCAGTTAGTCGAGCAGGAAGCTGGCAAGCACGGCACGCGCGTGGAGGGATTCAAGGTTGATGTCGGCCGCCACGCTGCCAACAAAAAACTCGTCGAGCACGCCATCGCGCGTCTCGGGCGTCTCGACATTGTCGTGCCGAATGCCGGCGTCTGGAACCTCGAGGATCTGCCCATCGAGAAAATGACCGAGCAGCAGTGGGACGATATGATGCGCATCAATCTAAAGAGCGTGTACTCGCTCATCCACTTTTCGGTGCCGCACATGATTAAGCAAAAGTCCGGCAGGATTATTCCCATCACCTCCACCGCAGGGCAGCGCGGCGAATCGTTTCACACGCATTACGGCGCATCGAAGGGTGGCGTCATCAGTCTGGTAAAAGGACTTGCAACCGAGTTGGCTCGCCACAACATTTTGGTGAATTCTGTCGCGCCAGGCTGGGTCGCCACGGACATGTCCAATCCCGTGCTGCAAACGAAAAAAGGCCAGAAGATGGCCGCGGACGCCATCCCTCTGGGCCGTCCTGCAACCGCCGAAGAGATTGCCGGGCCGATCTTGTTCCTGGCCTCGGACCTGGCCAACTTCATCACCGGCGAAATCATCAATGTAAACGGAGGATCGGTTTTGTGCGGCTGAAGTTTGTAAAATGCGTCGTCGGATTCGCGTTGGTGGCAGCGCTGCTTGCAGCGCTTTACGCTGATTCTACCGTCGCGCAAAATCCCGATACGTTGACGCCAGACGTAAGCACCGCTAAGGCCAAGCAAACCCTGCAACAACTGATCGACGCCCTCGGCGGTCCCACCTACATGGACATTCGCGATTCCGATTGCGAAGGGCGCCTGGCGCGTTTCGGCCACAATGGCGAGCTTTCCGGCTACACTAATTTCAAGGATTATTGGCGATATCCCGACGCCAATCGCACCGAATACTCGAAAAAGGGCGTGGTCATTAATCTTTACGTGGGCGATCAGGGATGGACTCTGGATAAGGGCGGAGTCACTGAACTGAGCGCGGCGTCGATCGCTGACTTCCAGGACCAGGCGAAACGAGACATCAACAATTTACTCCGCGTGCGCTTGAAAGAACCCGGCATGACCATCCGCTACGGCGGCACCGACATCGTCGATCTTAAAACCGTTGACTGGGTGGACATTACGGATTCCGACCAACGCAACTTTCGCCTTGCGGTCGACCGTTCGTCGCATCTGTTGGTTCGCGCCGTCGTCAGCACTCCCGACGAAACCATGAACAGCCGCAACGTCGAGACCAACATCTTCACCAACTTTCAATTGATGGACGGCGTGCGCACCGCCATGCAAATCACTACTGATCGCAACGGCCGCCGCTCCAGTCAGGTGTTCTTCAGCATCTGCAAGTACAACTCAGGCTTGCCTGCCGATCTTTTTACCAAGGCCTCGCTTGGCAAGCGCTTCTCCGAAGTTGGCAGCAAGAAATACAAAGACGAGAAGAAGAAAGAAAAAGAAGAGAACTGACGGCCCGCTGACCTCTTTTTTTGTAGGGGAGGGGCTTGCTCCTCCCGGGGTAAGCACCGGCAACAAAACCGTGCACCCAATTTGAGTTCGCTCCCAAAACGATTACTTCTTTCCCTTGATCAATTTCAGAATTTCCTGCGCGGCTGTGACCCCGTGGTATTGCGCTTCCTCGAAAATGGATATTCCGCTGAGATCGGAATTCGCAAAGAGAATCCTGCCCTCTCTTCTGGTCAGACGGTGGCGCTCGGCTGAGAAAATGGCGCCCGGAACTGGACGAATCATCGCGTGGCCCATGCGCATGATGTCGATGCGCGTGACACATTGGCGGATGTCGGCGTGGACGCGCTCGAGGTCATGCAGGATTGCTTCTTTCCAGTAGGTCCAATCTTCCTCCAGCAGTAACCTGCGGTTTTGCACGGTTTCGCCTTCCGCTAGCGCCCAGTAAAATGTCCACACCGTTCTGTCGATGTGCGAGCGAATGCTTTGATGCGTGGCGTCCACGTAACCCAATGTGGGCGAGTCGAGGAAGACAGTGTCCCAGGTCGGCTCTGCGCCACGCGCGTCGGGCAAGCGATCGACAGTTAAGTTTGCGGTGAGCCACGGCGAATACACGAAATCGTGGATGGGCGGGAAATTTTCGATGATGTAAGGAGCAAGGAATGTGGGCGCGGCAAAGATCACGAATTCGGATTGGTATTGCGTGTCGCCGGCTTCGACGATTACTCCTCGCGGAGCCGGAATAATGCGGTACGCCATTTGGTTGGTGCGAACGTTTTCTCCGATGCGTTCGAGCAGGCGGCGCGTAATCCAGCCGTTGCCTTCGGGCCATGTGAGTGGGCCTTTTTCTTCGGCTTCGCGAGAGGAGAAATAGTGGATGCCGGCCCAGGCGGACGTGTCCTTGGCGAGAGCGCCGTAATCATCGCGGCAAGCATAGTTCATGTACCAGTTCACGAGCGGGGAGTCGATGTTCTGTTGGCGGAGCCACTCGGAAAATGAGATTCGGTCCAGGTCGGCGGTACGTGTCGACCGGCCCAGCTCGAGCGGGATCGTGAACTCGCCGCTGTTCCGATGGTGGGCAAAGATATCTTCCAGGCGTTGAAATTGTGCGCGATCTTTTGGTTTGAGTCCGATAGCCGGCTCGATGCCTTCCTGCCAGCGGCCGTAGAGAAAGAGTCGCTCTTGAGGCGAGAAGCATAGATAACGCTCGTTCCACCGCCCGTCTTGTAAAACACCGAGATCTTCAAATAACTCGCGCACGTAGACCGCTTTGGGGCCTGGCACGGGCACGTAGTGCGCGGCCCACGGGTACGCGGTGATTTCGTTTTCTCCCCAGCGGGCGTTCCCGCCTGCCGCATTGTTCATTTCAAGAAGCACGAAATCGGTGAAGCCGCGTTTGCGCATGCGCCAGGCGGCGCTCAGGCCGGCGATTCCGCCGCCAACGATGACAACCTGCACTTTTTCTAGGCGCCTTGGAACGGGAAAACTTGAACGATCACGTAAGCGATGGCCCGCCTGGACCGACTCGTTAACGAACGATCCAGCCATTGGGCGGTCACTTTTTACCGAAAGACCGATTAGCGCCGCGCTACTTAGACCTAGGAATTTACGGCGATCCATCTTTGACAACGGGGAAATTAATTTCGGTAACAAACGATCCCACTTCAATGACTGATGTCCTTCCAATCCTGGTCGTAGAGGCGCACCAGAACCTGGTCATTGAGCTGGTTCGGAGGGACGTCCATGGGCGCCATATCCGGCGGAAATTTAAACAACAGCGGAACGCCCTTTACATCCAGGAAGCGTAGCCCTAACGGAAGAGAAGTCGGCGGCGTGTATTCGTGATTGGAAGCAAGGACGAATCCCCATTCGCCAAAAGAAGGCACATAAACATGGTAGGGATAAGTGCGCAGGCCGGCTTGCTTTAGCGTCGAGGCAATGCACCAGAAGGAATCGCGAGCGAACATCGGCGAGGTGCTCTGAACAACCATTAAGCCCTGGGCGCTGAGGTGGCGAGCGACGGCTCGATAAAACGCGGTGGTGTAGAGCTTACCCAGCGAATAATTTGTCGGATCGGGGAAATCGATGACGATGAAGTCGAAGCTGTTGGTGTTGGAATCGATCCAGGGGAACGCGTCGGCGTTGGTGATGTGGAGTTTCGCCGATAACAGGGATTTTTGATTGAGTTGCGTCAGCATCGGGTT
>Ga0185299_10005148_pt1 | contig 15072 bp, 6 predicted proteins | sample PaiPotPPA55metaG_FD_128002 | JGI IMG/M metagenome (GOLD analysis project Ga0185299, IMG submission 128002) | Iron sulfur acid spring bacterial and archeal communities from Banff, Canada, to study Microbial Dark Matter (Phase II) - Paint Pots PPA... ...
ACCTGCCGATATCCGAATCCAGGCCGAACCGGTAATTCCGCTGCAACCACACGACGCAATCGGTCAACGGACTTGCCGCGGTTTGATCGGGCGCTATAGGTGCTACTGGATGCCAGTCGACTTCGGGCAGGTTGGCGAACGCTTCGTAAGCTTCGATGCCGTCATCGGGGATCAGGTAACCGGGCTCGTCGAGCCATGAAGGTTCGGTTTCTTGTATCGGCGCCGCTCGATCTTCGCCATCGTTCGGCAGTTCTGCGATGAACCGATCCACCGGCATCGACAACGCCGCGGCGATCCGCGCCGCGCCTGCATCGCTGAAAACCGGCCGCGCGCTTAGCTCGGCGAATACAGCGCCCGCTTCCACGGCAGCGAGTTGATCCTTGTCACCGAGCATCACGAGCCGCGCGCCAGGCGCGACCGCTTCGAGAAGATGCGCGGCCAGCGCGACGTCGATCATTGACGCCTCGTCGATCACGATCACATCGAACGGCAGCGGATTGTCGCGATGATGCCGGAAACGCCCGTTCGCCTGCGTGCCGAGCAGGCGCTGGAGCGTGAACGACGTGCGTGGCAAGCGTGCGGCCAGCTCGGGCGGCAAAATGCTTGCCCGTTCGACCAGCGCCTCCTGCATGCGCTGCGCCGCCTTGCCGGTCGGAGCCGCGAGCGCGATTCGCAAAGCTGGATTTTCGTCGAGCAGGCACGCGAGCACGCCGACGACCGTCGTCGTTTTCCCCGTTCCCGGCCCTCCGCTCACGATAGTCAAACGCCCCGTCAACGCGACCAATGCCGCAACACGTTGCCAGTCGATTTCGTCATTCTTTGACGCCGCGAAATACCGCCCTACACGCGCTTTCAATTCAGCCGGATCAATCACCTCGGGAGACACTTGAGCACGTTCGACCAGCGCTCGCGCGAGCCGCCGTTCGTAGTCGAAATATCGGGCGAGATAGATACGCCGGCCGGAATCGATGACGAGTGGCAGCAAATCCGCAGCCGCTGCTTCACCGTCACATACCACGCCGCTCGCCATCAACGCGGTGTGCACCGTGCCCGCGGTTTCGCCGTACCGCTGCGCGAGCGCATCGAGGGCGATACACACGTGTCCTTGCGTAGTCGCGCGGCTCACTGCGAACGCGGCGCGCTGTGCCCAGCGCACATTGTTGGCATCGCCCTGAAGGCGCTTCGACAACGCGCCTATCCGGCGCGCGAAACCGTCGGCGAGCGCAACGCTTTCGTCGGGGATGAGAGTTGGATCGGGCGCGTTCATGCGGCGACTCCTTGCATCAGGCGGTCGAGCGCCTCGATCAGTTCCAGCGATGGCTTGCCCACATGCACGCCCGCCGGCCGGTCACCATCGCGCCAATCGGGCCGTACGCCGCGCACGAACAAATACAGATAACCGCCGATATGCCGCTCGAACGCATAGTCCCGCAGCCGAATGCGTAGATAACGATGCAACGCGACAACATAAAACAACGCCTGCAAATGGTAAGCGTGCGAGGCCATCGCGGCATTGAGCGACAGCTCGTTGTAATCGGCCGGCGTCAGCCCCAGATGATTCGACTTCCAGTCGACGATCCAGAAGCGCCCTTCATGTTCGACGATCATGTCGATAAATCCTTTGACGAAGCCGCGCAAACTTCCGGCTTCGAGTGCGACGTCGGGGAAACCGTGTGCAACGAGCACGCGCCGCAACGCCGCGAAATCGAGCGATTCTGCCGGGAAGAGGAACTCGAGTTCGTTCATGCGCCGTTTCGTGGCGATGGCGTCCAGACGCATGCCGGGTACGAGTTCGGTCGCGACCGTGTCGGCGAGAAGGCGCGCCATCACCGCGGGCAGGTTGGCGGCCAGCGCTTCGGACGCGGAAACGGGAATGGGAATGGGATGTTCATGCAGCGCGCGCTTGATCGCTTCGGGCCACGTGGCGGGCTTGGTGAAATCCGCGAGTTCGTACATCCGGTGCAGGCATTCGCCCGCCGACGGTCCGCGCGGGAACGCGAGGATATCGTCGGCATCGAGTTGGATCGGAGCCACGGGCGACGGCGTTTCGAGCGGCGTAACCGGTGCTATTGCATCGATACGACCATCGTGGTCAGGACGTTCATCGGCGGGCTGCGGCTGGTTCGATTCCTCGCGCGCGCCGGCCGCGATCATCGAACTGAAGCTCGCGGTTCGCCAACTGTCCCGCAACACGCGTCGACTGGTTCGTGGCTGCGGCACAAACGCCGTATCACGGCGCACGACCAGCGGTTCGCGAACGTCGATCACAGGCAAGGGTTCTACCGAAATAGACCCAGTGGCAAGGGCTTGCCAACTTCCGATCACATCGTCTTCTTCGGGCGGCTCGGCGAGCCAGTCGCCGAACTCGCGACCCGCACCCACGATCAGCCAGTTCAGCACGCTACGCCGCGATTCCTTCGCCGATTTACCAATCAGATACACGCCACCGACCACGTAGCACCGATACACCGCGCGCGTCAGCGCCACATACACGAGCCGCGCGCGCTCGGCCGCTTGTTCGCGCGTGGCGAGACCGGCCGCGCGCTCACCCTCTTCGTCGGTGTAGCCGTAATGCAGCACGGCCGCGCCATCGTCGTGATATTCGCGGGCATCGGGCAGTCCAGAGGAAGGCGAATCGCGCAACGCGCCGTCGTTAAGGAACGGACAGAACACGACCGCATATTCGAGTCCCTTCGATTTGTGCACCGTGACGATCTGCACCAGATTGCGATCGGACTCGAGCCGCAACTGTGCGTCTTCTCCGCCGCCCTGCTCCGCGCGTTGTGCGGCAAGCCAGCGAAGCGTCGGCGCAATGCCCGGCTGCACCGCGCCACGCGCTTGTATCAACTCAGCAAGATGATTGACGTTCGTCAGGCGGCGCTCGCCGTCGGGACCAACGACCAGACGCTGAGCAATCAACAACTCACGCGCGAGCGTGCGCCACATGACCGCGAAACCGCGCTCATGCCATAGCACCCGATACCGCGAGAAACGCTCGACCCAGCTCATGGCATCGGCGGAACCCTCTACGGCTTCACTATGCTCCAGGTTCCACAAGGCTTCGGCGTCGAGTCCCAGCCAGTCCGTTGCAAGCGCCGCGCGTAGACGGCGCAAGTCGCCGGGGGTATCGATAGCGGCCAGCAAACGCTCGATCTGCTCGGCGTCGAACGTACCGAACACCGACGCCTGCGCCAGTTCCACGCTGCCCACGCCCCAGCTCGCGAGCACGCGCTTCACCAGACTTCCCTGCCGATGTGTCTGCACAAGGACTGCTATCTGACCAGGCGACAAGGGCTTCTCGCCGATGGTGACTTCGCCGTTCTGAGCGCCGCGCAACAAACGCACGATCTCAGCCGCGCACGCCTCTGCAGCCTGACGATTCGCGTTCGTTTTCGACAGCGCCGAATCGCCTTGCGGCAATAACCACACGCAAAAATCGGCGGTATCGGAATACGCGGCCGACGCGGTGTTGTCGCTGAACGGCTTACGCTCACGCGTGCCTTCGCGCACCGGCTGGTACGTCAATCCATCAAGGATGAACGCCGCCGGATTCGCACTGAAAATGCGATTACAGGCATCGATGATCGGCGCAGTCGAACGCTGGTTGACCGCAAGCGTATATCGCGCCGACGCCCGCTCGCGCGCCTGCAGATACGTGTGCAGATCAGCAGCACGAAAACTGTAGATGGCCTGCTTCGGATCGCCAACCAGAAACAACGGCCCTTGCGGCGCGAAGATGCTATTGAAGATCGCGAACTGCAGCGGGTCGGTGTCCTGGAACTCGTCGATCAACGCCGCTGGATAACGTGCACGAAGGGCGTCGGCGAGCCACGGATTCGCGGCCAGCGCCTGATACAGGTTGGACAGCAGATCGTCGAACGACACCACGCGCCTTGCCCGCTTACGCGCCGCCAGTTCCAGCGGCGCGTAGTCGAGCCACTCGCGCACGATGCCAAGCCAGGCCGCACGCTGCGCTGATTCCGCGGCGGCAGCAGCAGCGGCAAGCGTCTCGGCGTGATCGAAGAAAGCGTGCGAAGGCGGCTCGTTCTTCACCTTCGTGCCTTTCTTCAATGCGCTCGCCGTGAGCTTCAGTGCTTCTTTCGGGGGCGCGGCGTGACGGTCGTTGTCGGCAAAATAGTCGGACCACGCGGCAATCGCGGCATCGATCAAAGTTCGTTTGTGCGTGGTCTTGCTGAGCTTCGCTTCGGCGTCGATCAGCAACTGAACAATGGTGCTGCGTTCAGCGTGCCACAACGCGCAGGCGGTATCGAACAAGGCTTGCGCGTCCTCGCGAGCGCCCACTTCAAGCTCGCCCCAGCGCAGCGTAGCGAGCGGCTTTTTCAATCGGCGCGAAAGCTGCGCATCGAGCGATGCCGGTCCTGCGCCCTTGCTCACGAGCCACGCGGCAAACGATGAATCGCGCGCCGCCGCCGGCTCGATCCGTTCACGCCAGAAGTCCGCTGCCATCTCGAAACGCAGCGCGCTATCGTCGGCTTCAAGTTCGAACGCGAACGGCATGGTTGCAGCGAACGGCGCTTCCTGCAGCGCACGCTGGCAGAACGCGTGGATAGTGTGGATGGCGGCTTGGTCGAAGGTATGCAGCGCGATGTTGATCCGCTTGAGCGCTTCATCGGGATCGATGCGTTGAAGCGTTGTGTCGAACAGGCGCTCGAGAAACGCGTCGCCCGCGGTGTCTCCGGTTTCCATCGCGTGCGCGATCTGCACGAGTCGCGAGCGAATCCGTTCGTGCAATTCAGCCGTGGCCGCCTTCGTGAACGTGACGACGAGAATCGCGTCGGCGGCGAGCCTCTTTTCGAGCAGAAGGCGCACGTAGAGTGCGCAAATGTTCCATGTCTTTCCCGTTCCGGCCGATGCCTCGATCTGATTCACGCCATCGAGTGAACATTCGAAGACGTCGAGTTCGGCGGCAGTCGTTGCCATTGTCTGCGTACGCATCATGCGTCGCTCCGCATGTGCCGGATCAGCGGCTCGAAGACGATTCTGGCCAGGGTGGCAAAGGTTTCATCGAGCCTTGGTTCAGCGCCGCGAAACGCGATACGCAACGCGGGATCGTCCGATTCACCGCGTGTTCTATCCGATATCCACACACCTTGCGCCTTCGACTCGCTTTCCTTGACCCACGTCCAGGCGCTCTTTGGAAAGAACCGTAACGGCAATCGCCGCCCCGCGCGATACAACGCGGCGAGCGTCGCCAAATGCGCGTAAGGATCGTCGACGGGCATCAGTTCAAAGCCGCTCGATTGCGCACCGCGACCGTGCCACACCGTGCGTCGTGGGCCATCGGGCAAAGCGGCGCAGTAGGCGAGATGCGCGAGCCATGCGGAGAGATAGTCGCGGGCGCGCGGCACGTCGTATCGATAGATGATCTGGCCTTCGTCGGTGAGTAAATTCAAGGTGCCGTAGATGTGTAGCGGCTGCAAAGCATCGGGTTGCAACGCGGCGTCGTAGCGGCCGAACAGTTCGGCGTCCGGCCAACGCGGCGAGATATCAAGCGTGAACGGCAAGCGCGCCGCGCCCTCCTCCGTCGCGACACGCACGCGATTGGCAAGCGAATGCAACGCGCTAATTTCCCGCGATTGCCACACGCCGCCCGTCGCGCCACCCGGCATTTCGGGACTCGCCCGCGCAACGCGCCGCGCACGATCGAGCGCACGGGATTCGTCGTCCGCAGTGAGCGCGAGCAACGACGGCAACACGCGATCGGCCAGCGCGGCACGGCCTGGATATTCAAGCTCGAACGGTTCTGTATCGCCGAGTTCGGTTTCAGCGTCGAAGAGCGCAATGCCGAGCCGATCGCGCAATATCGCGCGTGCCGGATGACGCCAGAAGCGCTCGAAGTCGTCGAACGCGACGGGCCCCACCTCTTCGGCCTGCAACGGTGCGCTGAAGAATTTCATCGATGGCTCGATCCTGCCGAGGGCCAAGGTTCGCGCAAGTTCCGCGCGCTCCGGCTCGTAGGTGAACAACGGTGCGCTGAAGTATTCCGGTGCGAACGGTTGCAACGGATGCTCGAACACGAAGCGGCTGCGCGCGTTCTCAAGCTCCTTCGGCGATGCGCCCTCGCCCGCCACCGTTTCCGCCAGATAGTCGAGCAACTCGTCGATCAGCGCGGCGGGCGGCAGGGCGGAGTTGTCGCGAATGCTGCGTCCCGTGTACGCGATCAACAAACGGTCACGCGCTGACAACAGCAAGTCGAGAAACAGATTGCGCTCATCGTCACGGCGTTGACGGTCACCTAATTTTCCAAAGCTCGCCATCAGGTCGAACTCGTCGGCACGCGTGAGACTTGGCAACATGCCGTCGTCCATGCCGAGCAGGCAGACCACGCGATACGGCAAGCCACGCAAGCTCGTCAACGATGAAAACGTCACGCCGCCCCATGGCACGCCACCACGCGCGGCGTCGTCGAGGGCATCGGTGAGCGCAGTGCGCAGGACATCGGCGGCAACTTCCGTGTCGACCGCACCTTCGCTCATCGAGAGCATCAATGAGTCGAGCGTCGCGCGAACGTCGGCGATTGAATCCGCGAACGGCAGACCGGCGTCGAAGAATTGCGTGAGCGCGTCGAGCAGCAATTGCGTCCAGGCCTGGGGCGTACGCGGCGTGGCGATACGCTCGCCGAACGCATCGATATCGTCGATAAACCGCGTCAGCCGGCCGAGCAATTCCGCATCCGACCCTTGCGCGCCGCCAACCGGCAACCACTCGTCCACGGGCGCGCCGCCATCGGGCAGCGCGTAGCCGAGGAAAAGCCGCGTGAGGGCATCGGAGAAGGTGTGACGGGCTGCGGGTACGTCAACGCCGGTTACTGCCGAGGGCGCGAGCCCGCGCCGCGCGCCGGCTGCGGCAAGCCATGTCTGCGCGGTTTCCAGCGCGACGGCGTCGATGCCATAACGCGCCGCGACCGCATCGACCCGCAACCACTCGATCAGCTCGGGCGCGCCGACGCTGCGATCAGGCAACGCCAGCCAGTCGAGCAACACGCGCGCGACCGGATTCGCCTGCGACGGCGGCAAGCCTGTGATCCGGTACGGAATCCGCCGCCGCTCACCCGCCACGCCTGCGGGCGCGGTGCCGAACACGCCATCGATCAGCGGACCCGCCGCCGCGAGGTCCGGAAACGCCACGAGCACGTCGGACGGCTGGAGCCCGTCCATCTCGTCGAACCAGCCGAGCAAACGGTCATGCAGCACTTCGAGCTGCCGCGACAAGCTGTGACACACATGAATTTCGATTCCGGGTTCAAGCGCTTCATCCGGCTCGGAAATTTCATTCAAATTGAGAATCGCGTTCTGAACGTGCGCAAGCCACGTTGGCGCGGGATTCTCTTCGAAATGACTGGCTTCCCGAGACGCCGCGCTCTCCGTCAACTCGTGCAGCATGTGCAACTGCGCCTGCGTCTGACGGCCCCATTCGGCGAGCAACGGATGACCGACCTCTTGAAAATCCCGCTTCCCCGCCAGTTCGAGTTGCTCTACGCGCGCCTCACTCACGATGTCAAACCAGAACTCGCGGCACGGATTGATGGCATAGATACGCACGTCGATCCAGCGCGACAGTTCACGCAGCAGCGCAATATGCAGCGGCGGCATGGTCGGCAACGCGAACACACTCACGCGCTCCGGCCACTCGGCTTTCATCACGGAGTCGAGATCGAGTTTCGGCGATTCAGTCAGGAACCGATACGCTGGCGGCGTGGGATCGCGCGCGTCGGCGTCCTGCGCAAGATCGGCGAGCAGCGCACGCCATAGCGCGGCCTGCCAGCGTTCGTCCTCGCGCTGGATCGCAGTCGCGTTCGGCAGGCGCGGGCCGTTCGCGTCGAGCGCGCCGCCCGCGGAGGCCAGGATCGAGCCGCCCGCCTGCCAGTGCTGCAGCCATTCCGGGCGATACGTCAGATAGTGATCGAACACCGTCGCGATACGGCGCGCGAGTTCGTAGCGCATGGAGTCGTCGGCGGCATCCAGGTACGCATGCAGCCGCGACGAGCTCTCCGGCGCAGCTTCGGTCATTGCGCCGAGCAGCCGGAAACAGCGCCACACCAGCCGGTCGGGAGCGAACGGCGAATGCTCGGGCACCGGCAATACCCCGCCGATCTGCGCCCACAGCCATTGCGCGAGATAACACAGGTCCACGTTCGCGCAGATGCCGAAACGCGCGGCCATGTCCAGCTCGAGCCGCCGGCGCACCGCCGCGCTCGGCACGATGATCGTCTGGCTCGCGAACGGATCGCCGTCATTCAATGCGAACGCGGCAACGTCGTCGAGCAACGCCTGCGACAGCGTTTCGTGGCGATTCGAATAAAAGAGTTCGAGCATGGATCCTGCTAGTTGAGCGTGAGTCGAACGTGATAGGCAACGGCGTGTTCTGCAAACCCAAGGACGTGTCGCTAGGTGAAACGACAGGATAGCAAAGGCCGTTCTCAACCGGGATTCGTCCGAACGGCCTAGGTTTCGATGCCATCGAGTTGGGTTAGACTCGAAGCCACATTGAAAGCAGGTCCGAGTGCCGATGTGGCAAACCGAGACTATGCCGGGACCTAAGACACCCGGGCAGCAAACTAGGAAGTCGATGCGTTACTCGCTAGAAATCAGAAAGTTCATTTATAGCCAGTACTTCTTCGGTGGCTTGCGGATCGCGCTCGGCGTCTCGCTGCCGGCCATACTGATGCTGACGGTGTTTCACAATCGTGAGCTCGGCTTCACGATTGCGACCGGTGCGCTGGGTGCGAGCGTCGTCGACATGCCGGGGCCGCTGAAGTACAAGCACAACGAGATGCTGGCGTGCACGGTGATCGGTTTTTTATCGGCGTTGGCTACCGGAATCGCGAGCGCGAATGTAGTGACGCTGTGGCTGACTGTCGTGCCGCTCACGTTCGTGTTGTCGCTGATCGTGGTGTACGGCAACCGCTGGCCGCAGATCAGCTTCGCCACGCTCTTCATGATGATCGTGACGCTGGAAGAGCATTTCACGCCCATGCAGGCGCTCGTCAACGCATCGTGGATCTTGCTCGGCGGCCTCTGGTACACCTATTGGGCGACGTTCGTCAGCCGCTCGCTGGTCTATCGGATCGAGCGGCAAGCGCTGGCTGAAAGCGTATTCAGTTGCGCCGAGTATCTGCTGGCGCGCTCCGGGTTTTACGATCTCGACGCCAATCTCGACGAGTGTTATCGAAAGCTGATCGAAAAGCAGATTGCCGCTGTAGAGCGTCAGGACGGGGCGCGCGACATCGTGCTTCGCAACCTGCCGAAGTTGCGAAGCGGCAAGCTCGACGCACGGCGCGTCATGCTCTTCAACCTCTTCATCAATGTGGTCGACCTGCACGAGATGTTCGTGGGAGCGCACACGGACTACCCGCTGGTACGCAACACCTTCGGCGGCTCGGACATCCTGATCTTCTATCGCGACCTGATGAGAAAGGCCGCGCTCGATCTCGAGGACATCGGCCTCGCCGTGCTGCAAAACCGGCCGGCTCGGGCGCGGATCAACGTGAAGGCCGAGTTGCGCGCGATTGAATACGAGCTCGACCAGATGCGCCGGCATGGCGTCCCGCAGAAAAACCCGGAGGCCTATTCGGCGGTGTCTTCAGCGTTTAGGCGGCTTTGGAGTGCGACACGGCTCATTGACAAAATGCGTCGCCGGACGCGGCACGATCCGAGCATCACCGAGACAGAGATTCGCGTCGACCCCATGTTGTCGCGTTTTGTGTCGAGCCGGCGCGTGCCATTCATACAGATTTTTTCGAACCTGACGATGGCCTCGCCGAGCTTCAGGCACGCACTGCGCGTGACGATCGCGGTCGGCGTCGGGTTCTGGCTCGGGCGCCTGTTGCCGCTTACCAACGCGTACTGGATCGTGATGACGACGGTCATCATTCTCAAGCCCGGTTATTCGCTCACCAAACAGCGCAACGTGCAGCGGATCATCGGCACCGCAATCGGCTGTGCCGCGTGCGTCGGGTTGATCTTGGCGGTGAAAAACCCGCACGTGTTGCTCGTGGCCATGTTCGCCTGCATGGTCATGAGCTACAGCTTGCTGCTGTTCAACTACACGGCGAGCGTGGTGTTCACATCGGCTTACGTACTGCTGATGCTGCACTTGCTCGCGCCGGGCGGCATGCGGCTGATCGGAGAGCGCGCCATCGATACAGTTGTTGGATGCGCCATCGCGATCGCCGCCAGCCATCTGTTCCCGTACTGGGAATACCGGCTGATGGGCAAGCAAGTGCGCGACATGATCGCCGCGATGCGCAATTACCTGGAGGCAAGCTGGTGGTGGACCGGTAAGCCCGCTGCGCAAGTTGAAGCGAAGAGCGCGGCCGACGCCAATCTTTTCGCCGATGCCAACGCCGGAACGGCGGAAGCGGCGACGGCCGCACTTGCACGCGCGGAAGCCGGCGAAGCGGAACTTGCAACCGCGGGGGAAACCTCTTCCCGCAGCGCGCTCAGTGAGACCGGCGGTGTGGCCGGCGCCGGTCAGTCACCGGTCGTGAGCAACGTGGCGACCGCTTCAGCCGAAACGGCGACATCGGACGCTGCAACAACCAGGACCCCGGATCAATCAGCGGCACGACGCGAACCGGCTCTAGCTGAAACAAGCAGCAAGAGCTCGGCATCGGCATCGAAGAAGAAAGCCGTTACCGGCGAAAGCGCGGCCGCGACCGCTAAATCTGGCGCCTCCGCTGCGGCAGCGGTTGCGGCAGAAGCGCTAGACAGTGACTTCCGCTATCGCCTCGCGCGCAAGAACGTGCACATCGCGTTTGCGAATCTCGGTCAGGCGTTTCAGCGCATGATGCTCGAACCGAAGGCGCAGCAGAAGTTCGTGCCTGAACTCAACGATCTGCTGATCCGCAGCCACGTGCTTGCGTCGCAGATCACGGCGGCGGGACCGTTGTTGCAATCGGTAGGGAAGTCCGCTGCGGGTCACGCAGCGCAACCCGTGCAGCGCGCGCTGACCGTCATCCGCGACAATCTAACGCAGGCGCAGGACGGTGTGCCCGTGCCCGACGATCAAGCCGAGCAGTCGAAGCTACTCACGCGCGAACTGGATTCAATGGTGGTTGGCGCGGAGCGTGCCGAAGATATCCCGGCCGATGCTGTCCAGGATCTGAAGCTGCTTGCGCATCAGTGCAAGCAGATGCTGACGGCGTCGCTCCTGATTCGCAAGGACGCGAGCCTCATCAACTTGCCGGAGTGACGACTCGACTCGATCGTCAGACCGCGCACGCACGAGAACGCAAGCGGGAAGGCATTACTGGGAAGCGCCGGCCGCGGGCGCCGCGGGTGCAGTAACGTTCGCCGGCGCCGGCGGGTTTTCTCTTTCGTACTCGCGCTTGTCGCGGATCGCGTTGAAGAACAATGTGCCGATCACAAGCAACACCACGACCAAGATAAGAATGCTGATCGCGAAGGTGGGGTTCTTCCGCGTCGGGGCCTTTTTGCGGCGGTCGTCGGTCATGAAATCGAAGCTCTGAGTGGGATTGGGCGAAGCGCACGATCTTACCCGACATGGATTTCAGAAGGGTTGCGCCGGCCTGCCATTCACCACGCTGCAACGCGTTCCACGTCGCGCGCAAAACCTCAGTTTCCCGTGACCCCGAGCGGCGGCCGCACGGGCAGCGCGGTGGAATACTTGATCTGTTCCATCGCGAAACTCGAACTCACGTCGTAAAGCGGGACAGCGCGGATCAGCGTCTTGTAGACGCGGTCGTAATCGTCGATATCCGACACCACCACGCGCAGCAAATAATCCGTCTCCCCGCTCATTCGATACACCTCGACCACTTCGGGGATATCGCGTACGGCGCGCGTGAAGTCCTCCGCCCAGGTCTGCGTGTGCTGGTTCGTCTTCACCGCAACAAACACCGTTGTCCCGACCCCCAGCTTGCGCGGATCGCAAAGCGCCACCTGAGCGCGGATCACGCCGGTCTCCTTCAGCCGTTGCACGCGTTTCCAGCACGGCGTCTGCGAGAGATTGACGCGTGTCGCCAGCTCGGCAATCGGCATTGTCACATCTTCTTGCAGCAGTTCCAGCAACTTGCGATCGATGAGGTCCATGCCCACAGCCCGCCCCTTATAGGAAATTATTCTACTTTTCCGCGCCTTGACGAAAGTATATGGAAACTTTTTCCACATGCAAACCGGTATAAATGAGGCTCAGCTTTCCGCTCCTTTCCGCTTGATTCCGCTTCTTCACAAGCCTCTCCATGACCCTTGCCCTCGATACAAAATCGCCACTCGCGCTGTTGTCCCAAACACTCGATCAAGCCTGTTGCCTCGATCCGTCGTCGGCGGGGTTCGCGCTTGGCTTGCGTGCGGCACTCGGCGGGTTATCGAGGGAAGCGGGCCTTTTATCGGACGCCCAGCGTGAAGGCGGGCTGGATTGTTATCGGCGGCATTTGCTCGTCGCCGACCCACTCGGCCGCTACGCCGTCGCCGCGCTCGTCTGGCAAGCCGGTCAGGCGAGTCCGGTGCATGGCCATCATACGTGGTGCGCCTATACAGTGATTGAAGGATCGCTGTCCGAGACGTTGTTCGCCTGGGATGCCGATGCGCATCGGGCAGTTGAAACGCGCCGCCAAGAACGGGCTTGCGGCGCGGTGTCGTTTGTCGGTCCAGGGCGTGGGGCAATTCACCAGTTGGGGAACGCATCGGCCACGGAACAGACCGCCGTTTCCATCCATGTCTATGGCGTGCCCGGCGCGCAGATCTCTACACACGTCAACGATCGCGTCACGGTCGCCGCTTAACGCGCGTTGGCATGGGCGTTGGGCTAATACCGATGCCGAAACAACCGCGCTACGCTTTCCCCGGCTCCGACGCCGTCGGAATCTGGGGCGGCACCTGAACGGATTGATCGGTCGGCGGCGGCGCGGGCTGCGGCTCGTGCGACACGTCCCGGGCTTTCGTGGCCGCGCTCCGTTCCACAGGCGATAACGGCACCGGCTCCGTCACTTCCTCCATCTCCTCCCACGACGTGTCTTTATTCGCCGATTCCCGCGACACGCGTACCTGCATTTGCGGCACGGGAACGTCCATGCCGATCTCGTCCATCTTGCGCTTTACCCTGACGTTGAACGCCCGTGCGACGCTCCATTGCTGCAGCGGCAGCGTCTTGATCTGCCCTTTCACGACCATCCAGTTGGGATCGAAACGGTCCAGTCCCCACACTTCGACCGGCCCCAGCATTTCGCGTCGATACCGGAAATCGGCCATCAATTCCGCGCCAACTTCGCGAATCATCTGCGTGATCTGGTCGACATCGGCGGAAAACGGCACCCGCACTTCGAACACCGCATAAGCAAAATCGCGCGACAGATTCTTCACCACCTTGATATGCGAGAACGGAATGGCGTGAATGGCGCCCTGCCCGTCTCGCAGCCGCACCGTACGGATGGTCAGCGTTTCCACCACGCCCGCATGGCCGCCGTCGACCTCGATCGAATCGCCAACGGAAATGGTGTCCTCGATGATGATGAAAAGCCCCGTGATCAGATCGGCCACCAGCGACTGCGCGCCGAAACCCACCGCCAGCCCAATCACGCCGGCGCCAGCGAGCAACGGCGTTACGTTCAGCCCGAGATTGGCAGCAGTAACAATCGCCGCGACGCTCAGCAGTCCGACAAACAGCACATTGCGGATCAGCGGCAGCATGGTGCGCGCGCGCATGCTCGGACCGCGCCCCTTGCCGCGTGGCGTATTCGGATTGAGCGCCTCCTGAATCCCCGTGTCGATCAGGATCCACGCCAGCCACGCGATGAGAATAGTCAGCAGGATCGCACTCACCGCGTGCGTGATACCGCGCGCGGCAACGCTCTCTTCAGCGAGTTTCGTGAGCGAAAAACCCCAGAAACGCGACGCGAGTTCGAGGAAGACCAACCAGATCAGCAATACGACCAGGCGGCCAAAAAACTTGAAAAGCCGTCGCACATAGGCCGATTGCCGGCGCGTCTTACGTTGCGGCAGACGCGTCACGCGCAACACGACGGCACTAAGAAACAGTCCGACCACCAGCAACCCAGCGGTTGCGATCGCCATCTGCAGCACGTTCTCGGAGGTCCCGATGCCCGCGAGCGTCGCGATCACCGACGCCGATGCAAGCAGCAGCATCGGCACCTGCCAGAGCGAACCCACCACTTCGAACGTCTCCGTCGCGGCCTTGTGCCCGCTGCGCTGCTCGTACGAGCGGCTGCGGATCAGATGGGACACCGGCCGCTGGAATGCCAGCGTGAAATAGCCGGTCAGGACCGCCGCGCTCATGTTCGCGACCGTCGAGAGCAGCGCGGACAGATTCGTGCCAAGTTGTTGCGCTACGTCATAGTTCGACGCGGCGTCGCCGAGTGCGCCGAGCGTTCCGATCAGGAATAACAAGCGACGCGCGTGCTGAATCAGCAGATTCACTGCCACCCGGCGATGCGCCGAGCCGAACAGCGAAAACATGATCAGACAGATCGACGAAAACACCGCACCCGCGACGATCGCGTAAGCCGTGACCATCGCGAGGGTGCGGCCGAGCGACACCGGCATCAGCCGCACAAAAGTGAGCGCCGCGATGAACGCGAAGAGATACGGCCCGACTCGCCGCAGTGCGAAGATCAAGAGCTCGCTGGTGGTCGGATTGGGACGCAGGCCGAAATGAACGTTGTAGCGCGCGTGCAGGCGCCGCTGGAGGTACACCAGCAGATAAGCGCACACACCCCAACCTGCGAGCGTCAGGAAATAGTTGAACAGCGTGTGGCCAAAACTTTCACGGCTGTGGCCCGAGACGATGGTGAACAGCTCGTTGTAGGCTGCGTTCAGGCGGCCGCCCCAGTAGTTGAGCGGCGTATGGCCGCGACTGAAATCGGCCTCTATATTCGACAGCCCCGACGCAATCGCACCCAGCAAGCCGGTTTTCGGCGTGATGGCTGCGACCACGGCCGACGCTGCCGTCGATGAGCTCGCCGCCGACGACGCAGCCGCGCCCGCCAGCGCTGCCGTACCCGTGCCGTCGGACGCCGCGGCTGTGCCGGCGGGTTGCGCGGCGGCATCGGCATCGCGCTTCGCGTCGCGGAGC
>Ga0185299_10005149_pt1 | contig 15071 bp, 10 predicted proteins | sample PaiPotPPA55metaG_FD_128002 | JGI IMG/M metagenome (GOLD analysis project Ga0185299, IMG submission 128002) | Iron sulfur acid spring bacterial and archeal communities from Banff, Canada, to study Microbial Dark Matter (Phase II) - Paint Pots PPA... ...
TCGTAAGGCAGGTGGATCTGTGGAGATGACCTGTGTGTTCGACAACTCGACGAAATGGGTCAGTCAGTACCACGCCGACAAGAAGGTCAGCGACATTGACCCCAGCCAGGTTAAAGAGAGGGACTATGTAATTTGCAGGGGCACCCCGGGTAAGGGCCGGGTAATCCACGCGACTCTCATCTCTAAACGGCTCTCGCACTCCGCCGAGTAGACGACCTCAGTCTTAGACCGCAAGTTGAAACTAAGAATAGGCGTTCACTTAGCATCGAACTCGTGCATTTACGTGCGGTCTATCACCAACAGCCGCGTCAAAAGCTGATCGGCCACTCCTAGGCTGTGAGGATGGGCTTACTCCCTGGGACTGTGGGCCGTCCGCGTGATGGCCTGTGCACATGCACTTATTTCAGCTTATTGACTTGTGCAACTATGGCAGCCTACGATGCACCGCAATGAAGAATGCCCTGCGGAACTCAATTTTTTCGCTAAAGTCTGCTGCTTGCCCATAGGAGGAAGGAAAATGGTCCGCGCTCCGGTCTGGGTCTCTCCCCCACACCTCTGTATTTTTTTCGTTTTGGTCGTGGTGTCAGCGGTGGTGGCGTGGGCGGGACCAGTAAATGTTCCAGCGGGACCGCCGGAATCTGTAGTCGCCATCGGCGATGTCCACGGTGACTTTGACGACTTTGTCGCCATTCTCCGGCGCACCGGTCTTACGGACCAGCAGAACCACTGGACGGGCGGTAAGACAACCTTCGTCCAGGTCGGGGACCTCCTGGATCGCGGCCCCAAGCCGCGCCAGGTCATGGACCTAATGATGGCACTCGAGGAAGAAGCGCCACAAACAGGCGGCCGGGTTGTGGCTTTGCTCGGTAACCACGAAGTGATGAATATTATGGGCGACCTGCGCTATGTCACCCCCGTGAACTATGCAAGTTTTGCCGACGGCAATTCCGAGAAGCGACAGAAAGCGGCGTATCTCGATTATATGAAATGGAAGGATAGTCACGCATCCTTATTTGCAGAGCTTCCCCAGCCCATGGAGTTGACTGAGACAGAGTGGATGGCACGCCATCCGGCAGGTTTCATTGAGCAGCGCGAGGCGTTTGGTCCGAAGGGAGAATACGGTGAATGGTTGCGGGGACATGCCGCCGTGGCCGAAATTGATGGAATCATCTTTTTGCACGGAGGAATTCATCCTGATCTGGCCAAGACGAAGCTTGATGCAATGAATAATCGGATCCACGACGAAATCAAGGCATTTGATGCCTCGAAACAGTATCTGCAGAATGAAAAACTGATTCTGCCATTCTTCAATTTGCAGGAAATCTACAGTGTGCTTCGGGCGGAGGTCAGCGTTGAGCTCAAGTCGCGTGTCCCCGCCAACAAGGAGCGCCAGGCTAAGATCCAGGAGTTCTTGAGGCATGAAGATTGGTTCAGTGTGCGCGTTGATGGCCCGCTGTGGTTTCGCGGTTACGACCAGTGGAGCGAAGAAGAGGGTGCACCGCAGGCGAGCAAGGTCTTGGAGGCTTACAAGGCGACACACGTTGTGGTAGGCCACACGGTGCAAAAGGGTGGTCGGATCCGGCCTCGCTTTGGCAACAAAGTGTTTCTGATCGATACCGGCATGCTCAGTAGCTACTACCCTGGCGGCAGGGCGTCAGCTTTGGAAATCTGCGGCGATGCCAAATTTATCGCTGTCTATCTGGACCAGCAGGTAGTGCTTCTCGATTCCACTGGGTCTTCGCCTCAAGACGGAGGCCCCGCGGAGCATGTATTGGTCGGGAATGGGGCGAAAGTTTCGGAAAAGGCAGCCGTTTTACCAGCCGACGGTATATGTTCTGGAACGACGGCCGCACCGCAATAGACAGAAAGGCTGCGAAAGAAGGTTCCACGGATGAAACAGTGGATTGAGCGCGCTCTGAATGTCCAGCCCGGAGATTTGGGGCGAGGCGTGCTGCTGTGCTCTTGCCTGTTCCTGGTCATCTGCACTTACAAAATCGGCGGCGTGGCAGGAGCCGCGCTATTCCTTTCCCGTTTTCAGGCAAAGCAGTTGGCCTACGCCCAAATGTCGAGTGCGGTGCTGGTGGCGCTGGTCATAGCGGGCTACGTGCTTATTGCGCGGCGGGTTCTTCTCCGCGATCTGCTCGTCGGCAGCATGGTATTTTTCTCTACCACTTGCGCGGTGTTTTGGGGGCTAGCCCATTACTACTCCCACCTGATCTGGGTTTTTCCTGCCTTTTACGTTTGGGTAAAAATTTTCGGCGTGCTTGGGGCTACGCAGATCTGGACGCTGGCCAATTATGTTCTGACCACGCGCGAGGCGAAGCGCGTCTTTGGGATGGTAGGCAGCGGCGGCATTGCGGGAGCGATTTTTGCCGGGTTCCTCTCCAAGACCATGGCTAAGAGGTTGGGAACGGAAAGTCTGCTGCTGGCCATGACGTTGTTCGTTTTAATCTGCGCCGGGCTGGTGATCTTAGTCTGGCGCAGTGGGCGACCGTTGGTGGGTGACGCCCAAGGGAAGCCAGGAGAATCCGCGGAAACAAACTCGCGGAACCTGCTCGCAAGCATGCGTCTGTTGTTCTCTTCGCCCTATTTGCAGGCCATCGCGGCCGTGATCTGCATTTCGTCGTTGGTAACTACATTAACGGACTGGCAGTTCCTAGCGATTAGTCAGCAGTTCCTGGTCAAGAAAGACGTAATGGCTGTTTTTTTTGGCAACTTCAATTTTTACTCCGGCGTACTCGGGCTGTTGTTTCAGTTACTTTTCACGGCAAGATTCTTGCGCAGATTTGGTATCGGCACCGCGCTGTTCGTGCTTCCCGTCACTGTATTGATGGGTTCGGCCGGTCTGCTAGTTCTTGGCACGCTGGGCTCCGCGGTGGCGCTGAAAGGCGGCGACCAGGTGCTGCGCTATTCGGTGGACAAGTCTACGGCTGAGTTGCTCTACCTGCCGATCGCCACACGTGTGAAATTACAGGTGAAATGGTTCATCGATACTGTCATCTGGCGCCTGGGTGATGGGCTGTCAGGTTTAATCGTCTTCATCTTTGCCACCTTGTTGCATTTCCCCCCGCGTCAAATCAGCTGGGTGGTGCTGTTCCTGGTTGGCGGCTGGCTTGCGGCAGTCTCAGTCGCGCGGCGACAATACGTCGCTACCTTGAGGGAAAGCATTAGTCAGCATCGCCTTGATGTGGAACAAGCCAGCGCGCCAGTGCTGGACCGGTCGACCACGGACCTGCTGGCCACCAGTCTTTCCGCATCCGATCCCAAGGACATTCTTTACTCGCTGTCTCTTTTTGAAGCGGAACAGCAAAGGGCTGCGCATCCGGCGATACGGGCTTTGCTGAATCATTCCGCACCAGAAGTGCGGCAGAAGGCAATCGCCATTCTTTCTGCGGCGGGCGATAAAGCCGCCGTTCCAGAAGTGCAACGACTGCTGCGAGACCCGGAACTCAGTGTGCGCACCGAAGCCCTGCTTTTTCTGAGCCACCATGGTCATATCGATCCTCTGACCGCGATAGAGCAACTTGGCGATTTCTCTGACTTCTCGGTCCGCTCGGCAGTGGTCGCCTTTCTGGCGCAGCCCGGCGACGCACAAAACTTGGAGGCCGCGCGAAATGTCCTGGACTCAATGGTCAACGAAGCAGGAGAAGAAGGCCTGCGTAACCGGATGGAAGCGGCCCGGCTCCTCGGCGAGTTGCCCGACTGTTTCGATCCTTTGCTCTCCAGGCTCCTTGCCGATTCCGACACTCGCGTGGTGTGCGAGGCCATCCGTTCGGTCGGAATGCTTCGCAAGCGCCGGCTGGTCCCTGAGTTATTAGACCGGCTAGCAGACCCGAGACTAGCTCCGGCGGCTGCGCAGGCACTGGGAAGATTCGGGGATTCCATTGTAGGAGGGTTACGCGACCACCTCTGCGACTCCACCGTTCCCATCCAGGCACGCAGAGAAATTCCCAGCGTACTGGTGACCCTGGGAACATCAGCTGCCGCAGGCGTTCTGCTTGACAACCTGCTGCAAAGCGATACGATGCTGCGCTTTCGCACCATTGACGCGCTCAATAAACTTTGCCGGCTGAATCCCGAGATCGCGCTGGACATTCAGATGCTAGAGACCGTCTTGGCGGCCGAGATTCTTGGGCACTACCGGTCATACCAAATTTTGGCTACCATCGGCGTTACCGGAGACGGCGCCGATCCTCTTGGGCGAGCGCTCAAGGAGTCCATGCAACAGGAACTGGAGCGCATCTTTCGTCTGCTGTACCTCCTGCATCCCCGGCTCGATTTGCACAGTGCCTATGTAGGTCTGCAGTCCACGAGCGTCTCCGTACACGACAATGCCTTGGAATTTCTCGAAAATGTTTTGAAATCACAATTGCGCGGAATGCTCGTGCCGCTGCTGGACGGCAAGGTGAGCCTCAAAGACCGGGCTGTAATCGCGGAGAGGTTTGTGCACGCAAAGGTGGAGAACCGCGAGCAAGCGGTCGCCGAGCTGGTAGCCAGCGATGACCCGTGGCTAAAGTCCTGCGGCGCTTATGCGATTGGAAGTCTCGGACTGCTAACGCTGGAAGGGGAATTAAATCACTGCCTGGAGCATGCCGACCCGCTGTTGCGAGAGACGGCCCGGGCGGCAAAAATTCGCTTGCAGGGTGTCTCCGCAAAATCGACGCGCCCTGCGGCGGCGCGGAATCCCCGGGACTCCGCGGCCGCCAGCAACACGCTGAAAAGCTAAGCTTCTAGCGCGGCGCGCGTAGATCGATGCGCGTGGCGTGCATCACGCCGTCGGCATCTACCGTGCCAATCACGATGATGAACGATCCGGTTTTGACATCCTCCTGTTGCCCGGGCTTTCCGCCGTTGGTCCATTGGGTCGCGGCGTCGTAACTGATTTTTCTCTGAGTTTCTGATGGAGCCGCGCCGCCATGGATGTCTATGGTGGACGAGTCCTTGTTCACTCTGACTACCTTTCCTTGCCACTTGTTTTCTTTTTTGGCCGCGTCCTTCTTTTCGGTCGCGTCTTGATTAGCACTCGCGGGCAGGGCCACAAAAACCGCTCCCGCAAGTACAACAGAAAGCAAAGCTGCTGAAATCTTCATGCATCCTCCACGTTGGAAAAAATCTTTTGGCTATGGGACCGATTACCAGGAAAGAACAAACGGACAGAGGATAATGCCGCAGTAGCGAAGTGTAAAGGAGAATCTCCGGTGATGTGGCTCCGCGCCTGCCTGGCCGGAGCCAAAAAAGTTGTTTGCCGACGTGCTGAGGCGTACAGTACAGGCAATTCCGGAGGGACCCCTATGCGAGAACTTTCCAGACGCTTGGTGCTACCCCTTTTTATCGTTTTAACTTGCAGCATCATTCCCTTGAGCACTCCTTGGAAGGCGCTGGCTGCTGACGACCAGCCGCTCAACAAGGAACAGATGAAACAATTTCTGCAAACCGCCGATATCGTCAAGAGCAAGCAGTCCGGCAAGGGCGTCACTCATCCCTGGCGGCTGACGCTCAGCAACGGTACCATCACCCACGACGCTTCGTTTCAGGCCGTTGACGAGCGCAAACCGAAAATGGATCTAGGCAATGGCAAGATCGAGCTCGATTTCGTCGATTCGTACAAGTACAACATAGCTGCCTACCAGATCGCCGAACTTGTGGGTTTGGATTCTATGGTGCCGGTTTACGTCGAGCGTAAGTGGCAAGGCAAGGGTTCACTCAGTTGGTGGCTGCCGGTAAAGATGGACGACGCCGAACGATTCGAAAAGAAAATCGAACCGCCCGATGGCGACAAGTGGAACAAGCAGATGTTCCGCATTCGCGTCTTCGACGAACTGGTTTACGATACCGACCCTAACCTTACCAACGTATTGATTGGCGAGGATTGGTCGGTCTACCGGGTCGATTTCAGCCGCGCTTTCCGAAAAAGCAAGGACTTGCGTGGAGAAAAAAATCTGGTGAAATGCGACCGCCAGCTGTTCGAAAAACTAAAGGCACTCAAGGCCGATGAAGTGGCCGAGAAAACCAGACGCTACCTCACCAAGGATGAAATCAACGGCGTGATGGCTCGGCGGGATAAAATCGTCGCGAAGTTTCAGTCCATGATCGCCCAAAAAGGCGAAAAGGAAATTTTGTACTAGACCCGGAAACGCGGGAAACGCCCTTAGGGAAACGCGTAGGGCTCGACCTGAAGTATTTGCCGCGTATTAAGCGTGCTCTATATCGGACAACCAGTTCGGCGCTGGGCGCCAACGGCTTAGTAGGATTTGGCCCTGGTGGCGCTCCGAAGCTTCCTATGGTCTCTGCTGTGACGTGCATTCCACCGTCAAAAACTTTGTGGTGTGAACGCCAATACCTTCGCGGTGTAAAGCGTTGACCGCTGCGGCATGCGCTCCTTACCATGGATGAATGTCGCGGGCATATCTCCTCTGGAAACGGTGTGTGTTGGTTTCGGCGCTACTGCTCCCGGTGGCCGCTTTTGGTAGTCCCGGCTCAACTATAACTTCCCCTTCACCCCGCTCCGATAAGACTGCCAAAAAAGCGCCAGCTCCTGTCACGCAGGAAATTCCGGTTTTGCCGCTCGACAATCCCGCGCGGCGCAACATGATCTGGCTCACCACCCCGGTTACCGATCCGCGACAAGTCTTGATTCGCCGCGTGGAAGAAAAATTTGCTTCCGGCGAACAGAATTACAAAGCTGGGCATCTGGAAGCCGCGCGCAAAGATTTCGACGACGCTGTCGATTGGATGCTGCAAAGCGGCTACGATCCCAACTCCGATCCGCAACTGAGCGAGCTGTTTCACCGCGTGGTGGACACGGTCTATACCTACGAGCTGCAGGCTTTTCGCGCCGGAGATGGTTTTAATGAGGCGCCTGCGGTGCCCGCGCCGATTGACGAAGTTGCGGAGATGACCTTCCCCGTGGACCCGCGGTTGAAAGCGCGGGCCGAGGAAGCAGCCAAAAATATCTCGCACGATTTGCCGCTGACGGTGAACGACGAAGTGCTCTCCTTCCTGAATTTCTTTCAGACGCCACGCGGGCGCGCCATCGTCGAAACCGGATTGCGCCGCGCGGGGCGTTATCGCGGGATGATAGCTAGGGTGCTCAGTGAGGAAGGCGTGCCGCAGGACCTGATTTACCTGGCGCAGGCCGAAAGCGCTTTCCAGCCCACGGCGCTTTCGCGCGCTGGGGCGCGAGGCATGTGGCAATTCGTGGCTTACCGTGGCCAGGAGTACGGACTGCGCCACACCTGGTGGCTTGACGAACGCCAGGATCCGGAAAAAGCCACCCACGCGGCCGCGCAGCATTTGCGCGATCTGTACAAATTGTTTGGGGACTGGTATTTAGCCATGGCCGCTTATAACTGCGGGCCCGGCAATGTGCAAAAGGCCATCGAGCGCACTGGCTACGCGGACTTTTGGGAGTTGTACCGCCGCAACGCGCTGCCGCGCGAAACGAAAAATTATGTGCCCATTATTCTGGCGCTCACGCTGATCGCCAAGGATGCCCCGCATTATGGAATTCAGGCCGAGCCGGAATCGCCGGTAGCCACCGACATGGTCAAGCCCGGCCGGGCTATTGATTTGCGTCTGGTGGCTGAAACGATCGATGTGGACGTCGAAACGCTGCGCACTTTGAATCCTTCCCTGCTGCGTCTGGCTACCCCCGATGATCCGGCCTTTGAGCTGCATTTGCCGCTGGGCAGCGCGCCAAAATTCTCCGCGGAAATTGCCGACATTCCTCCCGACAAGTGGGTCAGCTGGCGGCGCCACCGCGTGGCCGCCGGTGATACGCTCACGGCCATCGCCAAAAAATATCGCGTCACGCCTAAAGCCATCGCCGACGCCAACAACCTGGAATCCACTACGGCGCTGAATACCGGAGAAAAATTGATTATTCCCGCGATCCAGCCGGCGGCGGAGAACAAGCGCCGCATGGTCAGCTACCGGGTGCGCAAGGGAGACACTTTCCTGGGAATTGCCGACCGCTTCAGTGTGGAGAGCGAAGATCTGCTCAAGTGGAACCGCCTGAAGTCCAAGAGGGTGAACCGGGGAATGGTGCTGCGCATTTACACCCTGGACAGCATCCCGGAACGAACCGCCGCTCACGCGCGCGTGAAGTCCAGGAAAAAACTTACTCGCCCATCGGCGGTGGCCCAGACTCGCGCTGCTTCCCCCGCGCGAAACTAATTTTGTTACTGGCATTCGCCGGCTTCACAGCATCATGACCCGCCGCGCCAAGCCTCGAACATGCCGCTTGTCACACAGCAACGAAATTCTTCTACCGCGCAACGCAGAATGCTTGACAACGCATCGCGAGTACGATAACAACGGCTGACGGACAAATTGTCCTTCCAGTATCGGGCCAGCATGGGGCCGCGGACGAGAACTGGACAGGCCCAATTCCGTATTCGCTCTCTGGAGGATGCGATGGATTTCGATAAAGATAATTTCGAAGAAGACAATGAGCTGGCGCCTCTGGAGGAAGAAGAGGCCGGGGACGCAGACGAAGTCGCCGGAGTCGAAATAGAGGAGATCGTCGCGGAAGACGACGCGGAAGACGAGTCCGAGGTGCCCAAGCGGGCTTCCGGCAGTGCAAAACGTGGGTCGGCGAGCACTTCAGGGTCCGGAAGAGCTGCCAGTAAGGTGTCCGCCGGCAAAGGCTCCAGCGGGCGGAAAGGTCCGGCAAAAAAGGCTTCCGTGGGCAAAAGCAAAACCTCCGCCGGCAAATCCGCGAAGAAGAAATCGGGCAGCGCGCGAGGAAAAGCTTCAAAAAAACCTGCCAAGAAAGCGTCGCGCGGCAGCAAGAAAAAGAAGCGCTAGCTTCCCTTTCAGCCGCCGGAATAGTTCGGGAAGGAAGGCCCGTAATATGCGGGCCTTCCTTTTTTGGGTTGCCAACGTGGCGCGTTCGTCCTTCATTTCTCGATCAGCTCGCGCCAAATCGAGAATGCCGCGCCCTCGATTTGGGAATATTCCTCGTACCGGCACCCCGCAAATTCTCCATATACCTTGCCTAGACGATTAACTATCGTTAGCATTACCCCGCATGCCCAGAGCCGCGACCAATATCAACCGCCGAACGGCTCCTTTATTCGCGCTGGGATTCGTTTTCGGAATGCCGCTGGCGGGGATGGTTGTCGCTGGGCTCCGCCGCAAGAACGGCGGGTTAAACCTGAAATCACCAGGCGGCGCGATCCTGCTATTCGTGCTGATGGGCGTGGCGTGTTATGGGTGCGCTAGCGCAGCGATAAACCACAACTATGGAAACTCCATCTGGCATTTACACTCTGACGGTCACGGCTACCGGCGGAACGGTGCAGCATTCCATTCCGGTCACGCTCACGGTGCGGTAATAACCAGATGAAGATCGGTATGAAGAACCGGCATGAAGAGCCCGCGTGAACAGAATGTGCCGCTGCGAATAAGGAACGCGGGCTACAACAGCGGTTCCGACCAGTTCTCCAGCGACTCTTTGACCTTATGTAGAAACTGGTGCGCGATGGCCCCATCCACCACCCGATGATCGTAAGACAATGTGACGTAGCACATCGAGCGGATGGCGATCGAATCGTTGATCACCACCGGCCGCTTTTCAATCGCACCCAAGCCCAGAATGCCTACGTTGGGTTGGCTGATTACCGGCAAGCCAAACAACCCGCCGAACACGCCGGGATTAGTAATCGAAAACGTGCTTTCCTGGACTTCTTCCGGCTTGAGTTTCTTCGAACGCGCGCGCTCCGCCAGATCGTTCATGGTGCGTTGAATGCCCAGGATATTTTTTTCGTCCGCATGCTTCACCACCGGCACCAGCAGGCCCCAATCGAGCGCCACCGCGATGCCGATATTAATTTCCTTGTGCATCACGACGTTCGTGCCGTCCAGAGAAGAATTCAGGATGGGATAAGCGCGCAAGCCCGCCACCGCGGCCTTCACGAAAAACGGCATGAAGGTAAGCTTTGTGCCATTGCGCTTTTCGAATTCGTCTTTCGATTTCGCGCGCAGCACCGCGACTTTGGTCATGTCGATCTCATCCACGGAATACACATGCGCTGAGACGCGCTTGGAAGCCACCATGTGCTCGCCAATGCGCTGGCGCATCACGCTCATGGGTTGCACTTCATAATCGCCAAAATAAATCTTCTCGCGGGGCACCGCCGATTCGAATGTCACGTGCACCTGCCCACCGTGTTGACCGCTCGCTTGCGCTCCGCCTTGCGAAGAAACCTGTGCGGGAGCTTGCCGCGGCGGTGGCATCGGAGGAGCCTGTCGCGTTGGCGCAGGTGAAGGAGAGTTGAATGCTTCCTCCAACTCCTCTTCCACTTCGCCGCTCTGGTCTGTTTGATCTTCTGTTACTCCGCGTTGCTGCCCGCCGCCCGCAATCAGCGCTTCGATGTCTTGCTTGCTGATGCGCCCACCGGCGCCGGTTCCGGTAACGCCACTGAGGTCGATCCCGTGTTCCTTGGCCATGCGGCGAACCAGCGGCGAGCTGTGAATGCGGCCGCCACCATCTCTCGTGCCGGTCGTGGGCGCTCCTCCGGTCGCAGGCGCACCCGCGCCCGCTGCTCCTGCCGAGCCTGACGTAGCCGCAGCAGGCTGCGTGCGTGGTTGTTGCTGCGTCTGGGGCTGTGCCGCTGGCGCTGGCGCGCCTTTGCCATTCGTAGGAGTCTGCGTCGCAGCGCCACGCGATGGAGCCGCCTGTGCCGCCTTGGCCGGCTGTGTTTCGCTCTTCGGAGTTGCCGCCGGTTGCGCGGGCTTCGCGGCGCTCGCTTCGCCCGCGGCGTCAATCACTCCCACCACCGTCTGGATAGGTACGGTCTTTCCTTCCGCCACTTTTATCTCTTTCAGCACCCCCGCCGAAGGCGACGGAATTTCCGCATCCACTTTGTCGGTGGAAATTTCAAACAAGGGCTCGTCGCGCTCCACCTTATCGCCGGGCTTCTTGAGCCACTTGGTAATCGTGCCTTCAAATATACTTTCGCCCATCTGCGGCATTACGATGTCTACGGCCATGTCGATCTCCTCGCAAAACCAGCTGTACCTTGGACGCGCGCTACCGCGCCCGTCAACTCTTATGTCCCTGTGCTAATACCGCGCCAGCTCTTTGGCGGCGTCGAAAACCTTTTTTGCGTTCGGCAGAAAATATTCTTCCAGCGGCGGCGCATACGGCACCGGGGTATCCAGCGCGGTCACCCGCAGCAGCGGCCCGTCCAGATCACCGAAAGCTTTTTCACAAAGTATGGCCGCAATTTCGCCGGCAATCCCGCCTGTCTTGGTATCTTCATGAACCACCAGGCAGCGGTTGGTTTTCTTCACCGATTGCAGGATGGTCTCTTCATCCAGCGGCAAAAGCGTGCGCAGGTCGATCACTTCTGCTTCGATGCCTTCTTTAGCCAGAGCGTCCGCCGCCTCCAGGGAAGTATGCATCATGGCCGCGTAAGAAATAATAGTCAGGTGCTTGCCGGCGCGCCGCACGATGGCTTTGCCAATGGGCACGGTGTAATCGCCGGCGGGCAGTTCTTCCTTGATGCGGCGATACAAATATTTGTGCTCAAAAAACAGCACCGGATTATTGTCGCGTATCGCCGCCTTCAAAAGGCCCTTGGCATCGTAGGGCGTCGACGGGTAGATAACCTTTAATCCCGGCGTATGCACGAAATACATTTCCGGATTCGCGGAATGGAATGGCCCGCCGTGCACTCCGCCGCCCGACGGCCCGCGAACCACAATAGGAGCAGGCGCGTTCCAGAGATAATGCCCCTTGGCCACAAAATTCGTCAGTTGGTTGAAGCAGCAAGCGATGAAATCTATAAATTGCATCTCGGCGATCGGCCGCAGCCCGAGATAACTCATGCCGCAAGCCGCGCCGATGATGGCGCTCTCGCTGATGGGCGTGTCGATGACGCGCTCCCAGCCAAAGCGCTGTAGCAAGCCCTCGCTGGTTTTGAACGCCCCGCCATACACGCCCACATCTTCGCCAAGCAGCACCACGGCCGGGTCGCGCTCCATCTCTTCAAACATGGCCTGCTTGATGGCTTCCAGAAACGTGACCGGCGCGGACCTTGATGCGCCCGCCGTCTCCGCCGCTCCGTTTACTTTCGGCTTGTCCGCTACCTCGGTGTGGGAACCGGCCATGGCTATCTCCTTTTCCCCGTAGCAGCTGGTGCTGGTTTCTTTGCCACGCGAGATGCCCCCGCGTGAGACGCCCCTGTGTGCGCAGCGTCTTTGCGTGAAGCGCCATTCTTCGCGGCAGCGGACGCTTTGCTTTTCCCGTTCGCACCGGCGACTTTCTTGACCACTGTTTTAGCCGGACTTTTTGGCGCCAGTTTGCTTTCGTTTTCGCCCAATTCCGGCGAAGCCGGCGTGGTATCCCCAAAATGGATTGGCGCGTTCTTGCCCGCCGATCCCTTACCTTCGCCAAATCCCTCTACCGACCACACAGCCGCGATGCTTGACTTGGGCGGCGTAACCTCCGTTTTCGACCTTTCCCATTTAGCCGCGATTTTGTGACACTCATCCCCGGTACAGTACACACCCTCATTGGCAAACTCAGCCGGGGGCAGCGGCGAATTTTCCGCGAAGTCGCGTTCCTTGGTCAGCAGAGTATCGATGCGCTCGTCGATTTCCTTTTTGCTCTTGGCGTCCAGCAATTTTTCGCCGGTCAAAAACTTTTCGTACAAAACAATGGGATCGCGCGCCTTCCAGTATTCAAACATTTCCTTCGGCACGTATTCCGCGGGATCATGCTGTGCATGGCCGCGCATGCGCATCGATTTTGCTTCGATCAAAATGGGGCCTTCGCCCGCTCGCGCGCGATCTACCGCTTCCTTGGCGGTGGTGTACACCGCGACTACGTCGTTGCCGTCCACGATATAACTTGCAATGCCGTAAGACTTGGCGCGATCCGCCAGATCCTTCACCGGCACTTGCCGTTTCACCGGCGTGGAATACGCCCACTGATTATTTTCCAGGATCAAAACGAATGGCGCCTTTTGTGACGCCGCGAAATTTAGTCCTTCGTGAAAAACTCCCGTCGAACTTCCCCCGTCACCGATCCACGTCATGGCCACAATCTTCTGGCCGAGGTAACGGCCTGCCATGGCCACGCCGGTCATCACCGGAATTAGATCCCCAAGCATGGAAATTGGCGAGACGATGTGCAGGTTTTCCAGATCACCAAAATGGCTGGTGCCATCCTTGCCCCGCGTCGGCGAAGTGTACTTGGCCATGTGCTGCGTGAAAATATCCCGCGGCGGAACACCTTTCACCAGCAGCGCCCCGATATTGCGAATCATGGGCGCCATCCAGTCTTTCTTTTCCAGCGCATAGGCGGTGCCTACCGAAATGCCTTCCTGGCCTTCGCTCGAATACAACCCGCCAACAATTTTGTTCTGGCGGAAGAGCTTCGTCATGGTGTCTTCCACGGCGCGGTTCAAGCGCATGTAATAATACAGGTCCAGATATTGTTGCCGCGTCATTTCTTTCTTCATCCGCGCTCCCTGCCGGTCACAGTGATCAAGTATTACGATGCGATTTCAACTGCTTGCGCACGCGCCAAACCCGCTTCGCCACCAGGTTCCTGCGTCTGCAACTGTGCAAGCAAATCATCGCGAGACGTTTCCCGCATCTCCAGCCCGAACACTTCCCCAAAATTGCGCACCACCGGTTGTACTACTTCCTTACGTGTCACCGCCCGTCCCAGAATCTTCTCGAGCGAAGTGGCTTTGCGCCCGGTGATCCCACAAGGCACGATCAAATCAAAATAGCGTAAGTCCGTCGACACGTTGTACGCAAAGCCATGAGACGTTACCCACCGGCTGATATGCACGCCGATGGCTCCAAGTTTTTCTTCGGCGATGCCTGGCGCATTCGAATCACTCGTGCCTCGCACCCAAATGCCGGTCTTCCCCGTTTCGCGCTCGGCGCTAATTGCAAACTCTGCCGTCGCGCGAATCATCACCTCTTCAAGCATGCGCACGTACCACCCTACGTCTTTGCGGATCGCGCTCAAATTCAAGATGGGGTAGCCGACCAGTTGCCCTGGCCCGTGATAAGTAATATCTCCGCCGCGGTCAGAAGCATGAAACTCCACGCCTTTTTGCCGCAAGATCTGCTCCGACGCCAGCAGATGTTCGCGTTTTCCGTTGCGCCCTAAAGTAATTACGTGAGGATGTTCGCAAAGCAGCAGAACATCTTCGATCCCGCCACTCTTACGCGCCGCCACCAGACGCTTTTGCAGCTCCCACGCTTCCGCGTAACCAATCAATTCCCCATCAACGAAGTAGCAGTTCTTCATTACGCGTTTTTTTCCATCAACAAATCCGCTTAACCAGCTTAAACAATCACCTTAAACATTGATCTGTAATCCACGCACCGACGCAAATGCGTCGCCCATGCCTTCCCACACCGTGGGATGCGCGTGCATCATGTTCATCATATCGTCGATGGTGCCTTCCAGATGCAGAACGGCCGCAGCCTCCGACAGGATTTCCGTCGCCAGCGGCCCGATAATGTGAATGCCCAGCACTTCGCCAAATTTCTCATCCGAAACCACCTTGATAAATCCGCCGTGATTTCCAAGAATGGTGGCCTTGCTGTTCCCCACAAATGGAAATTTGCCGGTCTTTACCGCATATCCCGCATCGCGCGCCTGTTTTTCTGTCAGTCCAATCGAACCAATCTGCGGTTCGCAATATGTAGCGTTAGGAATGCGCGTCTTCAAAATCGCGTGCGTCGGTTTTCCGGTAATGTGCGTGACCGCCACGATTCCTTCCATCATCGCCGCGTGCGCCAACTGCGGCAGGCCCGCGACGATGTCTCCGATGGCGTATAAACCTTTCTCTTCCGTTTCCATGTAAGGACCGACCAGCACGAACCCTCGATCCATCTTGGCCTTCGATTTTTCCAGGCCGCAATTCTCGGTCATCGGCTTACGTCCGACCGCGAGCAAAAGTTTTTCCGCCTGTAACGTTTGTTTCTTTCCATCTTTGTCGGTAAACGCCACGGTCACGCCCTTGGCATCCTTCTTCACCGACTCCACTTTGCTGCTGATGTGTATTTGAATGTTTTTCTTCCGGAAAGCTTTATCC
>Ga0185299_10005151_pt1 | contig 15064 bp, 12 predicted proteins | sample PaiPotPPA55metaG_FD_128002 | JGI IMG/M metagenome (GOLD analysis project Ga0185299, IMG submission 128002) | Iron sulfur acid spring bacterial and archeal communities from Banff, Canada, to study Microbial Dark Matter (Phase II) - Paint Pots PPA... ...
CCATCGACTCATCAGCAGGCGCAGGTCGTCTTCGCGCCCGACAAACGGAGTCAGTCCACGCGTTGCCGCGGCCGCTTCGAACCGCCCGCGTACTCCGCCAGGCTGGACTACCCGGTAAAGTTGGACCGGCCGGTCGATCCCCTTGAGCGCATGCGCTCCCCGATCCTCGACCACGAACAGCCCGGAAACCAGTCGATGCGTATCCGCGCTTATAACTACCGTACCGAGAGCGGCTGCTGTCTGCACGCGCGCGGCGATATTGGGCGTGTCGCCGAATACGTCGGCCTCCTTGCCCGGGCCCGCGCCAACCACCACCGCGCCTGAATCGACGCCAACCCGCGCGGCGAGCTTTGGGTGCGTGGGGTGTTCGTTGAGCTTCGATATCGCGTCGAGGATCGCGAGGCCCGCGCGCGCGGCACGCTCGGCGTCGTTGTCGTGGGCCTCCGGCCAGCCGAAATAGGCCATCACCCCGTCACCAAGGTATTGGGCGACATGCCCGCCGAAGCGCTCAACTGCCTGCGCCGCCGCGCGATGATAGCTGGCGACGATTTCGCGCCACTCTTCTGGATCGAGGTGGCCAGCTATCTCGGTCGAGCCGACCAGATCGCAGAAAAGTACCGTCAGATGCCGCCGCTCACCTTCGACCGCGTGCTGGTCGACAATGACGTTGTGTGCATGCTTCTCTGCTTCCGTTCTGGCCGTGACAACTAGCCCCGCACCGCAGTCACCATAGAAGCTGGCCTCGGGCGGATTCTCAGTGCCGCACTTTGGGCAGCGGACACCGAACGCAACACCGCAGCGAATGCAGAATTTCTTGCCCGCAGCGTTATCGAAGTTGCAGCTTGAGCAGCGCACCCGTTGTTCCCCTGCGCAACTACCACGTGTCTAGCACCCGGGCGGATTAGCAGATAGACGGGCAGTCGACCGCCCATTGCAAAGGCGCACTCTAAAACCGCCGCCGATGTCATGGCATCGATCGTCGCCACTCGGCGTCAGCGTCCTGAAGGCAAGCGCCTTCTCCCGCTTCAACTCGTCCGGCTCACCAAAACGGCATCCGAAGCCCCTTCACCCCTTTCCGGCGCGACGACAGACCACCGCAAAGGGGCTCGAATAGCTGCCATTTGTTTCAGATATGTTTCAGATGGAGCGTTTTTCGAGCGCAGTCCGGCCTGCCGGAGCGCACCGGAAAAGCGCAAAAGGATGAACGATTTTAGGGAGTTAGAGATTGATCGGGGCGGCCGGATTTGAACCGGCGACCACACGCACCCCAAGCGTGTGCGCTACCAGGCTGCGCCACGCCCCGACCCGAGGAGTTTCGATTTGCACGGCCGCGGTCCGCCGCGAGGCTCTCCTTGAAAGCTCGTACCGCCAAACCTTGAGCGCCACGCCAGTATAGTCGCGCGCGGGTCTAAATCCAGCATCGTGCGCCGCCCGCGGCCCGCGCCGGCACTCCTCTCCGCGTGACGCGCAGCGTGCACGTGCTGCAGCGCCGCACACGGCCGTCACTATGCTTCGATTTTACGAATCGCTACTCAGGTGCGGATTGCGCCGCGGCCGCGCGATCTTACACGGAGTTGCGGATTCTCTGGCGGAGGGGGTGGGATTCGAACCCACGAACGACTTTCGCCGTTGCCGGTTTTCAAGACCGGTGCCTTCAACCGCTCGGCCACCCCTCCGTGCTCGCGCGCCGGAGCATCCATAACGTTAGCGGCGGCGGCATCATGCTGAAAGTGCCCCCATCGGTCGCCTTCCACAAAACGTTTTCAGAACGCAAGCCGCGGGCTCGCTCTGGCATCCGCGTTCGGACAAAAGCCTACTCCTTAACCGGATGCCATAGTGTGCCGGTGAAGTGACACTGCGGTCCGAAAAGGTTGCGGTCGGCAAAGCAGGGCCGATAGACGAACGTCCCGGGAAACTGCGACCATTCCGAGGGCGTGTTGTTGTAGTAGCGCCCGCGGCGTTCGTCAGGTGTGAAACTGCCGTTGCCGCCGATATCCTCCAGGCGCAAACTCGCGAGGCTGGCGATCGTAGGCCAGATGACTTCGCAGTGCCCGTTCCCTCCGCTGCGATATCGCGCATCGCAGGCTGCAAACATCGCATGGGAGAGGCGGCTAAACGGCATGAATCCTTTGACCCGGCGCTCCAGCGGTACCTCTTCGCCGCCGGCGCTCAAGGTGCCCCAGTGCGCCCAGTTAGGATTCTCCGTCCAGGTCTGCATCGTCGTGCACAGCAGGTCCGCGCCAGAGGACGACAGGTTCGCGGAACAACTCGGACCAGGCGCCGCTGAAGCGCACGTCGTACTCGACAATCCAGTAGTAATCGTAATCTGGCCGATCGAGGAAAAACTTCATCGGCGCCAGCTCCGCGTTCCCGAAGAAATTACCCGGGCCGAATTGTCGAACTTTGCCCGCATAGGGCTGCGCTACAAGATCGTCCGCCGAATATTCCAGTGCGGGAACGCTATCGATGTCCTTCAACGCGCCGGCGGATCGGCAATAGCCAACCGCGAATATCTCGTATCGGCTGTCCAGTTCGTTGCGCAGCCGCGCTACCTCGCGCCGCACGGCCGGCGAGCAAAAGTGCGAGTAGTATAAAACCACCTCGCGCTTCATCTTCGCGCCGTTTACGCGGCGGCCCGCAGGAATCCCGTGATTCCATCCGAGCCGCGCGAGTATCCTGGCGCCCCAATTGGCACGCGTTGGCGGCTGGCTATTGGGCCTCGTCATCTTGAGCGGTCGCCGCGGCCATCAAAGGCCACAGATCGATTGAGCGGCATCCGTATCCAAAAAGGAAAACGGCTCGCGCACTCCCGCGGACCGTTTCAGATATTGCTATTCGGCAGCGAGCACTGTTGCGTCGCGCAAGATCTGGCGCTACGACTTGACTCCGAGGTTGACCGCGGTGGTGCAATTCACCGCCCATCCGCTTTTCACTCCGAAGCACCACAGCACTTCGTTGTCGAGTTGGGTGCGATAGATCGGCAGATCGCCCTTGTCGCCGTGGCAGGCACAGCGGCCGCAATACTCTTTTCCGCAGCAGTCGCGATAGGCGATTATATAGTCCTTGCCGTCGACCGGATGCCGGCAAGTGCCAACCCAACCGGTGGGCGACATGATCGACCCTGCCGGACACTCGGTGAGCGTACCGCCGCAGCATCCGCAAAGATTTCCGTCAAAGCCGCAATACCGCCAATAGTCGCAGCTCATCTGGTCTCCCGGCTCGTTGGTTAAATCCGCGGCCTCGGCCGAGCGCGCGATACGCGCCACCGGCAGGAGAGGCAACGCCACGCCACCGAGCAGCGCCGTTCCGAGCATCCCCAGCAGCCGCCGGCGAGAAGTATGCGCCGCAAGTTTACGCGCCAGCCGTTCCACCAGGTCATCCATTATCCATTCCTCCTGCGATTACGCACAGTCCGGTTACAGGCCGAACATGTTGGCCGGGAAGCCACCCATCTGGTCAATCTTTCCCAGGTACCTGCCGTTTTCCGCCGATAGTATTTGCAGCGACCATGGCGGCGCGCCAATTTGCAAAATATCGGTGGAGGTTGCGGCGAAGATCAGCGGCTTGTCATCCGGCGATACGAAGATCGCGGCCGCCGGCTCCGGAAGCGACAGGCGCTCGACTCGCTTACCGTCCTTCGCATTGAATACCCAGATCTCGGAACCGGGCTGCTTGTGCGTCCACTCACCGCCTTGATGCATCAGGGCGTACAAGAGACCGTCCGACGCGTGACCCCAGATTGGCTGGCTGCCGCCGGGTCTCCATCCCGCCGCCCGTTCCTGATCGCTTGTCAGCGACCACGTCGAACCGGGGGCCGGCGAGTCGGCCGACATATCCACCGGATGCACTACTCCATGATAAGTGACGTAGTAGTTTTCGCTGTTGATAATCGCCGGCGCCGCGTAAACCGGATCCTTCTCGGGCTCGAAGAAAACCGGGCTGCGCTTTTCGCCTACCGACTTGCCGCTGTCGTCGAAATTCACTTTCAGAAGCGAGCCGTCGCCGCACAGCGAGGCGAACTGCCGGTTGCCGGTGAGCTGGAACTCGGCGCATCCGGTTATCGGGATCTCGCCGAGCACCTTGGACGCCGCTATATCGATCACCGTTACCGAGGTCGCCGGCGTCATATTGGCTACCAGCAGCAGATGGCCGTCGGAGGTTGCGCCGAGCTGCAGGTTATCGGGGCCGGCGAGCTGGCGCTTCGGCGGTATTACGACCTCGCTCACCGGGTCGAGGCTGCCCGTGTCGTAGAAGGTGATCGCGTCGGTTCTGCTGCCGCGCGTGCCGCGCGTAAAAAACGTGTCGCCGGTGAAGATGCGGCTATGGTCGGGCGATATCGCGGCGGTCGCGATCATCCCGGTCGTCAACATGCCGATAATTTTTCTCGAATCGCCGTCGACCACGTAGACCTGCGACACGATAAAGTTGCCGAAGAGCGGAGCGTTGATCAGCACCCAATGCGGATTGGGCGCCGGCATCTTGCGCACTCCCACGCCCTCGGCGGGCGGCTGAGTGTAGGGAAACTGCAGCGTGGGACTGCTGGGAACCTGGGCGAGGGCCGGCCCGCCCAGCAGCATGAACAATGGGGCCAGTTGAAGTAGTCGCCGCCGTAAGCCAGTCACCATCCGGTCCTCCGCAGAAGGTTCTCTTGCCCAGAAAGATTTCTCTTCCCTGGAAGGTTTCTTTTCGCCGATTCGATCGAATCAATCCGGCGAATCAATCCGGGCCTTCGATTTATACTGACCGCCCTTCGAGCAAGTCAAGTTGCGCGGCTTACGAGCGACTGCGGACGGCGCAACACACACCGCCGCAATACAAAACGCAACGCGGCCAGCGATGGCCCGCCGCGGCGCTTTTCAGTTTTCACTTTACGCTGTTCACTTGTTCAGTCGGTCACCGCGCCGACGGAGGCCGAGGACACCTGCGCGGCGTACTTGGCCAGCACGCCACGCGTGTAGCGCGGCGCGGGCGGCTTCCACGCTGCGCGCCGGCGTCCGATTTCGTCCTCGGGCACATTGAGTTGCAAGAGGCGCTTGTGCCCGTCGATTGTTATCGAGTCCCCTTCCTTAATCAGCGCGATCAACCCGCCCACTGCGGCTTCGGGTGCGACGTGGCCCACCACCAGCCCGTAGGTTCCACCCGAGAAGCGTCCGTCAGTGATCAGTCCGACCGAATCGCCGAGTCCGACGCCGATGATCGCCGAGGTCGGCGACAGCATCTCGCGCATCCCAGGTCCGCCCTTGGGCCCTTCGTAACGGATCACGAGGACGTCGCCTTTTTTAATCTTGCCCGCGAGAATCGCCGCGAGCGTGTCCTCCTCGCGATCGAATACCCGCGCCGGCCCGGTAATCTCCTGATGCTTGATCCCGGTGACCTTCGCCACCGCGCCCTCAGTCGCGAGGTTGCCGCGCAGGATCGCCAGATGACCCTCGGCGTACATCGGATTGTCCCACTGCCGAATGACGTTCTGGTCCTTGCGCGGTGCTTCGGAAACCTCGGACAAAGTCTCGGCGATGGTGCGGCCGGTGATGGTTTTTTCGCCGCCATAGAGGATTCCGTGCGCGAGCAGCATCTTCATCACCTGTGGGACGCCGCCAGCGCGATGAAATTCAGTGGTCACGTAACGTCCCGAGGGCTTGAGATCGCACAGCACCCGGGTGCGCTGGCGGATGGTCTCGAAGTCGTCGATGGCGAGTGGGACGTTGGCGGCGTGGGCGATCGCGAGCAGGTGCAGCACGGCATTCGTCGATCCCCCCACGGCCATCACCACCGCGATCGCGTTCTCGAACGCCTTGCGCGTCATGATCTGGCGTGGCAGCAGCTCGCGATGCACCGCCTCGACCAGCACTTCGCCCGAGCGCGCGGCGCTCTCGGCCTTCTCGGCGTCCTCGGCCGCCATGGTCGAGGAATACGGCAGGCTCATCCCCATCGCCTCGATCGCCGACGACATCGTGTTGGCCGTGTACATCCCGCCGCAGGAGCCTGCGCCGGGGCAAGCGTGGCGCTCGACTTCGAGCAGCTCGGCCTCGCTGATTTTGTGCGCGCTGTACTCGCCGACCGCCTCGAACGCGCTGACGATAGTGAGGTCGCGGCCGTTCAGATGGCCGGGTTTGATGGTGCCGCCGTAAACGAAGATCGCCGGGATGTTCATCCGCGCGATCGCGATCATCGCGCCGGGCATGTTCTTGTCACAGCCGCCGACCGCGACCACGCCGTCCATCGACTGCGCGCCGCAGGCGGTTTCAATCGAGTCCGCGATGACCTCGCGCGAGACCAGCGAGTATTTCATTCCCTCAGTGCCCATCGCGATCCCGTCGCTGACCGTGATGGTGCCGAACATCTGGGGCATCGCGCCGGCGCCGCGCACCGCGGCCTCGGCACGCTTCGCCAACGTGTCGAGCCCCATGTTGCAGGGCGTAATCGTGCTATAGCCGTTGGCCACGCCGATGATCGGCTTGTTGAAGTCGCTGTCGCGAAAGCCCACCGCACGAAGCATCGAGCGATTCGGCGCGCGCTGCATGCCTTCGGTTATCAGTTTGCTGCGCAGCTTTTCGGCCATCGGTCTCTCTCCCTGGACTAAACAGATATTCAAACGCCTGGCATCGGGTCGACTGAGTTTAGGGAAGTCTATCGCTGATACGCCGCCGATGGGAAGCCGCATCTGATCGTTGCGCAGCGCCGGCGAGCTTGAGCGCCGTCCAGCGCTAGGTTTGCGCCGGGACGAGCATCTTGCGGCGGCGTTTGACGCGGCGCGGCTTTTCCACGCCCGCTCCTGGAGCCGATTTCGCGTCGACGTTCTGCCACAGCTTGATTCCGCCGAGCAGCCCTTCGACGTTGCTGACGATCTTCACGTTCGCCGGCGGCTCGAAGCGGATGAACTTGGCGTCGCCCCCGCCAATATAAAGCCGGTCGTAGTTGAACGCGATCTTGAGATCCTCGATCGCCTCGCGCAACCGCTTGTTCCACCACTTCTTGCCCTTCTTGAGCAGCATCCGATGGCCCAGCTCGTCTTCGTAAGTCTTGCCCTTGTGGAACGGATGATGTCCGAGTTCGAGATGGATGCGATTGCCGTTGACGAAAACCACCGAGCCCACGCCGGTGCCGAGCGTGATGACCAGTTCGACACCGTGACCGGTGATGCTGCCGAGGCCTTGTACGTCGGCGTCGTTGGCGACGCGCACTGGGCGTTTCAGCGCGCGCCGCAGCTTCTGCTCGAGCGGGAAATTGTTCCATCCCTTGCCCAGGTTGGGCGCGGTATAGATGACGCCGTTCTTGGTCACCCCCGGAAATCCCACCGAGACGCGATCGAACTTGCCTGCGCCCGCGGCCAGCTTGCGGATGATGCCGATCACCTGGTGCGGCGTGGCGCCTTTCGGCGTCGTGATACGCGCGCGATCGGTCAGCGGGCGGCCGCGCTCGTCGAGCAATTCGGCCTTGATTCCGGTGCCGCCGATATCGACAGAAAGCGTGCGCGGCGCTTTTTTTTCAGAGCGGCGGACGCGGCGCGGCGCTACGGATGCTGGCTTCGGATTCTCCATCGAAATTTCCCCGGCGCGATTTTCGCACCATCCGCGCCGCGCTGCCAGCGTTGCTTATAAGCGGCCGCGCGGGATATAGGCTGGGCGCGCCCGGCGACGCGTTCCGGCGGGCTGCGTGATAGAAGGAGCGCCACCGATGGAGCAAAGACTCGCCGCGTTCTTCGGCTTCGAAGCCGCCGGCACCAACCTGCGTCGCGAGGTGCTGGCCGGCGTCACCACCTTTGTCACGATGGCGTACATCGTCGCGGTCAATCCGGCGATCCTGAAAGCGGCGGGCATCCCGGAAGGGCCATCGATGGTCGCGACCGTGATGACCGCGATATTCGGGACGCTGGTGATGGGGCTTTACGCCAACCGGCCGTTCGCGATCGCGCCCTACATGGGCGAGAACGCCTTCGTCGCATACACGGTGGTGCGCGTGCTGGGCTTTCGCTGGCAGGCGGCGCTGGGCGCGGTGTTTATCGCGGGCGTGCTGTTCACGCTGCTGACGGTCGCGCGCGTGCGGCAATGGATAGTCGAGGCGGTGCCGCCGGGGCTGCGCTTCAGCTTCGCGGCCGGGATCGGGCTGTTCCTCGCCTTCATCGGGCTCAACGAGGCAGGCATCGTGACGCTCGGCGTGGCCGCTGCGCCGGTCAGGATCGGCGCGCTCAACTCGGCGCCGGCGATGGTGGCGATTTTCGGCTTCGTCGCGATCGCGATGCTCACGCTGTGGCGGGTGCCCGGCGCGATCCTGATTGGCATCTTGCTCGCCTCGGCGGCGGCGTTCGCGCTCGGCGTCGCCAGTTTGCCGCCACGATGGGTAAGCGCGCCGCCCAGTCCCGCGCCGATTCTCTTCAAGCTCGATTTGAGCGCGGCGTTCGGATGGGGCTTCTTCGGCGTGCTGCTGACGATCTTCGTGATGGCGCTGGTCGATACGATGGGCACGCTGGTCGGCGTTTCGGAGCGTGCCGGCCTGCTCGACGACCACGGCCATCTGCCGCAAATCGAGCGGCCGATGATGGCCGATGCTCTTGCGACCACTTTCGCCGCCCTGGTCGGCACGACCACCGCCGGCGCATTCATCGAATCCGCTGCCGGCGTGAGCGTCGGGGGACGCACCGGGATGACCGCAGTGGTGACGGCGATGCTGTTCGGCGTTTCCTTGTTCTTTGCGCCGACCGTAACGGCGATTCCGCCGCAGGCTTACGGCCCGGCGCTGGTGATAGTCGGTGCGATGATGATCGCGCCAATCAGGAAAATCGACTTCGACGACTACACCGAATTGCTACCCGCGTTCGCGATAATCTCGCTGATGAGTTTCACCTACAACATCGGGGCCGGCATCACCGCGGGCTTCGTGCTCTATCCGTGGTTCAAGGTCGCAGCAGGCCGCGGGCGCGAGATCCGTCCGGGCCTGTGGGTGCTGAATATCCTGTCGACACTGTTTTTTGTGTTCTATCCGTACTGACTAATTGAACGGTCGTCTGCAAGGCCAAATAAAAACTGGCGGACGCGATGCGCCCGGCGGTTTGAGGTTCCACGGTCAGACGATTTCCGCTAATCCGCCGCGGCCGTCTTCTTGTTGTGATCGCCGCCGTTCTTCGCCAGTTCCTGATCGATTATGCTGACGAAATTCTCCGGTGGCTGCGCGCCAACGATTTCGCGTCCGTCGATGAAGAAGGTCGGCGTACCGTTCACGTTGAGCCTGTGGCCCTCTTCCAGGTCTTGCTGGATCGCCTCGCTATACTGGTTTTTGTCGAAGCAGGCGTTGAACTTCGCCGTGTCGAGCCCGAGCGTCTTGGCGGTCGCCTTGAGGTCGGCGGGCTCAAGCTTGGACTGATCGGCAAACAGCGCGTTATGATATTGCCAGAACTTACCCTGCGCGTTGGCGCAACGCGCGGCGTTGGCGGCCGGCATCGCATGCGGATGGAAGCTCAGCGGAAAATCCATGAACACCAGCTGAATCCGGTCGCCGTACTTCTCATGGATCGCGTTCACCGCGTCCTCGGAGCGCTTGCAGAACGGGCATTGAAAGTCGGCGAACTCGATCACCGTCACCGGCGCATTTTTCGGACCGAGCGTGGGATGAGCCGCGGCGCCCAGGTTGACACTGATGCGCGGCGCCTCGAGCAGAATCTTGGCGTCCCCGTCCTTGCGCAACCGGGCCATGAGTTCCTCGTGCTGTTGTTGGGCGTCGCGCTGGCGCAGCGCCGCGATCAGACGATCCTTGATCTTGTCGTACGAGCCAGCGGTCTTAAGCGCCGGAATCTTGTCCTTGTTCTCGTCGTAAAACTTCTTGGCTGTCGCGTCGTTGATGTCGGCCGCGGCCTTGTCGTCGACTTCGCGCTTGACGTAGTCGGTGACGCTGAGCTTCTCCTTTTTGGCGGCCCGCTGGAGCAGGTAGTCGTCCACCATCTGGTCCAGCGCCTCTTTGCGCGCGTCGTAGAGTTGGACCTTTATCTTGGAATCGACTTCCTGCTGGGTGATTTTGTGACCGCCGATCTGCGCGAGCACCGGATCGGAACCCGTTGCCGCCACGGCGCGCGCAGGGATCGCGAGTGTGAGGGCGACGGCGATCAGCGCCGAGGTGGACGCGACGAGGGCCGCGGTTAAAGAAATACAGCCGCGTGGCTGCACTGCCGTGGGAGTCACGTTATGCACGTCATGGATGATCTGTTTACGCACTTAAACTTTTGGTCCTTTTCGCCAAGCTAATGGCCTAAGCTCGATCCGCTCAAGCCTACCATTCCTTCCCTTTATCCGCGACGGGGGTGCTGGCGGCACTTTTCCGTCGTGTCGCTGAAAAAAAAGAGGTAGTGTTTTGAAGCAAAATGCGGCGAGCGTTAACGCCCTGAGCCGACGTGCTCTCGATGGCTAAACTGCCGCGCCATCTGGAACGCGATCAGCCGTTTTTACGGCTTGCAGCCTTCAGGGCAGGACGGCAGCGGCCGGCACCACGCACGGGGGATTCGGCGGCCTCGTATAGCCACGCATAAAAGTGGCCGCATCGTTGTGACTATTCGATGCGGTCACTTGTGAGGCTTTCGAAGCGAGACAACTGACTTGCAATCCGCTTCGACTATTGCATTGCGTGTTTTTGCTGCGCTCGCTGCTGCTCCGCTGCCACCTGCTTCTGATGCGCTGCCGGCTGCTGCTGAGTAGCTTGCTGACGCGGAGGCGGTTGCTGACGCGCCGCCTGTGGCGCCGGCGGGCGCGCGGCCTGCACCGGCGGTGGCTGACGCATCGCCTGCTGCGGAGGCTGCTGCTGATGGTTCATCTGCGCCGGCTGCTGTCCCACGGCCTGCGCAGGTGCCTGACGCATCGCAAGCTGCGGAGGCCGCTGCTGGAGTTGACCCGCTTTTGTAGACGGTGTTGGGGAGAAAGGAAGGAGGAGGTCCCCAATGCCAAGAACCCATCCACCATACGCACCGGAGTACCGGCGGCGAATCATCGAGCTGGCGCGCTCGGGGCGCCCGATTGCGCAATTGGCCCGTGAGTTCGAGGCCTCTGCCAATGCGATCCGTAAATGGGTCAAGCAGACCGGACTCGATGAAGGTCTGCGCAGCGACGGGCTGACGACCGCGGAGCGCGAGGAGCTCAACCGGTTGCGGCGCGAGAACCGGGTGCTGCGTGAAGAGCGCGAGATACTAGCAAAAGCCGCGGCCTGGTTCGCGACCGAGACCGGCTCAGTGCCGTCACGACGTTCCAATTCGTGAACGCGAATCAGGCCATGTATGGGGTTGCCACGATGTGCCGGGTGCTGGCAGTCTCCGCCAGCGGCTACTATGCATGGCGCAAGCGGCCGCCATCAGCAAGGGCGCGCGCCGACGCGGAACTCATTTCACGCATCACCGCGATTCATCAATTCTCGCGCGGAACCTATGGCGCGCCGCGGGTTCACGAGGAACTATTAGCGGCTGGCATCCAGGTCGGACGTAAGCGGGTCGCACGCTTGCAGGCCTTTGTGGAGTGAGCCGCCGCCGGTGGGTAACTACCACCGTGAGGGATCGCGCCGCCCGACCTGCGCCCGACCTGGTCGAGCGTAACTTCGTCGCCGCGGCGCCCAATCGGTTGTGGGTCGCCGATATAACCTACATCCCGACCTGGGCCGGATTTCTCTATCTCGCGGGGGTGCTCGATACTTTCAGCCGCAGAATCGTCGGCTGGGCGATGGAGACTCATCTGCGCACGGAACTGGTGCTGCAAGCGTTTAACCTGGCCCTCTGGCAGCGTCGGCCCGCCGCCGTGATTCATCATTCGGACCAGGGCAGCCAGTACACTTCGATCGCCTTCGGCCAGCGCTGCCGCGAGGCCGGCGTGCGACCCTCGATGGGCTCGGTCGGCGATTGCTTCGATAACGCGATGTGCGAGAGTTTCTTCGCCACGCTCGAATGTGAACTGCTCGACCGCCGCCGCTTCAAAACTCAGATCGAAGCGCGCATGGCAGTCTTCGACTTTATCGAAGGCTGGTACAATCCCCATCGCCGCCACTCGGCGCTCGACTATCATTCACCGATCAACTACGAAAGGATTCAGCAAACAGAAAGCTTAACCGCAAGCCCAACACCGTCCACTGAAACGGGGTAGCTCCAGAGTCAGCCCATGCGTCTCGCCTTGGATGCGGGCGCGCTCCCGTTGCGCCAGCTCGCCGTCGCGGCCGACCATCAGCGGGGTAGCCGCTACGGGCGTCGCGAGGGGCGGCACTTTCGCCTCTTGGCGCGCGCGGCGGCCCGGCGCAACGCCGATAAAGCGCGGCGCTTTGTGCCGCCGATGGGCGCGCGCGGCGACCACCGAGATGATCGCGAACAACGTCAGCCCGCCGCCGGCCCAATACCAATGGCCTAACGGGAAGCGCGAGAAGCGTTCCACATCCGGGACCGATTGATTGGTCCACACGGCGAAGAGATCTTTGACCGCCAGGCCTGCGGTGACCGCACCGACCGCCGTCCACAGTCGCTTAAAGAGTGGCCATAACCGCCACATCGTCGTCTAGCATTCTCCGCCGTTGACGCTCAGTTCGTCGAGCAGCGCCTTGGCGTCTTTCAGGTCGGCGGTGTCGAAGCCCTCGGTGAACCAGCCGTAGATTTCGGCGAGCATCGCGCGTGCCTCATCGTGGCGACCAGTTTCGCGTAGCAGCCGCGCGAGGCTCGTGGTTACGCGCAGTTCCCACATTTTCGCGCTCATTTTCTGCGCAAGCGCGATGGCCTCGCGGAAGTCGTCCTCGGCCAGTTCGGTCTGCCCCTGTTTGACCCGCAGTTCACCGCGTAACCTGAGCATCTCGGGACGGTTGGCAAGTTGGTCGGGATTCGCCTGGAGCGCCTGTTCGACTGTGGCAAGCGCGTCGACGATGGCGCCTTCGACCGCCTGCGCCGCTGCGAGCCACGCAGTACTAAAGGGAATGCCTAGACCCCACCCGATTTCGAGCATGCCAGCTATGCCCTGCCGAATCAGCTCAATACCCTCGGTCGCGCGGCCTAGCTCCGCTCGCGCCCGACCGAGAACACAGCGGGAGAATGCTGCGATTAGCGGAAACCGACTTTTCTCCGACAGCTCGAGCGCCCTTGCTGCCAAAGCCTCGGCCTTCTCATGTTCTCTCATGAGAACCCGGAGGAGCGCGGCCCACATCCCCGACCACGCCACCTCGTACGGGCCGTTCGCATTTGCACCTGCCGCCACCCGGGCCATTCGCTCGCAAGCAACTTCGGTTCGGCCAAGCGCCCACGCGTTACGGGCTGCATGACCAAAGACTGCTATAGCGGCTCGGGGGTTTCGCCTAAAGGCGGGGTCGTCGAAAAGCTTGATCACGGTTGCGAAATGCTGCTCGACGCCAACGAGGTCACCACGCCAATAGCGCGTCAACATCTGGAGGCCGTGCGCCGCTCCTAGACTGGTGGGACTGCCTTCGCGAAGGGAAAGCTCGAGCGCCTGGTCGGCAAGCGCACTGGCGGCGGGTATGTCGCCTGAATCGTGGGCGTTCAGCCATCTCGAACCCACCCAATTGCGGAGTTGTGCGAGGTTGCCGCTCTTCTCGGCCAGCGCCGCACCGCGCTCGGTAGCTTCTTTCACTTCAGGCGCAGAATACCCTCTCGTGATCTGAAGCATATGAACGACTGATTCCCTAAGCGCTAGTTCGCGAAGGTCACGCTCGGGTGATTCGGGCAACAAGCTTAGCAGGGCCAGAGCCTCCCGGTAACTTTCCAGCGCTTCGCTGAACGCGTGGCGCGCGCGCGTGGCCTGACCGGCCCTCGACCATTCGGCTAGGGCTGGCTCGATTTCTCCCGCTTGGGTCCAGTGACGCGCGAGGACCTCCGGCTGCGCCTCCTTGAGCGCGGGAAATTGTTCATCGATCGTCCGCGCCACGCGTCGATGCAGGTCCTTGCGCCGGCTCTTGAGTAGCGCCTCGTAAGCCGCGTCCCTGATCAGTGCGTGCTTGAACTGGTATGTGGCCTCCGGCACGAGGCTACGCACGTAGAGCAGTTCTGCGTCGGCCCAGGCTGCGCAGCGCGCGCTGCAGATCCTCTTCGGGAATCGTATGGACCGCGTGCAGCAATTCGTAGGAAAATTCGCTGCCGATTACGGCGCCGACCTGGATCACCTCCTTGGCCGGCCCCAGCCGGTCTAGCCGCGCCATCAACGAGTCATGCAACGTCACCGGGATCTCGTGCCCCGTGAGCCGCGCGCTGCCACTTTCGAACACCGCCAGCGTCAACTCTTCGACGAATAGTGGCACTCCGCCGGTGCGCTCGACCATCGCCGCGATGATCTCCTCCGACAATGCCTTTTGGGCCGCCACTTCTCCCATCATCGTGCGCACGTTGCGCGCGCTCAGCCGGTTGAGAGTGATTTGCGTATGATGCGTGCGCGACGGCCATGGGGCGTGAAACTCGGGGCGCGCTGTGTAAAGAAGCAGCAGCCGCGCCGTCGGCCCTTGCTCGACCAGCAGTTGCAGCAGCTCCAGTGTCGAAGGGTCGGCCCAGTGCAAATCTTCGATCGCAATCACTATCGGTTGCACTCGGGCGGCACCCAGCGCCCACTCGACCAGCGTCGCCAGCAAGCGGCGGCGCTGCTGCTCGGGCGAAAGCGGTGAGGGTGAATACTTGGCCGGTATCTGCAGATCCAAGATCGGCGCAATCAGCGGCAGAGCTTCGTCGGGCTTGAGTCCTGCCAGCTCCAGCCGAGTTTCCAGTTGCGTGAGCTGCTCCTCCGCTGACTCGTCGCCGCGCCACGCCAGAAGCTCGCGAAGCATTTCCGTTACCGCGTGGAAGGGCGTGTTCTGGTAGAATGCCCCGGCCGCCGCCTCGACCCAGGTGTGCGGGATACCAGCGATCTGTTCACGGAAGCGTTGCACCAGACGCGATTTGCCGATCCCCGCCTCGCCGATGATCAGCGTCACCTGGCCTTCGCCTTCGAGGGCACGCTCCCATCGACTCATCAGCAGGCGCAGGTCGTCTTCGCGCCCGACAAACGGAGTCAGTCCACGCGTTGCCGCGGCCGCTTCGAACCGCCCGCGTACTCCGCCAGGCTGGACTACCCGGTAAAGTTGGACC
>Ga0185299_10005153_pt1 | contig 15059 bp, 22 predicted proteins | sample PaiPotPPA55metaG_FD_128002 | JGI IMG/M metagenome (GOLD analysis project Ga0185299, IMG submission 128002) | Iron sulfur acid spring bacterial and archeal communities from Banff, Canada, to study Microbial Dark Matter (Phase II) - Paint Pots PPA... ...
GAAACTCGTAATTATGCGGCTGCAGGCCGGCCGCTTCAAGGCTGGCCGGCGAATACACGTTCATGAACCCGAAATACGGGTGTAGCTTGGTCGTGATCTCGTATGCCGTGGAGATGGGCGGCGCGCGGTGCTCCGCCAAATACAGCTTACCGGTCTCGTTCCAGTACAGGAGATTTGCGCCGACCTCGAAAGCTACGAACGCCAGAACCACAATGATCGCAGCCGCAAAGACGCGACCTAAGAACTGGGCGATCAACCCAGGCGGTCCAAAGTGCCGATCGGCGCCGTTTCAATGGGCTCAGAAATCGCCGCTCGGCGAACGGGCAGCAACTGCAAAGCGGCCCGGATCAGGTTTGGTTGCGCTGAACGACGGAATGTAGTGCTCACGCCGCAACCGCCGCATGGCAACCCAAATCCCCCCACCAGATGGGCCCCCCGATTGCGCCGGCACTCACCGGCTGTCAACTTCGGCCGTTTAGCAGACCACGGCTGGTTCGGCAATCCCTTCGAGATGGCGTATACGCGACGATTTTTGTGTCCCGGCACAAATATGAAAATCACCAATATTCGTAGAGTAGAGGGGCGGGGAAACTGTCGGTGGATTATTTCGTGCGTTTATCACGCCAATGGTTGGTAGTCCTCGGAAATACGATAACCTGGCTTAGTATCTTTATCGTAGGGAACTTGGAAGGGATGCCGTTTTGTCTTGCGAAAAACAAATTTAATCAACCGGTTGGGTATTACCTCGGCGTGCATGTCGGGGTAGTTGGCCCAGCTCTCGTGCCCCTCGCCGATCTGGCTGTGACCCTCGCGTCCACCAAAGCCCGCGTGCAACACCTCATACCCGTTCGCTTCCCGAAGGAGGACGAACATCTTCGGATCATATTTGAATAGGCAGTGGTAAAAATACCCGGAGGTCGGTAGGAAGTGGATCATAACGCCGCCCACACGGGTCGCGTCATGAATCAGCCGGAAGCAGGCAAGCTGATTGAACACGTGTTCGGTGGTGCCAAAATTGGCTACTACATCGAACCGTCCGAGCAAGGCGGGGTCTAGAGCGGCGTAGTTTAGGTCGAGGGCCAGCGTGCCGCCGAGCACGTCGATGGACTGATATTGCCACCCGAGAATGCCGAAAAGTTCGCCGACCGTGGTTCTTGGTGCGCCGTCCGTAATGGGGTTCCAGCGATGTTCGGAGCGCCGTGCAAGGTCGTAACAGCGGTCTCGTAGACCTGCATCAACGGCGCCCTCCCTCCGTGCCCACGCGAAAAATGCGGCATACTCGGAGGCGTCGCCCCCATAAAGCTCCTGCGCGCCGACATCGAGGTATTTAAGGTCTATGCCCCGCACCTCGGGCATCGCCTTCTGTAAGATCGCGTGGACGAGCTTGACGTGGGTTCCCATTCAGCTCCCACCTGCAGTTCCCCTGACCCGAGCAACGCGATATCTATTGCGAACGCGACCTGGACGCAAGGCTCGCAACGTGCATGCCTGGAGGCACCGATTTCAAGGGACGACAAGGGGCCGCGCAGTAGAGCGAGGTCTTCGGTCGTACGGTGCTTTCCTTCTGCCGACCGACATTGCCCTCAGGCGCGATTTCCGATAAGAGGCGACCCATTCGCAGTTGGCGCGATGCGCGATGCCGGACAGAGCGGACTCGGGGTGGAACATGGTGGATCTACATCGTTACGAGGAACTCGTCTCCGAACAGCACGCCCGGTATCCTTCGATCACTTTGCCGCCTGAATACGCTGAGCTGTTCGAGACGAACACCCTACAAATCCTGGTCAAGCTGGCGCGCTACAAATTCGTTGCGCGCATCCTGAAGTCCAACGACGATGTCTTGGAAGTCGGCTCAGGAACCGGTATGGGTGCGATATTCCTGGCGCAGCACACACGGAGCGTGACTGGCCTAGAGATCAAGAGCCACGACTACGAAGCGGCCGTCGCCGTCAACCGTCGGCAAAACGTCACCTTCCATCATCAATCGCTCTACAATTTCGAGCCTGCGCATCGACAGTTCAATGCCGTGGTCTCGATCGACGTGATCGAGCATATGCCGATCGAGGAAGGCCGCCGGTTTGTCGCGGAACTTGCCTTGCGCTGTCGCGATGACGGTATCGTGGTGATCGGCTCACCGAGTATTCACTCCTACCCTTACCAAAGCGCTTATAGCAGGGCTGCCCATATCAAATGCTACGACCAAAAGGAGTTGGTCGAACTGATGGATGGCTATTTCGGGCGTACGATCGCCTTTTCGATGAATGACGAGATTGTACATACTGGGCACCCGAAGCTGGCGTGGTATTACTTTGTGCTCGGGCTTATGCCGCGGCGGCCCGGGCGCCTGACCAATGCTAAGCTAGTATAAACAGCGTCAGGGATAAGTGGGGCGCCGGAGGCTGACTGAGCGAATGAATGGTTATCGCGGCGGAGGTGTCGCTACTTGACGCCCCACCCGCCGCGCGAGACGACGAAGGTGCCCGTCTCGCTTTGGCGAAGTTGCACAGCGGCGTGCAAGCCCGGAGGTGCGGTCAGCATCTATGGCGATCCGACCGGCCAGGCGTCTTCGGCGAGATCCTGGTAGCTGGACTGTTTGGAAAAAATGGCTGACGAGATCGGCAGTGGCTTCATCTGCATGCCGTTCATCGCGTCGCAGCAGGATGAGAGGTCCAGGCTATCGAGGGTCCGGCAGAGAAATGCCCGCTCATCAGCCTGTAGCTGTTCGGTTACTAAATAGGTTGCCATGATCGTAGAGCCCGACGCATTTTTGCGAGGACTCCCGTCCCAATTCGACGCGGGCTGAGTCAATATGGGACGGACGTGCAATCCAGCTCCATTTACTGTGTCGAGGAACCGCGATAAGCTGAAATTTATATAGCGCATTCCAGATGAGGCGCCGACTTCGTCATCTTCACCGCACGCGAACTCTTCACGCAGCACGGTCACTCTGGATTGCAAGAGCCATTCAGCAAATTCAGCACAGTTGGCGAAGGCATAGCTTCCCACGCCGCGCGAAAAAGAAACGCGAGGCGAGTCTAATGCTGGAACATCGCGCCAATCATTATATGTCCGTATCTCGACATCGAGATGCACTAGCCTAGCCATTTCGGCAAGGAAGCTAGAGCGCTCAATGTTGGTCATCGGGACCTGTTTGAGGTCGAGTCCCATCCCAAACAGATTTTCGCAGTTGCGCAACTTGTCCCAGGCGTCAAATAAGCTGCCGCCCAGCTCCGTAAATTCGCCATGCTGGCCGAGTGCTAACAGCGCGGCGTAAACATACACGAAAAGCGGTTCGATGTAGGCGGGGAACCGCCGATAAAGACTCAATTGGTCCTTGTAGTTGATGAGTTGATAAAAGCTGTAATACTCTTCGTCGGTCCAAGCCTTCGTGCTTATCGATTCGGCTCTAAATTGAAACCGTGCAGGGTCTAGACGCCAAAGCGCATCGTTCCGAATACGGAACGCAATCTGCGAGTGTACGTGGTTTGGGTTTGTATCGAGCGCTGCCTCGGCATGATCCATAGCGCGGGCAACCTCCCCGAGCGTCGCGAACGCCGCAGCCGCATACAGATGCAACGAAAATGCATCGGCAGGCTGCTCTACCTGGCTCACGACCTGCATCAGGGGAGCCCCAACATAGGTGCAATGCAGATTGCCTCGCTCAGCGATCATTGCTCGCAAGCCCTGGTCGAGGGTGCCCATTTCGGTGCTCCTAACTCGCTGCCCGCGTTCTGGTCGGGGGCGCAGAAGTACCCGGCTTAATAATTAGCAGGCAAGGTTTCGACGTATGGGGCTGGAACTCGATTGTGAGTTCCGCCCTCCAAAGTTTTGCACGCCGGAGCCGTGCGGTTGGTTTTTCCGCGCCGGTCCGCAACACCACAAAGGCGAAATACCGCCTTTATTGTCTCCCTGAGCTTAATCGAAAGTGGTGGTCTCATCGTGATCGTCGCCAACGCGGTTCCTGCGCTCCCGAGCGCGGGAGGCTTGATCGTGGCCCAGGCGCCGTTGATTTCCGTGATCTGAGTCGAGGGCCGCGTAAGGCCGGGAGAGGTTAGCCACATTCCCGTCAGGACGGCGTCGGGGTTGCTGAGGCCAACTTGATCGTTGCCATGGAAGCTGACGTGCTGGACGTCATTGGGTCCTGGATGTTTGTCTAGTGGCTCAAAACCCTGACTACAGTTGTCGAGGCAGCGATAGACCTCGCCCGCGATGCTGCCCTCGCCCGACTTGACACTGGCGATGACCTACGCGTCACAGGGCGGACAACCGTCATCGACAGATTTCCGCACTGCGCCGCGCGCCAACGCCTAGTAGGGTGTTGAAAAACCCGTAGCGTTTCGGGCCTGGCCGTGATCCCTGATTGAGGGTATCGCCTCGGGGGAAGCGATGCGGGGGTTTGACGAGCGCCAGGGCGCGCTGTTTTCGTACGTCGATCTGGAGAAGCGGGTTAACGCCGATCATCCGCTTCGGGCGATCCGGTCGCTGACCAACGCGGCTTTGTCGAAGCCGTCGCGGGATTTTGCGGCGCTCTATTCCGGTCTCGGGCGGCCATCGATCGCGCCCGAGATGCTGCTGCGGGCGATGTTGTTGCAGGCGTTCTACTCGGTGCGCTCGGAGCGCCAGCTGATGGAGCGACTGGAGTTCGATCTGTTGTTTCGCTGGTTTGTCGGGCTCGGCGTCGACGATTCGGTGTGGGACCACTCGACCTTCTCGAAAAATCGTGACCGACTTTTGGCTGGCGAGATCGCGGCAAAGTTTTTGAGTGCGGTGCTGGCGCAGCCGGCGGGTCCGGCGTCTGCTGTCGAGCGAGCACTTCTCGGTCGATGGCACGCTGATCGAGGCTTGGGCTTCGATGAATAGTTTCAAACCGAAGGACCCGCCGGAGGGCGGTCCACCCGGCGGCGGAACATCGCCCGGCAAGCGCAACGCCGAGGCCGACTTCAAGGGCGAGAGGCGGTCTAACGCGACGCACCGCAGCACGGACCGATCCCGATGCCCGGCTCTACCGCCGGGGACCAGGCATGGAGGCCAAGCTGTGCTTCATCGTGATGGAGAACCGCTGCGGGCTGATGGTCGATGCCCGGCTCACCCGGGTGTTGGGCCATGCCGAGCGATTGGCCCCGCTCGACATGATCGAACCTCGTGCCGATCGGCCGCGCGCGATCACGCTCGGCGCCGATCGCGGCTACGATGATGCCGACTTCATCGAGGAATTGCGCACCCACAATGTGCGTCCGCACGTGGCGCAGAATAACAGCGGCCGTCGCTCGGCGATCGACCGGCGGACAACGCGTCACCCGGGTTAGGCTAACAGCCAGCGCATCCGCAAGCACATCGAGGAAGCGTTCGGTTGGATCAAGAGCGTCGCCGGTATGCGCCGCACCAAGCTGCGCGGCTTGGCCCGTGTCGATTGGGCGTTCACCTTCGCGGCGGCCGCCTACAATCTGGTGCGGGTGCCAAAGTTGCTGATGGCGACAACATGACCAGCCGGCGCATTCCGGCCCTCCCCGGGCCTTTGCCGGACGGTGGCGGATCGTCGCGATGGATCAATGGGAGGACCTCGATCTTCTCGAACCCGCGCATATCACGTTTACCGGCAAGGATAGCGGAGAACTCGTCTTTGTGGCTGTCGAGGCCGACCTCGACGTGCGCTATGGGTCACGCGACGGTTCGGCTTGCGCGGAGTTCTCGTGGGAGGGCTCCGACGATGACAGCCATGCCAGCGGGCTTGGCTGGGCCGCGCTCGGGACTACCGGCCGGCTCGTCGGACACATCTATATCCATAAAGGCGATGATTCAGGGTTCGTCGCCGAACGCGAGTGACTTCTTCAACAGCCTGCTAGAGGATCAGCGATCGATGTTCACCGATGGTGATGTCTGCGAGATCTCCCTCGCTGTATGGCTCCTGCGGGAGCTTGCCTTGCCGCTCGCGCGGCGACCTAATGCTTCATGGGCAGTGACCGGAGGAAAGATTGTGCCGGCCAGAATGACGTTTGGGAAATCCTTGGAGTCATTCGTGCCGGTATGGCTGCCGTAGTAAATGAAGCGGATGCGGTCCTTGTCGTCATTGATTAGCTTGGCGCGGACCATGTCTCTCCAGTTCCATGTTGATCGGGTCGGCCTTGTGACCTATCACGAGCCAACCTTCTCCTTCGGGCTTGCTGTTGATCGTCTCAGCGATGCCTTCGACTAGTTCGGCGCCCTTCATCCTGAAAGCGCCCTTGCTGCCAGACCGATCCCAGACATGGACGGTTAGGTTGTCGTAACGCTTCGGCGCCGGGCGTAGCTGGACGATGCCGCCGCGCTTCTCTTGCCATTGGGCATAGGTTGACCGGACCCGGGCGGAGGCGTCCAAGACCAGAATCGGCTCGATACCCTTCGGCAGCACGATCCTGCCGCAGCGGGTTCCGTCGCTCTCTCTCCCGGAGTTCTCCCGGCGGATGCATACGGTTTTTCCTGAGGAGCAGCCACGGGTCCGAGACGGCCGCCTGATCCATCTGGGCCGGGTCCGGCTCGGTTATCCCGAGGGCCTCGTTGACTGTCACGCCGAACTGTTTTTCAAAATCGGGGATGGCGAAGACCTCGCCGGAAGCTTTTAGCGACATCGAAACCGGCAAAGGCGCGCTCGCGCTGCTTCTCAAGGATGGCCAATTGGTGCTCGACCGGAGCGAGATGGCACTTTATGGCGGCAGCAGCACCGGCAAGATCGTTGCCGATGGAAGCGGCGCAGTGCAGACCGTGGCCGCTCGGTTCGATTTGCACGACATCGAGGCCGGGCCATTGTTCCGCCGAGCATCCGTCCAGGAGCTCAGTAAAACGCTGCGGATCCCCCTCAATGTCCCGAGGCAATCGCTCGCGGGCGGCAACGTACCTCTTCGAGGCTTTCTCTATCAGCCTCATGTCCCATTTGAGACCCGGTGGCAACTCCACTCTACCGATTGGCGGGCATCATTCGTACTCCGGGGTGCTGTGCTGCGCCTCTGAAGAGCCCTGTCTTGATCAGGCGGCGTGCTTTTGGAAACAACGCGTCCAAGCCTCCGGATGTTGAAGGAGGCTGATCTCAGCGCAGATCTGAAGCACGCGCATTGAGGGGGGTGGCATCTGGCCTCTAGACCAGAGGTTCACTTAGTAAAACAGCTTCGGCATCGCGACGGGCGATGCCAACCGCTGTCCCATTTCGGTCGAACGTTAATCGAATCCCCGCTTTTTCTAGCACCCGTCGCATCGCCGCAATATTGTTCGCCATCGGTACTCTTCCTCCCTTCTCAAACGCCTGAACAGTGCGTAGCGAGACGTTGGCTCGCTTCGCCAGCTCGAGTTGCGACCACCCGAGCCATCCGCGAGCGGCCCTGCTTTGTTCTGGGCTCAAGACGGGGGGCACTATTCTCCCCGAACAGGGTGCTTGCAATGCGAATGGCGACGTATTATACGTATCGTTACGCTTTTCACTGCATTGCCCAGCGCGGCTTCATATGCACGTCTCAATGTCCAGCTACTTCAATCAGACACTGAGGACAAGGCAAGACCGTCGACCAAACCAGGCATCGATGTCGGAGGTTGATCTCATGGACACGAGAGGTGAACGGAGCGAACTTTGCCAATTCTCGCCGAGATTGGCTCCAAGCACGGAATTTATTGCGCCCGCGCCCCGCTTCTACGTCCTGCGATGGCAACGCGGCGCACCCTTGGTATCGGCGCCGATTTATCAGTACTGCTCGATGGTCATACCGCAGCCGACCACGGTCGATGAGCCTAATCCGGAAGAGTGGTGCCGACCGTTTGATCGCTCGCCGCGCTTCGGCGCGCTGATCGACGGGAACCCCGTCGCGGTGACCGGGTTGGATTTCGCGTTCGCTACGGCCGGTCACGCCCGAGGAATACGCCTTCTGCATCGACTTGTTGGCGTCGCTGGGCGGGGGGCCATCCCGGGATGCTCGAAGCCTGGCTGGGAGAAGCCGGTCAACCTCGCTCTCCTTCCGTCACCCTTCTAAGGAGCCGTGCGGTGGACCAGCTCGCGCTCAGCTTCTCTTGGCGCCCCGGATCGAGCACAACCAGCCGCGAGAAGCGATCCATCCGATCGAGGATCTTAACCGTCAGCTCGCCGAAGCCCATGCCGTTATTGGCCGGTTTCCAGATCTGGAAATCGCCTGTGGGCGGGGGCCCGATCAGATCGGCGAACGAAGAGGATGCCGTAACCGCACCCGACTTCAGCAGCCGCCTCTTACACGCCGAGACCATCGTCTTGCGCGGGAAGCGCCTGCTCTCCGGCATAGTTGCAGCTTGGCGAGCGCCGGACCGAGCGTTCGAGGCCGCACCTCATCTGGCAGGCGCGGCGCAATACGAGACCGCGGGGGGCGCATGCACCGAAACAATGCGCGGCTGGGCGGCCGAAATCCCAGGAAAGGCAGCGCCATTGTTCCAGAACAGGGACAGCCGCAATGACCAAACCTGATACCGCTGCCCAGGGCTCGCCCTCGCCTCGTCGGGTCTTTGGCTTGCCAGCCATCGATTACCACGCGATGCGTGCGCTGTCAGCGTCCGGGGCGTGGCTGCTGGCCGAAGAATGCGCCGCCAAATTCCTGTGGCGCTCGCCGTGGAACCCGCTCTACGAGCCCGAGGCCAAAACCGAATTCGATCTCGGCGTCGCGGCGCATCTGGCGGTGCTCGAACCGCAGCGCCAGGCCGAGAGCGTCGTGCTGATCGAGGCCGGCGACTATCGCACGACGAAGGCCCGCGAGGCGCGCGATATGGCGCGCGCCGCCGGCAAGGTGCCCCTGTTGCTGTACCAGCTCGACATCGTGCGGGCGATCGCCGGCTCGATCCGGGCGCATCCGATCGCCTCGCAAGCGTTCAACGGCGGCGAGGCCGAACTGACGCTGACCTGGCCTGACCCCACGACGGGGATCCCGTGCAAAGCGCGGCCCGATTACCTGCCGGCGCACGGCCGCTGGCTCGTCGATCTCAAAACCGCCGCCTCGGCCAATCCGCGGACCTGGCGCGACCAGGCCTATCGCCTGGGTTATCACGCGCGCGCCGCCTGGTATCTGGATGGCGCCGCAACCGTGCTCGGCGAGATGCCCGAGGAATACTGGTTCGTCATTGTCGAGAAGGAGCCGCCTTACCTTGTCAGCGTCATCACCTTCGACGAAGAGGCTCTGGAGTGGGGCCGGGTCGCCAACTGTAAGGCGTGCGAGCTGTTCGCGCGCTCGGCCGCGACGAACGACTGGCCCGGGTACCGCCAACCCGGCCAGAACCGCGAGCGCGCCTTTCGCATCGGGCTGCCGCCCTGGGCGCTCTACCAGCTGCAGGACCGCGAGGATGCCGGCGAGTTCAAACCCGGCACGCTGCCCGAACCGGCCGTGCTGCGTGCGGCCGCGCCGTTTTTTGCCAATCCGTGACCGGAGGCCGCGACAATGGGCATTCTCAACATCGCCCCCGCCGAGCGCGCCGGTGCGCATCTGCTGATCCAGCTCTATGGACCACCGCGCAGCGGCAAGACCTATACGGCGCTGCGCATTGCCCGCGGCATGGTCGGTCCCACGGGCAAGATCGGCATGCTCGACACCGAATCGGGCCGCGCCCGACTCTATAGCGATAACGTGCGGGGCGGGTTTGTCGTCGGCGAATTGACCCCGCCCTACACGCCGCGACGCTATCTCGAAGCGATCGAGGAGTTCCTGCGGTACGGGGTCGACATCCTCGTCGTCGATTCATTCTCGCATTGCTGGGAGGGACCGGGCGGCGTCCTGGAGATGGCCGACCAGGCCGAGGAGCATGGCAAGACGGGTCTTTTAAAATGGCTGCGGCCGAAGCGCGACTACAAGAAGCTGGTCTCGTTTCTGTTGTCGACCCGGCTGCACATGATCCTGTGCTCGCGCGCCAAGCAGCCGATCGTCGAGGCGGTGGTCGACGGCGAGAAGACGCTCCTCACCCAACCCTCGGAGCCGATCCAGGACAAGCGCCTCAAATACGAGATGACGATCGTCGTGCCGATGACCCTGGACGGCGGCTATGAGATCGACCCGGGCCGATTGAAGGCGCCCGGCGATCTGGCGCATCTGTTTCAGGGTGAGCTGCTCGACGAGAAGACCGGGGCGGCGATCGCCGCATGGGTCAAGGGCGGCAAGCCCGTCGATCACGCGCTCGAGCTGCTGCGCCGGGCCGGGTTCGACGCCGCCGCGGGAGGAACCGCGCTCTTTACCAAATGGTGGAACTCGGCGGCGGTTCGCGGGCGGCGCAAGGGGTTACGGCCCGACCTCGACAATCTCGCCTCGATCGCCCGTGCCGCCGATGACGAGATCGCCCGCGAACGCGAGGCCGAAGCGGCGGCGCGGCAGCAACGGGTCGACGCCGCGCTGCTCGATGATCCCTTTGGCAAGCTCCCGGTCCGCGGCAATGGCGGTGTCGATCACACCATCGTGGCGGCATCGCCTGGCAAGAACCGGCAGCCCGTCTGCGAGGGGGCGACATGAGAGTCCCCGCCCGCCTCGCGCGCGCCGCGGCACAATCCTGGACGGGACCCGAGAGCGAGGTCTTGATCCGGCATCGGGCGTTCATCCGGGCGTTGCCGTGCCTCTGCTGCAGCAACCCGGCGCCGTCCGAATGCGCGCATCTCCGGGCCCATGCCGAATTGGGATTGCCGTCGAGCGGCCGATATCTTGTGCCGCTGTGCGGCCCGGCGACGGTTTGGGCGGATTGCTGCCACAGCCGCAAGCATTACCTCGGCGCGACGCGTTTCTGGTCGGCGCTCGGCATCGACCCGCGCGATGTCGCCTTTCGGCTGTGGCGGGTCTCGGGTGACATCGAGGCCAGCCTGCACATCGTAATGCAGGCACGACAGGCGATCGCTGCATCGCGTACAAACCCGGATGAGCGGGGCGGGCAGGCGGGTTCGGCGAACCGATCGACCGCGATCCGGCTAACCACATTTCGTCGGAATCTAGAGCCGTTCGCGATCGCGCAAGGAAATGACAGCGGACACGTCGCTCTCTTATCGGAGCGCCGCCGATGAGGCTGCCCGATCGCCGGCAACGGCCCAAGATGGGCCTGCGCGTGCCCATTCAGAAGATCTGGCCGCGGCACCGCCGCTGGGTCAAAGCGCACGGTTGCTGCGTTCCCGGTTGCCTTGCGTTGCGCATCGACTTTGCGCATCTGCGCTCGGCCGCGAACAGCGGTACAGGACAGATGCCGCACGACATCTTTGGGGTCAGCCTCTGTCGTGCGCATCACGATGAGCAGCACCGTATCGGTGCGCGCACCTTCGGCAGAAAGTACAAGATCGACCTCTGGGCGTTGGCGGCCGAATTCACGCGGCGGAGCCCGGATTGGCAGATGCGTGCTTCGCTGCGAATTGTGTCCCCTCCGCTCTTACAAAGCAGTCCCGATCCGCACTAGCCGATGCTCCAAGCCGTTGCTTCGGAAATCGAGCATGAGCATAGTTGGCCCGAACCCGATTTGAGCGTGTTGCAGCCGGGCCGGCCACGCTCGCCAGTGCTCCCCATCACCGCCTTCGGGCCAGCCTGGGCCCAATGGATCGGTAACGCCGCCGAGGCCGCGGCATGCCCGCCCGACTATGTCGCGGCGCCCTTGCTAGCAGCGGCCTCGGCGCTGATCGGCAATGCCCGCTGGGCGCAGGCCACCCCGGGATGGGTAGAACCGCCGCATCTTTGGCTCGGTGTCGTTGGCGAGAGCGGCACCGGCAAAAGCCCGGGCGCGGACTGCCTGATGCGCGATGTGTTGCCGGAGATCGAGCGGCGCATGCGCGCCGACTTCCCTGACCGGCTGCGGGGTTGGCGTGTCCAGATCGAGCTCGACAGGCTCGCGAAAGAGCGATGGCGGCAGGAACTGCGCAAGGCCGGAATCCGCCGGGCCGTTGCACCATCCGCTCCCGTCCTGCTGACGGCATGGCCTGAGCCGCAAATGCCACGGCTGCGCCAGCATGATGTGACAATCGAGAAAGTCGCGGAGCTGCTCTCTCATGCAGCGCCAAAGGGCCTTCTAATCGTGCGCGATGAACTGGCCGGCTGGATCGCTGGCATGAACAATTACCATGCCGGGGGTCGCGCCTTCTGGATCGAGGCTTATGGCGGGCGGCCTTATCTGGTCGAGCGCAAAGCGAGCCCGAGCCCGATCATCGTGCCCCGCCTGGCCGTCGCAGTGTATGGTGGGACACAACCCGACCGGCTCGCGGGCTTGCTGCGCCAACCCGATGACGGTCTGTTGGCGCGCTTGCTGTGGGTCTGGCCCGAACCGATCCCGTTTCGTCTGGGACGGCAAACCCCGGGGGCGGATTGGGCCATCAGAGCGCTCGACCGCCTGCGCGAGATCGCCCTCATGCCCGGCAATCCGCCACGTCCCATGCTCGTGCCCTTGTCGACTGAGGCGCAGTTCTCGCTTGAGCGCCTGGCGCAGCACATCCAGGCCAGGCAGTCGGATGCCGCACCGCTGCTGCGTTCGGCCTTGGGCAAGGCGCGCGGCCAGGTGTTGCGACTGTCGCTCATTCTGGAACTGTTGTGGTGGTGCGCGGAGGAGAGTGTGTTGCCGCCACCGACCCGCATCAGCCCGCGTGCTTTCGCCGCAGCGGCGGTGCTGATCGACGAGTACTTTATCCCGATGGCGGTGCGTGCCTATGGTGATGCCCAGCCGACAGTACGTGAGCGCAATGCAGCGGTTCTGGCGCGCTGGATTGTCAGCGCCCGGCCAGAGGAGCTCCATCCTCGGCGTTTACAGCGCGAGGTTCGTCTGCCGGGGTTGCGCACCGCCGAACAAATCCGCGAGGCTGCCGAAATGCTGATTGCGGCAAGATGGTTATGCGTGCCCGACCAGCCCGCGCGATTTGGGCCGCGGCCCCGGCTATGTTATCGCATCAATCCGCGTCTACAATTGATGGCTGGATAAGCGCAATAGCTTCGGACCGCAGCTTGGGAGCCGCCGCAGCAAGCTCTAAAGGCAGCCTCGGCGCTTGTGATGCGAATTGTCATGATCTGTCCACAGTGTCGCAGCTAGTCTAATCGAACGCGTCGCTTTGCGCCGCGCGGGGCCACAAGACTTACGTAGTCGTAACCGACTAGAATTTGGGTCGGTGCACTGGTTTGTGCAGCGGCATTGCAATAACAGAGGTGCCACTTCGCAAGAAATCTTCCAAATTCCAGAGCCGCGTTTGCAGCCACTCGCATGTGGCCTCGAGCAGGTAACGTTCGTCGGTTCCCGGACTGTGTCCCGCCGCTTCTTCCCCTTTTTGCGCAAGCTGTTCGCGAATCTGTTCTCGCGCATCGGGGTAGCTGCGGTCCATAAAGGTAATCAGACAGTCGAACTCGTTCGGAGGTAACGCGTCTAGCGCGCGCTTGAAATAGTCAGAAAACTCTTCGCGACTAGAAAACACTTCTTGGCCTGGGATATCCTCGACCTCCAAATATCGTACCAACTTTGCAACTCTGGGACTACCAAACTGGTGCGTCTCCAGCGTTTCCAGGCGCCTGATGAGATTTTGACGCATTGAGTGCCGCCTCCAGAAGTTTCAACCGATCATCAAATTCCTTGGCTTCGGCTGCCCGTATGCACGACTCGACCAGTTTTGCGACCTCGACAGCTTCACCGAGAGTGATTTCTCCTGCGGCGACAGCCGAAAGAACGGCCGACATCGCTTGAAAACCGTCCGCGGCCGACTTCAATGGAGGCAGATCAAATCTCAAAAGTCGTTCGCGGCGTGGGGCAAGATACGGTCGATGCAAATGCGCAGCGCTGTTGGATCCCCGTCGAGGGCCCGTTCTATTGCCTTCCGAGTCAGAGCCTCGGCCTCGCCGTCCAGCAGTGCCTCAGCCGCTAATGTCGTGCGGTTGCGCGCCCCGGGCGGGCGACCGTTTGGATTCGGCGATGGCCGACCCTTCTTGAACGGCCGACCTCGTGGCTTCGGCATGGTGTCGCGTTCTGGGTGTCCCGATTACGATGTAAACGCTCCATCATCTACAAAACGTTGCATAAAAAGCTTTGATTTGGGACCCCGGGGGCACGCCATAACTGACTAATCAACTTCTGATTGAGAAGATCGGACTTGCCCTTAAGTAGTCTATTTTCGGGAAAATCGCCCAGCGATAGAGAGATTTGCTATTTTTTCGCTGTATTTACAGCGAGAGGGGTACCAGCCAGGTCGGGTCGCGAGGGATCTCAGGTCGAAGAAGTGCCGGCCTCAAGCGGCCGAAAAATTTCGGGCATCTGTGAACTAGTTCACACATCCTTCGATCGAGGACGGGCCATATTTGCCTCGTTTTCGAAGCTCCGACTCTTGGGGAAGGGAGACGGGCTATGAAGCAGAACCGCTTGATGCAGTGGATCGAGGCCGCGGAGGCGCGCTCGGTCTGCTTGCTGGCGGAAGAGGGCGGAACGAGCACCTGGCCGAAGCCGCGGCCCACCGATCTGGTGCTCGCTAGATTGCGGGAACAGTTGTGTGTTGGCGAAGTGAGTCGGTTTGCTGCTCGGTTTTCCCGCGTGCGATCGGCGGACTAATAGCGTTACCCACAATCACAGAGGCGCCTCAGCCCGAGCACGAGGCCGGCCCGGAGATGCCGTGACCGCCCCTCGTTCGACTCGCCTAGAGCTTGGGGAACTACCCGCAGCCCACAGTTCGGCATAAAAGAGAGGACCTAAATTGAAAAGTGGTCGCCGTTCTCAGTCTCTTAGCGGGATTTGAAATCGACCATCCGAACAGTGGTATAAGTCAGAAAGGTTGCTCAGTCGCAAAGCTGCCGCTTCGCGCGAGCGCGCTGGTGCGCATCTGCTGATCCAGCTCTATGGGCCGCCGCGCAGCGGCAAGACCTACACGGCGCTGCGCATCGCGCGCGGTATGGTCGGTCCCACGGGCACGATCGGCATGCTCGACACCTAATCGGGCCGCGCCCGGCTTTACAGCGACAACGTGCCGGGCGGCTTTGTCGTCGGCGAATTGACCCCCCCAGGGAGCGTGCCCGTCCGTCCGTCCGTCCGCACAGACGATTCCCAGGAAACTCAGTGATTACTTGGTCCGGAGCCGAGCGTCTCTCGGCAGCACATCAGGCCCGTGTCGG
>Ga0185299_10005154_pt1 | contig 15056 bp, 21 predicted proteins | sample PaiPotPPA55metaG_FD_128002 | JGI IMG/M metagenome (GOLD analysis project Ga0185299, IMG submission 128002) | Iron sulfur acid spring bacterial and archeal communities from Banff, Canada, to study Microbial Dark Matter (Phase II) - Paint Pots PPA... ...
TTTTCTAATCTGTCCGTAAAGAAGGATACTACTCCACCGCCTTCTTGAGCCCGTCAGCTACCGTCAATCGAGAAGACCCGCGAACACGGGCAATCCAGAGACTGCCTGCTGGAGGGAGTGGGATTCGAACTCGCGGGCGACTTTCTAAGCCGCCAGTAAAGCATCGTAAAGCGTCAACTTGACGACATTTTGTCCACTAGAACACGAACCCCACCCGACGCGATCGCCTAGACAAGTCTGTTGGCCCTGACCGCGAATCACTCGTAACAGCTTAGAGATTGCGTAGATCGCTCCGTCGAGCAAACCCTCACCGACGTGATCGCGTGGTATCGCCGTAACGGCTATCTGCCGCCACAGAAGAGCTTGGCGATGGTTGAGAAGTTCGGTCAGTCGTCCGAGAAACAAGGTTGAGAGTGCCTTCGTGGGCGGCACTCGTCCCAGCTTTTTGCCGTTGATTCGTGATGCGATCGGCGAAGCCAAGGATCGATAGCTACCGCTGCGGCCAACTCCGCCTACGCCGTATCGTACCAAATATTCCGTACGGTCGGTCATTTCGGCGCGCGTACTGAAAATACTCCACACTTCAGACTAAGCGGCGACGTTCCCCCTTCGAAAAAAGGTGGCCTCCAGAGGCACGAGTGTTGCTCTAGCCGCCTACATGCAACCTTCGCTTGAGCGCTGAGACTGTGAAGAGTGCATAGTCCCGCAGGGGGCCAAAAATTCGGGCGACATGAAAGGAGAATCGGTACCGCTAACAGTAAGCACGATGACGGCAGGGCTGGTCGTCACCTCTTTTCTCTACGCATGCGCCGCCCGTCCGGTGGTGCAATCGCAGCCGCTAACGCCGTTGATCGTCCAGCCGATCGAACCCGCTGCGACACCGACTCCCGGCGCTCATCTAGTGAAGGCCTCATGGTATGGCCCGGGCTTGGCCGGGCGTAAAACCACCAGCGGTGAGATATTCAATCCAAGGGCTCTGACGGCAGCGTCCAGAGCGTTGCCGATTGGCTCGGTGGTCAAAGTTACGAACCCACAGAACGGGAAATCCGTAAGCGTTCGAATCAACGACCGCGGTCCTTTCGTGCCTGGTCGCAGCCTCGATCTGTCCCGGCGCGCGGCCGAGAAGCTCGGTATCATCCACATGGGTGTGGCATCCGTCAAAGTCACAAAGACGTCTTCTCAAGCCGACATATCAAGCGACTACTGACTCGCGAGGCGCAATACAGAGGGCACCACTCCCTCTCGTTTTTTGCGGTCCAGGAGCGATCAAAAATAGGCTGCTAAGTTATGGCGAGCAAGATTGAGCGACACGTTGCTAGAACTTATGAGCACCCCTAACCCCCCGGCGAAGCAGTTGATATCGCCGGTAAGGACGTACTTGCCAGGCTGATTCAGTACAAGCGCAGCGGGCGACGGGCATTGAGCTTGAGCCGCCAGGGGAGAGACGGTTATAGCGATGGCAGCAAGCCCCAGCAGAATTGCCCGCCGGGAAAGAAGCATCGTTAGGCTGGTTTTCATAAAAGTCCTCCGTCGCCGAGTTATTGGGAGGGGCGCGCAGACTTCAGGGCCAAGTCCTGTCGCGCGGTCCGAGCTGGAAAAAGTCGCGAAGGCGGGAAGAAATGCGGCTTTACTAGGGTAGGTACTAGTCCTGATGGACGAAAGGCAAACAGAATCTTTCACCACTGGATTGCGGAGGCGGTCGAGCTGCGCAAAACTCGACAGCGAGCGACTCGAGCAGATGCTGTTCTCACGTCAGGCGGGGATCAATCAATGAGACCCGCGAAGCGTCTCGGCGCTGCGCACGAAGGACTTGCTCGACCAATTCCTCGCCGAACCGCCTGGTCAATGGGCCCGAGTGCAATAACAAGCGGTAATAAATCGCGCCGAAGATCGCGTCGTTCAGTAGTTCAGGTTCTGTCTCCGACCGCAATTCACCTGCATTCTTGCCTCGGTGCAGATCAGCGATAGTAGCGGTCCGCCGGGGACTAACCCATCGGTCAAAGAACTCCTTAAGGATGGCTGGCTCGCTCTGGCCCTCGGCGATCAGCCCGGCCACGATCTTGCCGAAGGGCCCGTTGAACGCGTCGATCAACCGCCGCACTCGAAGACGCAGAGACTCTTCCGCGGTCAGGACCGTAGGCTTCTCCAGGTTGGGAGCCATCCGCTCGCAGAGCATGGCCAACACCAATGTTGCCTTTGTCGGCCACCATTTATACAGAGTGGGTTTGCCAACCTTGGCCCGCCTAGCGACCTCTTCCATGGTCAAGTCGCGGACCGACTTTTTCTGAAGCACGGCATATACCGCATCCATGATGGCGGCATGCGATGCCGCCATTTCGCTCGGCGGCCGGCCTCTGCGCGCAACGGGAAGCACACTCCTCCTCATGGAACTAATTTTAACGGAACGTAGCGTAAAGTCCATTGACGTCTGCGTCGCTTGGATCCTATTATAAAAACGGAACGTAAAGGAAATTAAATGGTTCGGTCGAGCGGCTAACTGAAACCAGCATCAACTCAAAAGGAGAATGCAATGAGTAATCAAGTGCGTCCCTACGAGCCCCTGACCTCCGAAAATGCGGCGCTCGTCCTCGTCGATCATCAGGTCGGCCTCATGACCGGCGTCCGCGATTATTCGACCGGCGAGCTGAAGCACAACGTGGTAGCCTTGGCCAAAGCGGCCAAAGCACTGAAGCTGCCGATTATCGTGACCACGACGGCGCGCGACAGCATGTGGGGTCCGACGTTCTCCGAACTCGTGGAGGCGCTGCCAGGCGTGGAGATCATCGACCGCTCGTGGGTCAACGCGTTCGACGACGAGCGCGTGGCTCGCGCCATCGCGGCGTCCGGCCGCAAGAAGCTGATTTTCGCCGGCATCTCTCTGGAAGTCTGCGCGGCTTTTCCGGCCATCACTGCCGTAGGCAAGGGGCTGGACGCCTACGTCGCGGTCGATGCCTCGGGAACCTTCAGCGAGACCAAGCGCCAGGTCGGGCTCCTGCGCATGCTCCAGGCCGGCGTTATTGTCTTCGGACTACGCGACCTTGATGGTGGAAATCCTCAAGGACAACGCGCGGCCGGAGGCCGGCGCGGTCTACGGCGCCATAGATATGCCGTGGGCTAAGCTCGTGGGGCAGGTCGCCCAGGCCTACGGGAAGTAAGTGGACCGCTCTTCGGGTTACGTGCTCTCGATGACAACGCTGACCACCAGGCCGCTGCAGCCGCTGCTGTCCTTCATGACGAACTCGGACGCAGAGGACGGTGGAGCCGCCCGACGGAGAAGGACTCGATGGCGGAGCGAAGTGAATTCGAACTGCCGGTACCGGTTTCTAAACTGCCAGACGACAGCATTATGTTAAGCTTTGCGACATCGAGACGAGTTGTGAAGCGCTCCCATCCCGGACCGCATTTTTGTGACGCGCTGTAGGTTTGTCGTTGAAGCGAACGGTGCCCAAAGTGGATTTCCCTCAGCGGCAGAATCAGTCGCGATGTTGCTCATGCCGCACGAGGAGAATGCTTCCCTTGAACGTCGCGACAGTAACGCCAGACCGGAATGGAGTTCCGGACCATGAGGGCAACTCGTCTCACGTCACAAATTATAACACGACGCTGTCGTCTGACAGTTTAGAAACCGGTACCGGCAGTTCGAATTCACTTCGCTCCGCCTGCGAGTTTTCGGTTTTCCGGATTCTCTCACTAGCTGAGTGAAAAGCGCGCATTTGGCCGGAATCCGGCACACCAGGTCCACCAGAAATAACGATGAAGGACCTGCTTATACTACGGAGACGGGCGGAACGCGGGGCCTATACCAGCGGGGTTGGCGAGGACAACGGTGTCGATGATCCGAAACCGCGTCGCTATGAGCGGGCTGATCGCCCAGGTCTCTGGAAGTGGTGACGAGCTACGCAGTCTCAAACGTTGCGGATTTTCTGAAAAGTCGCGTGCTCGCTGTCGCTACTGAAAACTCGGAAAAGATGGAAGGCTAGCGATTTATCTTGCCCGGCCCTAATGTCGCGGGCATGAGCCGCAACCTGCGTGCTGAAGACCCAGCCATACGATTTACAATGGCGCCGCGTACATCCCGGGAGGGCGGACGCCGCTCGCTGCGGCGCCGCCCTCAATGACGCTAACGGACCAGCTCGGCCATTCGCTTTGCCATCTCTTGGGAAGTAACATCCTCTTTGTGCGTGGCGATGGACCACGTGTTACCGAACGAGTCCTTAACCGTCGCCATGCGGTCGCCCCAGAACTGGTCCTTGGGCTCGCTCTCAGAAATAGCTCCCGCGCCAATCGCGCGTTTGTACAGCGCGTCCATGTCCTTCACATACAAATAGAACGAACTTGACGATGGCGTGCTCTGCGTCGCCTCGGCCAGCATCAAGCGCGAGTTGCCGATGTTCACCTCTGCGTGCATTACCATGCCGCCCGGGCCGGGCACTCGCATGACCTCCTCAGCACCGAAAGCATTCTCCAGAAATTTGATTAGCTCGGCCGCTCCCTTAACGTTCAGGAAGGGTGTAACACTGTGGAAGCCGTCGGGGATTGGTTTTACTGCCATAAGAATCTCTCCTTCACTGCAGATTGACTTTTAGATTGACAGACCAGACGAACGATCCGTTCCGCACGCGCATCACGTCCGCAGGGGATCCCCACTAGCGCGAAGCCATTTCAGGTGCAACCTCGGACGTTATATGCCTATCAATAGATGCCGGCCGTCTCCGCGTTTGGCGCAGATTTGGGCGCGTTGGACTTTCATCGGCCGCGACCAGAGTCGCCTCAGTCCCATGCAGCCGAGACCAATCGCCGAGACTTCCAGGCCGCTCTTTCCAAGCTTTCGTTTCTGCATATTACTTCTCCATCAAACGGGTTCAGAGCGTGATCAGCTCCGGTATTGTTCGTCGCTGACGTGGTCCATCCACTCGACGTTCTTGCCGTTTGAAAAGTTAGGGAGGCTTCGAAGTTAGATTTCGAGATTGTGAGCGCGTTCGAGATCCGCGATTAGCCCAGGGCCAACCGGGCGCCATCCGAGCCGCTCGCGCGTCAGCGCGCTTGAAGCGGGACAATCGAGACTGGCAAACATGCCGAGCCAGCCGAAGTGCTCAGCGGCCTGTGCAGGAGTTTTCGAGACGACCGGCAGCTTCAGGCGCCGACCGATTACCTCGGCTATATCTTTAAGCGGCACGCCTTCTTCGGCAACCGCGTGATAGCAGCCCGCCGAACCCTTTTCGAGCGCGAGGCGGTAGAGACGGGCGGTATCGGACAGGTGCGCCGCCGACCATCGATTCTTAGCGTCGCCGACATACGCCGAGACGCCCTTCTCCCGCGCGAGAGTGATCATATACGTGATCAATCCCTGCTTGTTTTGATCGTAAACCTGCGGAAGCCGCACCATTGAAACCCGCACGCCACGCGCCGCTACCGCGGCGGCCGCCTCATCCGTGGCGAGGCGAGGAATCGAGGCGGAGGTGGCGGAGGGCGCATCTTCTTCGGTTGCGACGCGGCCCGGCGCGACCAGTAGCGTTCCCGAGGTGACGATCAGGAGACGATCGGACCCGGCCAGGACGGAACCGAGCGCCTCGATCGTGCGCCGGTCGGTCTCGGAGTTCTCCTTGAATTTCGAGAAGTCGTGGTTAAAGGCCAGATGAATCACAGCGTCCGATTTGGCCGCGCCGCTTTTCAAGCTTTCCGGGTCTTCAAGGGAACCTCGATGCACGTCGGCGCCAGCCGCGGCAAGAGACCTCGCTCCCGCCTCGGATCGGGTGAGACCCAGCACCTTATGGCCTGCGTTGATCAGCTCGGGGACGAGGGCGGAACCGATAAAACCTGTGGCACCAGTGACGAAAACACGCATATGGATTAAACTCCTTGAATACGGAGTGGGGCTCCGTTTGTGATAATAATATACGGAGTGACCCTCCGCTATGCAAGAGGAAAGTGGAGGTAGGCTCCGTTTGAAGGGACAGGCGGGACAAAATATGGGGACACAATCGATTGAAACGACGCGCCGGCCGCGCGCCGATGCGGTCCGCAATCGCGAGCGCGTGCTGGCGGCGGCGAAGGCGGTCTTCAGTAAGGGCGGCGCCGATGCGAGCCTGGAAGCGGTAGCGAAGCGCGCCGGAGTCGGAATCGGAACGCTCTACCGACACTTTCCCACGCGCGAAGCTTTGTTCGAGGCAGTCTATCGGCACGAAGTGCAGCAGCTCTCGGAGCTCGCGGAACAGCTGAAAGATGAGACCTCGCCGGTCGAGGCGCTGCGTCGCTGGCTGCACTCCGATATCGAGTTAGTCGCCACCAAGAAAGGCATGACCGCAGCACTGGCGCTTGCGGTACACGGCTCCTCGGAACTCTACGCCGATTCATTGGAACGGCTTGCGAAAGCGGTCGGCGTCCTGCTGGACCGCGCCGTTGCGGCTGGAGAGATACGCTCCGACATCAGTCCCAAAGATCTCCTTCGCGCCCTCGTCGGCATGTGCTACATGCACGATCAGCCCGGCTGGCAGGCGAGTGTTCTCCGCCTGGTGGATATCTTCGTCGATGGCCTTCGTCTCCCAGTTAAGATCAGCAAGGCAAATCACGCTGGCGCGGCGAAGCGACCACGAACGAAGCGCGATTGAGGTATAGATCTCGAGACGTCGATCTAAACGGACATGGATAGCCGCCCTCCGACCGTCCAGTTTCAAGTGGCTCGATTCGTTGTAGTTCGAATCAAAATAGTATGGAGCAGATAAAGCTCCATCGCCGGAAAACCCAGTGGAAACAAATCTCCCTTCACATTATTCTTTCCTGCTGACTACTTAAGAAGCTGCGCGATGATCGCAAGCTTCTGATTCTCGCTGCCGCACAAGCGCAAAGAGCGGCCGACTATATCCTGAATCGAACCTCGTGTTCCGAATGAATCCGAACGGCGCCCGCGCTTAGCACGGGCGCCGTTCTCTTGGGTTAGCTTCCGCTCAACATCGGCGTAAGGTCACCGCAGTTGTTGATGTAGAAATTCGCTAGTCCGACCGTTGGCGAGCGCTGCCGCTGCGGCATTGTAGTGTGTCCCATTGTGGCGAGAGAAGGCGTGACGCTGCCCCGGATAACTATACACGGTAGCATTTGGTTTGCTGGTAAGTGCCGTCTTGATCTCAGCTTGGGCAGCCTTGGAAATGAACTCGTCCTCCTCGGACAGGTGCATCAGCAGCGGCGCATGAAGCCCGGTGGCCTCGCCCAGATATTTCTCCGTGTCACCACCGTGATAGACGACCGCGGCGTCGACGCCGTAGCGCGCGGCCGTCAGGAAGGTCATCAGCCCGCCGAGGCAATATCCGAGGACGGCAACCTTGCCGATGCATCCCGGCAGCTTGGCCACGACGTTGGCAGTGTCCTTGACGTCCCTGGCGCCGGCGTCTCGGTCATAGGCCTGATTGAGGCGAAGGCCGTGTTGCCAGTCGGGCTCGGAGGTGACGCTGAGGTGGACGCCCGGCTCCTGACGCCAGAACAGGTCCGGCGCGACCGCAATGAAGCCTTGTTCGGCCAGTTCGTCGCAGTGCTTGCGAATATCGGTGTTCACCCCGAACACCTCGTGCAGAACGAGGACCGCAGGCGCCGGCAAGACCTTCGGCCGCGCGATATAGGCGCTAAACTCGCCATCTCGGCCTTCTATGGTGATGCGATCGTTCATTGTAATTCTCCTCAGAGGATGTTCACTTGGGCCTCCGCCGATGTCGTCAGGATCGGCGGAGGCCCTCTCTCGGCGAGCCGGTTTCAGCATGGCGGCCACGCGCTTGGCTAACGAGCCCTCGATAAAGACTGCAGTCTACTGATGGACGGGCGCAGAGGTGGCAGCCTCTTCGATGAGCTTGGCTGTTTCCTTCGGGTAAGACATGTAGGCCACATGGCTGGCATTCACTTCGATCGTCTTGGCACGGGCGCGCTTCGCCATCATCCGCTCCTGGTCCGGATTGATCGATCGGTCTGCGGTGGCCACCATGTACCAGGTGGGCTTGGTCTTCCAGGCGGGATTCCTAACCTTATGGGTGAACGAGTCGGTGGAGATCGGCACCTGCGAGATAGCCATGAACCACGCCTTCTCCGGCGGAATGTCCGCTGCGAAGTCGGCCGCGAACTGCTCCTCGTCTATCCACCAGTTTCCGTTGCTGTCCGGCTTGAACGCCTTGGACGCTTGCGGCAGGGCCTGCTCGATCGACGCACAGCTCTCACCTTCATCGAGTGCAAATGCAGCGATATAGACAAGCGCGGCCACCTTCGGATGATTGCCGGCCTCGGTGATGATGGACCCGCCGTAGCTGTGGCCCACGAGAACCACTGGCCCGTCCGTGGCGTCGATTGCGGCCTTCGTGTACTTCTGATCCTCGGCGTAGGAGGTCTCGGGGGGCTGCGCCACCGACACCTTGTACCCATCCCTCTTGAGGATGCTAGCGAGGGCTTCCCAACCGGAGCCGTCGGCGAAAGCACCATGCACCAGCACCACGTTCTTGATCGCCATTGTTGTTCTCCTTTTTTTCCTTTCAGTTCTTTTCACATGCATCGGCTCTCGTGAGCCGACGTCGTTAGTGCGACCTAAGGCCGCTGGCAACGCTTGCGGATGGTCTTTCGGTCGGCTTCTCTCCTGCAGCATCCATTCCCTGATGTATGGTGAACAGTGCAGGATCGAGACCCCTGCCGACTCGCACAGGTTGAGAAAACGAACACCTTCGATATCCGCGAGATCGAGTTCCTCCAGATCCAACGTGACGCGTGGTCCACCAAGCTCGATCTCAGACTTCAACTCATTGAGGTCCTCAGATCGAAGATGCCCACTCAAATAAATCAGCGTGATGCGCTTGCCAGAAATCCGTTCGATCTTCAGTGTCATTAACTTCTGCCCTGAAGCGCGCTCGGAATAGTGCAACAACGAGGCCATCCACAATCGCTTGTGGCAGCGGAACTTACAGTCGATTCCGGTCCTGAGTTTTCAGGAATTCCTGTTTGGGGAGGAAACGCTGTTGATAGCCGGCGATCAGTCGCCGTGCGGCACTTTGAATCGATACTTGTTAATTTTTAAGCGTTTGATTTTCGAATCGAGAGTCTTCGCCGGCAGACCCAGTTTCGCTGCCGCACCGCCGGGTCCTGAGATTCGGCCTTGGCTTTCTTTCAACGCGGCTTCGATCATTTCTTTTTCGTGCCGAACCAGGGTGCCGCCAAGCGTCGCGGTCCGCGATGCGGCCGGGGGCAGTTCACGCCTCAACCAAGTCTCGTCTACCGCCAAATTGTCACCGTCGGACAGAATCACCGCACGTTCGATCACGTTTTGCAGTTCACGGACGTTCCCCGGCCAACCGTACGCCTGGAGGCCTTTCAAAGATTTCTTGCCTATTGTTCGGAACTTCTTTCCAGCCCTTTTTCCGAAACGATCGATGAAATACTCAGCGAGCAAAGGAATATCCGCTACGCGCTCGCGCAACGGCGGCATTTCAACAGGCACGACATTGAGCCTGTACAAGAGATCTTTCCGAAATTTGCCCTCGGCGACCAATGCGTTCAAATCACGATGAGTCGCCGCGATCACTCTAACGTCGACTGCAATAGGGTTGTTGCCACCAACACGTTCAATTTCGCGTTCTTGCAGAACCCTCAACAGCGTGACTTGCACCTCCGGGGGTAAATCGCCGACTTCGTCGAGAAAAATTGTCCCGCCATTGGCCGATTCGAAACGCCCCAGACGCCGCTGCATCGCACCGGTAAAGGCCCCCTTCTCGTGGCCGAAGAGTTCAGAAGCAATGAGCGATGGAGGGATCGCCGCGCAGTTCACTCCGATAAACGCTCGATCAGCGCGCTTTGATCGTTTGTGGATGGCACGGGCTAGCAACTCCTTTCCCGTGCCCGTCTCGCCCAGAATCAAAACCGTGGAATCGGACGGCGCGACTTTCGCGGTTTCGCGAAGCACTCTGCGGAGCGCTTCCGAAGAGCCGACAATATCCTCAAACATCGAGTCGCGATCGATTTGTTCCCGCAAGGCCAGGTTTTCGTTCCGCGTTCTCTCTTCGGCCCGGACGCGGTCATCGATGTCGGTGCCCGTTGCGTACCATCGAGTGACCTGGCCGCGCTCGTTTCGAAAAGGGTTGTACTGAATCAGGAACCAGCGGTATTGTCCGTCCTTCCGTAGCGCTCGATGCTCGAATTCGAAGGGAAGACCCCGCGCGAGAGCCGCCTTTCGCTCGTTTCGAAATCTTTCCACGTCCTCCGGATGAAAGATTCTTTCCCGAAAATTTGGCGCAGTGACATCGTCAGCAGTTAGACCCGTGTAGTCGAGAGTCGCCCGATTGGCATAGATCGGTAGGCCGGACGGGTCTTGGACAACTACCGTCTGAGGTATTGCGTCCGTAATTCGCCGAAGCTCGCGTTCATCCTCCCGAAGCTTCTCGTCCGTTTGCTTAAGGGTCTCGATATCAGTGCTGACCCCATACCACATGACGATCTTCTCGGTTTCGTCGCGGTATGGTTCGAAGCGAATGAGAAACCAATGAAAGACCCCATCATGGCGGCGCATGCGCGCTTCAATGTCACCTGCTTCACCGGAGCGCAACAGCTCCCGCCATTTTTCCATGAGTGACGGTAAGTCCTCCGGATGGATTGCAGCCTGCCAGCCCCAGCCTTGCGATTCTTCATCAGAAAGACCTGCGTATTCGCGCCATCGTTGATTCACGAACTCTACGGAGCCATCCGCATGAGCTGACCACGTGAACGCAGGGATTCTGTCAACAATGAGGCGGATGTCCGTCGACTGCACGGACTGTGAGGAACCATCTCCTGGCAATGACATTGGCAGATTATATTCCTGAACACTCTAAATGATTGAGCCTCGACCGGCAGCGATACGGGCCGCAGATCCCGCTCCCGAATATGTCCGAATAGCCGGCAAACCGGAAGTAATCACCGGGCCCGACACACTAAGTCATAACTTGCGCCAAGTCCTGGTAAGTCCCCTTCTCGGAAATTGGCCCAAGTACCAATTCGAGCGCGGAGACCGATCGGCAGGAGTGTTGCAAGCCGCACGTCTACGCTGAAGGAAAGAGAATAGCGGACCTTCGTACATCCTGTGTACGGGAGGCGATAGACATAGAAATTGCTAAACTATCAACGGTGAGCGACACGATCGAATTCCGGGTCGGCACCGCCTCGTGGACCGACCCGACACTTGTGAATTCGGACCTGTTTCTATCCTACTTCCGTGCGAAGCGCCGAGGAACGGTTGCGCTTTTACGCCGGGCAATTCAACACGGTCGAAGTCGATTCGACCTATTACGCCCTACCCGCCGAACGCAATGCGAAACTTTGGGCGGAGCGCACGCCCGCAGGTTTTCTCTTCAACATCAAACCGTTCGCGCTGATGACGCAGCATCCGGCAGAGATGTCGCGGCTTCCAAAGGAATTACGTGAGATGGTGCCGGCCGCGGAGCGGAGCAATCGGCAGCTCACGCGACCATCGAAGGAGGTCGTCGATGTGGCGTTTCAGATGTTCTGGAGCGCGATGAGCCCGCTGCGCGAATCAGGCAAGCTTGGGATGGTGGCCTTTCAGTTCCCGCCGTATTTCATATCAAAGCCTGCAAACTTGGATTACCTAGCGCGCCTTCCCGAACGGAGCCTCGATCGCTGTCGAGTTCCGCCACCCGAGCTGGGTTCGCGAAGAAACGCGACGTACCGAGACCATGAACTTTCTGCGATCGCATGGCTTGTATTACACTTCGATCGACGCGCCCGAAGATAATTCGATCCTACCGTCGTTTGTCGAAGCTACCGGCGACCAGGTCTATGTCCGCTTTCATGGCAAGAATCGCGAGAACTGGTTCAAACGCAACATCACGGTAGGCCGAGCGGTTCAAATATTTGTATTCAGAACGGGAGCTCCAGTCGCTCGCCAAAGGGTTCGGTATTCTAGAGGAACAAGGCGTCAAGCGCGCGTACGCGATCTTCAACAACTGCTATCAGAATTTTGGAATCATGAACGCGACCACGATGGCTGCGATCCTTCGTGGCCAGGAGCAATAGCGCGAGCTGGTGAAAGTGCCCGGACTATCCTCAAAGCGGCGCGCAAAAGAGACGGTTCGAAACTCTAGCTCATTGAGCTTGGAGCAAATAGCCGCAATATCTCGCTAGGGAAGGTCTGCACAGGTCGGTGTTGGGGAGCGATTGGCTGAAGTGGTCATAACAGTCGGGTTCCTGGAACGAAGGACGAGTGATGGTTGGCGCGGCGATGGCGTCGCCTGCGCATCGACTCGCCACCGCTTGCGCGCTCGGCGCCTGCCGCTTCGACTCGGTAACGACAGGGTTGGCCAGAGGGCTGCCAACGTGGCAGTCTATGCCCATGCCTGACTACAGCTTGTTCGGAGACGAGCACGTCCGCCGGTATGAGACGACCGGCGGTAAAATTGGCCACGATTGGAACAACACCAGTTGTCTGGTGCTGCACACGATCGGGCGGAAATCTGGCGAGACGAAAAAGTTCCCGCTGATCTACGGGCGCGACGGCAACAACTATCTGGTTGTCGCTTCGAAAGGTGGCGCGCCCGACGATCCTGGGTGGTACAAGAACCTGCTCGCCCACCCCGATGTGAAGATCCAGGTGTGGGACAAAGTGATTCCGGTCCGGGCGCGGACTGCGACGGCCGAAGAAAAGAAGCGCGTGTGGCCGATCATGACAGCCCAGTGGCCCGACTATGACAAGTACCAGGCCGGAACGAAACGCGACATCCCCGTGGTGTTGCTCACGCCGCGTTAGAGGCTTGACGAGAGTGTCCGCTCTCTCAGCGGCGAGCGCCTGAGCATGTTGAGGAGGCACCTTTCCGAAACACCGCGACAATTTTTTCATCTTGGCGATCGAATTGGACGCCGCTGCCGCTAGGAACACAACGAGCCTAAGCTCCGGATTGTCGCTCACCGAGAACGCGGTGTGCTCGACGATCATTCTTCCGGCTAGAGGAGGCGTGAACTAATGGAGACCGAGCACCTGTTCCTGCGCGCTCCAGAGCAGGGGAAGATCGATCCGGCGGTGAGGGCTGCGACCGTCAAATCTTGGGGCTGGCGGCCTTCAACAATCGTTTCGACTATCCTTGGTGACAAGAACCCGAGTGGTATTAGCCGCCGCACGGATCGGCGATCGATGCCTTCTCGCCTCGCGAGCTCTCAGTTTTCGGACCTCTCCGATAATCAATCGAAATCCGCCCGTTGCGCGCGATTTGGGACCAACGTATGGACCCGGAGAGCGGCTACGGCCGACCCTAAAGGGGGAATACTGCAGGACCTGTCCGCCATCGACTTTGCTAGGTCCATAAAAATTCGCTCGGACTTCGCATCATTGATCAGCCACTGATTCTTCAGAGCAGTTGGGAGGCATCCGCGGTGGCCGCACCTGGACCGTTCCTACAGTTCGCGGCTAACGATAGCCAGATGCTGTCCCGGATTGGGTCCATATATGGGTGGGAGTTCGAAACAGCTGCGCTCCGCCAACGTCTCAGCCTTGGGCATTCTCTATGGATGATCGCAAAAGAGCGCGCCCAGGGGAGCAGGATATGATGATCGCAAGTCCGGTTTGCGGCTCGTGCACCACTGCACTCTAATGGCCGCAGTTCGCTAAAGGAGTGATTCCCCATGGGGAGCGTGCGTCGAGCATTCGATTGGCTCCAAAACGCGTCCGCCGGCGGCGGGAGCAAACCCGTCGTGCGTCCGTACGACTACGGTTTCGTCGGCGAGATGTCAGTGCTGATGAACGCCCATCCGCTGATCGGGCCGGCGCTGGCGGAGCTGTTCATGCAGGTCATGTTCGCGCACGGCGCGCTTGCCCGGCCCGAGCGTGACGACTTGCTGGGGCGCAAACCCGCCCGTTCCGGTTCGCGGCGCTGATGGGGCATGAAAGCGAGCCGGAGATAATGCTGGACGGCCGTTGCTCGCGGGCGAGTGCGGGGGCCTGGAGAGGATTCACGGCCCGTGGTCCTCAGAAAGAATTCGAAACCGTACCGGAGTCCTCACCGCGAGCTAGAATGGCGCAGGTGACTAGCCTCTTATCGATGCCATGAGAAGGTGGGACGAATGATTGCGCGATTCAGAGTGATTCTTCCGTTTAAATTGAGCATACCTGAGGGTGTAGCCCTCGATTCCTATGAAATCGAACGCAGCGGTTACAGGGTGGTCGTTCACGCACCAATTCAGGCACAGCTTCGCATAGATCCGGCCTACATAGACCTATCTGTTCCTATCGCCGAGGTCGGGCGCAAAATCGTGCTGCTAGCCCACAACGGCCAACCGCCGGAGTAAAACTGAACCACCTCAACACAATTCAGGCCAATCTTCTCGAACTGGATTTTATGAAGGACGGCGATGGCGACTTTGATCGCTCAGGAGCTGTGCTAGATCCACCGGCTGAACTCGCGATCGAAATAGTGAACAGCCTGCTCCGTAGACTTAGATCAGTGATACAGGCACCAGGGATATTCCCGATAAACGATCGGGAGCTCTCGCTGCGGGTGGTCTATCTCTCAAATTCTGGAGAAGAGCTTCCATCACAGGCTGACCGCATCCGGGTCGTAACTCGCGTGCATTCGGAGTATCACGCGCACGCGTTGGCCAAGGAAATTTGGGACAAAACAAAATCTCTGCCATTCGAATATGAACCGGCGACCTGGGAAAATCTTTTGCTTGATGCAGAGCTGCTGCTTCCGCAAATTGGACCCGTTTTAGTCCTGATCGCTACATCTATTGAGACCGCGATATCGGCGGTATTGGCCCATTTGGCAACGAAAGGCCCTGTGCCGAAGGAGCTGTGGGCATGGATCAATAACCGCGACGGCGATTACCGAAAACAGCCGTCGGTAGAAGAGGAGTGCGATATCCTTCTGAAGGTCCTCAGCGGCAAAAGCCTAAAAGAACAGCCCAAGCTCTGGCAGGCGTTCAAGAACATTGGCCTGCTCCCCGATGCCCGTCAGATCATAGATAGAGTCTTTGGTTGTTTTCCCCGTCCTGGGGCGGAATCAATTTCTCCATTTTTAGCTGCGCGAACTCGACTGGCGTCAGAGCGCCGAGGCTCG
>Ga0185299_10005155_pt1 | contig 15055 bp, 14 predicted proteins | sample PaiPotPPA55metaG_FD_128002 | JGI IMG/M metagenome (GOLD analysis project Ga0185299, IMG submission 128002) | Iron sulfur acid spring bacterial and archeal communities from Banff, Canada, to study Microbial Dark Matter (Phase II) - Paint Pots PPA... ...
TAGCGCAACTCGACGTCAGTAAGCCCGTGAAACTTTTCGGGTAGGGGCAGCAGGTCTTTACTAAGAAAGGTAATCTCCTCCACATGGATGGTCAGCTCGCCGGTGCGCGTGCGAAATAAATATCCGCTGACGCCGATGTGGTCGCCGAGATCGAGCAGCTTGTACAACTCGAAGCCCTGGTCGCCGACCGCATCTTTCTTCACGTAAATCTGCAGCCGCTTTCCATCCTGCTGCAGATGGCAGAAGCCAGCCTTGCCCATAAGGCGGATCGCCATGATGCGTCCGGCCACGCGCACGTTGACTCGCGGGCTTTCCAACTGCTCCGCGGCTTTGTCCGAATAGTCCGCGAGGATCTGCGGGATGGTGTGGGTGAATTCATACTTACTGCGATACGCGGTTTGGCCGAGCGCCTCGATCTGTTTCAGCTTCTGGCGCCGCAGCTCGTAAACATTTTCGTCGAATGCCAAGAGAGTCCTTTGACTGGGAATTGCGCCCCGTTTTGCGCAAGGTCGATGGAACGTTGAAACGCGATTATAAACAACCCGCGCCGGGACGTGCGCCTCAGAACGCAGGCAAAGAAAGAACTTGTGGTTACCAGGGTAATGTGGTACATTGGTACACATGCTCGACGATTCCAAACTGGTGGTGGAACGAGTGCAGACCGGGGTGCGTATGGAGAAGCGGTTGCTCAAAGTCCTCAAGGCTTTCGCCGAGTATCACGACATGACCCTCGGCGATCTTCTGGAGGGCATTGTGCTGCATGCGTTTGACGGGAAGACTCCTTTTAGCCCGGCTTCGCTGGAGCGCATTCAGGAGTTGAAGCGGTTTTACGATTTTGACCTCGATTCCAGCGCCAGCCACCGGCTGAAGGAAATCAAGGCGCGGCCGGGGCGGAGGCGAGCTACGGAAAAATAAGGGGCCACCCTCAGGGGCTATATGAGCTTTACGCAGCGCTGAAGCGCCGCTCTTCCACGGGGCTGCCGGCGCTTGTAGTCTCCGCAGGGGTCGGTTCGCCCAGTTGAGGTCTTAACTCTATGACAGAAAAGCGAATGAATCGCGGCATCACGGTATTGCAATGGACTCTCGGGCTTGTGATCCTGATTGAAGCGGTCCTGTTTGTGATGCCGTCGGCCGCTCACGACTTTGCCAAGACGCACATGCCGGATATCGTGCGGCAGGTTCTGGGATGGGGCGAAATCGTCGGCGCCGTCCTGTTGCTGATTCCACGGACCGCAGTGCGCGGAGGCTGGTTCCTGGCGGGAATTTTTGTTCTGGCGATTGTCGTCCACGTGCTGCACGGAGCGTACAACGTTGGGAATCTTGTTATCTACACTGCGGCGGCCTGGGCGGTTGCGACTGGTAAGGGATAGAGACGTTGGAGTTGGGGGCGAGAGCGTCTTGGCGCCCAAGCGGCGGGCAAGGACGTCCCGCCCCTTCGGCTTCGGTCAGGGCAAGCTCCCAGCCGCCGGGGGACGGCGGCTACAAATGATTCTATGAGCAATGAAGAATTCATCCGCTGCTTCGAGAACGACGCTCTTCCCGCAGACTCTTTCCACCACGCCGATCACGTCCGGCTGGCGTTCGCGTATCTGTGCGAGTATCCGGTTCTGCGGGCGCTGGAGAAGTTTGCCAGAGCGCTGAAGAGATTTGCGACCGCCCGCGGGAAGCCGAAGCTTTACAACGAGACTATCACCTGCGCATATTTTTTTCTGATCCGCGAGCGGATGGCTCACTGCGAAGGCGCGGGCTGGGAAGAGTTCGCCAGGCAGAATCCAGATTTGCTGGTCTGGAAGGATGGCATCTTGAGCCGCTACTATCGCGAGGCCACGCTCAAGTCCGATCTGGCCCGGAGCGTGTTCGTGCTCCCCGATAAATGGTTCGAACCTTCAACAATCCGTCCTTGAAGTCGTGTGCCATCGGCGGTAACATGAGCTGCTCGGCGTTTCCCGGCGAGCGAGACGCGCAAGGCTTACTATGCCTCAAAACTACGTTCCTATTTTCATCTTCATTGCGGTCATCGGTCTGATTCTTCCGCTCACTTTGCTGGCGGCGAAGCTGGTGCGCCCGGACAATCCCAGCAAGACCAAGCTGATGCCTTACGAGTGCGGCATCGATCCCATCGACAGCGCCCGCGGACGTTACACCGTCCGCTACTACATTGTTGCGATTTTGTTCGTGGTGTTCGATGTGGAAACTATTTTTCTGTTCCCCTGGGCGGTCAAGTTCAAGGCGCTCGGCATTTTCGGTCTCGCGGAGATGCTGATTTTTCTGGTTATTCTGATCGCCGGCTATATCTGGGTTTGGAAAAAAGGCGCGCTGGAATGGGTGTAACGTCTGCCGCCGCCGTCCCAATTTCCCCAACGCAATCGAACACCGGATGTTTCATCCCGCCCAGATCAAGATGAAAATACTTCGATCCCAGAGCCTTTAACCGCAAAGATCGCAAAGGAAGGCCGCGAAGTACGCAAAGGATCAAATCTGAAGTGCCTTAGGCCTTGACGAATGTGGTCAGGCCGCGCCGCTTGCGCTCGCGAAGCTGACACTCACGCAGGGTTTCTGAGAGCGCTTCCAGGTTAGGCACCCCATAGACATAAAAATTCTCAAATTCCGCATCCGACGAGTACAAGTGCAACTCGGCGTAGCCCAACAGCCGCATTCCTAACGGTTTGAGAAATTCGAAGTGGTCGATGCGGAACAGTTCCAGACTTTCCTGTTTCGTCGAAAGCAGACCTCGTTCCAGTTTGATCCGCTGCGTGGTGATTTCGTAATGGATCCCACGGCTCTTTAGGGAAAAGCGCAGGAGGATGATGGCGCACGCGACCAGGGAAGCGAGGACGGTGAACAAGATGCCGGCATCCCTGGACTTGGGCTGGACAGCATAGGACTCGACAGCAAATCCAATGCCAATGGCCAGCGCGATCACGACCAGAAAAGGCACGAACTGGCCGATGCTGTAGATCATGGCCGGGTGACCGGAAAACAGGTCCTTTTCGGTTTCCAATTCTTTCGATGCCGTAAATGCCGCGAGGTCGGAGTTGCAGAAGCGGCACTTAATGGCGACGGCCTTGATGGTTTCCCCGCAGACCGGGCAGGCTTTTTCGTCTCCGTCCATAAGGATCCTTCCGAGCCAGAATCATAACTCAAAACCGGCAGGATCGCAGCGAGCCATACCGCCGCGTGAATCGAAGAGAGGAAGTGCAACGCATCCGTACGCTGATCAAGACCTATCTGGCCCAATCTCGATGTTGGCGTTAACCATAAATTCATTTTCCGTTAACCGTACCGTAGCATTCGACGTGTTACTCCTTGAGTCTTGCTGATCGATCCCCTCAAAGGAGTATTCGCATGACCAAACGCAGTCTCGCTCTAGCATTGTGCCCTTTGGTTTTCACTGCTCTTCTTAGTTTCGCCTCCGGCCGTGCCGAGAAAAAAAGTTCCGACAAAGCGGTTCAGCATGTGTTGCTGATCAGCGTCGACGGATTGCACGCCCTCGATGTGAGCAGATACGTTAGATTGCATCCCACATCGGCGTTGGCGGAGCTTTCCAGCCACGGCACGACGTATACCGACGCCAACACACCGCAGAATTCCGATTCTTTTCCGGGCCTTCTGGCGCTGATAACGGGCGGCTCGCCGGTTACCTCAGGATTGTTCTATGACGTCAGCTATGACCGCACGATCTTCGCTCCCACGAACACGACCTGCACGGGCGGAGCGGGCAACATGATGGTTTTTGACGAAAGCATCGATAAGTACACCCCACAAAACCTTTCGCTCAATGTGATCGATCCCACGAAGCTGCCACGGTATATCGACTCGCACGGCAACTGCGCGGCTTTGTGGCCCCACAGCGCCCTGCGCACCAACACTATCTTCGAAGTGGTGAAAGCCGCCGGCGGGCACACCGCATGGGAGGACAAGCATCCGGCTTACGATCTGGTGAACGGTCCCTCGGGAACCGGCGTGGATGATCTGTATACGCCGGAAATCACCAATGTCGGCGGCCTTGACAATACGCACAGCGTGGTGTGCACGGCCGCAAACGATGCGCTGAAAGTGCAGGGAATCATCAACGAAATCCACGGCCTCACGCACGACGGCAAACCCGGCGCCGGCGTTCCGGAAGTTTTCGGCATGAACTTCCAAGGCGTGAGCGTGGGACAGAAGCTGGTAACCGATAACTACGATGGCAGTTGTGTGATCGATGCCGGAGGCTTGAACGGGCAGCCCGGCGGCTATCAGGACGGCGCAGGCACTCCCAGCCGCGTTCTCGCTTACGCACTGGATCAGGCGGATGCGGCACTGGCCGCGATGATCCAGGCTCTCAAGGACGAAAACATTTACGATTCGACGCTGTTCATCGTTACCGCCAAGCATGGTCAGTCGCCCATCAATCCGGTGAAGACAAACAAGCCCGGGCACTTCGCCGACGTTGTGGCGTCTCTCCCGGATGGCAAGAAAAATCCCTCGGCCGTCGCCATCACCAACGCCAATGCTTGCGCCAGCGGCCCCTGTGGTTTTGTGAACGATGACGACATCGCGCTGATCTGGCTTGCGGATCAGACCATGGGTAAGCAGGTCAGAGCCTACCTCAACCAGAACGCGGTCCCTGTATTCATCGACGAAGTGCTGGGCGGCGACGAACTAAAACTCAGGTTCAACGATCCGCTGACGGACAGCCGGACGCCCGACCTCATTGTGCGCCCGACTTATGGCACGATCTACACAACTTCGACAGCGAAGAATATGGAGCACGGCGGCTTCAACTACAGCGATACGAATGTTGGACTGATCGTTTCGAACCCCAGTCTGCAACCGAACGTGGTGAAAAGTCCGGTCGCGACCTCGCAGGTAGCTCCAACTATCCTGCAAGCGCTGGGAATCGATCCGGATCTGTTGAATTCAGTGGCTGTGGAGAAGACCAAGGTGCTGCCTGGCGTTGATCTTGCGGGGATGGAATAACGACAAACGAAAGAGGGTTTTAGGACAACTCTTTTGCGATGCCGCTGAGAGGACGGGCTGCTGAAATGCAGCCCGTCTGGCGCATTGGGGCACTTTCCAGATTGCTGCGAATGGATCCTCCAAACCGCCGCCAACCTCGTTGACACCGCAACCTCAAGCTGATAAAAGTGAACGTTCTCTCCGCGAGCCCCCGAGCCGGAGGTCTGTGCGTTTGCCGCTATGCCGGACGAAATCAAATCGCCCCCACCACCTCCGCCGGAAGGCGAGGCGAAGCCGTCGGCGGATAAACCTGCCGTTCCCGCCGTGAAAGCCACCCCATCTGCTTCGGTGCAAGCGGACGCCAAGAATCCCGCCGAAAAGCCTGCTTCCGCGCCAGCGCCAACGCCTGCGAAACCCGCTGCCGAGGCGCCTGCCACCCCACCGGCCGCCAAGCCCGTTGCGCCCGCGAAACCAGCCGTTCCCACGCCTGTTCCCTGGGAGTCGCCCATGACCGCAAAGTTTAAGGGCGCCTACGGTTCGGGAATAGAGCCGCTGACTTATGCGGGGCAGAATTACATGCTGGTCGACCGCTCTCTGATTCCCGAAATTTTTCAGGTTCTCCGTAACCAAGAGCAGTTTGATTACTGTGTTGACATCACCGCAGTGCATTACCCGCAGCGCGAAAGGCAATTTGACGTGGTCTGGGTGCTTTATTCCTTTGCGCGCAACGAGCGCATTCGAGTGAAGACGCAAATCGTCGATGGCGAGAGCGTGCCGAGTTCGGTGCCGATCTGGGCGGGAGCGAACTGGCTGGAGCGCGAAGTGTTCGACATGTTCGGGATCAAGTTTGATGGACATCCGGACATGAAGCGCATTCTGCTGCCTGATGGGTGGAAGGGACATCCTCTGCGGAAGGACTACGGGATTTTGCAACAGGATAATGAGTGGGTGCAGATCAACCTGGGCATTGAAAGCGGGCAGTAGAAAGAGCGGCAGTTACGAGACAATGACCGATCCCAACACTACGCTTTCGCATCTCGATCTCGCCGATCTCGCGACTCACGAGAAGCCGTTTCTTGACGCCAACGAACTGGTTATCAACATGGGCCCGCAGCATCCCGCCACGCACGGCGTGCTGCGCGTGATTTTGCGGCTCGATGGCGAAAAGGTGCTTGGCCTGGAGTGCGTGATCGGCTATCTGCACCGCGGCGTCGAGAAGATTGGCGAGCACCGCACTTATACGATGTTCAATCCATATGTGGACCGCATGGATTACGTGGCGGCGGTCTCGAATGGGCTGGGCTACTGCGAGACGGTGGAGAAGCTTCTCCACGTGGAAGCGCCGCCGCGGGCGCAACATGTACGCGTGATTCTTACCGAGTTGAACCGCATCGCCAGCCACCAGCTCTGGCTGGGCACGCACGCGCTCGATATCGGCGCCATCACACCGCTGTTCTATACCTTCCGCGATCGAGAGGAAATTCTCAAGATTTATGAGAAGTATTGCGGCGCGCGACTTACCACTCATGCCTTCCGGATCGGCGGCCTGCAATACGAAACGTATACCGGATTTGAAAAGGAAGTGAAGACCTTTCTCAACTTCTTTCGTCCCAAGATTGACGAGTACGAGGAACTGCTTACCACTAACCGCATCTGGGTCGAGCGCACGAAAAATGTTGGAGCCATCTCCGCCGAAGATTGCATTGCGCTCGGCGTCACCGGCCCGGTGCTGCGCGCGAGCGGCGTGAAGTGGGATCTGCGCAAGGCTCAGCCCTACGCCAACTACAAGAACTTTGATTTTGGAATTCCTACCGGGCAGAACGGCGACACTTACGACCGGTACCTGGTGCGCATGGCCGAGATGCGGCAATCCGTGCGCATCATCGAGCAGGCTGTCGATGCGCTTCCTGAAGGCCCCATCATGGCGAAAGTGCCGAAGGTCATGAAGCCGCCGGTGGGCGAGGTATACCACTCGATTGAAGCGCCGAAGGGCGAGTTGGGATACTTTATCGTCAGCGACGGCTCGACGCAGCCTTACCGCGTGCGCGTGCGGCCGCCATCGTTCGTCAATCTGCAGGCGCTCGACCTGATGTGTCGCGGCGAACTTGTCGCCGACGTGATCGCCGTGATCGGAACGCTCGACATCGTTCTCGGCGAAGTGGACCGCTGATGGGTGGATCAACGATGGATCAGATCGTTCAATACATCCAGTCCTATCTCAACACCAGGGGCCTTACTCCCGGCGCCGCGGGAAACATGTTCTGGGTGCTGGTCTACATCATGTTGGTCTTCTTGGGCCTCTCAGTCGCGGTGATCGCGATGAACTGGCTCGAGCGCAAGATCCTCGCTCACATGCAGGTACGCCTCGGTCCTATGCGCGTCGGTCCTCACGGCTTGCTCCAGCCGATCGCCGACGCCATCAAGCTGTTGCTCAAAGAAGACATTATGCCGGCCGAAGCCGACAGCTTTGTTTTCTGGATGGCTCCGTTGATTGTGGTGCTGGCGGCATTCACCGTTTTTGTCGTCGTTCCTTTCGGCCCGACGCACGCCATCACCGACATGAATATCGGAATCCTGTTCATGCTTGGGGTGTCGTCGCTGAGCGTCCTGGGCATCGTGATGGCGGGCTGGGCCTCGAACTCGCACTATCCTCTGATGGGCGCGCTGCGGTCGAGCGCGCAGATGGTTTCGTATGAAGTTGCCATGGGTCTGGCGGTGGTGTCGGCGATTCTGATGACGAGCCTGAACAAAGATGGAACTGGAACCCTCAGCATGATTGGCATCGTGCAGGCGCAGCAGGCGCAGGGCGTGTGGTTCGTGTTTAAATTCTTTCCTCTTGGGCTGATCGCCTTCTTTATTTTTGCTGTCGCCATGGTGGCCGAGACCAACCGCGCCCCTTTCGACCTTGCCGAGGCGGAATCTGAGTTGACCGCCGGCTTTCACACCGAGTACAGCGGCTTCCGCTGGTCTTTATTTTTTCTGGCGGAATATTCCGCAATGATCGCGGTCTCGTCCATCGCAGTCACGCTCTGGCTCGGCGGATGGCTGCGGCCGTTTCCGAATTTGCTGACCGGCCCCACATGGGATCAGGCGTTCTCTTACATTCCCGGTATCACGTTCCTTTTTTTCGCGGCGACGTGTTTCTACAACACGGTGCGTATGCCGAAGCATCCTCTTTTCCGCATTCAGACCATCGGCCTCGCGGGGTTCGGCGTCGTCCTCGGATTGATCGGACTGATGTTATTCATTTCTGGCGTGAGTATGCGCATTCAGGACATTTTCTGGTTCTCGGCGAAAGTTGCCGGATTTATGTACCTCTATATCTGGTTTCGCGGCACGTTTCCCCGTTACCGCTTTGACCAGCTCATGCAGATGGGATGGAAAGTCCTGCTGCCTATGGGCTTGGGCGTTTTAATCGGTACAGGCGGTATGGGACTCCGGTCCGAGATCTGGAATCAGGCAGTGCTTCCGTTCGGGCGCTGGATTTGGTCACTTGTATGACACCCGTAGCCACTCCATTTTTCTTTTATCTGTTTGCCGGGATGATGCTGATCGGCGGCATCCTGGTGATCACGCGCAAAAATCCGGTGCATTCGGCGCTGGCGCTGATTGTTACGCTGCTGGCGCAGGCGTCTATTTATCTTATGCTGTATGCCCCGTTCGTCGCCGGCGTGCAAATCATTCTTTACGCCGGCGGCATTATGGTGCTGTTCCTGTTTGTCATCATGCTGGTGAGCATCGAGCGGTCGATGAAGGAGCGGCAGTTCAACAGTCAACGGGTGGTGGGGATCATCGCGGCGACCGCGCTGGGTGGATTGTTTATCGCTGTGTATTCCAAAGGGAAAGACATCTTCCCCGACCACGCGGTACGCATGACCGCGGCAGAAGCTCCAAATGTCCAGAGTGTCGCTACGCTGTTATTCGGACCCTACATGTTTGCCTTCGAGATCGCCTCACTGCTGTTGCTGGTGGCGATCATCGGAGCGGTGGTGATGGCGAAGAAGAGGATTTGAGAATCGCAGCTTCTAGCTGCTAGGTCCTGGCCAGGGGCTAGAAGCTAGAAGCTAGAAGCTGATTATGGAATCGATGCTGCATATCACGACGCTACACTACCTGGTGCTGGGCGCAGCTTTGTTCCTGCTCGGTGTCATCGGCGTTCTGACCCGGCGCAACGTGGTCATCGTCCTGATGTCGATCGAACTGATTCTGAACGCCGTGAACCTGAACCTGGTCGCCTTCTCTCGCATGTCGGGAGGATTGCACGGCCAGGTCTTCGCCATCTTTGTAATCACCGACGCCGCCGCCGAAGCTGCAGTCGGCCTCGGCATTCTGATCGCCTTCTTCCGTAACAAGGAGACGGTGAACATAGACGAAGTGAATTTGCTGAAGTGGTAGAAGAGCAGTACCGTGTACCCAGTACCGAGCATTCGCGCACAAGCGGCCAACGGCTAACGACCAACGACTAACGACATGTTTTTTCTTTCCCACATCTGGCTGATTCCGCTGCTGCCGGCCTTCGGCGCTGCGATCATGTTCTTTTTCGGCCGCAAGCTGCAGAAGGCTTCCGTCAGCGCCCTGTGCGTTGGAACGATCGTGTTGGCATTCCTGATGTCATGCGGCGCGGCCTGGCAATATTCAGCCTGGTCGTCTACGCCGGAGAATTTTCACAAGCCTTATCAAACCATCCTTTACACCTGGCTTGGCACCGATACCGGGCAAATGAATTACCCGATGCAGGACGGCAAGTCTGCCGCGTTCCAGGCCGACGCCGGCTTTCTGCTCGATCCGCTCTCCAGCATCTGGCTGCTGTTCGTTACCGGCGTCGGCATGCTGATCCACATTTACTCGACAGGCTACATGGCGCATGAAGGCGGCTACTACCGCTTCTTCGGATACCTGAACCTCTTCATGTTCTCCATGCTGACGCTCATCCTCGCCAACAACTATGTGCTTATGTTTGTCGGCTGGGAGGGCGTGGGCCTGTGCTCGTATCTGCTGATCGGTTTCTACTTCCATCGCAAGTCAGCCACCGACGCGGGCAACAAGGCATTCATTGTTAACCGAATTGGCGACGCCGGATTTCTGTTGGGCATGTTCTTCATCGCCTGGTACTTCGGCTCGCTGCGCTTCACGGACGTGAATCACCTGGCGCACAGCGGACGCTTCGCCATCGGCGATCCCATCATCACGGCCGCCACCTTGTTACTCTTTGTCGGAGCCTGCGGCAAGTCCGCGCAGATTCCGCTCTACGTTTGGCTGCCCGACGCCATGGAAGGTCCCACGCCAGTCTCCGCTCTCATTCACGCGGCCACCATGGTGACTGCGGGCGTGTACATGGTCGCGCGCTCGAACGCGCTGTTCGTACTCGCGCCCACTTCAATGAAGACCGTCGCGATCGTCGGCGCTCTGACCGCCATCTTTGCCGCCTCCATCGGCCTGGTCCAAAACGACATCAAGCGCGTGCTGGCCTACTCCACCGTCTCGCAACTCGGCTACATGTTTCTCGCGCTTGGCGTCGGAGCATTCTCTGCGGGCGTCTTCCACGTGTTCACGCACGCGTTCTTCAAAGCCCTGCTCTTCCTCGGCGCTGGCTCTGTCATTCACGCGATGAGCGGCGAACAAGACATGCGAAACATGGGCGCTCTTCGCGATCGCATTCCGATTACGTACCGGACCATGTTCATCGCGACGCTCGCTATTGCGGGCATTCCTCCTTTCGCGGGATTTTTCTCGAAAGACGAAATTCTCTGGCAGGCCTGGACTTCGGAATCGGTTGCCTATCACGTGCTTTGGTTCATCGGCTACGCCACCGCGCTGATGACGGCGTTCTACATGTTCCGCCTGATCTTCCTGACTTTTTACAGCAAGCCGCGGATGAGCCGCGAAGTGGAGCACCACATCCATGAGTCTCCCGCGTCGATGACGATGCCGCTGGTGGTTCTGGCGGTGATGTCGCTCTTTGCCGGATTCCTCGGATTCCCGCAAAGCCTTGCGCGGTTGGTCGGCATCCACGGACAGACGAATCGCTTCGAGGCTTTTCTCGATCCGGTTTTCTCCAAAGAGGCCCAGGTGTTCAAGGCTGAGGAACCCAGCCAACTGGCAGCCGGAATAAAAGAAGAAGAGAAGACCAGCGGGATTGAATACTTGCTGATGTTGTTATCGGTGGCCGCAGCCGGCTTAGGCTATTACATGGCTGGGCGCGCCTACTCGAATGCCGACAAAGGCTATACCGAGCCAATTGCGGCCGCCGCTCCGCCCGTCTACAACGTGCTGCTCAACAAGTATTACGTGGACGAGGGCTACGACTACGTCTTCACTGGCCGCCGCAAAGTGGGAGACGTTCGCCTTGGAGTGCTGGGGCTGGGCGAAGCGTCTTCATGGTTTGACGTGCACATCGTTGACGGCGCGGTCAACGGCGCAGGATGGATCACGCGTCTCACCGCAACAATTTCCAGTTGGTGGGATAAGTGGATCATCGACGGCATCGGAGTCAACGGCCCGGCAATTCTGGCGCGGATGTTGTCGTATCCCGCGCGGTTGTTTGAATGGGGTCTGGTCCAGTGGTACGCGCTGGTGATGACCGCGGGGTTGGTAGGGTTCGTGTTTTATTACGTGTATCACTAAGCCGCGAGCTGTGAGCTACGAGCTTCGAGCAGGCACGCGCTGGGTCGCTCGAAGCTCATAGCTCGAAGCTCGAAGCTAACATGTACAACCACATACTCTCGATCATCCTCTTCACGCCGCTGGTAGGCGCGCTTGTGCTCCTGTTTATTCCCAAGGAGAACAAGGACGCCATCCGCTGGATGGCGAATCTTTTTGCGCTCGGCGGCTTCCTGGTCTCGCTGCCGCTTGTGCCGTGGTTCTGGGACAAGCGTTTCGAGGCCGGCTTCAAGTTCATCGAGGGCACGTCCAACAACTGGATCCCTTCGATCGGCGCGGGTTATGTGATCGGCATCGACGGCATTTCGTTCCTGCTCATCATGCTCACCACGCTGCTGGGCTGGATCTCGATCCTCTCGTCCTGGACGGCGATTGAGAACCGCGTCAAGGAATATTACGTCTGGTTCCTGATCTTGCAGACCGGCATGCTCGGCGTTTTCATGGCGCTCGATTTCTTCCTCTTCTTTGTCTTCTGGGAAGCCATGCTGGTCCCGATGTATCTGCTGATCGGCATCTGGGGCGGCCCGCGCAAACTTTACGCGGCGATTAAGTTTTTCCTCTACACGCTGGCCGGCTCAGTGCTGATGCTGCTGGGTATCCTGTTCCTCTATTTCCACCACCACAGCGTAACCAACGTCTACACGTTCAGCCTCACGGCTCTCTACGAAACTGCGCCGAAAATTTACTCTGACCCAGCCTACGGCCCCACCATCGCCACGCTGCTATTTTTCGCCTTCTTCTTCGCCTTCGCCATCAAAGTCCCGATGTTCCCCTTCCACACCTGGCTGCCCGATGCCCACGTGGAAGCGCCGACCGCCGGCTCGGTCATCCTGGCGGGCGTTCTGCTGAAGATGGGGACTTACGGATTCATCCGTTTCTCGCTGCCATTCTTTCCTGACGTGGTGATGCACACCAAAGTCCGCTCCTGGATGATTACTCTTTCCATCATCGCGATCATCTATGGCGCGCTAGTCTCGCTCATGCAGAAGGACATGAAGAAGCTGGTAGCGTATTCCTCGGTCAGCCATCTCGGTTTCTGTACGCTGGGAATTTTCGCGCTGAACTCCGCGGGATTGAGCGGGTCGGTCTTGCAGCAGATCAATCACGGAATCTCAACCGGCGCGCTGTTCTTGATCGTCGGCATCCTTTACGAACGCCGTCACACCCGCGAGATCGCCGAATATGGCGGCATCTCGAACGTAATGCCCGTTTACGCCACCATCACCATGATCATGTTCCTCTCTTCGATGGGGCTTCCACTGCTCAACGGCTTCGTTGGCGAATTCACCATCCTGCAGGGCACGTTCATGGAGAATTGGCGATGGGGCGCATGGGCTGTCCCCGGAGTGGTTCTGGCCGCCGCGTATCTGCTATGGCTTTATCAGCGCGTATTCTTTGGCACGGTCACCAATCCGAAAAACGAAAAGCTACACGACCTGACGCCGCGCGAAGTGCTGACGTTTGTGCCGCTCCTCATCATGGCCTTCTGGATCGGCCTTTATCCCAAGCCGTTTTTCCAGATTCTTGAGCAGCCGGTGAACCAACTCGTACAGAACGTGCGCAACCCGCAGGCGGGAGGCACGGTGAATGCCGCAGTTCAGCCGGCGGCGCGGCCGGAGGTAAAATCAGCGCCGGTTGTGACCGCAGCTTCCGTCAATCCGCCTGCCGCGGCGCAATCGGCCAAGGGGAAGAACTAGTGGGCACGCTCGCATTTACCTGGAACGACTATGTGTTGGCCCTACCCATCACACTGCTCACTCTGTTTGCTATCGGCATCCTGCTCATCGATCTCATGCTCCCGCCCGAGAGCAAGTGGGTCAACGGCGTCACCGCATTTATCGGCGTCCTGTTCTCAACCGGGGGCGTGATAAAAATTCAGCTGTGGATGCAGGCCACTCCGGCCGCATCCACGGGTTCGCTCGGCATGATGCGTACCATGCTGGTGGATCGCTTTGCCCTCTACTTCTTCTATTTGTTCCTGGCGAGCACTGCCATCTCCATCCTCATGTCGATGCGTTACATGCAGACCGAGCATGAAAATCACGGCGAGTACTTCACCCTGATGCTGCTCTCGGTTGTCGGCATGATGTGCATGGCCGCCGGTTTCGACATTGTCCTCATCTTCATCGGCCTGGAGTTGATGGCCATCTCCACCTATGTTCTCGTGGGCTTCCTGCGCCGCGACCGCCGTTCCAACGAAGCCGCCCTGAAGTATCTTTTGCTCGGCGCGTTTTCCTCCGGCATTTTTGCTTACGGCCTGTCGCTGCTGTACGGTCTCACGGGAAGCACAAACCTGGGCGCAATCGGCAGCCAGCTCAACCAGATTCTGGCCAAAGACCCTCATAATCCTATCGCCATCGTTGCGCTGCTCACCACGATCACCGGCCTGCTGTTCAAAGTTGCCGCCGTGCCTTTCCATCAATGGGCGCCCGACGCCTACGAAGGCGCGCCCACCTGCATTACCGGATTCATGTCCGTAGCCGTCAAAGCCGCGGGATGGGCGATGATGCTGCGCATCCTGCTCTGGGGACTCTTCTCCATGCGTTCCACCTGGGTTCCCCTGCTGGTCTTCGTTTCCATCGCCACCATGACGGGCGCGAACTTCGCTGCTCTCACCCAAACCAATACCAAGCGCCTGCTCGCCTATTCTTCCATCGCGCACGTGGGCTACATGCTGCTCGGCCTGATCGCCGGCACCGTTACTGAACTCAGCCCTGACGGCATCAAAGGCATCCTGATCTACCTGCTGGTCTACACTTTCATGAACCTCGGCGCGTTCGGCGTGATCACGTCCCTGCGGCACCGCAACGTAATCGGCGACGAACTCGATGACCTCAACGGACTCTACTCGCGCGCTCCCGTCGAAGCCGCCCTCATGCTGATCTTCCTGCTCTCGCTCGCCGGAATTCCGCCGCTGGCCGGCTTCTGGGGCAAATACTTCATCTTCCTAAGCCTCATCGAAACCAAACACTACGCGCTCGCATCTCTCGGCGTGCTCTATTCGGTCTTCGGCCTGTATTACTACCTGAAGATGGCCAACGCCATGTTCATGGGCCAGCCCGAAGAACGGGGAGTGCTGCCCATTAGTTGGACCATGCGCGCCGCGCTTGCCGTGACCGCGTTTGCTACTCTCTTCATCGGAATCATGCCCGACCGCTTCATCCACTTGGTGAACTGGTCGCTGGGCATAGCCCAGAATCCGGCGATGGCGAAACTGATTCGTTAGAGAGGCCGCGTCTAGAGATTTTCGTGCGGGGACGGGAGCATTCGCCCGTCCTGGCCAGGGCGAAGCCCGGCCGGAATCCGCCGTCGCTTGGAGTAGAATCCACTCTGCTAGCCTGACGGAAATGTCTCCCGACACTCCAGATCCCGACCGCAAGAACTCAGCCCCCAAAGAGAACTTCTGGGTGCAGGCGGCTCGCTATAGTCAGTTAGCGTTCGTCTTTCCCGCCGC
>Ga0185299_10005162_pt1 | contig 15037 bp, 13 predicted proteins | sample PaiPotPPA55metaG_FD_128002 | JGI IMG/M metagenome (GOLD analysis project Ga0185299, IMG submission 128002) | Iron sulfur acid spring bacterial and archeal communities from Banff, Canada, to study Microbial Dark Matter (Phase II) - Paint Pots PPA... ...
CGACCGTTCCTTTATCTTCTAGGCCAGATAGCCGGCACCTTTGCTCGCGGACATTCTTTATCGGTAGTATCCGGTTGCTTGACAGCGTGTACATTCGAGCCAATCGTTTTTGACGGTAATTGCGTTCACCCGCTACAGCGTTGTTCGCCGACGATTTTGCAACAACGTACAAATATTGAACGGTCGTTGGACAAGATTCATGTACAAGCTACTAATATTATCGCTCGTTCCGTTTCCGAACATAGCTTCCGACGGTCAACAGCGGAAGCAAGAGTCGGAAACAAACTGCAGCTGCAACAGGCACGGCTAAGCAAATGACGGCGATGACCTCCAACATGGCCAGAAGTTTTACCACAACGTAAAAGCCGAAACTTAGTACTTTCTAAGGATGGTTTTCCACAATGGTAATCCTAGACGTAATGGATCGCGGCTGACGTAAGTTGTTTCATAAACCACCGCCACCAACCGTGGTGAGTCAATGCACCTGTATTAGTGGCTTGCGATATCAAGGCTTATACACTAGTTCGAATCGTTGGAAAGTTGTGGTTGTCCGGCAGCTCGGGCACGTCAGGCTCTCGCCGCCATGCTGAAATTCAGGCTTGCGCGGCCAGAGCGGGTCGTAACTGACAGTCCTTGGTGGAATTTCACTGTGGTTAAAGACAGTGTAGCAAGCAGGACAACGGAGCATCCATTGCGGCATGGTTCTTCCCCGATGGGGGCAGGGACCACCGTTGACTGTGAAGGCTGGCATTTTTGTTAATTCAAGAACATATCGGAGACAGCCGATAGAGCTGTAGACACGAACCCAAATAGCGACGCACGTGCTGATCGCAGGCCTAGCTATCATCATCATATTTTGGCGAGGCTCTCGGGATTGTCTCGCCCTGCTATATACCGGTTGTCTTGTCGCGGGCTTCTTGCTGTTCTGCGGCTATCCTAAGTGGCAGTCGTGGCATTCGCGATTGCATTCGCCACTATTTGTTGCCATGACACCCGTTGGCGGTGCCGCTTTTGCAAAAGGCTTCTACTGCGCAAACGCCAATAGATTTGTATTTCGCGGCTCAGCCAACAATTCGAGATGCTTTCGTTACCTGCCTCTGTGGAACTGGCTCGCGATTCGCCATCTCGGGCCGGAATCATCATTTCTTTGATGGCTGGGAATGTCCGATTCGGGTCTTAATGCGAATGAAGGCCGCCAATGACGTACAATTTCACATGTGAACGTCCAGAATGAGTCGCGAATCTACTCTTGCGAAGGCGCTGGTCAGCCGTCAAAAAATAATCGTGATTAACGAGCCGGTTGAATCTGGCGTCGTACCTTCTGGTTATCAACTTGTATTCGGGTCTGAATCGGTAAGCGTCCTCGAAAGGGTCTGTCTCCTTTTGTGTGATTGCAAACTACCCGGCAACGGGCAACAGCAACCGAGCGTTCACGGCTCGATGGTTAGCGCATTGCTCCCGGTGCTGATGGCACGCATGCGGATCGCGGCTGCTTACAAGAAGTGCACTCCTTTGTGATACGATTCCGCCAACCACTCTCTCTGTCTCGCCGCCCTCGATGTTTGGGGGCGGTTTTTATTTTATTTTTTGCAGTGGGGTTATAGCAATTGCGAAAGCACGTCTATTGAAATTGACAAATTTTGGTTCTGAATTTCCGTTTGAAGTGTGACATCAAATCACGCATTAGCAACAAATTGGATTCTAACTCCGTAATGCTCGGTGTACCATCCGGAGGGACGGTGATGAGCCAGGAGCTGCAAGCCAACGAACGATTCCGTGAGGTTGCGGACTTCCTGCGGGATGTTCTCCTACTCAGCAATGCAGATTTCAGCGAGGTTCTTTTTGTCAATCGGGCCTACGAAACAGTTTGGGGCCGTACGGTCGAGAGCCTGTACGTGGACGCTAGGTCATGGTTGGAAGGCGTCCATCCGCTTGATCGCAAGAGGGTTGAGGCAGCCGTGCGGAGTCTGGTTAAGGGAGAACCCCTGGACAACCTCGAATGCAGAGTTGTTCGGACGGATGGCTCGATTTCGTGGGTTAGATTGCGAGCCCAACCTGTTCGTGACTCCCGTGGTCATCCCTATCGCCTCGTGGGCAGTGTTCATGAATTCACGAAACGCAAACAGGCAGAAGATGAACTTCGGCGACTTTCCGGGAAACTCTTGCAGTTACAGGACGAAGAGCGCCGGAAGATTGCCCGAGACTTGCACGATTCTACTGGCCAAGACCTCGTGGCCTTAGACACCATGCTTGCTCAACTCCGGGGTCTAGTTTCTTCGGACGAGCGAAAACCACGCAAGCTTCTCGCCGAGTGCAGGGCCTTGACGGCTCGGTGCATCCGCGATGTCCGCACCCTTTCCTATGCTTTATATCCATCGGTGCTGGAACACGCTGGATTGCAAGACGCGATTCGTGACTACGTGAAGGGCTTCACCAAGCGAACTGGAATTCAGGTGGAACTGGAACTCTCGCCGCGTGTCGGGCGGATGACAACGGAAATCGAGATAGCTTTATTTCGGGTGATGCAAGAAAGCCTCACCAACATTCACCGGCATTCAGGACGGCAACGCGCCAAAGTACGAATACATCGCAACTCAGAACTCACGCTAGAAATTAGCGACCTCAGCGAAGAAGTAATTGCCTATGAGCCAAGGCGGAAAGAGGGCTCCCAGTTCGAAGTTGGTGTCGGAATCCCCAGCATGCAAGAGCGCGTGAAGCTGGTCGGGGGACGGCTTGATATTGATTTCACCGGTCATGGCACCACGGTACGCGTGGCGATACCTCTGCGAGGAGAACGAACCTGAACAAACTTCGTATTCGGATTGCCACTTGGTCATGAAAGTCAAAAATGGACCCGAATGCCTCTTGCACTTAGGGTGTCTGAAGGATAGAGTACAAGTGATGCTGATTAACGCCAACCCAAACCAGTTTTCACTCTGCCCATGTTGTACTTGTTGTACGCAGGTGCGTGCTGGCGTGGGAGGGCTCTTAGTCTAAGAATTTAGCTCCAATCGAGCCGTCGTTTAGCCCACCGCCAGAATTGCTGGCCGTGGGTTTTTTGTTTTTGTGGCCACTTACCGGAGCGAGAAAACGGAAGGTTCATAGAATGCCGGGATTGTTCGAAGCAGCAGAGCACGACTTCGCCATAGCGAATGGGTCGGACGCCATCAATGCGGTGAAAGGACTGAATCATCTCCAGTCGCTGGAAGCAGAGAGTATCCATATTTTGCGAGAGGCCACGGCAGAGTTTTCGCATCCGGTCATGCTGTACTCCATCGGCAAAGACTCCTCGGTGATGCTGCGTCTGGCTCAAAAGGCTTTCTTTCCGGGAAAGATACCCTTCCCACTGTTGCATATCGATACCAGCTACAAATTTCCGGAAATGATCGCGTTTCGAGACTCCTACGCAAACGAAATTGGCGCGGAGCTAATCGTTTACAGAAATGAAGAAGCCATCGGGAACGGCGCTAATCCGTTTTCGTTGGGCACGCAGAAGTGTTGCGGCTTGTTGAAGACGAAGTCCCTCCTGGACGCCCTGACGCGGGGAGGATTCAACGCCGCATTTGGCGGAGCGCGCCGCGATGAAGAGAAATCGCGTGCCAAGGAGCGCATCTATTCCTTCCGCGATGCACGCGGGCAGTGGGATCCGAAGAACCAGCGCCCTGAACTGTGGAACTTATTTAATTCCCGCATCGACAAGAACGAAAGCATTCGAGTATTTCCGCTATCGAATTGGACGGAACTTGATGTCTGGCTGTACATCCACATGGAAAACATCCCCATTGTGCCGCTGTATTTCGCCCGGGAACGTGAAGTGGTGGTGCGGAACGGCTCGCTGATTTTGATTCACTCGAAACACGACCTGCGGCCGGGCGAAGAAACGCAACTCGTGAAGTGCCGGATGCGCTCCCTGGGTTGCATGCCGTGCACCGGGGCCATCCGGTCCGATGCCGATACATTGCCGAAGATTATCGAGGAGATGATCTCCTTTCGCCGTTCGGAACGCGAAAATCGCGCCATCGACCACGACGAAGAAGGATCGATGGAATTGAAGAAGCGGGAGGGCTATTTCTGATGTTAACCGCTCCCGTGAGCACCGACAGATTCGAGCAGTTTCTTCAGCGGGATATGGAGAAAGACCTGCTGCGATTTACGACCGCGGGAAGCGTCGATGACGGCAAGTCCACGCTGATCGGCAGGCTGCTGCATGATGCAAAAGCCGTCTACGAAGATCAGCTGGCGTCAGTAAAAAAAAGCCGCATCAACCGTTCCGGCGGGCCGATTGATTTCTCGCTGCTGACGGACGGCTTGCGCGCCGAGCGCGAGCAGGGAATCACCATTGATGTGGCCTACCGGCATTTCGCCACCGCGCGCCGTAAATTCATCATCGCGGACACTCCGGGCCATGAGCAGTACACACGCAACATGGCGACTGGCGCTTCTACTGCGAGCCTCGCGGTGGTGCTCGTGGATGCAACGAAAGGATTACTGCCCCAGACGCGACGGCATTCTTACATCGCCTCGCTATTGGGGATTCCGAACGTGCTAGTGGCTATCAACAAGATGGACCTGGCCGGTTATCAGCAAGAAGTGTTTGTGCGATTGCAAAAAGATTTTCTGGCCCTCGCGGATCAATTGGAGATTACGGCGGTGCAGTGCGTGCCTGTCAGCGCGCTGGCTGGGGATAACGTCGTCGACCGCAGCGAGAACATGCCGTGGTATTCCGGACCGACCCTGCTCGAACATCTCGAAACTGTGCCCATCCAGCCGGCCTCCAGCATTACTGCCGTTCGCGTTCCGGTGCAGTACGTGATCCGGCCGGACGCGGCGTTTCGCGGTTTTGCAGGGCAAGTTTCCGGCGGGACCATTCGTTCCGGCGATGCGATAATGGCGTTGCCATCCCGCCAAACCACTCGCGTGCAGTCCATCGTTACGTTTGACGGTGAACTCGACGCGGCTGTGTTATCGCAGTCTGTGACGTTGAAGCTCGAAGATGAGATCGATATCAGCCGTGGCGACATGCTGGTTTCACCCGATGCTCCGCCGACGGTGTCGAGTCACTTCAGCGCCATGGTCGTGTGGATGAACGAACTGCCGCTACAACTCGACCGCAGTTACCTGTTGAAACACACCACCCGGCAAGTAAAAGCAGCAGTCACGCGCATTCACTATCGCGTTGACGTCAGCACGCTCAGCCAAGAATCCACCCAAGAACTGCCGATGAACGGAATCGCCAGCGTGGAACTGGAAACGAGCAGCCCGCTGTTCTTCGATTCCTACGCTCTCAACCGCCTTACCGGCAGTTTCATCCTGGTGGATCCGCTTTCCAATGCCACCGCCGGCGCCGGGATGATCCAAAAGGACCTGTCGCGGCATCTTGTGGAAGCCGCCGTAAATCTGACTGGTGCTTCGGATGCCGAAGCGCAAGAAGTTACGTCGCAGGAACGAATCGGGCGGAATGGTCATCGACCCGCGATCCTTTTGATTCCGGATCCCATTGCTGGCGCCACGGAACGCGCGCTATTCGAGGGCGGTTTTCAAACGATAGTGCTGCGGGAGAACGAACTTCGATCTACCGCACTTGCATCTCTGCTGAGTTCACTGTGGTCGGCGGCATTTGTAGTGCTTGTTGCCTTCAACGAAGTTTCGACGGAGATGCGGCGGACTCTTGAGGCCGTTGCCGGAGACTCGTTCGTCGATTTTGCAGATGTCGCGCCGACCCAGCACCGTAATGAGTTGCTGCAACAAATACTGTCGCGCGCGGAATCGTTGCGAGTTCGGCCCAGCGCATCGTTCCCAGGAGAGGATAACTAAAATGTCGGAGTTGTTAAATCTTGAAACGATGAACAGCTATGGCGCGGCGGAACTGATCGCGACGATTGTGGCAGCGCGAAGAAACTCGCCATCGTGCTTAACATGCAGTTTCCAGGCGGAAGACATGATCGTGCTGCATCTCTTGCGAAATAGCGCGCCTAAGGTTCCGGTGCTGTTCCTCGAAACGGGATACCACTTTACCGAAACGTACGCGTTCCGCGATCAAATTGCGGCCGAATGGAAACTTAATCTCGTGAACGTGCTACCGAAGCGGACCGTTGCGCAGCAAGAAACAGAGCTTGGAATTTTGTATCGGGAGGATCCGGCAAAATGTTGCCAATTGCGGAAAGTTGAACCGTTAATGGAGTCGCTGGAGCCGTTCGAGATCTGGTTTACCGGATTGCGGCGCGAGCAGTCGCCAACGCGAAAAAATCTTCAGAAAGTGGAGCATCACCGCTTGCCGAGCGGAAAAACTTTGCTAAAGGTCAGCCCGCTGGCGGATTGGACTTGGGCGCAAGTTTGGGAATACACCGGCAAGCACGGTTTGCGATACCTCCCGCAGTATGACCAGGGATATTTGAGCATCGGCTGCGAGCCGTGTACCGAGATTCCGTCCGATCCCGCGAATCCGCGGTCCGGCCGATGGAGCGGGAAAAAACTCGAGTGTGGAATCCACACCTTTTCGGAGAAAGCGCAGTGACTCACTTATTCCTTGGCTTTATCATCGCTTTGGTTGTGGGACTGACCGGCATCGGCGGCGGCAGTTTTACTGTTCCGGCGCTGCTACTGCTCGTGGGACTTCCGGCGGCCGACGCAGTGGGCACTGCGTTTGTTTTTGCGGGCGTGCTCCGACTCGTCGCCGCGCCTTTCTATCTGCTGGGCCGGCAGGTGCACGCGCGTTATTTTCGCCTGCTCATCATGGGCGCCGTGCCCGGACTGGTGCTGGGCATTATTGCGCTGCGGCTGTTGGCCAAAGAGGGAAACAGCTCCGTGGTGGTTATCATCCTTGGTGCGCTGCTGGCAGCCACCGCCGGCGTAACTTTTCTTCCGCGCATACACAATCCGAGATTTGCAGGGAACAATTCACGCTGGTTGCCGTGGTTGGCGTTTCCAATCGGCGTGGAATCGGGATTCTCCTCGGCCGGGGCCGGAGCGCTGGGCACCGTGCTCCTGCTCAATTATTCAGAGATGACGCCAACGCAGGTGGTCGGTACAGACATTTTGTTCGGGCTGGTTCTGGCGATCATCGGCAGTGTTGCGCACTGGACTTTCGGATCTATCAGCGCGTCCACATTGCTGCAGTTGCTGGAGGGCGGCGTGCCTGGAGTTGTCATGGGGTGCCTGCTCGCTCGAAAAGTTCCGGCGCACAAATTGAAGACGATTGTGGCTATGGTGGCGTTCTTCGCCGGGCTGCAGTTGGTGTGGTCCGGCACTCATTCATTGGGTGCCAAGCGTGCCATCGTGCAAGTCAGATTGGGCAACCAGAAACCGGTCGATCCGCTGCCCGAAGTGTCCCATCCGTGAACCTCGTCCACCTGGAGAAGCTCAGTCATAGATCGGTCTGCCATGTCCCCGTTCTTCACTCGCGCCTGTCGCTGTTGTTGCCTCGCTGATTTCCAGGTCTCTTACCGTGCACTTTCGAATCGATTCTTGTTTGCGAGTGGACATTGTTCCCGACTACTAGTTGGATCACAGTAAGAGATCGCCGTCTATTTGCGATGAGCAATAGGATTACAATGCGCTTATTGGGAGTAGTGCCTGCATTATAGAGGCGCCCTAGTCCTAAACTTCCTATGCACGAGCAATTTTCCTTTAGCGGCCTCCGGGACCTCTTTGCCAAAGCAAACGAGGAAAAATCTGGCGATCGGTTGGCTGGGATCGCCGCGGGCTCGGAACGGGAAAGGATCGCGGCAAAGCGCAAGCTCGCGGATTTGTCGCTCGACGAAATCGTGCTGCAGCCCTTAATAGATCCTGACGACGATGATGTAAGTAAGTTGATTCTGGAATCCTTCGATCGGGAAGCTTTTATGCCGATTAAAAGCAGCACGGTAGGTGAGTTCCGCGAGTTTCTTCTCGACGATGCGACAGGCGAGGCGGAACTAAAGAGGATTCAACGGGCGATAATTCCCGAAATAGCCGCCGCTGTAACAAAAATCATGAGTAATAAGGACCTGGTTCTAGCCGCGGCCAAGATACGAAACGTTACGCGTTGTCGCAATACCATGGGTGAGCGTGGAGTCCTGGGGATACGTATTCAACCAAATCACCCCACGGATGATATCGCCGGCATCCTTCTGTCTGCTTTTGAGGGTTTGCTGTACGGATGCGGAGACGCGGTGATTGGAGTGAACCCTGCATCGGACGGCGTGGAGAGCACCAGCGCTATCCTTCGCGCGCTCAACCGTCTTGTAACGACCCTCAAAATACCCACACAAACGTGCTGCCTTGCACATATTTCCACGCAACTGGCCGCGCTGAGCCATGGCGCACCGATAGATCTATTGTTCCAATCCGTCGGTGGAACAGAAGGCACCAATCGAAGTTTCGGTATTACTCTGGAAATGTTGTCAGAAGGTCGCGAGCGCATTATCGAGCACCATCGTCAGCGTCAAGATGTTTCCTGGAAGGGCGAAAATGTAATGTATTTTGAGACCGGCCAAGGAAGCGCTTTGTCTGCGGAGGCTCACTGTGGGGTGGACCAGGTTACTTTGGAAGCCCGCGCGTATGGCGTAGCTCGTGCATTTCACCCGTTCTTGGTAAACAGCGTTGTTGGATTCATTGGTCCTGAGTATCTTTTCGACGAACGCCAAATTATTCGTGCGGGCCTCGAAGATCACTTCATGGGCAAGCTTCTGGGGCTCCCCATGGGGTGCGATGTCTGCTATACGAACCACGCAGAAGCGGACCAAAATTCCGTGGACAATCTTCTGCTGCTGCTGGGAGCGGCCGGATGCAACTATTTCATGGGAGTTCCATGTGGCGACGACGTGATGCTCAACTATCAGTCCACTAGCTATCATGACGCCATTGGGGTGAGAAGGATTTTCAACCAGCGTCCGGCTCCGGAATTTTTGAAGTGGCTTGAGGAGGCAGGAATTTACCGCGATGGCGAACCCGCGAAGTTCGATGAGCCAGTGCGGCGTCAGTTGATGAAGGGGCTAGAGTGGTCGCTCGGGGACATTCAGTAAATGGATGATCGCTTCGACAGGTTAGTTCCGAATGCTGATTCCGCCGAAATTGCGCGCCGGATTAAAATGCACACGCCCGCGAGGCTCCTTGTCGGCCGGGCGGGCGCTGCGTATCGCACAGAAACCCAGCTTCAATTGCGAGAAGATCACGCAAAAGCTCGAGACGCTGTCCGCGCGGAGTTGGAGCTGAAGACGGCATTCGACGCCGAATTTATCGAAAAGTGGAACCTCTTTGAAGCTAATACGCGGGCATCCACCAAATTGGAATATCTGGCGCGTCCGGCTCTCGGACGGGAATTCAGCGACAAGTCGCGCGCAGAAATCTTAAGACGATGTTTATCGGGCAGAAACATTCAGATCGTGATCGGAGACGGGTTATCGGCTCTTGCCATTCAAATGCAAGTTCCCCACCTGCTACCATTGCTTTTTGAAGGCGCCAGGAAGTCCGATTGGAGCATTGGGCAGACATTTGTTATTCGCCATTGCCGTGTGGGAATTTTGAATGAGATTGGGGAACTGCTGAAACCCCAGATCGTTATTCTTTTGATAGGCGAGCGTCCCGGCCTTGCTTCGGCAGAAAGTATGTCGGCGTATATGGCGTACCAGCCGAGCCGGTCTCATTCTGATGCGAACCGAAACCTCGTATCCAATATTCATGACCGAGGATTAATCGCACAGAGCGCGGCCGATCGCATCCTGAATTTGTGTGCGCGAATGATGAGGCTCGGGATCAGCGGCTGTACCTTGAAAGAGGAACCGGCGATGCTCCCGAGCGACACTATTCGCTAATAGGCCAGTCTGAATCGCGCGATACCTGTGGCTGTTCGGTGCGATGTTTGAAGTCGCTGGACTCGTCCAATAGATTAGTGACGCTTTGCCTTTCGCGGATTGTTTTGCCAACGGGTGACGAATTCCAATGGGGTGAGGTAGGCGAGGGACTGGGTAAGGGCGCACGCAGTTGTAGGTGTGTTCCCGATGACGCAGCTGATGATTGGGAAAGCTCATACCATTTGATTTGGCTCATCCTGACACCCTACCGAGTGTCACCAATCATTCTGAACGAGGCTGCTCTTGGCGTGGGCCTCGCCCAGGACAATCCTGACCACTCCACGCAAAGGGTTACCGGATGCCTACGGAAGGGAACCGAGGCGAACCACTACCGGCTGTTGGACGACAACGGAAAACTTTGGAATCTTCAAAGTAAGAATGTATCTTTTGCTCCGCACGTAGGCCACCACGTAGGCCACTTGGTTAGCGTTACCGGCACCATTCCCCAAAAATCGGCCAACGACAACGACAAGACCGGTGATACATCTCCGCAAAACGATTTGTTGGTCACCAAACTAGACTTGGTCCGCGATACCTGCACGCCATAAAAATCGACAAGAATAAGTGGCGGCCTCCCTGCGGTTGACGCGGGAACATTGGACATGATGTGAGAGGCCAACTATGCGACTAGGAAGGACTTATCTCTTAAAAGAGGGTCGAAGTGCTGAATGAGGTTCCGCCATCGAACAAGCCTGCTCGCTGCGATGGCGCCTGCGACCAAGCATGAATCACCAGCCAACGCTGTGCACGTCACGCTGAAAAAGTATTCGGAGTAGTGCTCTTGGTGCGCTCGATCCAAGGGGCAGGGTCATGTGTGCGTGGCCAACGGGAAAAATGCAACGGCCGAATGATGGATGGGCGATCCTAGCGGCCACCCGCACAGGAAACTGACGAAAGGAGCCACTGAAACCAATACCGAAACGAAAGGCCGAAGGGTCCAGTCGGCGGCCTCCAAAGTTTAATGCCACGCTGGAATAAAGTAACAAAAACGCCCGGGATTCATCATCCAGCAGCGACCCGCTTCCGACTACCTTACGAAGTCGATGGTGATTTGCGTCGGTACTTCGACCGGCATCCCGTTTTCTATCCGAGGCTGATAACGCCATTTTTTAACCGCTTCCAATACCGAGCCACTGAGAAGCGACGGAGGACCAACTAGACGTATATTTCGGAGCATACCATCTTTACTAATCAACGCTTTGAGTGTGACGTGGCCTTGCACATGCTTCTGCCACGCTAGAGTTGGATACGACGGCAAAACTATCTTTTCCGGAAGGTTCGCCGCAGCGCGGAGCGATACGTATCCCACCTGCGTGCCAACCTGCTCCTGCGTTTGCAACCCGATTGGCTGAGCCTCGGAAACTTGATTTGTCTCCCCCAGAGCAGAGGGCGCTTTCACAGCGGTGCTCACCTGCGACGAACCCTTCGGCCGGTTTTGTGCGTCGAATCTCATGCGCGGCCCGCGCAGGTTAGTGCCATCCGGTCGCTTTCCGGCGTTTTCCGGCTTTCCTTTTTCCTGACGCGACTGCCGCTCGGTCGGTTTCGAATCAACATTGTGCCCTACCTCGCTTGTCTGGGGGCCATTCGCCGAACTGTACACACCGGCAAGCATTTCGCGGAGACCTGACGCTGAAGCAATTTTGTCAAAAATCGGCGAAGTGTAAATCCATCTTGCTGCCGCCAGCGACACCATCAACAAAAAGATGACCACCGATGCCAAAATCCATCGGCGCAGGACAGCTCGATCGCCGGCCACTTCCTCTGTCCATCCTTTAAATAACGGCTTGCGCACGCGCACCTGCCGAATCTCCGACCGTGCAAACGAAGTTCGCAATGTCTGTGCCAGGTGGTCGCCTTATTCCGACGTAGCGACAAGACTCGTGGGGAACTTAGGTGCCTGCACTACCTGTTCAATTGTCGTCGGCGCTTTTTTCTCGGTTCGGAGCCCAAGGCTGGGAGCCGCAAAGGGAACCGCGTTCGGTTCTTTCACATCTGCTGCAGCCGTCTTCGTTTTTGTAACGCCGATGGTGCCCAAAGCTACAGGCTCCGCTATTTTTTCTAGCGGTCGTTCGCGATGATGTACGGACGAGCCATTCTTCGCGGAGTCCTGAATCGGGACATTCGGCTCCAAATCCACGGGAACCGAGCTTTTAGGGCGCAACTTCCTCTGCAACATCCGATCGCTCGGGAGTATCCCAGCTGATGCTCTTAGGGGCGCCTCGGCCAGCTGCGTCTCCTGTGCTTCTTCCTCTTTTCTCTCGCGCCGCAGGGCGGGCTTGGGAATATCTGCGTGAACCCCTTGCGCTTCTGTGAATGGTGCTTCCAACGTCTTAATTTTTACCCGCGCTGCGTCGTTCGCTTCGGCCGAAACCAGTACCTTCTGCAACTCCGCAGTCCCCGACTTCTTCGCCAACGATTCCTTGATCTTCGCCAACGATTCCTTAATCTCCCGCAGCGGCCTAGCGCCGTCGTCTGACGTAACCGCGGGGCTCCTGGGCGCCTCAAGCGCCTGCGTCTCCGGTGCATTTGTCACCGGTTCTTCTCTCTCAGTGTGCAAGCCGACGCTCGGGTTCGCGTCGGGAACTGCCTTCGCTTCGGTGTCCTGACGCTCTACTTGTTTCGTAGTCCCTGTCATGTCGATGGAGCGCAATTCTGTCGGCTGGGCTGTGGTTTCTGGCTCTTCATGGTGTAACGCCATTGGACGACTACCGCACTTCTTCATCGTGAAAGAAAACACGGTCTTCACCCCAGGTCTGCTTGTGGTCGATCAGTTCAAATTCATGTCCGCACCACGGATGATAGGGATGAGTAACGCGAAATCGTCGTTCTTCACCGGCCCATTGCAGCGCAGTCCGCGACTGACGCCAACAGCTACATCGAACGGTTCCATTGCAGCTTGAAAGAGGAGGAAGTCTGGACGGCGGAGTATCGGAGCTTGGAAGAAGCGCGAGCCTCGATCGCTCGTTGGATCAAGGAGTACAATCACGACCGGCCTCACCGCGGAGTCGGAAATAACACTCCGCATGAGGCGTTTTTGGCTTTTGCAAATGTACTAAAAAACGAGGCCCTGACTGTCTAAATTAGTGGGGAGCACTACAATCTATTGGAGATTTCCCCAAACCTCTCGCTCTCTTGATTCAGCGGACGGCTGGAAATTGAAGATTGCAATGCGCGCTTCCTCATGTATGCCGAGCCGATTACTGACGATCACGGGAGAATTGCTTTGCCGCCATATCGGGTAGAAACTAGACCCTGGAAAAGAGAAATTTGTTTCAAGGGCTGGCGAGACATTGAGAGGCAATCAGGTCGAGAATCCCAAATGTATTGTTCGCCTAGAAAAGACAGGTTGCGCGCAAATGCCAAGGACCGAAAGCCGGTTCTCTTTGGCTCTGCAGGAACCAAGATGGCAGTTCTCCTCCTCTCGTTGGCTTCATTTCCCGTTGTTCCTCTCTGGACCACCGACGGTATCGCTTCTAGAGTTGAAGAGTATATGCACGCTGAGATGACGCTAAATCGGTTCAGAGGATCAATTCTGGTCGCTCGGGACGGTAAGATCTTAGTGAGCAAAGGCTATCGCGTCGTGACCTTGAAATCCGGCGTTCTGAACACGTCCGAGACTCGGGTTCATGTGGGCTCGATCGCCATGCAGTTCACGGACATGGCCGTTCTCCAACTCCAGGAGAAAGGCGCGCTCCACGTGCAGGATTCCGTCTGCGAATACATCAAAGGCTGTCCCAATGACTGGAGCGGAATCACTCTGTTTGACCTCATGACCCATACCTCTGGTATTCCGGAGATACGTAATGTTCCTGATCATGAAAACTCTAGCTCGAGAGCACCAACTTCCTCGGAGCTTCTTGACCTAATCAAGAAAGAACCTCTTCAGTTTAGGCCGGGCGAAAAGCTCGACTGCAGCTACTCGGAAGATGAAGTCCTGCACGCGGTGATTGAAGCAGCTTCGGGCGAGCCCTATACGACATATCTCGACAGGCATATCTTCAAGCCCCTTCGAATGCGTGACACAGGCTACGATGGCACCCTGAGAACTCCTTCCCAGCCTGAAACGGTATCCGTATTACTGCCTTCCGACATAGAGAGGTCACTGCTGTATACCGCTGGTGGGCTATACTCCACAGTCAAAGATCTCTACTTCTGGGATTGCGCGCTCGCAACCGACAAGGTGATCTCCCAAGAGTCGCTCCAACAGATGTTTACGCCATACAGGGATGGTTACGGTTTTGGCTGGATGGTCCAAAAACAACTGGGTCGCAGGCTGGTTACACAGGGTGACGGCATCCGGATGTATTCTACCTCCATCCTGCGATATCCGGATGACGACGTCTGCGTCATCGTCCTCAGCCAGTCAGAGACAACCGATGCGGAGAAGGTTAGCAAGGACATCGCCGCCATTCTTTTCGGGGACCATTACGAATTACCGATGAAACACAAGGTCGTCACACTTGACCCAGCAAGTTACGACGGTTATGTGGGCCGGTATACGCTTGCTCCGAATTTTGTTTTGACTGTCACGAAAGACGTTGATCGTCTGATGATTCAGGGCACCGGGCAGGCCAAGATCGAGATACTTCCCGAGTCGGAAACAGTGTTCTCTATTAAGGGGTCTGACACCAAGATTAATTTCATTAAGATCTCAAACGGGCGCGCGACCCAATTGATCCTGCAACAAGGGGGGCGCGACATTCCTGCCGCGAGGATTAACTAGAAGTTGTTGCACAACCCAGGACAAACGTTTGAAATGACGGTGGTTGATTGTCGAAGATGAGGGATAAGCGGAGTTAACAGCGCCAAGGGTGGGCCGGTGGGCCGATGGCACGGTCACGATCTTTGCTGACCGATTTCCAGGGATCGCGCGTAACTTCCGACGAGGTCTAATTCTGGTCCCTCAGCGTCACCGTAGCCGTGTGAGTGAGAGAACCGCTGGTGCCCGTGATGGTCAGCTTCGAGCTGCCAACGGGAGTGCTAGCCGTCGTGGTGATTGTCAGGGTCGAACTGGCTCCGGCGGTGACCGACGTGGGATTGAACGAGGAGGTGGCACCAGCAGGAAGTCCGCTAGCACTCAAGCTGACCGAGCCACTAAAGCCGTTCAGAGCGGCGGCACTCACCGTGTAGGAGGTGCTACCGCCTGGTTTCACGCTTCGCGAACTCGGCGTGGCTGACAGTGTGAAATCCGATGCAGCGGTAACGTT